>Ga0326597_10004897_pt1 | contig 18714 bp, 15 predicted proteins | sample RVTome_12_FD_203789 | JGI IMG/M metagenome (GOLD analysis project Ga0326597, IMG submission 203789) | Soil microbial communities from uranium-contaminated site in the Upper Colorado River Basin, Wyoming, United States - RVT100D185 | ecosystem: Environmental > Terrestrial > Soil > Contaminated >... | reverse complement strand
AATGGTTTTGGCTAAGGAAACTAAGCGCTCCTTTGTCTTTTCCGGATGTTCTATGTTTGAGTTTGTCATGAAAAGAATATACCACAACCGATCTCACAGCGTAACATTATTTATTGCGTTTGTATTAGTCTCGTCTGGAAAGAGCTGAGAACCTCCGATAAAAGGAGGTGATCGATCTGACTTCTGTTCGGTGAAAAAACGATGGCATAAAGGGCATTGCCCTTTTCAAATAGGACCTTCTCCTCTTGCCAGCACCCCTAATGGATCTTCTGTTCCGAAGACTACCCTCCTTCCATAATTAACGAGCTCTTCGACCGAAAGGTCAAAAGAAAGATCGCTTGAAAGTTGAAAGGTAAGCTTTCTTGATTTATCCTCGATAGTCGAAGAAGAAACATTCTTATCGGGATCAGGTACATCTCTCGTGCTATCAGTGCATCCAGTCATTATAACGAAACATATAATACCGTAGAAAACCTTTGTGGAGTATAAAATATGTTTAAATTTTTCCCCCATTTCTGATCTATCATAACAAGTCCTATCTCTAGCTTTACCCGATAAAAGCAACTGTTTTAGATGAGTCCTTTTGATTTTAATCCCGGTTTTTAATAAAGGGCATCATTATACACAAAACATCCCTTCATGAATCATCGCACTAATCTTCTCGAGTTCCTTTTGAAGGGAGCGGTCCTCATCAAGCGTCGAAATTTTTGATCGGAGGATGGCCACGCCCTTTGCTACGCCTTGTCCCGGTTTTAAAGGCGTATGGAAGGCGATGCCTTCGGCGGCGGCGAAGAGTTCGATGGCGAGAATGCCTTCGACATTGCGGACGATCTGCTGGAGTTTGAGGGCCGCGCCCATGGCCATGCTCACGTAGTCTTCTTGATTGACCGAGGTCGGAATGGAATCGACCGAGGCGGGGTGGGCCAGCACTTTGCACTCAGAGGCGAGCGCGGCGGCGGCGACCTGCGGCATCATCAAGCCGGAATGGAGTCCGGGGCGCTTTGTTAAAAAGAGAGGCAGGTCGATGGCTTCCGGATCGATCAATTGCGCAATGCGCCGTTCCGAGATCAGTCCAAGCTGTGTGAGCACGATGGCGAGTAAATCGAGCGCGAGGGCAATGGGATGGCCGTGAAAATTGCCGCCGGATAAAATTTCGCCGGTCTCGGGAAAGACAATCGGATTGTCCGTCACGCTATTCATCTCGGTGGACAGGGTTTGCCGAACCGAATCAAGCGCATCGCGCACCGCACCGTGTACCTGTGGGATGCAGCGGATCGAATAGGGATCCTGCACGCGGCTGCATTGAATATGGGAGGCGCGGATCTCGCTTTTGGCTAAGAGTTTTCTCAGGGTCTTGGCCACTTGCATCTGTCCGGGATGCGGGCGGATTTTTTGGATCTTAAGATCGAAGGCCGTCGGCGTGCCCATGAGGGCTTCGAGCGACATTGCCCCGGCAAGGTCGGCCGTATCGGCCAAACGCTCTGCCGCGTGAAGCGAGAGTAAGCCTAAGCTCAATGCGCCTTGCGTCCCGTTAACCAACGATAAACCTTCTTTGGCTTCGAGCGAAACCGATGCAAGGCCCGCGTGTATTAATGCGGCTTTACCGGACATTTTTTTACCCTTGATGATTGCCTCGCCTTCGCCAATCAGTGGCAACGCAAGATGAGCCAGGGGAATGAGGTCGCCACTGGCACCGACAGAACCTCGGCTGGGAATGATGGGATGTAGGCCTTGATTGAGGAAGGCGGCCAAGCGTTCCACAATGACAGGACGCACACCGGAGTAACCTTTCGCTAAAACGAGGGCGCGAAGCAGGATCATCCCCCGGGTTTCAATCTCTGACAGCGGCGGCCCGAAGCCGCAGGCATGGCTTCGCAGCAGGTTTACTTGCAAGGCCTTGATGTCACCAGAAGAAATCCGCTGGTCGGCTAATTTCCCAAAACCGGTGGTCACGCCATAGACCACGTCGCCATCCTTCAGATGTTTTTCTACAACTTTCCGCGCACGATTCATTTTTTGTATCGCCTGCGGCGACACGCGTACCGGGCGGCGGCGCAGAACGACATCGTAAAAATCGCTGAGCTGAATTTCGTTACCCGTCAAGTTTAATGGTTTCATCGCTATTTTAATTCCATCGGTTTAATGCCCTTCTTTCCGGAAAACCGAAAGGCGTTTTTGATGAGGCGCGCTTGATAGTTCAACACAAACTTTATCGCGGTTCCGATGCGGTAATCAAAAACCAGGGCTTTCAATTCGGCCAAGGAGAAGGTCTTCAGCGCCGAGAGCATTAAGTCTACCTTTTCATCGTCCGCTTCGCGATAGATTTTATTCGTCAGGGCCTCGGAGATCAGCCAACGCAGGCCGCTGCTTCGCCGCATCTCGGATCGGTAGCGTCGGAATGTTTGGGTTTTCCCTTCCAAATCAAAGACGACATGTTTGGCCGCGACGCGCCCACAGCGCAGCGCGTGACGGATGCCCTCGAAGGTGAGGGGGTTGACGGTGGAAACGGCATCGCCAATGGCCAGGACATTACCATCGAAGTAGCGGTCGCGCTGATGCAGGGTATAGGCGATGGTCTTGCCGTGCCGGTCGAGGATTTTGAAATCCGGGGTTTGAATGCAGCTTGTGATCAAGTGGTCGAGATAAAAACGAAAAGAAGCTTCGTGCGGAACGACTTGCTCTTGAGGAAAATTCCGGCCCACACCGACCTTGAGACGATTGGGCACCATCGGAAAAATCCAGGCATAACCCTGCGGCATCCACTTTTGCCCGATAAAAAAAGAGAGCGCATCGGCGTGACGCTTGTACACATCGTCCGGCACCTCGAGCAACCATTCGACCCCCGTACCCACAATGGCCGAAGGCGGATTGTTCTCCCCACCCAGGACCTTCCGCTCCGTCCCCGTGGCATCGACAAGGACTCGGGTTTCGTAATGGAGTCTCTTCCCGCTTGCGTCCTCTTTTAAAGAAACAAAAGTTTTTCCGTTCTGTTGTTCGTAGCCTTCAAAGGACCAACCCAGGAGGACCTTGCCCTTATGCCTCGAAAGGTCATCGGCTAAAAAGCGGCGGAGTTCTTGGAAATCCAAAACGAGGGCGACCGGCTTGTCCGCCTGCCAGCAATGTGCATCCTGGGAGGAGGCAATTTTAATTTGATTGCAGTAGGCCCCGACAACGGAATCCGGAAGATCGAAGTCATCCAAGACTTCAAGGGTCGAGCCGCCGCTGGAGAAATCCTTAGCGGCAAAGTCCTTCTCCTTTTCGACAAGCAGCACACGATAGCCCGCCTTGGCCAAGGCACGCGCGCATTCGCCCCCCGCCGGTCCGGCTCCAATAATGACGGCATCGCATGGCTTCAAATTGGACCTTCATAGAGAAAGGGGTGTGATTGTGCTCACCATAGCATTATCCTCATTTTGAGACAAGATCGATCTTTTTCGATGATCTTGTAAATGGGAAAAAGCTGGACTATGATTTCTCGTCGCTGGCGTCGCCTTTCCTGTGTTGAGGAGGACGCCGGGACAACCGATACCCATCGGTTACTACAAACCAGGAGGAAATAATGCGAAGCCTAGTCACCATTTTATTCAGTCTGTTTTTTATCGTAATGCCGATTTCGGCCCATGCCGAGACAAAGACCGAAAGCCCGATTAAGGGCATGTCCAAAGATGAACTCATCAAGCTGTCCCGGAGCGGCGGGCCTGCTGCGGTTTCGAAGGACGCGACCATTCTGTTGCCGGGCGCGGACGGTAAGCTTATGCAGGCCGTGAAAGGGACGAACGGATTTACCTGCATGCCCGACATCGATGGGATGAAAGTGCCAGATCCGATCTGCGCCGATGCGGCCTCGATGCAGTGGGTGAACGATCTCATGAGCGGCGCCCCCAAACCCACCAATGCCGTCCCCGGCGTTGCCTATATGGCGAAGGGCGGCTGGTATTTCAAAAAAGACGGGAAGATCTTGATGGAGAACGAACCGGGCGCAGAGGCTATACAAGAGCCGCCGCACTGGATGATCTTTTGGCCCTTCGAAAATAAAACGGTCGGACTCCCGACCTTCCCCGATTCTTTTGGAGTGTATATCATGTGGGACGGCACGCCTTACGCCCATCTCATGATTTTTCAAGACCCGAACAAGATGAAATAAGCAGTCTCCCATTGCGAAATAATGGGCATCCCTCCCAAGCTCACTAAAAATAGGGACAGACACGACGGATTCGTTTTTGAAATCGTGCCTGTCCCTATTTCCTCTCTTGTAGAAAGTCTCAAAAGCCTGTCATTTCGACCACCGGGAGAAATCTTTCTTTTTACAACATATTGATCACTCAAAGATTTCTCCCTGGGCTGCGGGCCTTGAACTCAAGGCTATTGCAAAACAATTTGGCTTGAGCTATACAGGAGTCAGCCGTCGGGCGAGTTCTGTTTCTAAAAGACGAGTTCTGTTTCTAAAAGAATGGAAGAGGATAGAATTTTTAGGACCAAGATAAACAATCTGCTGATATCAAGGTAAAGACACCATAAGTGTGACCCCTTAAGCAGACTGGAATCAAAGGAGGCTGGAAATATGAAGCGCCGGGGCGTTTTTTTCATCTTTACGTTTTTTATTCTTCTGGGGATGGCGGGGTGCGGAGGGGGGCGGCGATAGCGGCAATGGAGGAGGGGGCAGTCCCAATGTGTCTGAAGGATTCTTGCCCGGTGATCCCGCGTCTCCTGCAATGGCCGCCACCACCGATCTGGCGCCCAAAGCGGCATTGCGCAGTGACATCGTCAACGGCGTCATCCTGACCAAACTGGATGTCATGCTGGCGCCGGGCGCCACCGTAGGGCAGGTCAACGCGGCGCTGGCCGCGGTAGACGGCGCCATCGTCTACATGCGGGCCGGCTCGCCGTTTCTGACCGTGGGGGTTCCGCGCCAGGCCGACGCCGCAGCCTTAGCCGCGCTGGCGCAGGTGTTCCAATCCCAACCCGGCATTGCCGCTGTATCCCCCGGCCGGGAAGGCGAAGCCAAGATGCTGCCCGACGGGGCAACCGGCATGGCGATCCCGGAATTGGATCACCTCCTGCCCACGCGCTTTCCCGCGGCCTGGAACGCCTTTTCATCAATTTCGCTCCCGTGCGAGCCCGTCACCGTGCTGATCGCCGACACGTTTGGCTCGTTTGTGAATGACACCACGGCCTTTAACAACGAGATCTCGGACATTGAGATCACCGGCGAGTTCACCGACGATGATGAGCAGCATGGCTATCAGGTGGCCACCACCTTGGCCGCCGGCTTTGATGCCGCGAACCCCACCGGGGCCGCGCCCTTTTTTATCGGACAATGTGTGGACCTTATCGGCGTGCAAATGGGCGGGCTCACTGTGGCCGAGCAACTCGGCGCCATCGTGGCTCAGATGCCTGCCACGGGCAAATTCATCCTGAATTACGCGTGGGGCGACTTCGACACCTGTCCTACGAATGCCCAAGGCAATGAAGACTGCCAGCCTGCGCACTTCGGGGATGAGATCCCCACCCCGTGGCAGCGGGGCATGGACGCCATGTTGTGGTGGCAACTGACCAAGGATCGGTGGCCGGACTTTCTGGTGGCCTCTGCCGCCGGAAACGAGGCGGCGGCCAACAGCGCCCAGCTCTATCGCGGGCTGGCGGAGGCGGCGTTCACCAGCCCGACAACCTGTCGACCCGATCCTACGATCAACTCATCCTCGGCCTCACAGCGCCAAGTTTCTGGGATACGGATGACGAGGCCTTCTCCTCCCTGGTGCCGAGCGAGTTCCTGATGACGCAGTTAGAGAATGCCATCGCAGCGGCCGGGCCGTATGAGCCGGCGCCCAATGTGCTGACCGTGGGCGGCACCACCAGCGCGGAGTTGTTCGAGAACCTGGCGGTCTGGCCCCGATCGGATCTCGGTCCCGACGTCAATGCGGTGAGCGAAAACATCTTCGTGCTGGGCGCGGCGAGTGATCAGGGTCCGGAGGGGACCAGTCTGGCCACGGCGCAAGTGGCGGGCCTGGCCACGTATCTGTGGCTGCTCTCCCCCACGCTGCGGTCTGCCGATGCCGAGGCGACCGCGTTCCTAATTAAGTCCAACACCCGCAGCAACGCCAATGTGAGCGGCGTGATCGACGCCTATGCCGCGGTGCTGTCGCTGGACCCGGCCACGCCTATTACTGTGACCGCGAATATCCGCCAAGCGATACTCGATGTGGACGGCAACGGCGGGTTTGACGGCCTCGATCTGCTGCAATTTGCCGAGGCGTACCACCTGGACGACCCGTCGGCCCCCCAGCCCACGGCGCGGGACTACAGCCGGTACGATCTCAATGGGGATGGGTACACCGGCGGGCTGCACATCGACCGCTTTGACCTGGACCGCGTGGGCTCCGAGCAATTCGGCCCGGCGCAGTACAACATCGCGGCGCAGATGATTGAAGGCTTTGAGATCAATATGAATGAGAACGCCCTGAGCGATATCCAAATCCTCTGCTACTACGCCTATTCGCCGCTGTACCAGGGGGAAGCGGGGGAGCGGGAAGATATCTTGGGCGTCCAGCACTGCGTGGGCGTGCAACTTGAGGCGACTCTGGCCGCGTTCAGCGGAACCAGTGCGCCGTTAAATATGACCGTGACAGATGAGACGGGGGACCCCCTCCCCGGCGTCTATTTAGAATTTGCCCCGACCGGCGGGACGGTGAATCCCCCATCAGGCCTAACCAATAACAATGGAACGTTCACAACGACTGCCACCCTGGATTCGGGAAGCACCAGCCTGACGGTGGTGGTCACGGCGCGCAGCGAACCTGGTGGGGAGATTCTGGATCAGGAAACAGTGACCAGCCTGACGGGGGTGGTGAGACTGGTCGAGCGTCGAAACAGGGGCACGGTAACCCACTTCACCAATGCCTACTTGTTGGGTCAATTCGAGGAAATTCACAAGGTGGGGTACACGGGCGCCGCTGACTCTTTGGAGCCATACAGTGATAGCAGTAATCCAGCCGCGCACACCGTGCATGCTTTTGGATTCCCTGGAACCGGAGGGATTGCCAATGACGGCAGCGCGGAAGGCATCGTCCAACAGAGTGTCAGTTTTGTGTCCGACGGGAATGGGAACATCAGCAGTGTCACGGGATCCGCGAGCTTCACGAGCCAGTCCACGGTGACAGACTGTCTCTCGGATAACGACTGTAATCCCGGCGTCTTTGAAACCCAGGCCCATGCCGATCTTTCCCGCTCGGACAATAACGTTTTATTCATCGTGGAGGGTAGTCCGGTGGCCTACACCTTGTCTGGAAATCTTGGCGTGACGTCGAATGCCCATCAATCCCGTGCAGATGGATATCTCTCTATTGGGCTTACGGGGTTCAATGTCTGTAGCAGGGCCCTGGCCAGCGATTGCGTGAATGAAATGACCGGGGGAATCATTCCGGCGAATGTCGATCTCTCATCCAGCGGTGTTCTCCAGCCCGGTAGGCACAAACTGTCGCTGAATCTGGCTGGTAACACCAGGTGTAACATTGGGGGAGTGGATTGCGTGTCAACGGCCAGCGGGAGCTACAACTTCACCCTCACCTTTTCCCCGGCGCCGTAACGTGAGACGATTGGAAACGGATCCGGCGTGAGAGGGGGCGCTTCTCTCACGCCGCGATGTATTCCCGGACATCCACCTGGACGCCGGCCCGCGCCGCCTCTTCCGCCTCCTTGAGCAGGTGAGCTGTCGTCGCTTCATCAACATATTCTTCCCCGCAATTCCCGCAAACAAGGGCGGGAACGTTTTTGATGACCAGCATCATGCCGTTCCGCTCGAGGGTGACGGTCGCCTTACCGGGCCGTGTTTCTCCATGTTTACAGATCAAACATTTCATGGTGTCTTTCTCCTCTTAAAGTGCGGTCGAAATGACATTTGGGCACCGTTTGACTTTTTACGAGCGCATCAATATTGCTTTTCAAAGATGATCGCCATAAACTGGCCTTTCTTTAGGAAGCCGGGACTATCCACAAGCTAGACACTAACTTTTTATGTTTCAGTCTTAGATCAATCATAAGATGTATCCAGTGAAAATATACCGGGGTTCCCATGCTTGATCACCATAGCCTCTATGTAAATTTCGCATTATGCGGGTTTAAATGATTATGAATAGAAAACCCGTCCGTACACAGGAGTTAACCACATGCGTCTCGTCTCATGGAATGTAAACGGTATTCGCGCCGTGATGAAAAAGGATTTTCAGGCTTCATTGCATGCGATGCACTGCGATATGCTCTGTCTTCAAGAAACCAAGGCGCAGGACGACCAAGTACGTGAAGCCTTGGCGGGGCTCACGGGCCTTCACGTCTACTCCAATTCGGCGGAGAAAAAAGGCTACTCGGGAACGGCCATTCTCACGAAGGTGAAGCCCATCGCCCTGCGCTACGACATCGGTATAAAAGAGCACGATCAGGAAGGGCGTGTGATTGCTGCGGAGTTCGATCGCTATTTTTTGGTGAACGTCTACACGCCCAATTCGGGAGCGGAGTTGAAGCGCCTGGGCTATCGGCAAAAATGGGATGCCGACTTTCTGGCCTATCTCATCGCGCTGCAAAAGCAAAAGCCCATCATCCTTTGCGGCGATCTCAACGTGGCGCACCAGCCCATCGACTTGGCGCGGCCCCAAGCCAACTACAATAAAAGCGCGGGTTATATGCAAGAAGAGATCGATGGGATGGATCATCTCATCGCCGCCGATTTTATCGACACTTTTCGGTATCAGAATCCCGAGAAGGTGAAGTATAGTTGGTGGAGCTTTCGCGCCGGGGCGCGGGAGCGGAACGTGGGCTGGAGGATCGACTACTTTTTAGTCTCGCCGGATTTGAAAGAGAACATGAAGAACACCGACATCCTTAACGAGGTGATAGGTTCCGATCATTGCCCCGTGGTGCTGGATTTAAAGGCGTGAGTACGCACAGCGCCTGATTGGTTCTACACGCAACGAGGCCGTTCCTTGGAAAAACCGCATATTGAATACCCTTGCCGTTGGTTCTACAAGGTCATCGGTGCAGACCCAGATTTGGTGAAGGAAAATATCGACATCGTGCTTAAACCCTATGAAGTGGCATATTACGAATCGAACCAAAGCCGTACGGGAAAATACACCTCCTTTCATTTTTCGGTGCAGGTTAAAGACGAAGCGGAACGAAACGCCATTTTCGATCAATTGATCAATATCCCGACGGTGAAGGTGGTGCTGTGAGTTCTGGTGCTCGAACCCTTTTTTAGAGTATTCGAAAAAGGAACCGAATATCGCATGTCTAAATTGGAGAATATTTTGAGGACTTTTTTAAATATGGGTTTCATCGCAACGTTAGCGATCGCTTTGTCGTTTCAGCTGAATACCGCCTATGCACAGAGCCCTTTTCAATATGAAATTTCAACCGGGTTTTTTCTTTCGGACGACCAAGATGATAATGAAGTAAAGATGTATAGCCTGCAGGGGCGTCATCATTTTTCCCCTGTTGTCACATCGGGACATCCCCTTAAAGAAGCCCCCTTTTTGGAACGCGTCGGCCACTTCGAATTGATCTTCGCCCTGACCGATTTCAGTTCGAACGCGATGATCGGCGCGGACGGACCCCTCTATGGCGGGTCGGTCATCGACATGCAGCCCGGCTTTCCGCTTTTGTTGTCGACGGGTTTCGCCAAATCGGATCTGGAATTTGACCCGCCTGCAAACGCCGACGTTTCCAAGGACCTCTACCAATTGTCCATCGGCTTTTTTGTAAAAGACCCGCTCCTCGTTGGCCTCGGCTACACACGCAGCGAAACGGAATTATCGCTATCCGGCTTACTGAGTCGCACTATACAACGCGACGATTACAAGCTCTTCACAAAATGGGTCCATGCCATCGACCTCAACACGGCCTTAAATATAGAAGGAACGATCGAAACCCGCCAGTTCGACGAAGACGGCAACACGGGTTCCAATACGCTGCTCGATATCTTAGCAGAATATTTTTTCAATCCACGGACCAGCCTGGGAATCGGTCTCGCTTTAAACAAGGGAGACGACAAAGAGGACGAGGGGGCTACCCTGACCCTGGTAACGACGGTCTTTTTAAATCCTTCCTTTTTCGTTCAATTCGGATTCGATAAATTTTATGCCGACAACAACGAAGGGCTGGATGAAAACAATTTCGATGCGCTTCTTTCGGCCCGGTTTTAAAGGGGGGAGCCTAGACTTTAGACCCTTAAGACCGCCTTGATGTGAACGACACAACCTATTTCTGCATTACGCGACGGACCGCCCGGCTGTCGCTGTCTTTAAAAGCAGACAGCAAGCCCTTAGGTCCTTCGTCCTTTTCTAGGTAAATTCCAGGTAAAAAATCTAGCGCTCCACCTCTTCCGACCGTTTTTTCTTAAATTCCGCCCTTAGCTTTTTCAACGCATCCTGTCAGGGTGGTCTTCATGCAATTAGGTGACGCTATTTGGAGACACTCAGTGTTCGGCAAAGCCCAGGGGGTTTAGCCCAAGTCTTCTATTTTTTCAAATAAAACAACGTGATCTTTTTTCCCATCGACACGGCTTTAAAATTGCACATACCCCCAAATGTAACAAATGGGAATAGCAAAGCGCTCTAGGTGCTCGCTCTTGTTCCTAGAGTATCTTGTAGGAAAATACGCGAAGGCCGCTGCGGCCTTGATGCTTGGGGCCAAACAGGCTCAACAGATGCCTGTGCGACGCTTCGTATTTCGATTAAAACTTTGTATTTCATTTAAAACGGAAGGAGGGGGTTCGATGAATATTAAGACGAAGATCATGATGGTTGTTGCCGTACTGATGTTTTCGGTGGGGGTGGCGATTGCCGCCGTTCCGGGGAAAGTGGATGGCGAAGTGACCAAGATCAGTGGCGAGATGGTGACGATTAAAACGACGGAAGGGGCCATGCATTCCATCCATGTCGACCCGAAGACCACCAAGAAAGAAGGAAAAGTGGTCATCGGTGCCATGGTGTCGGCGGATGTTAACGACAAAGGACATGCCACCACGCTGACCGTGATTGAAGGTAAAGATATGGAGCCCAAAGGCTAGAAGATCCTCTGCGCGGGGCGGGGTGTTTATGCCGCTCCGCGCCTCTTATTCGAAGCGTCTTCCTAGCCCTTTCCTAAGAAGGAGGAGAAAATGAAATTACACCGACTTTTAAGCCAGATCGCCCATTTTTTAATGGGGAGCCCGGAAGCCGGATCGGCGTCCGCCCCTAAGTCGAGATTGCAGAAGGACATCGAAGCGGAGCTCGAACGATTAAAGTATGAAGACCGTCCCCTATGCGAAAAAATTGCCTTTCAAAATGCTCCCATGCACGGTTTATTCGAAGGGTCGATTGATTTTAGAAATACAAATTGATTGCAGTGGGATCCATACACTCGACGGGTTTACCCAACTGTGACGATAAGGAGTTCGCTTTTGAAGATTAAAAAATTAGGATTCAGATCGTCTCTTCTTTTTTCAGTAATGATCCTGATGCTCATTCAAGGTTGCGTCAGCAAAAAACGCTTTCTCTCGGAGGTAAACGAAAAAGAAACGCTTGCCGATCAGCTTCAACAAGAAAGCGAAAACAATGCCCGCTTGCAAAAAGAGAAAAACGATATCGATCAGCGCCTGAAGTCCGAACGCGAGAAGCTGACGGCCCTGCAACGACAACAGGAACAGGAGAGCCAATCCGCCGAAGCGCAGATCGGCCGCATCAAAAGCTCCCTTTCCGAAAAAGAAAAGCAGCTTGCGGAACTCGAGGCGCGGCTGAGCCAAACAGCGCATCAATCCGCGCAGTTGGAAAGGCAACTTTCGGATACACGAAAGACCGCCGTTGAAAAAGTTCAAGAGGCGGAAGAAATGTTGAGAACGCAGGATGAACTGATCGGCAGCCTCAAAAAGGAAATCGACGATGGGAATATCAAAATTTCGAAGATGAACGACCGGCTCTCTGTTCAAATCGTTTCCAAAATTCTTTTTCCCTCCGGCAGTGACCGCGTGACGGGAGAGGGGGAGGCCGTCCTCAAAAAAGTGAGTATGTCCTTAAAATCGCTCGCAAAAAACAAAATCCAAATTGAAGGGCACACCGACAATGTCCCCATCGGCTCTGGCCTCGCTCAGAAATTTCCAAGCAACTGGGAACTCTCCACTTCCCGCGCCACGCAGGTGGTTCGCATTCTTGCGCAGGAAGAGGTGAGTCCCGAAAACATGCTCGCCGTGGGCATGGCCGAGTTCGCGCCAATTTCCTCAAATGACACCCCAGAGGGCAGGCAGCAAAATCGGCGAATCGAGATCGTCCTCATTCCGAAATAAGGCTTTCGATGTCATAGGCGATCGAAGGCCTCAAGCAAGGCCCACGGGCTTTTTGATAGTAGACCCTTGGGTCTTGCTTGAACCGATGGCCTTATCGATATTGTAAAGTCGTCTCTGTCCGTCTCTCCGCATCTCTCCTCCCCTTGGACGGTCCATCCGGGTTCTTCGAGTGACCCCCTCCTTTTTTCAAGAAACAATTTCCGCGTGTTCGGTGATTTTCTGTTATTTTTGAAAAGACCGTAGGTCAAAATTCCAACGACAGGAATTGAGACGAAAGCAAGGGGATTCCGTCCGATAATCCATAGTCAATTCATTGCGTTCACTTACCGAAGCCCTCGAATCGAAGGGCAGATCCATCCGCTAAAATAGATTTCTTCTGCTATAATTTCTTTCAAGTCCCCCCCAGATTTTTTTACCCATAGGTTCCGATGCTGATTCTTGCGATTGACCTTGTTGGGATTCACCCTTTTAAACAGCCGAAACGCATCGTGCTTAAACCCGGCATGAATACGGTTTTGGGACCGAACGGTTCCGGAAAATCAATGGCCTGCGGAGCACTCAGCGTCCTGTTGATGAATACCCCGCCCCATCACATGGCTTTGATTGGCAACATGGCGTCTCAGGTCGCGATCACCTTTCAAGGTAAAGACGGCGGGGTCTACAGAATCGCTCGGGATTTTAGAAAAGCGGATTGGCTGTTTTCTAAAATGGACGCGGCGACCCAAAAATTTGCCACCCCCGAGAACGAGCCAGAAAAAATTTTATTATGGCTTCGAAACATGACGGGTGGCCTCGACGAAAAAGAGCGCAATCTCTTGTTTTTAATCGACCGCTTTCGACTGCCCTCCCAGGGCAGGTCCGCTCAGACAGCGACCCTTCCCCTCCCGGAGTATTTTTCGGCCCCCATTGGATCTGGACCAGAAATTGAATCTGATACCCTTCTTCCAGATCTTCCGCCCCCAGGACCGGAGGTAAAATATCAGGAAAGTGAATCGTCCAAGACGCAAGAACTGCAGGATTTAGAAAAAAAACTCGGCGCGATGGAAGAAGAACACGACACCTTGCTCCAAAAGCAAGATCAGGCGAAATCGATTCGAAATCGCATCGCACGATGGCATGAACTGGAAGAGAAGCGGATCAAGATCGAAGAAGCCGAATCCCATAAATACGATTATTTCGTGGCGGAAGGTCCTCTCGACCCAAACCGTCTCCGTGATTTTGAAGAAGGAGAAAAAGAAAAAGCCAATGACTTAATCACAATAGAAGAAGAGCGGAGGCTGCTTCAAGCTGACCTTGCCGTGCTTCAGGATACGCGGCGGCCGCAATGGAAAAATCCGATGCTTTTAAGCGGCGGAGGCATCATTGTCTTCTCCTTTCTGCTTCCTTTTATCGTGACGCTCTCTGGGCCTTATCGTTACCTATTTTTATTGGGTATTTTGGGCGGCAGCGGTCTGGCCGCATTTGGTTATTATAAAATAATTCGACGCATGGCCGTAAAGCGCACGCTTAAGAACACCCTGGCCAAATGGAACGAAAAGGCGCAGGAGATTGAGAAAAAATTCGAGGAAGACCATCGCGCCGTGTTGAGCTATTTCGCAAAGACCGGGACGAAAGATCTGACAGAATTCAAAGGATTACAGACCGCCTATGCCACTTTAATAAAAAAGAAGGAGGCCGCGCAAATAGAATTGGCGCGCGTTCTCGATGGGCAAAGCCTTGAAACCTTGGAGGCTCAGGCGGATCAACTCGAACAAGAAGCAATGGCGCTTTCAGAAAAGCTTAAGGGCTTGGAAGAGATCTCGCGCGAAGTCTATCGCCTCCAGGAGGATTTAAGAAAGGAAGATACAGACATCGGTTCCCTTGAAGCCACTTTTTTTCCCGATGGCGGTTATGGCCCGGCGCCGCTTCCAGGGGAAGATTCTTTTTTTTCTGCGGTCTTTTCGATTAAAAATAAAGAAGGGCGTCCCTTTCAACGCGGCTTAATGAATCAACATGCCCTTCAGATTTATCGCTATTTTCAAAACGGCAGTCAGGAAATACTTCAGGTGAAAGAAGATGGCGCGGTTTACCTCGGTGAACGTCCCTTGAACCATCTTAGCCCCGGCATAGCGGACCAAGTTTTTCTCTCACTCGCCCTTTCCGCCTTGGTGCAGTTCTCGAATCTTCCTTTCCCACTCATACTGGATGATCCCTTTTCCCGCTTGGATAGCCCTTCAAAATCAATTGCAGGGAAACTACTCCAACAGATTGCAAAACAACGCCAAGTCATCCTCTTTTCCACCGAGGCCCCACCTGCCCCGAATGGCGGACACATCAGCAGGCTGGACTGATCGCGCCCCCAAAGCACGCACGTAACCCTTGAAATCAGGCCTCGCGAACTCAAATCTCGAAACGCAGGCCGATCCGTCCTCGGATGCCCGGTGCCGGAAAACCGACGGCCTCTTCATAGGCTACATCGAAGACATTGTCGAGGGCAAATCGAAGTTCCCAGTGTGGTCGAAAGGGCCATCGGGCAGACAGATCGACGCGAATAGAGTCATCCAATGTCCGATCTCCCGTAGGGATCGACGCATCTAAAGACTTCCCCACATACAATATATTTAAATGGGAGAGGACCTTCGCGCGGGACGGCCCTCCGACCTGGATCCCAGCGCGCCACTCGGGCCGATTCCGAAGTTCCTCCGGCGTTCCGCGAATATCCGTTTGCGTATACGTGAGATGGCTGTTGATCCAAAGCCAGTCCTGCGATTGCAGGCCAAATGTGAGTTCTCCGCCCTCCGTACTCACCTCCGAGCGATTGACCAGGATCGGCGGCGGTCCTTCGTCGAAATCGATCAAGTGAAAGAAACGATTGTTGAAATAAGTGGCGGTGACTTTTATTCGAGTCGACATGAAGGATTGAGAAAGGCCAAGCTCAAAACTGCGACTGGTCTCCGGGGCCAATGCCGCGTTTCCGACGATACCGTTGCCCAGCGCAAAAAAGCTTGGCAACTTGAAGCCTTCGCCCCAGTTCATTTTTAAGGTCGTCTGTGTCGCTTCGATCGGATATATGAACCCGGCCCGCGGACTGACCTCCGAATGGAAGCCTTCGGCCTCGTCGCGCCGCGCACCGACTTCGAGAGTGAAGCCAAGCGGCGTTTCCCATTCGGCCTCTAAAAAGACGCTGTAGAGTTCGCGATCGAGATCGAAGGACGTGGGAAGAGGCGTCCCGCTCAATAGGAGGCTGCCTTCGCTCCCTCCTTTTTCGAATTGAGCCTCTGCGCCGAGACGGATTCGGGTCGAAATAAAAGGCGACAATATCGAGTGAATCGAAACGTGCGTTCGATTCAATAGATTATCGGTATCATTGGGTGGAATCCCGAATGGGTCGCGCAATCCCGGCGCCACCCCCGGTGAGCGCAACATTTCCTGCCTCCGGTAATAGGATGTAATCAGATGGTATTCGAAGCGTTCTGAAAGATGATGAGCATAACTTGCGCCGACCGTCCATTCAGAAGCCTCGCGTTCGTCGAGGGCACGCAGGACCGCAAACTTCGGGCCGCCGCTCTCCTCCGGAAAGGTGCTGCGCTCGCTTCCTCCGTAACGCGTAACCAGTTCCAGCGATTGATTATGGGAGGGACCCAGCCGGAGTTTGCCGTCGATATTCGTTCCGCTGAATCCGCTTCCTTCGATGGCGCTACCCTCATCGACATAAGAAAGGTTCAAGGCATAATCCGCCGCCCCCAAGGGTCCGCGCGTTTCGAATCCTGCGCGGGTGTCGCCTTCCGTGCCGCCGCCTAAATCCACGACGGAGACTGCTTTAGCCGTGCCGGATCGTGTGATGATGTTGATGACTCCGCTCATGGCATCCGAACCATGGACCGCAGAGCCTGGCCCGCGAACGATTTCGATCCGTTCGATACTTTCCGGATCTAAAGTCGACACATCAAAAGAACCGCCCCGGCTGTTGGTGGGATCGTTGACTTTCACACCATCGATCATCACCACTGTAAAATTCGGATCGCCTCCCCGCATATAAATAGAGCTCACCCCGCCGCGGCCGCCGGCTTGGTCGATGTGCAGTCCAACGACTTGTCGCAACAGGTCCACCACGCTAACCGCCTGCCGCGCTTCGATTTCGTCACGCGTGATAACCGTGGTGCTGGCCGATGTTCTGTCCAAGGTCGAAGGGAGGTGGGAGGCGGAAACCACGAGGGGATCTAACATTTTTGGAGGGGCTTCTTCCGCACGAACGCGGGGACATCGAAGGATCGCAATAAACAAAAAGACAGCCAGCACAATCGACAACCGCTCTCTCATGGGGAGCGGTTGTCCGTTAGAGGGGTCAATGCAATCGAAAGCATTAGAATCTGGGTTCAAGGTTTTAGTCGATCCGCAATGGCTTGCTTAATCATACGATTCGATTACGCTAAAGATGGGTATGATATATGCTAAAAATTGACGAGGATGCAAACCTGACGAAAAAGTATTGGATGCGCTAGACAAATATTAGAAGCTGGAGATCCTTAGCATGGGAAGAATCGATTTTACCGATGGAATCAGTCGATACCCGTGATAAGCCGTCCGCACGCATTCTAGCTATTTTTCCCCCGTAAGTGTGATTTCGTCTTAGAGCAAATTCATTTAAGTTTTCTACTACAAACCATGGAATTTGCTAGTGATCTCTGCTTCTTAATCATCACGACTTTCTTCTCTATTTTTTAACAAAAATCGGGACCTCTTATGAGAAGAAATTGTCGTCAGTTTTCTCATATGTTAAGTGTGGAACACTTTTAATAGCGTGTGCTTACAAAAACCTGTTCTTTGTTGAGGTGACTTCTTAGTTTGCCTTTTTATGAGTTGGCAGATATGTGATGGAACCTGTTTTTATCTCCTGTTACCTCCGGCGTTAAAGTAATGATTTGGATAGAGGGACAATCATTAACTCCGTTTGAATTGACCCCGGTTTTCTAGGCAGTTTCCAGTTTCACAAAATACCGCCGTTCGAATTCTATTGGCGATAGATTACCATTATAACCATGCTTGCGCTTTGGATTATAAAACAGCTCGATATAGTCAAAGATATCTCTCCGTGCATCTCATTGGGTTTTATAAATCTTGCGCTTCACCCGTTCACGCTTGAGCAACTGAAAAAAACTCTCTGCCACTGCGTTATCGTGGCAATTGCCCCGGCGACTCATACTACAAACCAAGTTGTGGTCTCTCAGAAATCGTTGCCAATCACCACTGATATATTGACGGCCTTGATCCGAGTGGATCGTTACTTCTCCAGTAGGCCGCCTGCGCCACAAGGCCATCAATAGCGCCTTCATGACAAGATCCGTCTCCATGCGTGATGGCATCGACCATCCAATGACCTGGCATGAAAACAGGTCCAGCACGATGGCAAGCGTAGGTGCGAATATAGGTGATGTCGCTCACCCAAATCCGATCGGGTTCTGCCACATCAAACTGCTGCTGGACATGGTTAGGGGCAACGGTTGCAGGTGGCCCACTCTTGGCACCACGGTGTTTCTTATAGCCGATCTGCGCTTTTATCTTTGCCCTTGCATGAGGCGGTGTACGCGGTTCTTCCCGCATCCTTCGCCGAGATCTTTTAGATCATCGGTGATTTTTCAATAGCCGTAGACCCCGCCACTTTCCAGCCAGGATTGCTTGATCAGGCCAAGTAATCGCCTGTCTTCTTTCGCCCGGAATGACCGTGGCTGCTTGCGCCAAGCATAGAAACCACTCCGATGGACGCCGATCGCACGGCAAAGCATCTGGGTAGGGAAAATAGGCTTCTGAGATTGAATGAAGGCGTACTTCACCCGGACGCCCTGGCAAAGTACGCTGCGGTCTTTTTTAGAATACCTTGCTCTTGTGTAACCCGTTTGAGTTCCGCCTGCAAATGACGGAGCTCGCCTTGCTGGTTCTTCTCTGTCTGGTGCCGCTCACTGTCACTGCCGTAACATTTAAGCCAAGTGTAGAGGCGCTTGTCCGTCACGCCGAGTCGCTCGGCGACATCACTCACCGAATATCCCCGGTCTGTGATCTGTTTGACGGCCTCAACCTTAAATTCCTCCGTGTGCCTCTTCCCACTCATATGATTCTCCTGTAAGTTTCATTTTAACTCGTAGGAGTGTCTATGCAAATGGGGTCGATTCACTATTGTCACCCGAAAGGTCGAAGCTTCAAACTGACGAGGCAGAGCGAATGTTTGCAAAGAAATTTTACCCTGGAATAGCGATCCATTAATCGCCTAATAGTAGAAAACCTCTTAGCGTTAAAGTCCTTATGTTGATCTTTCCCCAACAATTTGGACAGTGAGTTAAGCCACATTTTGCATTTTTTCCCATTCCGATTTATATTTCGTTGGGGATGGATACCCGTTTGTTGAATGGCGTCTTCTGCGATTGTAATAAATT
>Ga0326597_10004896_pt1 | contig 18716 bp, 17 predicted proteins | sample RVTome_12_FD_203789 | JGI IMG/M metagenome (GOLD analysis project Ga0326597, IMG submission 203789) | Soil microbial communities from uranium-contaminated site in the Upper Colorado River Basin, Wyoming, United States - RVT100D185 | ecosystem: Environmental > Terrestrial > Soil > Contaminated >... | reverse complement strand
TGTCCGTGAACTGCACCCGCAGCCAGATCTCCATCACTCCGGCATCCCCTGTCAGTTCAATACTCCGGACATACGGCGGCGGGGGAGGTGGTGGTGGTGGCGGCTCGGCGGTGTTACACGAGAGCGCAATCAGCAGGAGAGGAATACTTGTAACATGCGACTTCATTCAAACATCTCTTGGGGGGCTTCTCAAATCGAAAGGTAAAGATCGACAGGCAGTTGGTTGGACCGTTCGTCGAAGCCCTCTGCCGCGGTGAATATACAGAAGCATCCAACCAAGAGCAAGGGAACTCTCACGCCATTGCGACCGCATGTTCCGCTTCTCGAAAAATGTGTTGTAGCTGTGCCGGGCACTTGACTGCAGGCGTCAACGGTCTTGAGGCTTGCCTTGCTTCTCACAGGTCAAATCGTTATCATTTTTTCAGCAGACCACCATCACCCTTCTCCCCTGATACAGAATGCCAGCGAAACGCCCGTCGGGTGCAACCACCTCACGCAAGAGGCAGCACGTCGACATCACGCTGACCAAAGACGTCCGGTTCCAGTCAAAGACCACCGGACTGGATGATCTTGAATTCATCAATAATGCACTCCCCGAAATCAATCTCTCCGAAGTCGACACTTCAACAACGTTCCTTGGCAGGAAGCTCGCTCTCCCGCTGATGATCTCCTGCATGACCGGCGGCTATGCAGACGCTCTCGCCATCAACCGTCAGCTCGCAGAGGTGTGTGAGGAATCCGGCATTGCCATGGGTGTCGGCAGCCAGCGACAGGCACTGGAGGACACGCAGTACCACAAGACGTTCAGTGTTGTCCGTGAAGTCGCTCCCTCTGTCCCGATCGTCGGCAACATCGGCGCAGCAGAAGTCGCACGCATGGCGGATGCGGACGGTGCAAAGCGACTGGTGGATCTGATCAGGGCCGATGGTTTCACCGTGCACCTGAACCCCTTGCAGGAATTCCTGCAGCCCGAAGGGAACACCGACTTCCGGGGAGTTCTGGATGGCATCGCTATGCTGGTGCGGGGCCTCCCTGTTCCGGTGATTGTGAAGGAAATCGGGGCGGGCATATCATCGGATGTCGCAAGACGCCTGCTCGATGTGGGTGTCCGGTACATCGATGTTGCGGGAGCCGGTGGAACAAGCTGGGCGGGTGTGGAAACCTTGCGCCGCAAAGACCGGAATTTTGCAAGGCGCTTCTGGGATTGGGGAATCCCTACTGCGACTGCGATACGAGAAGCAGCACGTTTGAAAACGACCTCAAACTCGTTTACATTGATAGCGTCGGGAGGGATCGCATCGGGAACAGACGCAGCAAAATGCATTGCCCTCGGTGCTGATGTTGCCGCCTCCGCCCGTCCCATGCTCCAGGCACTTTATCGTGACAAGAAGAACGGCCTGCGGAATCTCATCCATCAGTGGTTGCAGGAATTGCGCGGGGTGATGTTCCTGACGGGCTGCGCGTCTATTGCCGAGCTCCAGCGTGCCCGACTTGTGAGCTCCACCTCCACATGAACGCAAGGGAATTCGGGCGTCGGTACGCGCACCTCAAGCGTCTCATTGACCGGCGTCTGGGAGCGGTCGTCACAAGCCGTGAGCCAAGAGACCTCGCGGAAGCATGCAGGTATGTCCTCTCCGCAGGGGGAAAGCGAGTTCGCTCGGTGCTCGTCCTGCTCGGTTGTGAAGCAGTCGGCGGAGACATCCGTCAGGCAATCGATGCGGGTATTGCGGTGGAGTTGCTGCACAACTTCACACTCGTTCATGATGATGTGATGGACAATGCTCCATCGCGCAGGGGGCGGCCGACCGTCCACACAAAATGGAACGTCAACAATGCACTGCTTGTGGGTGATGTTGTGGTTAGCCTCGCGTACCGAAGCCTGCTCAAGACCAGAACGAAGGACCCCCGGAGGATTTGCGAGTTGTTCACCAACTGTTTCGTGGACGTGTGCGAAGGCCAGGCGCTCGACCTCGCGTTCGAGCGGAAGACACATGTGTCGGTCAGTGACTACTACAGGATGATAGACAAAAAGACCGGCCGCATGATTGCGACGGCAACAGAACTCGGTGCGCGCATCGGCAATGGAACCGACCGTGAAGCGGAGGCTCTACGGAGGTTCGGACGCAATCTTGGCCGTGCGTTCCAGCTCCAGGACGACCTCCTCGATGTTGTTGCTGACGAAAAAGAGTTTGGCAAGACAATCGGCGGTGACATTGTTGCGGGCAAGAAGACATTTCTCCTCCTGAAGGCGATCGAGCGTGCTACGGGGAAGGACAAGCGGACACTAAATTCGATCATCAAGACCGCCGGGCGTCCGGACAGACGCACGGTTGAGAAAGTCACAGCGATTTACCACAAGTACGGGGTGATCGACGAGGCGCGACAACAAATCCGGCAAACCACCGCGACGTCTCTCGCCGAGCTTGCTGTCCTGCAACAGAACCGGGGCACCAGAATGCTGCAGTGGTTTTCCGAACTCCTGCTGAGGCGCGTATCTTGAATGCACAATGGTCGAGCGTACAGTAACCATCAAGAACAGGGCGGGGCTGCACACACGCCCTGCTGCCACCATCGTGAAAACGGCGGCGCGGTTCGCTTCGGATTTTTTTATTGAGAAGGATGGGATGCAAATCAATGGCAAGAGCATTATCGGGGTGATGACCCTGGCTGCCGAACAAGGCTCAGCCCTCATCCTGCGGTTCGAAGGAGCGGATGAGGAACAGGCTGCCGCGGCCCTGACGGAATTGTTCGAGCGTGGGTTTGATGAACAATAAGATGCCGGAAACGGACACAGAGAAGAAGACTGCGCAGGAAGTGGTGCTCAGGGGGATCGCCGCGGCACCGGGCATTGCCATGGGCCCTGCGTATCTGTACCGGAAGCAAATCCCCCGCGTGGAGGTCAAGTCCATATCAACCTCCGATGTTGAAGCGGAGAAACAACGGCTCCATAATGCCACGGCGCGTGCGGAGAAGGAACTCAAGAAGATTCTTGCATTTGCGGAGGAGAAACTTGGCTCCCAGCAAGCGAAGATCTTCGAAGCCCAGGTCATGATCCTCAACGATGCAATACTCATGGGCGAGATCGAGAGGCGTATCGAGACGGAACTGAAGAACGCCGAACACATTGTCGCAGATGAAATCAGCAAGTACAAGCGATTAATGCTGGCCGCCAACGACGAGTACATGCACGAGCGTGCCCACGACGTGGATGATGTCATGAACAGGATCATCCGCAACATTCAGGACCAGAAGTTGTTCTCCAGGCTCGAGGGAGAGTCCATCATCGTCTCTGAGATACTTGTCGCTGCCGATACAGTCATCTTCAGTAGAAACCAGGTACTGGGATACGCAACGGACTTCGGTGGAGTCACGTCACACGCTGCCCTGATCTCGCGTTCATTGAAAATCCCGGCAGTGGTCGGGCTCCGCTCCGCCACAAAACAAATCCGCACAGGCGACTTCATCGCCATCGATGGATACGCCGGCACGCTCGTTATCAACCCCTCGGAAGAGACCATCGATGCCCTGAAGCGAAAGACGCGGAAGTTCCGCGAGTTTGAGGAACAGCTCGTCGGGATCGCCGGCCTCGCCGCCGATACACCGGACCACAGACACATTGAACTCTCGGCAAACATTGAGTTTGTGGACGAGATCGAGTTCGCCCGTCTCCAGGGAGCCGCAGGCATCGGTCTGTTCCGCACCGAGAGCATGCTGCTTGATCGGATAACCTACCTGGCCGAGGATGAGCAGTATGAGATATACAAGAAAGTCGCAGATGGTGTCTTTCCTCACCCCGTTATCTTCCGGACATTCGATGTCGGTGGCGACAAACTCGCACCCGATTCGTATCATGAAGCAAACCCGTTTCTGGGTTGGCGCGGGATCCGTGTCCTTCTCGACCGGCCCGATATCTTCATGGCGCAGTTGCGGGCACTCTTGCGAGCAAGCACGAGAAAGAACGTTCGCATCATGTTTCCGATGGTCACCAAGGTCCGCGAGGTACGGCAGGCAAAGGCATTTGTAAAGCAGGCAGCGGAAGAATTACAGGCAAAGGGGATTGCGTACGATCCGAAAATCAAGATCGGCGTGATGATTGAAGTCCCTTCAGCCGCTATCCTCGCCGGGGAGATGGCTGCCGAAGTGGACTTTCTCAGCATCGGCTCAAACGACTTGATCCAGTATCTCCTGGCGGTCGACAGGGATAATAGCCTTGTTGCGCCGCTCTATTCGCCATTCAATCCTGCCGTTATCAGGACGATCAAGGGAGTCATCGACGCCGGACACAAGAAGAACGTGTGGGTAGGAATGTGCGGCGAGATGGCGGGCGACCCACTCGCGACCGTGCTCCTTGTCGGCCTCGGGCTCGACGAATTCAGTGTTCTTCCGACTGTTCTTCCAGAGATTAAGAAGATCATCCGGTCGGTCAAATACAAGGAAGCAAGACGCATCGCCGACAAGATGCTCGCACTGTCAACCGAGGAGGAGATCAAGGAGTACCTCTCGTCGGTAGTAAAAACCAAGCTCCCGGAGATTCCGTTAGAGTGAAGGATCTGCTATTCATGTTATGCCAGTAACGTTGAACAAACCAGCCTCAGCCGTCCTAACCATGGAGTGTGAATGACATTCGAAGAAATATATTCTGTCGATAAGTCCAACATGTATAATCTCATCAAGGACTTCCCCAACCAGGTGAGGGATGCAGTGGCGATTGGAAAATCGCTCAAGCTCAGAATGAAGGCCAGACAGCTGGAGAACATTGTGCTGACCGGATTGGGGGGCTCGGCAATCGGAGGGGATCTTCTCCGAAGCTACCTGGCCGGCGAACTGAAGATACCGTTCTTTGTGAACCGCAACTACACACTCCCGAAATTTGTCGGGCCCAATACACTTGTCATCGTGTCCAGCTACTCCGGCAACACGGAAGAAACGAATGCCGCGCACAAGGAGGCGATGAGGCGAAGGGCAAAGGTCCTCTGCATTTCCTCAAACGGAGTCACCGAGAAGCTCGCGAAGAGCAAGCGAACGCCGTTCATCAAGATTCCGGGCGGACTCCCTCCTCGGGCCGCACTGGGGTTCTCATTCTTCCCGCTCCTCATTGCACTCAGCAAGATCAAACTCATCACCCCAAAGAGCAAGGACGTCAATGAGACGATCACACTACTGCAGGAGAAAGCAGACGAATATGCTGCGCCCGATCCTGCCGGCAACCGGGCGCTCCAGCTCGCAGAACGACTTCGGGGTCGTCTTGGAGTTGTCTACTCATCCACAGAGCGGTTCGATGCAGTGAGCACACGGTGGCGCGGGCAAATCGCCGAGAATGCAAAGACGCTCGTATTCAACCATGTGCTCCCGGAAATGAATCATAATGAGCTTGTCGGATGGAAGGTGTTAAAGGATCAGTTGCGTGAGATGCAGGTACTGTTCTTTCGCGACAAGGATGACCACAAGCGTATACAGAGGCGAATGGACATCACCAAACATGTCATTGGAGAGGTTACCGGACATATCGACGAGGTCTGGGGCGAAGGCAGATCGACCCTTGCCCGGATCTTTTCCCTGGTATATTTAGGCGACTGGGTAAGCTACTACCTTGCCATTCTCAATGGAGAAGACCCGACACCTGTCAAGGTAATCGACTACCTGAAGGAAGAGCTTGCAAAGGTGAAATAGCAACAATAGCCAACGGATTCTGATCAAAGAGTTTTGTAAACCCATGAACCTGACGAAGGAACACAAGACCGCAATTGTCGTCGCTATCATTACGGTTGCAGTGCTTGTCTTCATCACGGTGTTCCGTGACGGGACTTCGTGGTGACCCTGCCGCGCCACACTAAGAGCGAGCTGCGAGCCATTCGTTGTGTATCGCCTCCTTGCAAGTTCCGCCGAAACTCCCTATCATACCACTGGCAACACCATCCCACATCCCAAGTTGACTGAGCGCTGTGTGACGGGCCTGCGATGACGCGACGTTTCTTTTCTGCTCTCCTCTTGCTTCTCCTCTGTGCAACAAGCACATCGGCGCAGTTCTTTTATTTTGGACGGAACAAGGTGCAGTACACCGACTTCGAGTGGCACGTGCTGAAGACCGAGCACTTCGACATTTATTACTATCCGGAAATGAAGGACCTCGCGGAACGAGGCGCATACTTCGCCGAGGAAAGCTTCAAGGTGCTCGAACAGAGGTTCAACCACACCCTCAACAACCGCGTCCCGCTTATCTTCTACAGCTCGCATCTCCATTTTCAGCAAACCAATACCACCGGTGGGTTCATACCGGAGGGCGTCGGCGGGTTCTTTGAATTCCTGAAGGGCCGCGTCGTTATCCCGTCGGACGGGTCAACGGCCCAGTTCAAGCACGTCATCCGCCATGAGCTCGTGCATGTGTTCATGCACAGCAAGATCAGCCGCGTACTCATCGACCACCGGAAACCACAGGACCGATTCCCCCCACTCTGGTTTACCGAGGGACTAGCGGAATACTGGTCAACGGATTGGGACACGCAGGCCGAGATGGTTATGCGCGATGCCGTTCTCAACGACATCGTCGTGGGCCTGGACAACATAGACAGGATCTATGGCTCCTACCTGATGTACAAGGAAGGCCAGAATGCCTTGCAATACATCGGCCGTCAGTATGGTGAGGAGAAAATCCTCCTTCTGATGGAGAACTTCTGGAAGGAGAACTCGTTCAGCGACATACTCAAAATTACCATCGGCAAGAACTACAAGGGGTTCGATGAAGAGTGGTTGTACGCACTAAAAAAACAATACTACCCTCTTCTTGCAGAGTATGACCATCCAAGCGCTGTAACGTTGAACGTGGTGAAGGAAGGATTCAATGCCAAACCCGTAGTGTTCGAGTTGGACTCGTTACGTCAGGTCTTCTTCATCGGCAACCAAATAGGTTACACCAGCATCTATAAGAAAAACCTCGACGTCAAGGATCCGGACGCTTCTCCCTCTCTCGTGGTGCAGGGAGAAAAGTCGGATGAGTTTGAGGCATTTCATCCTTTCAGGACAAGGATGGACATCTCGAAATCGGGAGTGCTGGCGTTTGTCACCAAAAGCGGCGAAAACGATGTACTGCACTTGTACGATGTTCTGACGAACAAGATCGTCCAGACATTCCGGTTCAGAAACCTTGTCAGTATCGGCTCAACGTCATGGTCGCCCGATGGAAAGCGTGTTGCGTTCTCATCCATCGACATGAGCGGCAACAACGATCTCTACATCCTCGATACGGAGACGCGTGGACTTCAAAAGCTGACGAATGACTACTATGACGATCGTGACCCGGCATGGTCACCCCGCGGCGATAAGATTGCGTTCAGCTCAGACAGAACTTCATTCGGCAGCAAGGGAAGCTACAACCTGTTCCTCTACGATATCGCCGACGGCACAATCGACTACCTAACATACGGTCGAGAAACGGCAACGGCCCCCTCCTGGTCAGAAGACGGGTCGAAGCTGGCCTTCACGTGCGACGTTGATGGAACACACAATATCTGGATTATCGATGTGGACAAGCCTCTCGCTGGTGGAATGCGGTCGATGACAAAGGTAACCAACTTCACAACATCTGCATTCGATCCCACCTGGACTTCATCGGGCGATCTGGTGTTTGCGGCATTCGAGAAATTCAGCTTCCAGATCAAGATGTTGAAGAATATCAGCACTGTGTACGACACATCAACTGCGGTGCGGCTCATCGACCTCTATCAAAAAGAGAAGCCATGGGAAACAAAGTCTATTGCGGGCGAGTCTGAGGTCAAGTCTTTCAGGTATCAAGGGGATTACAGCCTGGACATTGCGCAGAGTGCAATCTCGACGGATCCGGTCTTTGGCACATCAGGCGGTGCATTCCTTGCGTTGAGCGACCTTCTTGGCAACGACCAGTATTTCTTCCTCCTCTATAACACGGCGCAATCGCAGGACGAGCTGCTCTCGAGCTTCAACGTTGCCATCTCGCGTGTCTCACTGAGCCAGCGCACAAACTACGCGTACGGAATCTACAGGTTCAGCGGAAGACGGTACGACCTTACTGACAGAGACGAGTTCTTTTTTGAGCGCATATTTGGCGGATACTTCGCGTTGAGCTATCCGCTCACAAAATTCCAGCGCGTCGAGACGTCGGTCAGTCTCAGCAATTCCAACAAGGATGTTGACGTACTGATCGAAGAAAAGAGGGCTCTTCTGCTCTCAAATTCGGTCTCGTTCACCCATGACAATTCCCTGTGGGGTCCAAGCGGCCCACTGGACGGCAGTCGATTCAATCTCACGTTTGCATTCACATCAGACATCCAGTACTCGAACGTCAACTACTTCACGGTGATCGCGGACTACCGCCAGTACTTCAGAATCGCACAGCGGAGCGCGTTCGCTTCCCGGTTCTGGTTGTTCTATAATGACGGCAAGGAATCCCGACGATTCGTCATGGGTGGAAGTTGGGATTTGCGCGGCTGGCGGCGTTGGTCGATCAGGGGTGAAAAACTGTGGCTCGTCAGCCAGGAATTGCGCTTCCCTTTCATAGACCAGTTCGCGGTGCGGTTCCCTTTCGGAGGCGTCAGCTTTTGGTCAATACGGGGCGCGTTGTTTGTCGATGCCGGCGGTGCTTGGGACACGAAGTATAATGAGACGCTCGGGAGCATTGGCGGCGGCGTGAGGATGAACCTTGGTGGCGTTCTCGTGCTGAGGTATGACATTGGTAAGCGAATCGAAAAGAACTTCTCGACACTGCAGGATGGCCTGTTCCATCAGTTCTTTTTTGGATGGGATTTCTGATGAAAACCAAGCAACTCGCACACACACTTGTCCTGGTTACTTTTTGGTTCGTCTTTGACGCCGCCTTTTCCGGTTGCGGCGGGCTCAGGCTCAGTCGGCCGCTTCGCAGCACCAGTGATGATTGGCCCACCTTCGCCCGACTCGGAACCCGGATTGGCTCCACGCCGGATTTAATACAACCTCCTCTGAAGCTGGTGTTCGAGTACGATGTCACCGCAGGAGTTGGGAATGGATCACCACTGATTGTCGATAGCATGCTGATTGTTGGCAACCTTAGAGGCGAGCTGTATGTGATCAACGCATTCACAAACAAACGCGTTGGTTGGGTCAATCTTGGCGATGCGATTCAAGGTTCGCCCGTCGTCGATGGCAGCGTGGTGTTCGTTGCCCTTAGCAACTCCCGTGAGTCTCTCGTTGCGTTCGACCTTCTTGACGGAAGGGCCAAATGGAAGCGAGAGTACGGGGATCTCGAAGTGTCCCCCCTTCTCCACAATAACATGCTCTATGTCGGGAACACTGCAGGAGTGTTTTCATGTGTCGATCGGAATGATGGGGAGTTGATGTGGCGCTTTGAGATTCCCGACAACACGAAACTCAAGGGAATCCGGTCTTCAGCTGCGGCGGAAGGAGCGCTGGTCTTCTTTGGCGCTGACGATGGGAACGTGTATGCGCTGGATGCAGCGACAGGATCTTCAAGATGGAAATTCCCTACCTATGCTGGGGTGGTTGCAACGCCGGTCATCCATGACAGCGCTGTTTTCGTCGGGAACACCAGGGGGTTCTTCCACGCCATCGATATGCGCAGTGGGATTCTTCGCTGGAAAACCGATACCGGTTCTCCCATCTACTCGAGCGCCAGTGTGGCAAATAACGTCGCGCTCATTGGCAACGCTGCTGGTAACTTGGCCGCGCTGCGTATTGATGACGGAAGCCTCGTTTGGCAGACAAACCTTGAAGGCGTAATCAATTCGGCCGGCGTGGTTTCCGGAGACACGTATTATGTCGGCACGCTCAAGAAGGAGGTCTTCGGAGTACGTCTCACCGATGGCAGCATCTCATGGAAGCATGAGGTCTCCGGGAGGGTCAAGACATCACCGGCGGTGGCCGCAGGAATCCTCTTTGTCGCCACCGATGAACGGAACGTGCTAGGGTTTAGAGGAGAAACCCAATGATCAAGGTGCTACCCGGTGTCCTGGTCGCGCTTATGGTGCATTGTGCTGCAGGGCAGTCACCCATGCGCGATAGCATAGCTGTTCCCCCCCCCAACATTACAATCATAACGAACCCGGATAGCGCACTCGTCATACTGGACTCCACGCGTCAGGGGGCCACACCCCTCACCTTTTCAACGACTCCCGGCTGGCACTCGTTGACTCTGTCGCACCCCGACATTTCCAACTGGCTCACTTCAACCATTCGCGATAGCATCTTTCTGACACCTGGTGAGCATAAGACGTTACGCTATGCATTCGAGAAGCGATATCTTATTACATCGGAACCCTTCAACGCAACCGTGCTGCTTGGAGATTCCATCATCGGACTGACGCCTCTCCTGGTGAGCGAACGAGAAGTGAACGATCGTGGTGATCTTACACTGCGGAAGCCGGGGTTCGAGGAAAGGACTGTGAGTGCGTTGAGCGCACACCGCGGGATCCTGCAGGTTACGCTGCAGAACGACTGGCAACGGAACGGGTACGACGAAACTCTGCTCAAGAATAGCGCCAGAAGCGACCGGGCCCTGCTGCCCATGTATGTTGCCGGAGCTGCAACTGTCCTGTTCGGGGCAACTGCTGCCTACTTCAAGATCAAAGCCGACGACAGGTTTGATTCGTATCTCCAAACGGGAAACCCCGCCTTGCTGGACCAAACGCGCCGCATGGATACCGGTGCAGCCATAGCACTCATTGCAACTCAGGCAAGCGCTGGCCTCCTTGCCTATTTCATGTTGTCCGACTGAACGGATGCTCGCGAACCTCCGGAATTCATTCTAGTTCTTGACTTTAATACACCAAGCACCTATATTTCTGCAAAACTTTTTGCCGTTTGAGCATTTCTCCAGCCTATCCGCCAAACAACAGTGAGGCCACTCTGGATCCAATACTGAAGGACGAAATGGAGTTTCTCAAGAACGTACCGATCCTGTGCGATCTTGAGCCGATGGACCTTGAGACGATAGCAAAAGTAGGAGTTCGAAAAAAGTACAAAAAGGGGAGCATTATCCTGCTTGAAGAAGAAGCAGGGGCAGCGTTGTTTGTCATTGTATCGGGGAAGGTGAAAGTCGTCAGGATGGACGACGATGGAAGGGAAGTAATTCTTTCCATCTTGGGAGAGAGTGATTTCTTTGGCGAGATGGCCATTCTTGACGGCCTGGCAAGGTCGGCAAGCGTTGTGGCAATCGCAAAGTCAGAGTTGTTCATGATCCACAGGAGAGACTTCCTCAAGCTCCTGCACGATTTCCCCTCCGTGGCAATTGCCTTGTTGAAAGAGCTCACTATGCGTCTCCGCAAGGCGGATGCCCAGATCAAAAGCCTCTCGTTGAAGGATGCGGCCGGCCGCGTCTCCAATGTTCTTCTGCAACTCGCCGATGACATCGGAAAAATCCGTAAAGGGCGGGTGGAAATTGATGAGCTACCGCTTCAGCAGGACCTGGCCAACATGGCTGGGACTTCCCGCGAAACCATCTCCCGTATGATCCACGCGTTCATACGCGAGGGGTTCATCGAGCTTGAGCGCGGGAAGCTTATCATCAACGATTATGAAAAGTTCAAAAGCAGGTATCTGTAAAAGTGCTTCTGTTCCTCCTATAGAGACGACGGTGCATGGTGGGCAGGGCTGACCTCCACATGCACACGACATACTCCGACGGGACGTTATCAACGCACGACCTCCTCCACCGTGCCAAGCAAGCCGGGTTGAGTATCATCAGCATCACGGACCACGATAACGCCAGCGCAATTGACGAAGCACTCCCTCTTGCGGCGGAACTGGGGCTTGAAGTGATCCCCGGAGTGGAATTGAGTGCGACTATTGGTGATCAGGACATCCATATCCTGGGGTACTTCTTCGATCACAAGAACAGCCGTATTGAAGAGTATCTTTCATTCTTCCGCATTGAGCGCGTGAGACGAGCGGAGCGAATTGTGGAGAAACTGAACGACCTGAAGATCCCGCTACGGCTCGAGTCGGTGCTTGATCAGGCAGGTCCCGGTTCTGTGGGAAGACCCCACATTGCAAATGCTCTCGTGGAGGAAGGACTTACCGAAACATACCATGAGGCATTTGCCAAGTATATCGGGTTCGGAAGACCTGCATATGAAAGGAAGTACCAGGTATCTCCGAAGGAAGCAATCGAACTCATATCTTCAGCCAGTGGGCTCTCATTTGTTGCTCACCCGGGAAGCAACGTTGACGAAAAAGTGCTGGTGGAGCTCATCCAGGAAGGTGTTGATGGTATTGAAGTGATTCATCCCTCCCACTCCCCTGAACGGGTAGCATACTACAACGGTATTGTCAGCGAATACTTCTTACTCGCGTGTGGCGGCTCGGATTTTCACGGCGGGAAGAGGAACGATTATGAAGTCTTCGGCAAGTATTTCATCTCCGATGAGCAGGTAGAGATGATGCGGCGGCGCTTGTAACTGCGGACGTTCCTGTAGCTCGGTTTTCAACACTACTTCAGGACAATCATGGTCCAGTCGATTGAAGGACGGCTTTCTGCGGAAGGCCAAACATTCGGCATTGTGGTCAGCCGGTTTAACAGTCTCATCACAAAGCAGCTCCTCGATGGCGCTGTCGACTGCCTCATCCGTCATGGTGCGAACGAAAAAGATGTCACTGTCGTGCTATGTCCTGGGTCGTTCGAGATACCTCAGGTTGCACAGCAAATGGCCCGCTCAGGCAAGGTCGATGCTATTATTTGCCTCGGCTGCATCATCCGCGGGGAAACGCCACATTTTGACTATATTGCATCAGAGGTGTCGAAAGGCGTCGGACAGGTTGCCCTTGAATCTGGTGTTCCCACAGCCTTCGGGGTTCTGACCACTGATAACCTTGAGCAAGCTCTCGAGCGCGCAGGATCAAAAGCGGGAAACAAGGGATGGGATGCAGCGCTGTCTGCAATTGAGCTTATTCAGCTACACCAACAACTCTCAGGAGGGAGGAAACGATCCAGGAATTGATAAGAATTCGTTGAAGCATGGTAACCAACGTTCTTATCATGGAGGAAGGGTTATGAACACACGAGGGTGGTCAGTGGGTGCACTGTTTATGTTCGCTTCGCTCGGAACAGTTGCTCAAGTCGGAATCTGGAAGAACTACACTTCGATGAAAGAGGTGAGGGGTGTCGCAAAAGCAGGCAATACGTTTTGGGCTGCCACAAGCGGGGGCCTCTTTGCAATGCAGGAGGTAGACAAGACTTTCAGAAGACTTACAAATGCTGAAGGGCTTCTCAGCATCGATCTGACAGCGGTCGCCGTTGACGATAAAGGAGACATCTGGTCCGGTACGTCATTCGGGCACGTTCATGTTTACTCTCCGTCTTCCGGAACCTGGCGGTATATCACAAATATTGCAGAAGATGATAACGAGACAAACAAGAGAATCAACAGCTTCACAATGCACGGCGATACAGTGCTCATCTGCACGGACTTCGGGTTGAGCATGTTCAGCATCAGTGGGTTCCAGTTCGGGGATACCTACAGGCGTTTCGGCAACCTCCCCGCCAACGTACGAGTCACTGTTTCGTCCGCAGCGATATTCAATGGCAGAATCTGGGCAACCGTCGCGTCGGGCTCGACGAGCAGGATTGCCTCGGCCGATCTCTCTGACCCGAATATTCTACCCGCTGAAGCATGGACGCTTCACACTGTTGGTTCAGGTGCGGTTATGCCGAAAACACTTTCTCTCTTCAATGGGAAGCTGTACACCGGGACTTCAAATGGTGTGTTCTTTCTGGTTGATTCGACGTGGGACACAATCAGTGTCCTTGGAGGCATAAATATCGTCGCAACGGCTGGGTCTCCGTCAAGTCTCCTAGTTTGCTCTCCTACCGACGTTTACTCAGTTGACGTACAGAACGGCGTGACCGCGTATGGAACAGCTCTTCCGACGCCGTACACAGCCACATCAATAACCACAAACAGCGTCGGGGATCCAATCATCGGAAGCTCATCGGGAGGACTGCTGGATTTCTTAGGGAATTGGTTGACCTATCATCCCAATGGCCCGAACGGGAATACATTTGTCAGTGTTGCTGTCGATCCTGATGGAAATGTGTGGGGAGCCTCCGGTAGTGCAAACGGAAAGGGGTTCTACCGATTCAATGGAACAGAGTGGAGATCATTCACACGAGAAAACAGCCCACTCCCGACAAATGAATACTACCGCGTGTCCGTCGGCTGCAACGAGTCGGTGTGGGCAAGTTCGTGGGGATCTGGTTTTGTTGAAATGCTTGCGGGATCCGATCAGGTTGATCCTAACAGGATTTTCGGGACAAATGTCGGGATTGTTGGTATCCCTGGGGACACCAACTACATCGTGGCAACGACAGTTGCGTGCGATAGAGTTGGGAATGTCTGGATGTCTTCGCAAGACGCAGCCAACACTCGCATCCTCGCGGTCCGAAGGCCGGATGCCACATGGCTGACGTTCCCCGTGTTTCTCAACGGTGTGCCGGTCAAATTGCTGCACGGAGTAACACCCAATGAACGGGCACTGGTAGTCGATGAGTTTGACAATATATGGGCCGGGGTGCAGGATGAGGATGGAACTCGCAAGGGCGTCATCAGCCTCGGAAACCGCGGCACGGTACCCGATAGCACCATAAGGTATCACATCACCGAAACAGACGGACTTCCCGGAAGTGACATCAGGAGTATTGTCGTGGACCGCGACAATGACATATGGGTTGGGACGGACAGAGGCGTCGGTATCATCCTTGATACGGAGAATCCGAGGCGTCCCGGAGGCATAGCAAGTTACCGCCCACTGAGCGGCGGAGGCGTGGTCGTCAACACTATTGCAGTTGACCCCCTCAACCAGAAGTGGGTTGGCACGACGACCGAAGGAGCCGTTCTTCTCTCACCTGATGGAACACAGGTCCTTGCCGTGTACAACGTTGCATCCACCGGCGGGAAGATCATCAGTAACGACATCAAGAGCATCGCAATCGATGGGAAAACCGGAACAGTGTACTTTGGTACATTATTCGGGCTCGCAAGCCTGACCACCACAGCCATAACTCCACGAACAGACTTCGACAAATTGGTTATCGCACCAAATCCCTTCATCCTCCCCAGTTCGACACCTCTCACCGTTGATGGACTAGTAGAAAACTCCAGCATAAAAATCCTGTCAATAGACGGACGGGTGATTCGCGATATCAGGACACCTGGTGGACGCATCGGGTTCTGGGATGGAAAAGACCAGGACGGAATAGACGTATCCTCCGGCGTGTACATTGTTGCTGCGTACTCCGAGGACGGGAGCAAAGTTGCCACAGGGAAAGTGGCAGTTATAAGGAGGTAGCTATGGATTCCTAAAGGCCAGCGTTCGACCTGTGTTCCGACGTTTGCAGCTGTAGCTGCAACAGTTTGACTCACCGTCGGGACGTTTCACCAACACTGCACGATCATTTACCAATCATTTTCTGTGTCAAGGAGGGCGTAAACTGTGGATACCAATGGCTACAAGGACGAGATTTTTACCAAACGGGTCAGGGCTGGAAAACGTACCTACTTCTTCGATGTGAAATCAACAAAATCGGAGAAAGACTTCTACATCACTATTACCGAGAGCAAGCGAGTCGGGGAAGATGAGTATGAAAAACACAAGATCTTCCTCTACAAAGAGGATTTTGAAAAATTCCGCGACGCGCTCGCCGAAACCGTCGAGTACGTTCAAACACAACTGCTCGAACAAATAGAGGCGCAGAAAGAAAGCTGACCTCGCGCCGTCAAACATGGAGCACATGCGCGCTGGTTTTCCCACTTGAATCCGACAGCATTTCCTCATATTGGGGAGATGGTCTGACACATACGAAACGGGAAAAGGCATTTCTTTATTCCCCGTCGCAGAATCTGCATATCCATCCCGGAGTACAACTCCCCTTGCGATGTTACTGAGGTCTCTATTCAACAATTCAGGGACCTGGTCTGTGGTTACTTCGCCGCTGATCATTTCGTTATTTCTCATCCTTCTCAATGTGTCGCTGATCGGCAGCTACACAGGCGACGACGCCTACATCCATTTCACCTATATGCGCAACTTGGCGGAGGCCGGGCGATTCGCATATAATTCCGCCGATCCAACATACGGAAGTTCCAGCATTGCATGGGTTGTGCTCGGAGCGGCTTGTTCGGCAATCACGGGCGATGTTCCGTTGACAGCGCGGATCTTGTCGGGTACCTTGTTTGTTCTCGTCTGCTGGCTGCTTGTCAGCTACATGAAATCGCGTTTTCTCCCCAAGGCGAGCGAACTCTGGTGGTATCTCCTCGTGTTTGCGGGCAGCGCAGTTGGATTCCGGTGGCTCCTAACAGGAATGGAGACAAATCTCGTCGAGTTCACAACGCTGATCATCCTCCTATACTACAACCCGGAAAGGCCGTTGCGGTGCGCGCTGCTCTCCTTGCTGGCTTATCTTGTGAGGCCCGAGTTTGCATTAATCCCCCTGTCCCATCTTCTTGTCCTCATCTTGGATGGGAGATGGACTCGAAAGGCAATGCTGTTCGTTGCGGTTTCTGCCCTTCTATTTCTGGGGTGGATGTTCCTGGCGTTCCTGTACTTTGGGTCAGCTCTACCGCTCACCTCTTTGAAATCAACATCCGGGCCAAGCATTGCAATGCTCGAACGACTCGTGAAAGTCCTCGGCGGCACATTCCCGTTCCTTTTGCTGGTTGGAGCCCTCGGCCTGGCCGTGCCAAATTGGAGGCGGAATATCCTGCATGATTGGACGTTCAACGAGAAGGTGCTTGCGGTGTTTGTTCCTCTTCTTCTCGTTGCATATGCGACAACAGGCACCGGAGTCCTCTCCCGCTATCTTTCCATGATCCACGTCCCGTTGTTTGTGGTCTTCGTTTATTCGGTATCCAGGACCAGTCTAAACAGGTGGCTCCCTCAAGTCACAATTATCGCATTGATCATCGAGTCAGTACTCTTTACGCACCTCCATTTTGACCACATTAATAGATTCGCATCAGAATTTCAGAGTGTTTACACGGAGATCGGACGAACACTTGCAATACGAGACCATCAGGACAGTTCCATGGTCATGCTCCAGGATGTCGGGATGGTCGCATTTCACTCGCGCCGACCAATCCTCGATCTTGTTGGTCTTACATCCAGACACGTACATGAAACGAAAACATCGGATCCCCCGACCCTTGCGAGGAAGTTCCTGCCAAGGTACTTTGTGCTGAGGTTGGACCAGTTGCCATACGAAACGTACATCCGAGATTTCATGGAGCGTTCGGACTCCGTGGATTCTGTTTCCGTTTTGAATCGCTATGAAGTCGGTGGTTGGGGAGTTTTGAATGATAGGATGTGGAGGGTGTACGTTCTCGAGCTGCACTACAAGCTTCACCGATTTGAAACCTCATTCTCCCCATCTTCATAAAGAAGTCCGCCGGGAAATTACTACAGCATTGATGTGCTTGACTATCTTCGTTTTTTTCAATACATTTTCTAGGTTTTTTGAGGCGGACTGTTGAACGAGGGCACTTTCGGACGTCTCCGGGAAGGATGGTTATGATAATTCAGGTTGGGGGGCTCTCAGAAGGAGTTTATGAGTATCGCTTTCAGGTGCAGTCGGAGGAATTGGGATTGGGAGAGAGATTCGCAAAGGATGTCCTGGTTGAGGCTACCCTTGAGAAAACCGGTAGTCAGCTCTTTCTTCAGGCGTCCATCCATGCGTGGGGAGTGTTCGATTGCGACAGGTGTGTGACCCCCTTCGAGACCGCCTTGAACCCCTCTTATCGGATGTATTATGTTACCACAGACGAAGAATACGCGCAATTCGATCCGGCCGAAGTCCAAGCCCTGACACCGGGAATGAGCACAATCGACATTTCAGATGATGTGCGACAGATGATCATGCTCAGCGTTCCACTGAAGCTGTTGTGCCGTAATGAATGCGCGGGGTTATGCCAACAGTGTGGGAAGAACCTCAACGAAGGTTCGTGTGAATGCACGACGGCACTCAACGATTCGCGATGGGATCCCCTCCGTCGCTTGCAGAGCAATTGAAGGAACGGAATAACTGACAGGTAAGGAGACCTCAGGCTATGCCAAACCCGAAACGAAGACACTCCAAGGCACGAGGACGGAAACGGCGCACCCATTACAGGGCAACTGCGGCTCCAGCAGCTGAATGTCCGAATTGTCATGCCCAGAAGCTCCCTCATCGCGCCTGCCCTAACTGTGGCTTCTACAACGGGCGCTCAATCAGAATCCCGAAGACTGCATAACAACATCGCCCGGACGCGCAGGATTCGGCGCTAGTTTTCCTCAGACATCTTTCTTCACTTGTTGAATCCCCTTGGCGCTCACATACGTATTGCCGTAGACGCAATGGGCGGGGATCATGCACCCCGCAACGTGGTTGCAGGTGCAGTCGAGGCTCTGCATGAATCCAAGGGAAGGTTCTCCCTTATACTGGTGGGACAGGAGGAGAGGATCAATGCCGAACTCAACAACCTCGGCGAAGACGTTGGCGTTTCCCAGAGTCTGTCTGTAGTTGATGCGCGGGAGATCATTGACATGAATGATGTCCCGACCGTGGCTCTTAAGACTAAGAAGGATTCGTCGATCGGCGTTGGGATTACATTACACCGTGATGGGCAGGCCGATGGGTTCGTGAGTGCCGGGAACACTGGTGCAGTGCTCTCTGCCTCGACGATTATCCTTGGAAGAATTGAAGGAGTGGGCCGACCAACCATCGG
>Ga0326597_10004895_pt1 | contig 18717 bp, 28 predicted proteins | sample RVTome_12_FD_203789 | JGI IMG/M metagenome (GOLD analysis project Ga0326597, IMG submission 203789) | Soil microbial communities from uranium-contaminated site in the Upper Colorado River Basin, Wyoming, United States - RVT100D185 | ecosystem: Environmental > Terrestrial > Soil > Contaminated >... | reverse complement strand
GCGGGCTTCATGCTGGCGATGTCGTCGAGCGTGACCGTGTCGTTCCGGTAGACGCTGACCTCCTCCCCCAGCTCGCCCAGATACTGCACCAGGTTGTAGGTGAAGGAGTCGTAGTTGTCGATCATCAGGAGCATAAAGACCCTAACCAATTGTTTTAACTGAATGAACCATCGTCATCTTGCTATTGATACCCGCACTCTTACCCGCTTTTGCACGAGGATCAAGGGGGCGTGCCGGTTCGCCCGACACAGGCAGCGGTAGTCTAGGCGGCAGGCTGACGCCAGCGCCACTGAAGAAGGGAAGGTGTTGCTCGTGACTCCATGGAGGGGAATTATCCCGGCGATTGCGCCAGTCCGCAAGCCGAAGGCAGCGAGCCCTACAATACCCCACCATGTGCGGCCGTTACGTCACGAAGGGCGAGGCGGATATCGAGCGGGAGTGGAACCTTCGACGTGGTGGCGGCAATCCCTTCCGTGCGAGCTTCAACGCGGCGCCGACCCAGATGCTGCCGGCGGTGCGGGACGATCCCGAGCGCGGGCGTACGCTCGATCTTCTGCGCTGGGGCCTGATCGCGTCCTGGTCGAAGGACCCCTCAATCGGCAACCGGCTGATCAACGCCCGTGCTGAGACGGTCGCGACCAAGCCTGCCTTCCGCGCTGCCTACAAGGCACGCCGGTGCCTCGTGCCGGCGCGGGGGTACTACGAGTGGAAGGTCACGCCGGCCGGCAAGGTGCCGCACTTCATCACCACCATCGACGTTTCCCTGATGGCATTCGCGGGCCTGTGGGAGCACTGCAAGCCAGTCGAAGGCGATCCGATCGAGAGCTATACCATCCTGACCACGGAGCCCAACACGTTCGCGCGGGCGATCCACAACCGCATGCCGGTCATCGTGGAGCCAGAGGACTACGACGAATGGCTGACCTCGAAGGACCCTGCACGCCTCCTGGTGCCGTACTCCCCTGATCGCCTCCGTGCCTGGCCGGTCAGCACCCGGGTCAACAGCCCGCGGAACAACGACGCGGAGCTGGTTCTGCCATTGGCTTGAGGGTGGGCAAGCCCTCGCGCACCGTGGCGAGGCACGAGGCAATCATGGACTCCCTGTTTCGGGATGGAAACTTGTCGTGGTCTCCTGACAGACCTGGGCACTCCGGGCAGCTACAGTATGGCCATCAACAGACAGGAACGAGGCAGCCATGAACACCTTCACTCTTCTCACGTTTATAGGCACAATGGGCGTGATCATTTCCTTCCTCTCCGGTGCCCGCGCGATGGCCCGTCATAGCGGGTCTTTGGGCGAAAAAACATCAGTCGCGTGGCGCATGGTGTTCGATCTGACCGTCTTCACCACGATTTTTGCGGCGCCTCTCGCCGGCTGAACCTCGAGCACCGGCATGGTGGTCCAGCCGCGAGACGGCTCTTGACAGAGGTCTGGCGGCTGCGGCTGATCGAAGTGTGTGCCGAACAACTGATCCGCGCGCTGGCCCATGAGCGTGCTGAGTTCGGAGCGGCAGTGGAACCGTTGGCCGTGGATATGCGCTCTGCGCTTGGGTTGCCGCTTCGGGCTGTCGGCGTGCGCTCGGCGCCCAAGAGCGTTGACCGTGGGGTTTGGCAGGGCAGCCGTATTACTACCGACGCACATCTTGCCCGGAAACGCGAGTTCGGGCGGACGCGATCAGGCAGAGCGTTTGGTATTGTCGCGCGCGAGCGCCACCCGCTCGGCGATCCAGTTGCTCACGTCGGATTCGAGCCACCCGACCGCGCGGGGACCGAGGGGGATCGGTCGCGGGAATGTGCCGGCCTTGATGTGGTGATAAATCGTGCTGCGTGCAAGCCCGGTGCGGGCCTCGACCTGCTTGCGCCGAAGAATGGATAGACCTTGCTGGTTCGGATCGGACATGTCTGTCGCCTCATCGCTCGTAATGGAATGATGAGGGATATTTTCATGACGCTGCCGTACTGTCGCCCCGATTCATGGCTTCATCGAGGCCACCATTCGGATTGACAGAGGCTGAGTCGGATCAAGGCGGGTGAGTGGGCGAACTCGGGGCAGAAATCACATTGGCAAAGAACGGCGCGTACCGGCGGCGCAAGAATGCGTTGCGGCCTTCCCGTCGATCGCGTCGATTGTTAGCTGTGCAAACACGTCGGCTCGAAAAGAATGGGGTGTCGAAGGGAACTCGTTTGCAGGCGTCGCGGTCACAGCGTCAACTGCCGGGCCGGTTGATCGTTGATTCGGGTAGTCCTGTCGCGCAAGTGCAGGAGCGATCGCCGCGGATTGAGGTGAGTCGCTCGCGCGGATCGTCGGACAGATTTTTTCGCTGGCTGAGTCAGCCCGTTTGATGCTCGTTACGCATCGCCCTTCGCTCGCAAGAGCGCCGAAACCGGTCAGATCTCCTGAGAGCCGGTGGCCGCAAGGCTGGTGATACTCGTAAGGCAATCCCCCCCCGCCTCGACGCTTCGTCCGGGCACCGTGCAAGGCGCTTCCGTGCGTCGGAAGCTGCGCCAGTCTTTTGAGCGACTGTAAGTCCGTAGCAAATCTGCGCCAAACAGTCTGCTGTTCGTCCGCGCCAATCGCGTCGTCACTGCCCCGGCGCCAGCCGGTAGTGACGATGCGCACGATGCCTCAGCCATCGAGGACTTATCGGTGGCTGGCGCAAGTGACGCTCCCCAGTGACGGGCTCCCTGACCCGTCGTCATGCTGGACCGCGCAACGCGGTCCGTCCTCATGCCCGCTCCCAGCGGGCTCAGTGCAAAGCCGCGCCGAAGAGGCGCCCCTCCGAGCCCTGGGTCAACGGCTCACCTCGATGAATCGGCTTCCCACAGGAAGCACCATCGATGCCGAGAACCGCCTGCCGCGGTGGCAAGCAGCACAGAAAACGGCACAAATCGGGAGTGGTGTCCCGAGTCCCTCGTAGATCTCGGCACGCTTAGCGTTCGGGACGGACAGAAACACTAACCGGACAGGCAGCACACACCAGCACGGGCAGCAAAGGGCAGCACACGTAGGGCAACAAAGGAAAGGAGGGGTCGAGCCTAGCGAGTAACGGATGCGGGACCTGATCAACGAACTGAAACGACACTGCCATCGCCTCGCGACGGCAGCTATGCCACACAGCGCGACCGCGAGCGCACCAGCCAATCGGCACTGGGCGCATACTTCCGCCGGTTGTGCGCACGCATGGATAAACCCAAGGCGGTCACAGCAGCCGCCCACAAGCTGGCCCGGCTAATCTACTCGATGCTGACCAAGGGTGAGGCGTACACCGACCAGGGCCAGGACTACTACGAGAAGCGCTACCGCGAACGCGTGCTGCATCAACTAGCCAAGCGCGCAGAAAAGCTCGGCATGAGACTCGTCGCCACAGAACAACCCGCTTAAAAAGCTCAGTCAAAGTCAGCCGCGTTGAGGGTGTTTCTTAAGAGAGAGCTCCCCCGCGGGCTAAGTGCTTCCCCATTTTGCCTTGGTTATTCATGTTATTGATGCCTCGCAATTTCCAGTTGAATTTTTCGCTCGGATAATTCTTGTATCAGTTGTTGCGCCAAGTCGGCCAGTGGGTCGCCGCCCATTGCTTCGGTTTCTTCGATGGTCTTTTTGAGCTGAAAAATCTCGGTCTGCTGTCGGGCTTCCATCTCTTGCTGTACCTCCATTAAACGACGCCGTAGTTGTGCGATACGGCGGATCGCTTTTACGATGCGGGAAGCTACATCGGCACCGGCAATGGCCTCGGGGTCTTGTCCGTACTCCACAATCAGTTTTTCAATGGCCTTCTGGTCGCCGCTTTCATACGCTCTGTTCACCTGCGCCATCAGGACGGTGCGCCGTTGGCGCTCGGGTTCCGTGGTAGCGCGGTCGGGGTGCATCAGCTTGGCGGCTTGCCGGTATGCCAGCTTGAGTTCCGGCGTAATCACCGGTGGCGGGGCGGGTAGCGCCTCGATCAAGCCCGCTTCCTCGGCTGACTTTCTGGCCTGCTCCTGCGCGGCCTGAGCATGGGCTTGAGCGGTGGTATCATCTGGGGATCGCTCCACCTGCGCGTTGGCAATTTGCGCGTCCAGTTCATCCAACTGCACATAGAGCCGTCCCACGTTTTGGTAATAGCGGTGCTGAAATCGCGCGATTTCTGTTTTGGTAGTTTCCAGCGCCAGCTCAGCCAAGGTCACCTGCTCTTCAAGCTGGGCTTGCTCGCCTTCCAGACGGGTAAGTTCTTGTTCTTCGGGGAGCATAATGTCTTGTTCGAACCCGTTCAGGATCAGATCCCGAGTTCCCGTAAACGCTTAAGCGCGCCACCGTCATGGTGTGCTGCTGCCTGCTTGTACAAATCAATCGCCATCGCTTGATCTTTTTCAACGCCCTCGCCAACTTCATACATGCTAGCCAGCACAAAGGCATAGCGTGATGGGTTACGAAGATTCATATCAAGCTCACGTCGGCAGATGGTCACGACTCGCTCAAACCATGCTTGCGCGGCAGCCTGATCAACTGCCCCGGCTTCACCGCTGGCACACAAGGTACCCAGTGCTCTCATGGAGTCAAGGTCATTCCGCTCGGCAGCTTTCGTCAACCACTTAATCGCTTCCGCCGCATCTTTTGGAACAATCTCGCCCTTGCGGTAGATTTCCGCCAGACGGCGTGCAGCATTGAAGTTGGAATCACTTGCCAACGCTAGCCAATGGATCGCGGCGTCCGCATCTCGCTTCAACCGCGTTCCTGATGCGTATTCCACGCCGAGTAAAATCTGCGCTGAGTCGTGCCCCTCAGTCGCAGCATGCAAAAGCCACTTTTCTGCCAGTTGCAAGTTCTGATCAAGGTGTTCGCCAAAGAGGCAAAAACGCCCAAGTTTATACGCTGCCGTGCGCCAGCCCAGTTCTACTCCTCGCTCGTACCAAGCAACGGCCATATTCTTGTCTGGAGTAACCCGTTGTGGCAATGAACGTTCTTGGCGTGTTGCGTAGATGCCGCCAGCATGACCGAGCAAATAAAGGTCACCAAGTGATTCACATACCATACCATCCCCTAAATCTGCCGCATGTGAGAGCCAATAAATACCTTGCTGAGTAGTGTTCTCAGTGATTGTTTCCTGTCGTAAGTATTCAACACCGAGTCGGCGGCATGCTTGTCGGTAGTCTTGCGCCGCCGATGCTTTTAGCCACCGCAGTCCTTGAACCCGATCCGCAGGGTTGACATCACCGCTGAGGTGTATGCGGGCAAATTCGAATTGTCTCCGTGCGTCGCCTGCATTGGCGCGTTCTTCGTACCACGCGAATGCCGTTTCTATCATTGCCTCTTTTTCGTTCTCTGGCAGTTCAGAGTACGCCCCCACCTGATATTGGGCTGGCCCAAACCCGAGGCGTGCTGAACTTTCCAACCATCGACCATATTCGGTGTCATCCCCATCCTCAGCGAGCAAAAAGGCCAGTTCGTACTGCGCTTCTGCATGAGCTAGTTTAGCCGCTTCCATTAAACACTCGCGTGCCTTGTCATCATCTTCCTGAGTGCCGTCCTCGCCGTATCGGTAGCGCATTCCCTGCCTAAATAGTTTCTCCGCATCGGCTTCGGTGGTTAATGAAAGCTGCTGCTTTTCTCTCACCTGAACTGCCGCCAACCCACGCGCCACAAGGCTACCGCGTTGTTCCGTCGGCACGACAACATCCCGAGTGGTTACTTTGGTGGGTAGGTTGTCTGAATCAGCCATGTGCGTTTGCTCGACTAGAGGAGTGCGTGCTTATGCAAGGATTAGCCATTATCGGTTTTCGCTGCATGCTGCGCCATGAGGTTACCGATGTCGCTGCGGCCTATTAGTTTTACGCCGGATTTTTCCGCCAGTGCCCGCGCATTGGTGGTGAATGCTCCCGTAGTGATGACCCACGCCGTATCGCATTGGTAATATGCCTGTCCCGATAGTGCTTCTTGCACGGCTTGCACGCCGACGCTGCCCACATGGCGTTTGGCTTGTACCGAGATGCGTTGCCCGCCTTTGGTCAGGATAAGGTCGGCACCGTAATCCCCCGTGACCGCGGTAAGTTCCGCTGCGTAGCCTTGAGCGCGAAACAGTCCGGCAATAAATTCTTCAAATTCCGTGCCGCTGAGTTGGTCAAGCTCACTGGCTTTTGCGTGACCATACGCCTGTTGCCAAGCATCCTGCTCGCGTTGCTTTTTTGTCAGTGCTTCATGCTGAGTTTTGGCGAATTGCATCGTATTTCGCAGATGGCGAATTTGGGGGTCTTCCTTCGGCATGGGCTCACTGGCCTGTGGGGGAGGCGTGGGTTTGCCTGTAAATGCCCGCCACACCAGCCACACAATGCCAGCGATAAACAGGATGAGAAATAGGTCTTTCATCACGAGATCGATCTTTCCCTATTTCGGTGGTTGCCAAGGAGCGGGCGTAGCATTATCCACGTCGGCGCGCGTTCAACCTCATCGTCGCATCAAAGCCCTGTGCCGTCTACGACACTTCGGCTGTCGCCCGACGAAATCAGGCGAGTGCCCCATATGGTTCAGCCGGCACGGGGCCTTGGCAGGGGTCCCGCGCTATCTACGATTCCCGGACAGCTCAACTTGCCGGAGGTGGTTCAGGCAGCGCGAGACTCTGCCGCGATCATACAGACCGAGTATGATGGGTTCAAACGAGGCGCCGTTCAGGTGCGGACAACAGCGATGCTGATCAGCGACGAAATGCGCAAGCTGTTCGAGGCGGCGAAGAAGCTCGCGGAGAAGCGGCGCCAGCGCGGACAGCAACCGAAGGCCCTACCAAACCCGCTGCCGAGGCCGGGTACATCCTCAACTTTCGAGATGCTGACACCCTCCGAAATCGAGCGGCTGCGGCGGGGCGCGATAGAACAGAGACACTTCGGGCTCGGGGAGTTCGGCCCCAAGGAATAGACGAAGGCGCGACAGCATTCCCACGCGCGCCGCGCGGTCGGCTGCGTAGCCAACAAGAACGGAGGCGATCATGCCAAGCCCGAAGGATAGCATTGCATTTTCACGCTCAGGTAATTCCAATCCGCTTGGTAAGAATACGGCCGAGATCCGCGTACTTGTGCCCGAGGAACTACAGCACATGCTGCAAACGCTGGCTGTCCTGAGAAACACCAACGTTTCCGAGTACGTGCGCGATGTGCTCATGGCCCACGTCTACGGCCACATCGGCCTCGCCCGTCTCAAGACGACTGGAAAGAATATGGAGGATTAGACGGAGGTCCTTCTGCGAGTGACAGCGGTAGGCATAATCCGATCAGGGCGCGCGCTTGCGTCCGATCACCGAGAGGAGAACACAATGAAGATCATCACGTCAGCGTTGCTTTTCGCGGTCAGCACAGCCACATTCGCTGCACAGCAGGTCGATGGCCATATCCGCAAGGACGGCACTTATGTTCCACCCCACTACCGCACGGCCCCGGACTCCAGTCGGCACAACAATTGGAGCAGCAAGCCGAACGTCAATCCGTTTACGGGTGAGCGAGGGACCATTGATCCGAATCGGCCGCAGCAACCTACCTATGGGGTGCCACGACAACGTCAGTTCTGATCCGGCTTGGGGGCACACGGAAATTCACGAACCACCGAAGTGACAGTGAGGGATCAGAGCACGCGAATGCCAATCGCCATCCGAAACGGCCAGCGCTACCGGATACAGTTCTCCTACGTCGGCGGGGACTATCATTTGACCCGCTACGAACCCGAGCACGATTCAGCGAGATACTTCTATTTGTTTGACGACAACGTCAATGACCTGACGATGGGGTGCGACGGCGAGGACGCGCTAGCCCTGGACCGCGATCTTGAGCAGGGCGCCAATGGCTTGCTGCCAGAATCTGAGTTCGAGGCAAAGCTGAAGCGCACGTTCGAGGAGACATTGCGGGAACTGGAAGCGGCTAATGGTTCAGGAGAGGGTGGCACCACATAGGTTCGGCAAAGGATCACGATGGCCACAGACAAGCCTTACCCAAAGAAAGAGCCGCCTGACCTAACGCTTGGCCACGGTGACGCTTCCTCGAAGCTCGGGACGTTTACACCGCTCGCGGTTTACCAGGTGCCCGCGGCGCCTGACTCCGAGCAACTCATCGAGCGCGAGCAGCACGAGCTCGCCAGCGTCATCAATCAGGCCGTTACACAGCTATCCGGTCCATTCTCCGAAGTCGCGCGCGTAGCACTGAGAAAGCGCGCGGACAAGCTGTCGCTGTCCGCCAGGATCACCGCCCGCGTGCTGACAAGGGTACGGATGGATTGCAAGTATCCACCGAAGCGGCCCTGACCGCTCAAAACGCGCCAAGGCGAAATCGGCATATTCACCTGCCAGCAACGAACCAATCGCACAGCGGCGGCCTTGTCACGCAGGCTCTGATTGGCAATATGTCCGGTCTGGTCTGCCCGGTTATGGGCTTGGAACGGGAGAAAACTGTGAATCAGGCGCAAAAACTCGTTTTGAAAGTCGCGGCGGCGGTTATCGTGGCAATGATGTTGTTCCCACCGTTTCACTACCAAGTGCCGCGGGGTGCCAACATCAACCTTGGGTACGGGTTTATTTTCGATCCGCCGAAATACTACACGCCGTCGCAGTCCTCGAATTACTCCTTTGAAATCGTCGGTGCAGTAGACATTGGAATTCTGCTTGTTCAGTTGGCCGTGGCCATCGTCGTTGCGGCAATATGCTTTGCGCTGACGCGAGACGACCGCGCGGGGCGTGTTATCGATGTCAACAATGACGGTCGTCGCGCAGATCGGGCTGAAATGCCAAAAACGGAAGCCGCTGACCATTCGGAGCAGCAGCACCCCCCACAAGGGGCAAGCATAGAAAAACCAGTGGAACCCATCCAGCGACTATATGAAGCAATTCTCGGAAGCACAAATACCGCTTACTACCTCAAGAAATTCGAGCAATTCGACCAACAGGGCTCTGGCCTGAAAGCAAGCTGGAATTGGCCGGCGGTCTTTTGCAGTGGCATTTGGGCGCTATACCGAAAGATGTATGGGTGGTTCTTTGCTTGTTTGATAATCTTCTTCCCCGCGAATATTCTTGCACTGGTAGACCGTCGCTTCAGTTTTATTTTTCCCGTGCTTTGGTTCGTATTCGCGATTTATGCGAACTCCCTTTACCACATCAACGTAAAGAAAAAGATTGCAGTCGCGCAACTGACCGTTAAGGATGAATCCAAGCTGCGCGAATTTCTAGGGCACAAGGGTGGCGTGCATTCATGGGTTATTTGGGTATCTGTTTTAATCCCGATTATCGGCATCGTGGCTGCCATCGCCCTTCCTGCTTATCAAGATCGCCAGAAAAGGGCGGCGCTTGAGCCTGGGCCGGATTGGGACGCTGGCGTGATAACGCCGCCGCAACGTGATAGTTTTGGCGGCATACCGGTCGAAGAACCGGCAAAGCCAGATTTCTCCTCGCAAGGAGTACCGGTGCCGCCCACTCATATGTCGCCGTGCATCGGGCTGCTCACCGCTGCCACTTGGACGAATTGCGTCGCAGAGATTAAATTTCCTGATGGTACGAAGTACAACGGCGAGTTCAGGGGCGGGAAGTATCATGGGCAAGGCACTTATACGTGGCCTGATGGAGCAAAGCACATCGGTGAGTTCAGGGACGGCAATCGCAACGGGCAAGGTATCGAATACCGTGCTGATGGATCAGTATTGCGATCAGGCACTTGGGAGAACGACGTATTTGCGCCGTCTAGCCCTAAGCCGTCTGCATCCCAATTTTTGGATGAACCGGCAAAGCCGTAATGGCGCGTCCAGAAGAAATAGTTCAGTGCAAAAAACGCTTTGCTCACCACAGCGACGAGCAGCTTATCGCCGAGAGACACCAATGGATTCCAAACTCAGCGGAGCATATTGCCGCTGTTCAACTACTTCATGAGCGGGACGCCGCATCCAAGACCCGCGCCGAAGCTCGGGCCGAGGAAAGTTTGTCCATTTCCAGAAACGCCTTCTCCGTCTCTCGCAAGGCCTTGCGCAATTCCACCTGGGCACGGTGGATCGCAACGATTGCGATACTCGTGGCAATAATTGCCAACCACAGCCAAATTTCTGCATTCATCATTCAATGGTTCTCCCGTTAAGCCCTAACTTACAGCCGCGCAGCGAATCCATCTCCGGCCGCGGTCTATATTCGGATTGAACGGCGCTGGTTCGCTTCGCGGCTCCGGGACTGTCGCAACGAAACCACCTGGCGGGATAATTGTCCCGGAGGCCGCGGTCATCACCTCTGCGGCGGCATCGATCGCGGCTTCGGTCAACTCCTCGCCACGCAAGATCGATTACTCGATCAGTGTTACCGGGTTAACGACTGGCATTGGCGTCTCCTATGTGATTTTCGACTGGCTGCGCGTGTTTTGCTGCCGCAGGATCCTTGCCTTTAATGCGCGCAATGGCTCGTTCGGTCTCGGCAATAGCTCGCTCAAGATCTCCATCGCTCAACCTCTCGAATGCGCCGGGATCACCAGTCTCAGTGCGCTCCACAGGACGGCCCCAGGCCCGATCAAGCAACGCGACAGCCGCAGTCACCCGCGGCGCGCCCTTGCCATGTCGCGCCTCATCGAGCAACACAGCCAGTGCTTCTAGGCTGTGTTCTTTGGCCACATCTTCGATCCGCCGTTGCTCTGCCGACTTGGGTTTCCGGCCACCTGGATTTCCGGATTCTCCTGGCCGGAATCCACCCTTGCCTGTCGGATTACGAACTTGCTTTGATCCTGTTCTCAGGCTCATACCGCCCTCCGGCGCCGATTCGGCGTGCGCTCAGTTAATCGCACATCGTCAGAGTTAATCGCCGTGGGCGCGGTTGAGTTAATCGCACACGACATTGTCGCCGCGACCTCACGCCTCATCAGCGGCGGGTGCTCACTGGCGCACGCCCGGCAAATCATTGCAGCGTCACCCCAGCCTCACGCTGTGCGCGCTCAATGATTCGTTCCAACTCCTCGTCACTCAGGTCCTCCAGCGGCCGGCGCTCATTGCGGCGCTCCTCGACCAGCAGGCCGTTGAGTTTGCACTTGAGCGTGGCGGCGGATACTGCGGCACCAGGTTGGCCCAGCAACATGGCTTGCCTGCGCGCGCTCTCGGCGTCCTGCATTGCCTCCTTCAGCATGTATCGGGCCTCGGCAATCACCGGCGCCCGGAGTTCTTCCACCCTTGGCGCAACCTTGGCGGCGAGCTTTGACGCTGCTTCATGAATGGATTTCGCCTGCCACTGCCGGCAATGCGGGTAGATGGCTCGGTACGCATCGGATTGGGACTCGCCGGCCACCAGCCGTTGCGCGAACCTCTCTTGCTTCGGAGTCAGCTTTTCACTCATCTTCGACCTCATCTCTACAGCCGCTCATCGGCCGGAGTTGCGGCAATAATCACGACGGATGGCGCGCCCTGCTTGTTATCCTCCTTGAACAACCCCAAGTGTTTCATGGCCTTATCAATCGCGCTGTTCTTGTCCCAGAGCTTGATCTTGCGGGTGTAGCCCACCACCTTTCCGCCAGTTTTGATTTCGTCAACTTCCACGCTGGCCACCATGGCAGCGGCGTCATCGTCCAGCTCATGCAACGGGATGAGAGTCCCATCAGAACGAAACAGCCGGCGCGGGTCTGCGTAGGCGAGCCGCGCCACTTCCCGCAACGTCTGCTCAAGCCCCAGCCGTGCCTTTTCGATCGCTGGTTTCCTGAGTTCCGCCACCCTTGTTGCGATCTTGTTGCTCCTCAAGAGTGCCGCGGCGTTTCGATTCACCGTTGCGGCCTTCATGGCGCTGGCGCTGTAGGCACGTCGATATGCCTCTGAGGCGTTGCCGGTAGCAAGGTACGCAAGGCAGAACTTCTCCTGCTTCGGCGTCAACGACTTATGCCAACGCCCGCCATTGCTATGCATGGCCATCCTGCCGGTGAGCCTGCTGCTCGGCCATGATCCGGGTCACCTCGCCCCGCGCCCGGTCAGCGGCCTCGGCGGCGCCGGGGCGGTTCTCAAGGCACGCAACGGCCGCGTCGCTCAGCCTTGCCTTCGCTGCCTTCAGTTCGACCCTTGGGCTGCTCATGCCGCGGGTTTCCATCAATGCACCGTCCTGCATTCAGGCTGCGTCCTGAGATAGATCAGCCAGCCCTCGACGTTGCGTAGCGCCACTGTCACCGCCTCGTCGTAGTCGGCAGGGCTGAAGCCGTGATGGTCGGCATACTCCCTCATCAGTGTGAACAACTCGATCAGTTCTGCCCGGTGTGCCCGGATCAGGGACCGCAGATCATCCGTCAGCGCTGTGGCAGGCTCGGCCCGAATCCGGTCGCCGACAGGTGTGAGCCGGATACCTGCTTCCGCCAGCCGTCCAAGGTTGCCTGATGGGGACATCACAGGATCTCCGCGTTCACGTCATGTGACGCCGCGCCTTCCCGAAGGTGCTCAAGTTTTCCGAAGATGCTCACCTTATTTTGTTGAGCATCTTCGGGAGTTTTGAGCACCTTCGACGGCAGGTGCCATTCCCAGCCACCGCGGAGCCCGGCCTTGACCACATCGACCCCAAGCCCCTTTTGGGCACGGCGGATCGCTGCCCATGAGTGCCCCGCGCCCTCGGCATCGGCCCGGACCTGCTTTGACGGCACCGGTCCATCCCCCAGCAACTCCCGTAAGAACCCCGCCGCGTCCTCGACTGCGGATCGCTCGTCCTGATCGGTGACCGCTTCAACGGTCGCCAGCAAGTCCCGCGCCTCCCCTTCCAAGGGCTTGCCCCACTCAACCCGCGATGCGGTCATGCCGGGATGGTGCGGCAGCTCTCCTTGGTGAAGTTGATACTCAAACCCGCCGCCGTCCGGCCCGATATTGGACTTCGCGCGCACCAGCAGCCGTTGCGTGTGTCCGTCCTCGCCAGTTGACTTCGCGGCGCCGAAGATGATCCTTGGCATCGCACCGAAGGCTATCGATCCGGTCACCCGCTCGACGGGATCGCGCCCGGACGTGTTCTTGGAGAAGTGGGACACCCCAAGGGCTGCGGCCTTGAGTCGCCGCGCCAGGTCAACCACCGGCTGCAATGCGCGCCGCGTCTCGGTGTTCTTGTGGGAATCGCCGGCCACTGCGTTGACGATCGGGTCCACGATGACGAGCCGCACGTTGCCGATGCGCTCGGCTTCCCGCTCCAGCGCCACCATGTCGCGCGCCGGGTCGAAGGACCGCGGCTTGCCGTCTGCGATGGCGTCGCCGACGAAATAGACCTTGCCCACGTCCGCGCCCATCACCAGAAGGCGCGGCAACAGGGTGTCCCGAGGATCATCCTCTCCGGACCAGATGAGCGCGTTACCGGGATCTGCGCGGGTGCCGTCCGGCCAGCGCCCGCCGGTTGTGACCGTCGCCGCGAACGCAAGCGCGATCGTCGTCTTGCCGGCGCCCGGTGCGCCAGCGATGATGTGGAGCTTTCCGGTTGCGAGATAGCCATCCCATAGCCAGGTAATCGGTTCCGGCTCCATATCGGAACCGCGGATCAACGTCACAGTGCCCGCTACGCCCTCATAATCGAGCGCAGCCGCGCTCCCGCCCTCCGCCAGCACACAAGGTATCGCCGCATTCGCTATGGCGCGTTTTACGGCCTCCGCACCGCGTGCCCGGTGCAAATCGTTGAAGTCCGTTGCTCCTTCGGGACGATCCGCGCCGAAGTCCGGCATGGCCAGCAATCCACCCACCGCTCGCGCCGCTTCCGTCGCCTTCGTCATGCCGGGGTTACCAGGTGTCTTGTGGTCGTCGTCGACGCAGACGATCAGGCGCATGTCGGGAAACTTCTCCCGCAGCGTCCGCGCCACCGGCAGCAGATTCCCGGCGTTGAGCGCCACGGCCACGGCGAAACCAGTGGCTTCATGAATGCTCGCGCCAGTCGCGTAGCCCTCGGCGATGCAGAGCGCACCATCCGGCTTGCCGATGGGGAAGTAGCAGCCGCTCACGCGACCGCCGGTCAGGAATCGCTTGTCGCCGTCCGGCCCGATGAATTGCAGGCTGTGCAGTTCCCCGCCGTCGCGCATCGGGATGACGAGCGCCCCTTCGTGGACGCGAACCCCGTGTGCCTTGATCGCTTTCTTGACCAGGTAAGTGTGATCTTCCGGGGCGGCGCCGGCGCCATGCCAGATCGCTGCTGCCTTCTCGCGAGCTTCGGCCTTGCGCTTGGCATCATCGACCTCGCGTTCCCGCCGCATGGTCTCCACACGCGCCCGGTGCGCGGCTTCTTCTTGCGGTGAGAGTCTGCGGCCGATGTCCGTCCTCCAGGTCTCGCTTAGCCCGGTGCGCCAGTCGCCGAATGCTCCCGCCGGGATACCGTCGCCGTGGAGCACATACCATCCCGAATCGTCATGACGCTTGCCGTTGCTGGGGAACCGACGCAACTTGCCGTCAGCCTCGATCACGTCAGGAGGATTCAGTCCGGCGGCGCGGATCGCGTTACGGAATTGTTCGGCAGCAGGAGTCATGCGTGCTCAAGCCCGAGAAGTACCACCAAGCCGCGGATCGTTCTCCGAGAGACAATCCCGGCGATGCCTGCGGCCACAAGCGCCTTTTTCAGTCGGACTCGGAGCTGAGCGCGCTTTGACTGTCGCCGCCGCATGTGCCCTCACGCAGCCTTGGCGGTGGCTGACGGTTGCCGATGCGATCGCCGTGCGTCCACCATCTCATGCGCTCGCGCGGATCGTGCGGCAGCAGCGTCGTGGCTCTGCGCGCGTTGTTTTGCCTCGGTGACGAAGTTCGCCACCCAGTTATCTACCGCGTCCTCTTCCCATAGGTTTGGCCCGCAGCCGTTCGTATCCAGCGGCCGGGGGAATCTGCCCGCCTTCAACTCGGCGAAAATCCACGAGCGACTTCGTGGGAGTTTCTCCGCCTGAATTTGGCGGAGGGTAATCAACCTTTTCGACATAACCACCCTCACACTAGAGGGGCTGCTTCATCATCTACAGTGGACGATTTCACAGTCCCACAGTCAGTGTAGGCGCATGCCGCCAGCATTCAATAGGCTGGCGCATGGAAACGCAACTTAGCGATCGCTAAGTTGCGTCTTTGATGATTGTGCGGACGTAAGAGGCGGTCACGTCGTACTTCTTGGCGACCGCATTGGTGATTGCTGAGTTTGGCATGGTATCGTGGTACTTTGCCCGGCGCGCTTTCCAGTCGGCCAATATCGCCGGTGCTTGTCCGCCCCTCCGGTTGCGGGCGTTCGCACGATTTGCCGCCCTGCGCTTCACTGATGCTGAAGATGCGGTCGTTCGTGATGTCGTACCGGCGAGTGCGCCACCTGCGCTGAGCGTTGCATTGCTCGAAAATCCGAAAGCTGCCGTTCCTGCGAGCGCCCCAATGCGGACGTGCGATACTCCCTGCGCGCCTTTCTTCCCGCGAGAATGAATACCACCGCTGCCGCTGATATGCGCCGTTCCTGTTCTGTGGAGCGCGCGCGCATTGCCGCGCATCCGCCCGCCCTTCGCCGCTGTCTTTTTCTTCGCCACGGAAGAGGCGCCGGCCTACGCCGCGAGCTTGACCGGTTCAGCTTTCGAGCGGCGCCGTTTCACGGTCCGATTCGTTCGCGCCGGTTTTGCCGCCACGACGAACTGCAGCCCGGATGCGTCGAGAATTTTCGTCAGGCTCCGAAGCTCGGGGTTGCCCTCCTTCGACAGCGTGCGGTAGAGCTGCTGCCGGTTGAGCCCCGTGCGGGACGCGATCTTGGAGATCCCGCCCCTTGCCTCGGTGACATTCCTGAGCGCCTGGAGGAACGCTCCGGGATCATCTTCTCCTGCCGCCGCGCTGAGGTAGGCTGCCGCTGTTTGCGGATCGCGTAGCCGCTCCAGCACGTAGGGCTTAGCGGGAACGGCCGCGGGGACGTGTCCTTTGCTCATAGTCTCTCCAATATGCTTTCGCTGTCTTGATGTCCGCCGTCTGCTTGCGCTTGTCGCCACCGCAGAGAAGGAGCACCACCTTCTTGCCGGAACGCGCGTAGTACACGCGGTAGCCGGCCCCGGTGTCGATTCTCAGTTCCCACACACCCTCACCGACCGGGTCGCAATCCCCGAACAGGCCCCGCGCCAGCCTGTCCTGTCGAACCTGAATTGCGGCGTAGGCGACGGGGTCAGTCACGGTGCCGAGCCATTCCCGAAAGGGGGTACGCCTGTCGGCAGTTTGGTAGTACAGGACCTCGATCGCGTCGTCGGTCACGGCGTATTGTCGTTTATAACAGACAGGGCGTCAAGCTGCGGCGGCATGAGCAGGTCAGTATGCCGGGCCGGCGAGATTCAGAAAAAACGGGGCTTCAAATCGCCTGCTTGCGCTCCCAGGTATCTTGCCCCGGGGATGTTCGCAGCATTACGCGGTCACGCACGGCGAAACGATCAGGCTGCCTGTTCGTGCAGCGGTATCACTTCCGCCCCGGCTTTCAGCTTGTCGAGGTAATCCGCCCATTGCTGCATCGTCACTCGCCGCTTGGCGAACTCAAATCACTACCGTACCCGTTCACGCCGCCTTGCGGCCGTTTGCCGACGGCGTGAAATAACCTTCCTTCACCGCGTCGAGGAACACCACCGCCACCAGCTCGCCGTCGGCCGCGTAGCTCTTGTGGACGTGCCAGTTCTCGGACACTTCACGCGTAGTCGGCTTGTCGGAAAACCGCACTTCCAGGATGTCGTCATCGTTCCAGTATGTCGCGTGCATCATGTTGCCTCCGGTTCAAAATGGTGCATGACGGTCTTCACGATCAGCGCTTCAGCAAGCAGCGCCGCCACGCAAATCAGGTTGTCATCCCGTCCTTCGATCATCTTCCAGATCCAGCAATGCCCGCCCTCCCCCTCGCGCAGCGTCCCGGTTTCAATCACATCGAGCAGCATATTCACGGAAATGTTGCGCTCCGCCGCGCGCGCCAACGCATGATCGGTGAACCAAACCCTGCGCTGGAAGCGAGCGCTCCAGTACGGCCCGCCGCTCACGCCGCACGGCTCGCGCGCAACGGGACCACCTTGTCCGCACCCACTGCGAGCGCGTCGAGGTAATCTGCCCATGCCTGCATCATTTGCCAGCGCTCGTCGAGATACTGCGCCTGATTGTAGGATGCCCGCACGGCGTTCCTTTCCTTGTGCGCCAGTTGCCGCTCGATCACGTCTGGACGGTATCCCGTCTCGTTCAGGATGGTTGAGGCAGTCGCACGGAAGCCGTGTGACGAAAACTTGCCGGCATACCCCATGCGTTCCAGCGCCCGGTTCAGCGTGGTTGCCGTCATGCAGGTCTTGGGCCTGCGGTAATTCGGGAAAAGCCAGGGTTGCCCGCCGGTCAGTTTGTTAAGCTCTCGTAGCAGTTCGACAGCCTGCTCCGACAGAGGGACAATGTGTGGCTCCCTCATCTTCATGCGCTCGGCCGGGATCCGCCACTCGGCGCGATCCAGGTCAAACTCGGACCATTGTGCAGCCCGCAGTTCGACGGGGCGAACGAAAGTCAGCAACAGCAGCCGCATGGCGATCAGGGTAGTGCGATACCCACCGTTTTCATCCAGCTTCTTTAGGAATGCTGGAATGTCTGCCCGGACGAGCGGCTTATTGTGTTGCACCTTTGGGCGGTCGATCGCACCCTTCAACGCCACCGTGGGGTCACCGTCCGCCCGAAGAGTTGAGACAGCGTAGCGAAACACGGCTGAGCACCACTGCCGCAGCAGGAGCGCCACGGTCGGCGCCCGCTTCTCAACACGCTTTACGATCTCAAGCAGATGGGCCGCGGTCACGGAACGAATCGGCAGCGTACCGACGTATGGAAAAACGTCGGCCTTCATGAACCGCTCGACCTGGCTCAGGTAATAGGCCGTCCACTTCTGCCGGCGCTGGGCGATCCACTCCAGCGCCACGGCTTCAAAGGTGTTGGCGTTCTCTGCGACTTGCGCCACAAGCAGAGCCTGCCGGTTGTGGGCGGGGTGTATGCCCTGCTTGACCAGCCGCCTACAACGATCCCGCTCAGTGCGGGCCTCGGCCAAAGTGAAATGGCCTCCGGCTTTCCGTGCCTCTGCTTTGGCCTCGGGCTCACCCCTTGGAGCTTCAACATACTCGCCGAGGGCGAACAGATTTTCCTTGCCACCGATGCGATAGCGGTAGCGCCAGAGCTTCGATCCGCTTGGCCTGACCTCAAGGTGCAGGCCGGCGTTATCCGTGAGCTTGTAGGGCTTCCTGGTGGATTTTTTGGCCTTGCGGATGCGGGTATCGGTGAGTGGCATGGCGCCGTCTCCCAGTGCGATACCCGCTACGATACCCGCATTCTATCTGGATTGCAATGGACAATGCTGATTACGATTGGACGGGACTATAGAGTGAAACTTCGGTCTCAATCTGAGGGTATGGACGATGATGGACGCCGATAGATGCCCATGCCGATTATCGATCATCAACAACATGATGAGCCTATCGCGTTTCTAATTCAGGGCGTGACGGACGCGCGCTGCAGCGGCTTGAAATGCTTGCTCAGTGCGATCCCCTGCCGCTGGTACGATGACTTCACACCGCTCCCATAGAGCCGGTTCGGCTGCGCTGTCAGACGCTCATAAGTCAGCCTGCCAACCACCTGCCCGTGTTCAAGCACAAACGGAACTTCGTACGACCTGACTTCGAGAACCGCCCGCGAACCCTCACCTCCCGCATCCGGATGGCCAAACCCGGGGTCGAAGAAACCCGCATAGTGAACCCGGAACTCCCCGACCAACGTGTCGTAGGCGATCATTTCCGCCGCGTGCGTCGGCGGAACCTTTACGGGTTCCC
>Ga0326597_10004894_pt1 | contig 18718 bp, 18 predicted proteins | sample RVTome_12_FD_203789 | JGI IMG/M metagenome (GOLD analysis project Ga0326597, IMG submission 203789) | Soil microbial communities from uranium-contaminated site in the Upper Colorado River Basin, Wyoming, United States - RVT100D185 | ecosystem: Environmental > Terrestrial > Soil > Contaminated >... | reverse complement strand
GTGACCGAGCCGTCTTTCTTGAACGCGGCGCGCAGCTTCGCCATGCCTTCGACGCTCGCGTCCGCGCGCGGGTGCTCGTCGCGGTCGAATACCGTCGTGCCCTTGCGGGTCTTCAGCTCGAACGGGGCGATCTGGTCCTTGAAATAGCCCTTCTCGATCGCGTTGATCGCGCGGCGGTGGCTCTCGACCGAGAACTCGTCCTGCTGCTCGCGCGTGATCTTCCATTTTTCCGCGATGGCCTCGGCGGTGAGGCCCATGTGCACGGTGTCGAACGGGTCGGTGAGGGCTCCGACCATCATGTCCACCACGCTGCCGTCGGCCATGCGCTGGCCCCAGCGCAGCGTCGGCATCAGGTAGCCGCCGCGGCTCATGGATTCCGCGCCGCCGCCGACCGCCGTATCGGTGTCGCCCAGCATGATCATCTGCGACGCGGAGACGATCGCCTGCATGCCGCTGCCGCACAGGCGGTTGACGGTGAGAGCGGTCGACTCGTCGCTCAAGCCGCCCTTCAGCGCCGCGACGCGCGAGAAGTACATGTCTTTCGCCTCGGTGTGGATCACGTTGCCGAGCACGCAGGCGCCGATTTCCTTCGCATCGAGCTTCGAGCGCTTCACCGCTTCCTTGATGACGTGCGCCGCCAGCTCGGTCGGGGCGATATCCTTCAGACCGCCGCCGTAATCGCCGATCGCCGTCCGCACGCCGGACAGCACCACCACTTCGCGCCCGCTGCTCATAGTGATCTCCTAAATACTTGATTTTACTAATATATTTATAACAGACTGAATTCTTCGTTTGCCACGGAAAGGGACAGCGAGTTTACGCCGTGGTGGTGGCGCTGTCGAGATTGTGCGGCGCGGCATGGCAATGATTGAACCGCAGAGACGCAGAGAGAACCAAAACTATAATCGAACCGCCAAGCACGCCAAGAGAATCAAGAACAAGGTAAATGGGGCCGGGTTCACATTTTCGGCTAAGTAGGCTTGGCCAATTTATTGCGCTGGCTGCACTCGCGCTCGCCGGCATTACCATGCCAACCAGCGCGGGCGAGGTAATAGCCGGCACGGCATGGAGCGACCGCGCAGAGGCGGCGGTGCGGCAGTTTGTCGAAGCGAACGCGCAGAGACAAAGGGGACCGAGCACGAGACAAAGGGGACGCACCCCTTTTCAATGGCAGGTCCGTAGCGCGTGATCATCGCGCGATTGCAACATCCTCAAGGATCCGCTCATGCCTTTGGCTTCTTCGGCTTCGGCGCGCCCCGCTCGGGGAAGATCGACGGATCGGTGGCGAGCGGGAGCTTTGCGGCGCGCGCGGCGCGCACGAGGTCCGCGTCGAGCGTTGCGAGGGTCAGCCTGCGGCGTTGCGCAAGCTCGAAATAGGCGGCATCGTAAGGTGTCAACTGGAATGCATCCGCGATCTCGCTGATCGTGGCAAGCGCCGGAACCTGGGTGTCGATTTGCAGGGGCAGCCGGCTTGCCTGCTCGATGATCTCTCTGCGCCTCGCCGCCGTGATGCGGTTGCGACGTTCCGCGAGTATGAGAACATTGGCAAATTCCAGGCGCCACAATCCCGGGATCCAGCATTGCCCTTCCCAAACGCGCGCCAACAAACCGTCGGTGAAGCCGGTTTTCTCGTCATCCACATACCACGGGACGGTGACCGAGCAATCGAACACCAGCGCCATCAGTACTTGCGCCCTTCGTTCACCAGTTGCCTGATCGAAAGCCCGCCGAGGCTGGTGCCCTTGCGCGTGCGTTTGATCTCGGCGATCAGAGCGTCGACCTCCTTCCGGGTGCGCGCGGGTTTGACGGGAACGAGCTTCGCCACAGGCTCCCCGTGTCGGGTAATCGTGACCTCTTCCCCCGCTTCGACTTTATCGAGCAGTCGCGACAGGTGGGTCTTGGCTTCGAACGCGCCGACGGTGGACATGGTGTTCTCCAACTAGTTGACCAGTCTGGACAGGTTACCACATGTGGGACAATCCAGGACAATCTCGCGTCAACGCAGCCAGTTTTCAACCGCCAGGTCGGGCACGCGCGAGAACTCGCGCACGTTATCGGTGACCACCACCGCGCCGAGGCTGCGGGCGTGCGCGGCGATCAGGGTGTCGAGGGGGCCGATCCTGATGCCGCGCGGTTCGAGATAGGCGCGGATCTGGCCAGCGTGAAACGCGGCGGCCTCGCCGAAATCCTCCAGACGGAAATTGAGCAGGACCCGCCAGACGCGCGCGCCCTTCGCCTGCGGCGCGCCGGCCTTGGCGATCATCGTATGGAGCTCGGAGAGGGTGATCATCGATACGACGCGGTCCGCCGGCCGGAGGGCATCGATTCTGGCCGCGATCCGCTCGAATCCCGGCCGGTGGTGCACCAGCGCGGACATCGCGTTGGTGTCGAACAGGTATATCACCGGCGGCGCTTGCCGCGACGCGGTCTAAGGCCGGCATCGGCGCGCCGGTCGGTCCAGCCAGGCTGGGCCCTGGGCGCAAGCTCGATCGGCCCGAGTGCCTTGAGCAGGGCAAGCAGGCTCGACTTTCGTTTCGGCAGGATCGAAATCACGCCGAAATCCTTCCGCAACACGACTTCCTTGGCGTTGACCTCGAATTCCCGGGGGAGGCGGATCGCCTGGCTGCCCCCGTTGCGAAACACCTTTACTTTGCGAACCACCGTGGCCATCGCTGCACCTCTCCGTATAGGGCAATGTCTATACGGAAAAGTCTAGCACGGGAAAGTCACCTTTCCTAATCCCTCAGCCCGTTACAACCTGCTTCCCGAGGCGTGATGAGTAACGCAACCTCACCGGATTGCAAACAGAGGGTTGTAACGGGCCTCATCCCTCCGTCCCGATGCGCTGCATCGCATCGGGCGTTCTCCGGCTCGAACGTGCGCAGGCACGTTTACTCCCACCACCCCCGCCGCATCGCTGTGCGACCCCTCCTCGGGCAGGAGGGGAGAACCCCGGCTCACCCCTCACAGACTTTACCGGGCTGTTCTCCGGTAAAGTCTGTAGCGCTCGTCCTTGTCTCCCGGGCGCGCCCCTTCCCAGATCTTCTTCCATCCCGCGCCCGGAGCGACTTCCCCCTGCGAGCTGCCTTGCACCAGCAGCAGTCCGCATTGCCGCTTCCGGGACGGAACTTCCTCGCGGTGGGTGACGATGCCGGCGAAGTAATGCAGCGATGCGCGCTGCGGCTCGCCGAGGTCGCGGCTGGCGATGCAGTCGTACGTCTTCGGCAGCGCCTTCTGCATCGAGACCACCATCGAGCGGTAGCTCTTCGCGTTGTCGGCCCAGCCGACGAACAGGATCGTGATCAGCGCCCACATGACGGTGATGCCCGCGCCCCAGATGATGACCGGGCGCATCGGGGTCCTGCGGAACGAGGCCAGCACCGCGAGCCAGGCAAGCGTGTAGGCGACGCCGAGGAGGAACGGCAGCAGCCGGAACCCGGGTGCGTAGCCGGGGCGTATGCGGTGCAGGTGCTCGTGCAGCCGCGCGGGCATGCCCAGCTCGAGCCCGCTCCAGTAGAACCAGAACACCACCACGAAGAAAGTGAAAGTCATCGCGCTGAACCAGTACCAGGCATTGACCGCCCCGCGGCGCAGCGTTTCCGGCGCGGCCACTGCGAGCAGCGACAGTGGCAGCAGCAGGGGCAGGGCGTAGAGCTCGCGCGCGTCGGACGAGGTGGACAGGACGACCAGCGTCAGCACGAATCCCGTCAGCGGCAGCACGATCGCCGGCCGCGCGATGCCGGTCACCCGCGCGCGCCACAGAGTCCACAGCGCGAGCAGCCACACCGGGAACGCGTACCACGGCAGGATCCGCAGGTAATACAAAGTCCCGGTCCGCGCGCCCGGCCCCGTGTCGAAGTAATACTTGAGGTTCTCGTCCCACAACCAGGACTGGAACAGTTCCGGCGCGCGTTGATAGAGTTGCAGCGGCCAGATTGCGAGCCAGGGGGCGGCCGCGATCGCAGCCACCGCCAGCGCGGCGGCGTAGCCGCGGTTGCGCCAGTCGCGCCCGAGCGCCGGCAGCAGCAGCGCGGCGGCAATCAGCACCACCGGCGCGAACAGCCCGTTGGCGAGGAAACCCACGCCGATGCCGGTCCCGATCCAGAATCCGCCCAGGAGCGGTCGCTTCAACGCGGCCGCGAAGCCGAAGTAGGCCATGGCGAAGCCCGCGAGCAGCGCCATGTCGGTGAGCAGCAGGTGGGCGCGGGTGACGAAGCCGAAGCAGCCAAGCAGCAGCAGCGCGGAGACCGCGCCGTAGCGCACGCCGTAGAGCTCGCGGCCGGCGAGTGCCATGAACGCGAACGTCGCCGCCATCCAGAAACCGGTCGCAAGCCGCGCGGCGTCGTGCAGCGGCAGCGCGAAGGAGAACAGCTTGGCCGTCGCCGCCGCGGTGAGGTAGAACAGCGGCGGCTTGTCCAGGAACGGCTCGCCGGCGAGCGCCGGCACGACCCACGAGCCGCCGCGCAGGATTTCGTACACCACGCCGAAGGTATAGGCCTCGTCCGGCTTCCACGGGTCGTGGCCGACCAGGCCGGGCAGGATCCACGCCGCGCACAGCAGCGCGACCAGCAGGCTGCGCTGCGTCATCATTCTGAAACCCGAGGGGAGTGGAGATGCATGCGGTTCGGGCGGATTATCGCATCAACGTTGCCTGAATCGTGGATGGTGGGTCGTGGATGGTGGGTCGTCTCCCGGTTGCCGCGTATTGCTCCACCCACAATCCACCACCCACTACCCACGCCGTTACTCGACTATCTTCAAAGCTTGTCCCGCCACCGGCTCGCCCGCGGGATACAGGCCGTTGATGACGCGCAGGTGGCCTTCCGCGAATTTCCCGAGCGGCGAGCGCCGCGCCAGTTCGGCGAACGTGAGCCCGGGCGGCGCGGTCACCACGCGCAGCCGCAGCGGACGGGCCAGCGCGCGCTCCTCCCCGGTGATCGCGTGAAAACTCGACATCGAGGACTGGATTTCGCCTTGGCGCAGATCGAATGCCGCAGCCGTCTGCGCCTGGGCGCCGATCAGATAGGCAGCCTTGCCCAGGAACACGCACATCACCTGCGTCGGGCGCCCGTTAACGGTGGTGGTCGCCACCGCGGCGGACAACCCGTTCACCGTAGTTGGCGCCAACTGGGAACCGGTCCCCAAGCTGACGTGATCGCGCAGCACGTCCCCCGGGCTGCCCTTCGCGGTCCCGCCGGAGCGAAGATCGATATACGCATCGCCGGAAGGGCTTGTCGCGAGCACGTTCTGCGGCCGGTTCTGCACGCGCCAGCCCGCGGGGAAGCGCATGGCGAGGCCGAGGTCCGCGTGAAACAGCTCGTTGTTGCGCACGATGCCCTGGCCCGGGCTGTCACCGTAGATCATGCGGTCGGCGCGGCGCAGGAAATCCTCCTGCGCGGTGCGGGCGTCGGCCTCCTTGTGGCGCGCCGCTTCGCCCACCACTTGCTGCAGCCGCGTGTCGTTGTCCGGGTGCGAGGCGAACAGGCCGTGATAGGCGCGCGGCTGGCGGCCCTCGGATTTCGCCACCTCGGCGTCGAACAGCTCCTGGTTCTTCAGCACGCCCACCACCTTCACCATCGCCTGCGGGTCGTAGCCGGTGCGCGCGAGGTATTCCGCCCCCAGGCGGTCGGCCTCCAGCTCGTGCTCGCGTCCGTAGCCGGACAGCAGCGCCCCGCCGAGCAGGTTGACCGCAGTATCGCCCAGCCCGCCGCGCGTCCCGGGCACGAAGATCTGCAGTATCGAGACCCCGATATTCGCGGCGGTGGCCGTGGACAGCTGCTGCACCGAGTGGCGCGCCGTGACGTGCCCGAGCTCGTGTCCCAGCACGGCGGCGAGCTCGGCCTCGGAGTTGAGATAGGCGAGGATGCCGCGGGTGATATAGACGTAACCGCCGGGCAGGGCGAACGCGTTGACCTCCGGCGAATCCACCACCAGGAAGCGGTACTCGATCCCGGGGCGGTGGCTCGCCTTCGCGAGCCGCTGCCCGATCTCGCCTACGTACTGCTGCAGTGGCGCGTCGTCGTAGACGCTGTACTGCTTGCGCACATTGGCGTCCTCGCGCTGGCCGATCGCGATTTCCTGTGATTCGGAAAGCAGCACGAGGTTCGGATTGCCGGTGACCGGGTTCTGCGCGCAGTCGGCCAGCAGCAGCGCCGCGAGCAGCGCAGTAACGCGTATAAGCGGTGTCGGCCTCATGTGCGGATTTTACTGGAGCACGAATACGGTGCGCACCGCACCGTTTACGTGCATGTTTTCCGCCGGCGCACCGGCGGAAAACAGAATGAACCGATACTGGTGGCTGATGATAATCCAGATAAATCAGATTGTTGGTGCCTTTCTTTCCTCGGTTCGCGAGACCTCGCGAACCGATCTGGTATGCATCGTGCAACTGGGCGAAGGTGACCGATAACAGGAGGGTGCGATGTCCGCTTTCAAGGATCCGTTCAATCCCGAGGTAAAGCTCGGCCACGGCTGCGGTTGCGGTCACCACCAGGACCAGGCCGAGCACGACGCCGCGGCCGCGCGCGCGACCGATTCGGACGCGCGCGCGAGCCGCGTGGTGGACCAGGCGGTGATGCGCGCGCTGTTCCCGAACGACGGGACGCGCCGGCGCTTCCTGAGGGCGGTCGGCGCCAACACCGCGCTCGCCGCGGTCGCGCAATTCTTCCCGCTGGGCACCGCGCGCGAGGCGTTCGCGCAGGGCAAGGGCCAGATCGAGAAGCCCAACCTCAAGGTCGGCTTCATCCCCATCACCTGCGCGACGCCCATCATCATGTCGCAGCCCATGGGTTTCTTCGGGCGGGCCGGCCTCAACGTGGACGTGGTGAAGACCGCGGGCTGGGCGATGGTGCGGGACAAGACCCTCAACAAGGAGTACGACGCCGCGCACATGCTCTCGCCGATGCCCCTCGCGATCACGCTCGGCGTGGGCTCGCGCCCCATCCCCTACACCATGCCGGCGGTGGAGAACATCAACGGCCAGGCCATCACGCTCGCGATCAGGCACAAGGACAGGCGCGATCCCAAGACCTGGAAGGGGTTCAAGTTTGCCGTGCCGTTCGATTACTCGATGCACAACTACCTGCTGCGCTACTTCGTGGCGGAGCACGGCCTGGACCCGGACAAGGACATCCAGATCCGCGTGGTGCCGCCGCCCGAAATGGTCGCGAACCTGCGTGCCGACAACCTGGACGGCTACCTCGCCCCCGACCCGATGAACCAGCGCGCGGTGTACGACGGCGTCGGCTTCATCCACACGCTGACCAAGGACATCTGGGAAGGGCACCCGTGCTGCGCGTTTGCCGCGAGCAGGGAGTTCGTGACCCAGTTGCCGAATACCTACCGCGCGTTGCTGAAGGCGATCATGGAGGCGACGGCATTTGCCTCCAAGGCCGAGAACCGCAAGCAGATCGCGGAGGCGATCGCGCCGGCGAACTACCTCAACCAGCCGGTCACCGTGGTAGAACAGGTATTGACCGGTAACTACGCCGATGGGCTGGGGAACGTCAGGAAAGTGCCCAACCGCATCGATTTCGACCCGTTCCCGTGGCACTCGTTCGCGGTGTGGATCCTCACCCAGATGAAGCGCTGGGGGCAGTTGAAGGGCGACGTGGACTACGCCAAGGTCGCGCGCGAGGTTTACCTCGCCACCGACGCCATGCGGCTCATGAAGGAGGTCGGCATAAAGCCGCCGGCCACCACCACGAAGAAATTCGCGGTGATGGGCAAGGAGTTCGACTCGGCGAAGCCCGAAGCCTACATCGCCAGCTTCGCCATCAAGCGAACCGCCTGATGAGCCGCCAGCCGCCAGCCGCCAGCCGTCAGCGATTCCCCTCCTGCCAGAGGGCGAGGCGGGGTTTCGAAGAAGGTGCCTGCGCACCTTCGAGCCGACGAGCGCCAATCGCCTCCGTGCGGTTGGCCGGACGGGGTGCCCGCGTCAGCGGGCGGGGTGGTGGGAGTGCTGCCAACTGCCAACTGCGAACTGGCGGCTGGCAGCCCCTGGAGCGTCAGCGATGAAGGGGCTGCAAATCTGGGGCGCGCCGCTGCTCTCCGCCGTCATCCTGCTGGTTTTCCTCGCCATCTGGCATGCGGCGACCCGGCAGGAGACGGGGGCGCAGGTGGTGGACGCGGAATACGCCAAGCTCGTCGGCTCGGAAGCCGCGACCGGGAAGAAATCGGCGTTCCCGACGCCCGCCGAGGTCGGCCGCAAGATCTGGGGCCACGTGATCGATCCGTTCTACGACAAGGGTCCCAACGACAAGGGCATCGGCATCCAGCTCGCCTACTCGATCGCGCGCGTGTTGACGGGATTCCTGCTCGCGGCGCTGGTGGCGATTCCCCTCGGATTCCTGATCGGCATGTCGCCGCTGGTCTACCGCGCGTTCGACCCCTTCATCCAGGTGCTGAAGCCGATCTCGCCGCTCGCGTGGATGCCGCTGGCCCTGTTCACGCTTCAGGACAGCGGCGTGTCCGCGATCTTCGTCATCTTCATCTGCTCGATATGGCCGATGCTGATCAACACCGCGTTCGGCGTCGCATCGGTGCGGCGCGAATGGCTCAACGTGGCGAAAACGCTGGAAGTGGGGCCGATGCGGAAAGCGTTCCGCGTGATCCTGCCCGCGGCCGCGCCCACCATCATGACCGGCATGCGCATCTCGATCGGCATCGCGTGGCTGGTGATCGTCGCCGCCGAGATGCTGGTCGGCGGCACCGGCATCGGCTACTTCGTGTGGAACGAGTGGAACAACCTCTCGATCGCCAACATCATCAGCGGCATCCTCGCGATCGGGCTCGTCGGCATGATCCTCGACCTGTCCCTCGCCCGCCTGACGAAGCTCGTCACCTTCCCTGAATAACATCAAACAATGAACCGCCAAGACCGCCAAGAAATGACAGACAGGCAAGCCTGTCCGGGTCGAATCACGAATCACGAATCACGAATCACGGGTTCGAAATGAGCGACCCCCTGATCCGCATCGAGGGCATCGCCAAGCGCTTCACCGGGCGCGATGGCGCGGCGACGACCGTGTTCGAGAACGTGCACCTCGCGGTCGAGCAGGGCGAGTTCGTGTGCCTGATCGGGCACTCGGGCTGCGGCAAGACCACCATATTGAACATCCTCGCCGGGCTCGAGCCCGCGTCCGACGGCTACGTCTTCGTCGGCGGACGCGAAATCCGCGGTCCCAGCCTCGACCGCGCCGTGATCTTCCAGAGCCACGCGCTGATGCCGTGGCTCACGGTTGCCGGCAACGTCGCGTTCGCCGTCACTTCGCGCTGGCCGGAATGGGACGGCGTCCGCGTGCGCGACCATTGCCAGAAATACATCGACCTGGTGAATTTGGCCGGCGCCGAGAAGAAGCGCCCGGCCGAGCTCTCCGGCGGCATGAAGCAGCGCGTCGGTATCGCGCGCGCGCTCGCGATCCAGCCCAAGACGCTGCTCATGGACGAGCCGTTCTCGGCGCTCGACGCGCTGACGCGCGGCATGCTGCAGGAGGAGGTGCTGAGGATTTGCGCCGAGACGCACCAGACCGTGTTCATGATCACGCACGACGTGGACGAGGCGATCCTCCTCGCCGACAAGATCGTGCTCATGACCAACGGCCCCGAGGCCAAGATCGCCGAGACCGTGGTCAACACGCTGCCGCGCAGCCGCTCGCGCCACACCATCCACAAGGAGCCGCATTACTACCCGATCCGCAACCACCTGGTGGATTTCCTGGTGAGCCGCTCGAAGCTGTTCAACGAGGACATGCCGGCGGATTACGACCCGAAGAACCCGCCGCTGGTCACGCCGGGGTTGAGCGAGGCCGTGCCGGTGGTCGCCGCCGCAGTTCCCGCGCGGCCGGTGGAGAAGGCCCTCGTCGTAAGCCTTCGTCATTGAGCCACGGAATCACACGGAAACACACGGACACAAGATTTGTAGGCAATCAAAGGAGGGCACCATGAAAAAATCCGACGCACCCGAAACACTGCTCGCCGCTGCGGGCATGGAGAAGCCGATGACCCGCGCCGACGTCACCGAGCTGGTGGTGATGTCGCGTCTGAAGAAGGGCCTCACCTGGGCGAAGCTCGCGAAGGCGGTGGGCGCGAGCAAGGAATGGACCACGGCCGCGCTGCTCGGCCAGATGCAGATGACGAAGGAGCAAGCGGAAGCCGCCGGCAAGCTGCTGGGGCTTCCCGCCTACGCGGTGCTGCTGCTGCAGCAGGTGCCGTACAAGGGCTCGCTGCCGACCGCCGTGCCGACCGACCCGCTGATCTACCGCTTCTACGAGCTCGTCAACGTCTACGGCACGACCTTCAAGGAGCTGATCCACGAAGAGTTCGGCGACGGCATCATGAGCGCGATCGACTTCAAGATGGACCTCACGCGCGAGCTGGACCCCAAGGGCGACCGCGTGAAGATCACGATGAGCGGGAAGTACCTGCAGTACAAGACCTATTGAGCGTTAAATCCGGACGTCGGTGCGCCAGGGCGCGCACGACGCCGGTTTAACTGCGCGAGTTCGAGCGGACGGCACAGCCGCCGTTCAACTCGCGCTTTCTATTTTTAAATCATGCCTGTTTGCCGTGCAGTGCATGTAGATTGGAACCAGTCCAAGCAGCGGGTTATTGCGCTCCATATTGATTTGGGATTACTGTGACCAGCGCACCTTTTACCGTCCAACCAGAAGGGAGTACCTCCATGAGCAACGACCGCAGAAAATTCCTGAAAGGCGGCGCCGTCGCCGCGACCGGCGCCGCGATCGCCGGCTTCCCGATGATCGCCCGCGCCCAGCAGACTTTCACCTGGAAGATGACCAGTGCCTACCCCAAGGGCGCGCCGTTCTACATGGATGGGCCGGGCAGCGCCACCGATCTTGCGAAACGTATCGAGGCGATGTCCAACGGGCGGATGAAAATCCAGGTCTACGGCGCGGGCGAGCTGATCCCGGCGTTCGAGGGTTTCGACGCCGTGCGCGCCGGCACGGTGGAGATGAACCATGCCAACAGCTACTTCTGGACCGGCAAGACCTTCGCCGCCCAGTATTTCACCGCCGTTCCCTTTGGCCTCAACTTCCAGGGCATGAACGGCTGGCTCTACGACGGCGGCGGCATCCCGCTCTGGCACGAGGTCTACGCGCCGTTCGGCATGGTCGCGTTTCCGTGCGGCAACACCGGCGTGCAGATGACCGGCTGGTTCCGCAAGGAGATCAAGGCGATCGGCGACTTCAAGGGCCTGAAGATGCGCATTCCCGGCCTCGCGGGCAAGGTGTACGCGACGCTCGGCGTGGACGTGAAGCTGCTGCCCGGCGGCGAGATTTTCCCGGCCCTGGAGCGCGGCGTCATCGACGCGGCCGAGTTCGTCGGCCCCTACCAGGACCGGCGGCTGGGCCTGCAGAAGGCGGCCAAGTTCTACCACACCACCGGCTGGCACGAAACCGCGACCGTTTCCGAGCTGCTGATCAACAAGGCGGCATGGGGCAAGCTGCCGAAGGACCTGCAGGCGGTCGTCGAGAACGCCTGCGCCGCGTGCAACGTCATCAGCGAGGCGTGGTGCCAGCGCACCAACGCCGAGGCGATGGAAGACCTCGTCAAGAAGCAGGGCGTGATCGCCAAGCCGCTGCCCGACGCGGTGGTGAAGGCGCTGCGCGCGGCGACGAAGAAGGTGCTGGACGAGGCCGTCGCCAAGGATCCGGTGACGAAGAAGGTCCACAACTCGTACTTTGCGTTCAAGGCCAAGTACGACGCCTGGGCCGGTTACAGCGAGGCGGTCTACCACAGCAAGATCCGCGGTGCCTGACAACCCGCGGAGCCCGGGCGCGCGCGCGGCGGGCGGCGTGCGCGCCGGGATCGAGCGGTTCATCGACGTTGTCGGCGCGGCAACGGCGTGGGTAGCGCTCGCCATCGTCGGACTCATGGCGACGAATGTGCTGCTGCGCTACCTCTTCAGCGAGGGCTCGGTCTGGGCCCAGGAGCTGGAGTGGCATCTGCTGGTGCCGCTCGTGCTGTTCGGCATGTCCTACGCGCTGCTGCACGGCGATCACGTGCGCGTGGATATCGTGTACGGGAAGTTTTCCGATCGGGCCAAGGTGATCGTCGACCTGGTGTCGGCCCTGCTGACCGCCGCGATCTCCGTGCTCGTCATCTGGCTTTCGATCCAGTACGTGCAGCAGGCTTACGTGATCGACGAGGGCTCGCCCGATCCCGGCGGCATTCCGCACCGCTACCTCGTCAAATCGCTCATCCCGATCGGCTTCGCGCTGCTGTTTCTGCAGAGCGTGGCGATTGCGCTGGGCAGCATCGAAAAGCTGCGGAAGAGCAGGCCATGAGACCGTGACGGGCACCGAAATCCTCGCGATCCTGATGCTGGTCGCGTTCTTCGTGCTGCTGTTGTCCGGCGTCCCGGTCGCGATCACGCTCGCCACCTCCGGCTTCGTGTTCGGCATCCTCGGTTTCGGCACGGGACTCTTCAACCTGCTGCCCGCGCGCATCTACGGCGTGGTGAGCAACTACCTATGGCTTGCGATTCCGCTGTTCGTCTTCATGGGCGTGATGCTGGAGAAGTCGCGCCTCGCCGAGGACCTGCTCGATGTCGTCGGACACCTCGCCGGCGGATTGAAGGGCGGCATGGCGCTCGGCATCATCGGCGTCGGCGTGCTGATGGGCGCCACCACCGGCATCGTCGGCGCCACCGTCATCACGCTGGGGCTGCTCACGCTGCCCACGCTCATCCGGCGCGGCTACGATCCGGGCGTGGCCTGCGGCGCGATCTGCGCTTCGGGCACGCTGGGCCAGATCCTCCCGCCGAGCCTGATCCTGATCCTGCTGTCCGACATTCTGCAGCTCTCGGTCGGCACGCTGTTCGCCGCCGCGGTGATGCCCGGCCTGCTGCTCGCCGCGCTGTACTGCGCCTACATCGTGATCCTGGGCATGGTCCGCCCGGATCGGGTGCCCGCGGTGCCGAGGGCGGAACGCGACGCCCTGCCGCGCGCCGAGCTCTGGATCGGTTTTTTCAAGGTGGTGCTGCCGCCGCTCCTGCTGGTGTTCTCGGTGCTGGGGTCGATCATCGCCGGCGTGGCGGCGCCGACCGAGGCAGCCTCGATGGGGGCGCTGGGCTCGATTCTGGTCACCGCGTTCACCGGGCGCATGTCGTTCAGGGTGCTGAAGGAAACCGTCCAGACCACCACCAAGATCACCGCCATGGTGATGTTCATCCTGATCTGCGCGCAGGTGTTCGCGCTCGCCTTCCGCGGCCTGCACGGCGAGGACCTGATTTTCGCGCTGTTCGAGTTCCTGCCGGGCGGCCTCGGCGCGGACATCTGGTTCCTGATCCTGCTCATCTTCGTGCTGGGTTTCTTCATCGAGTGGATCGAGATCAGCTACATCGCCGTGCCGCTGTTCCTGCCGGTGTTCATGCAGCAGAACGTGGACCTGGTGTGGCTCGGCATGCTGATCTGCGTCACGCTGCAGACCTCGTTTCTGACGCCGCCGTTCGGCTGGGCGCTGTTCTTCCTGCGCGGCGTCGCGCCGCCGGGGATCACGACGCGCCATATGTACGTCGGGGTCTTGCCCTTCGTCGCGATGCAGATGCTTGCCGTAACGTTGGTGTTTTTCTTCCCGCAGATCGCGCTGTGGTTGCCCAAAGCCATTGGCTGGTAAAGCGCAAGGCAATATCCTGTCCATTCTGGTTCTGGCGCCGCTCAAGCGGCGCGGCGCGTAGAATCGGGGCATGATCCATTCGGTCCGCGGCGCGCGCGGGATGGCGGTCGCGCCGCACGCGCTCGCGTCGCAGTCGGCGCTCGGCGTGTTGCGCGAAGGCGGCAACGCGCTCGAGGCGATGATCGCCGCCGCGGCGACGATCCCCGTCGCCTACCCGCACATGAACTCGATCGGCGGGGACTCGTTCTGGCTCGTGCGCGGCCAGCGCGGCGCCCCGCGCGGCATCGACGCCAGCGGGGCGGCCGCCCGCGCCGCTTCCATCGAGTGGTACGCCGCGCGCGGCGTCACGCAAGCCATCCCGTTCCGCGGCGGCGCGGCCGCCAATACGGTCGCCGGAACGGTCTCGGGATGGGGCGCCGCGTTCCGGCTCTCGCGGCAGTGGGGTGGGCGGCTGCCCCTTAAGCGCCTGCTTGCCGATGCAATCCACTACGCGGAGCAGGGCATCGCAGTCACCGCGGGCCAGTCCTCCGCGACCGCCGCCAAGCGCGGCGAGCTGGAGGGGCAGCCCGGGTTCAAGAATGCGTTCCTCCCCGGGGGCGCCGCGCCACCAACCGGCAGCCTGTTCAGGCAGCCGCGCCTGGCGGCAACGCTCGGGAGACTGGCGCGCGCGGGGCTGGAAGATTTCTACCGGGGCGGGCTCGCGCAAACGATTGCGCGGGACCTCTCGGCCGTCGGCAGCCCGCTTGCGCTCGAGGACCTGAAGCGCCATCGCGCCAGGTTGGTCGCGCCGCTCGTGCTCGGGCACTCCCGGGGCACGGTTTACAACCTGCCGCCGCCGACCCAGGGCGTCGTGTCGCTGCTGATCCTCGGCATGCTCGATGCGCTCGACGTCGGCGCCGCAGGGCCCGCGAGCGCGGAATTCGTGCACCTCGCGGTGGAGGCGACCAAGCGCGCCTTTGCGGTGCGCGACCATTGCGTCACCGATCCGGCGTACATGACGGTCGACGCGCAGGCGCTGCTCGCGCCGGGACGGATCCGCGAGCTGGCCGCCGACGTCGATCGGGGCCGGGCCGCGCGATGGGGCGCGGGCAAAGGGCCGGCCGACACGGTATGGATGGGCGTCGTGGATGGGAAGGGCCGCGCGGTCAGCATGATCCAGAGCATCTACCACGAATTCGGCAGCGGGGTGGTGCTGGAGGAAAGCGGGATCAGCTGGCAGAACCGGGGTTGCAGCTTCTCGCTCGACCCCGCCGCGTTGAACAGCCTGCGGCCGGGAAGGAAGCCGTTCCACACGCTTAATCCCGCGCTGGCGGTGCTGAACGACGGGCGCACGATCATCTACGGCACGATGGGCGGCGACGGCCAGCCGCAGACGCAGGCGGCGGTGTTCACGCGCATCGCGGTGTTCGGCATGGACCCGCAGCAGGCGGTATCCGCCCCGCGCTGGCTGCTCGGGCGCACTTGGGGCCAGACCAGCGATTCGCTCAAGCTCGAATCGCGCTTTTCCACCGGCGTGGTGGCCGATCTCGCGCGCCGCGGCCACGAGATGGAGGTGCTCGCCGAGTACGACGAGGCCATGGGCCACGCCGGCGCCATCGTGCGCCATGCGAACGGCGTGCTGGAGGGGGGCGCGGACCCGCGCTCGGACGGCGCCGTCGCCGCTTACTGAGCCGTGCGGCTAAAGCTTCACCGCGAAGGGGGCTAAGGACGCGAAGGAACAGGTAAAGCTTTACCGCCAAGGACGCCAAGGAAACGAAGGAACAGAAAAGCCTTACCGCAAAGGCCGCAAAGGAAAAAATATTCGGAAATCGAAAAGCTGAAAACACGCGAAGACAACGCCAAGGGTGGTATTGGGCACGTCATGGGAACTCGATTTCTCAGGAAACGCTCCTAAGTGCGGCGGTAATGTAAACCGATCCGTTTCTTGTAGGCCACCCTTGGCGCGGTTCCTTCGCGACCTTCAGATTTTGCTTCTGTCCTTATTATTATTTCCTTCGCGGTAATGCTTTTCTTTTCCTTGGCGCCCTTCGTGTCCTTGGCGGTGAGGCTTTTCCCGTCGCCTTTAACGTTCACAGATTTTGTGACATGATTCCCGGCGGGAGGGACTCCTTATGACACGCATTCCATGCTTCGCCACGCTTGCGCTGGTCCTGTCGATTTCGGTAATGCCCGCCGGCGCGGCGGAGCCGGAAATCACGGCGGCGCTCACGGTGATGGGCTACGGCCACGCGGTGAAGGTGCTGGTCAACGGCGCCGATACCGGCATCACCGGCGGCAAGTCGCAGAGCCTGCGGCTCTTCAACAAGGGGCACCCGTGGTCGGCGAAGGCGTCGGCCGAGCAGCGGGCGCGCAACTTCGTGCTGGTGCCGGGCGTGAACGTGGTGACGATCGAGTTCACCAAGGACCCGAAGACGAACGACCGGCTGACGATAGACCTGGATTCCGAAGGCTATCCCGGGCCGCTGCTGAAGCTCACCAACCAGGGCAAGGCGTCCGGCAAGCACGTCGTGAAGCTGAGAATCGAGCCGAAAGCCCCGAAGGGTTTCAAGCCGGTGGTCATTACCGATGCAAAGTAACCCGTGACGAGATACGGGTGACGAGGTGCGGGTGACGATTACGGGTGACGGGATGCTACTTACGGCTTTGCTTCAAAAACGGGTTTCAACTCCCGTCACCATTATCTCGTCACCCATATCTCGTCACCCTTAATCGTCACCATCAAAGGGCTTCGGCCACCGCCTTGCCCAGGTCGGAAGTGCCGGCCTTGCCGCCGAGGTCCGGCGTCTGCGGGCCTTCCTGCAGGACTTTCTCGATCGCCTTCAACACCGCCGCGCCCGCGTCGGGGCAGCCGAGGTGGTCGAGCATCATCGCGCCCGCCCAGATCTGGCCGATCGGGTTGGCGATTCTCTTCCCATAGATGTCCGGCGCGGAGCCGTGCACCGGCTCGAACAGCGACGGGAATTTCTTCTCGGGGTTCAGGTTGGCCGATGGCGCGATGCCGATGGTGCCGGTCGCGGCGGGCCCGAGGTCGGAGAGGATGTCGCCGAACAGGTTGGAGCCGACCACGACGTCGAAGCGGTCGGGGTTCATGATGAAGTGCGCGCACAGGATGTCGATGTGGTACCAGTCGGTCTTCACTTGCGGGTAGTTCGCCGCCATCTCCTTCACGCGCTCGTCCCAGTACGGCATCGAGATCGAGATGCCGTTCGACTTGGTGGCCGAGGTGAGGTGCTTCTTGGGCCGCGTCATCGCGAGCTCGTAGGCGTACTTGAGGATGCGGTCCACGCCCTGGCGCGAGAACACCGCCTGCTGCGTCACGAACTCGCGCTCGGTGCCGGCGTACATGCGCCCGCCGATGGAGGAATACTCGCCCTCGCTGTTCTCGCGCACCACCCAGAAATCGATGTCGCCGACCTTGCGGTTGGCGAGCGGGCATTTCATGCCGGGCATGAGCCGCACCGGGCGCAGGTTCACGTACTGGTCGTAGCCGCGGCGGAACGGGATCAGCAGGCCCCACAGCGAAATGTGATCGGGCACCGCGTCCGGCCAGCCGGCGGCGCCGAAATACACCGCGTCGTGCTTCGCCAGCCGGTCGAGCGCGTCCTCCGGCATCATGCGGCCGTGCTGCTTGTAGTAGTCGCAGCTCCAGTCGTGCTCGTCGAATTTCCACTGGATGCCGAACTTGCGGCCGGCCGCTTCCATGACGCGCAGGCCTTCGGGCATCACTTCCTTGCCGATGCCGTCGCCCGGGATGACGGCGATGCGAAACGATTTCATCTCAACTCCGTGGGTCGTGGATGGTGGGTCGTGGATCGACCCTGCGAAAAACAAAGGGCAGCCGCGGCTGCCCTTTGGATATTACGTCAAAAACGCGGTCAGGCCGCGGTCTTGTCGGCGGCGGGCTTCCGCGCGTACTTCTGGCGGAACTTCTCGACGCGGCCGGCGGTGTCCACGAGCTTCTGCTTGCCGGTGTAGAACGGGTGGCACTGCGAGCACACTTCGACGGTGAGATCGCGGCCCATGGTCGAGCGCGTGTCCCACTTGTTGCCGCAGCTGCAGGTGACGGTGATGGTGCTATATACGGGATGGATCTTCGGTTTCATGCGGCCTCCAATCATTCAGGTGCGCAATTGACTCACCGCACTGTACTTTTCCCCTCTCCTTGCGGGAGAGGGGGAAGGGGTGAGGGTAGCGCAGCGCCGATGGTCTCCGACAGAAAGTCGCGCATTATCCACAATTTAGCCGCGACTGGCAAGCGCAGCCTGGTTGTCGGAACTGCGTGATAAGTGACGAGTGATAAATGATAGGACTTTCAAGCCCGCTCCGCGGGAGCCTTATCACCTATCACTTATCACGCCTCTCGGCGTTGCTGCGCGCTTGCGCAGCACCCTCCGCGGCCGCGCGCAACGACGACGGCAGGCAGCCGGAGTTACAGCAGACTGGCCCGCGCAACACTCGCACGCCCGGTCTGCTCGTCGAGCCGCTCCAGGTGGCTCATTTGGACGCCGGAGCGCACCGTGCCGCTCACGCCGTGGAGAACGAAGTATATCTTGCCGGCTTCGACATTCAGCGTGATCAACGCATTGGACGGTCCGAAGCCCGAGATGCGGCGAGTGCCCGGCGCCACTTCCCACCGGTAGTACGTGCCGGTGTGCGTGGTGATCATTTCGGAGTCGCCGAGCCAAAGCGTGTCGTCCAACAGCGGCCCCAGGTTGTCGCGCACGATGTAGACAACCGCCTTGTCGGACACGGGCTGGAATCGCTTGGCCTGGATATCCTGCGCGCTGGGCGGCAACTGCACGCAGCCCGCCAGCAGCAATGCAACAACGAGACCTTTCCACATGGGGCACCTCCTTCGTCAATAACCGGATCGTAACAATGCCGGGAATCGCACCACTCTGCGCCTGTCCCTCGGCCAAGTAAACACTTGCCGGCAACGCGGTATTCCGGCCGGAAACGCCGAGGAATCAGCGGGCCTCTACATTACCTGGCGGTAAGAAATCACAGCCCGCGACGCATCGAGTCGAAGAAGTAGCACACCGGAGGGCGGAGCAGGGGCCCCGGTTTCCGGGGATGCGAC
>Ga0326597_10004893_pt1 | contig 18719 bp, 19 predicted proteins | sample RVTome_12_FD_203789 | JGI IMG/M metagenome (GOLD analysis project Ga0326597, IMG submission 203789) | Soil microbial communities from uranium-contaminated site in the Upper Colorado River Basin, Wyoming, United States - RVT100D185 | ecosystem: Environmental > Terrestrial > Soil > Contaminated >... | reverse complement strand
GTTACGTCCCCACCTTCGGGTTGGCCTTCTCGCGGCCAAGTGGGTTCCTGGTGGACTTGCTGCCGTTCTTCGGGGCCGGCGCGGTTCTCGTGTTGTGGGCCTCGGCGATTTTCGCCTTGGTACAACTGCGCAACCAGGATGTCACGACCACGGTCCATGTCCTGGCGGCGATGGCCTTGCTTGTCGCTGCCGTCGGGGCGACGGTCGGGATGTTGTTGGGGCTGGAGCGAGCGATCGGTCGCTTCCTGCCCCTTCCGGAGTTGGACCGGGTAGGGGCGCATGCCGGCATGATGGACACCTACCTGTTCCTGATCGCCAGCGCCGTGATCGAGTGGTTCACCGTCGGTGACATGGCCAAGCGCTGGACAGTCTTTGGGCTCCTCCAGGCGGTGGCCTGGGCGATTGCGGCCACCCTAGTGCCGATCGCCTTCTTTTTGAACATGCTCGAGCAACTCCTACCGGTCTTCGGTATCCTCTTGCTCCTGGGCCTTGTGATCTTCCTGGCGAGGATCGCTTGGCGGTCGATCCGTATGGGGCCGGCGGGCAGCCCAATGCGCGGTTGGACGTTTTTCGGTACACTCTGGTTCCTGGTCTACCTTGGCCTATTCCTGTATGCGGTGGGGACCGGAGGCGATTTTGAAGTGCTCCCGAGCTGGTTTGGGGCCGTATTCGCCCATGCCGGTTTCGTCGGGATGATGACCAACCTCATCTTGGGAGTGCTGTCGGCCCGCACGCAGAACTCGCGAGACGTCGTCCCATGGGGCGAGTTGGCCGCATTGTGGACGATCAACGGGGGCATCTTGCTCTTCCTTGCCTTGAAAATCGCCGCTGACATCCGCCTGGGCGCGCTGGTGATGGGCGTCGGTGTCTTGCTGGCAGTCTTCACGATGTTCATGCGGCTCAAGGCCGGTGGATCAGGAGCGGCTGCAGGCATTGCCTAGGTTAGCACTGACGACCAAGTCCACGGAATCACCCACTCGTGGGTCGGTTTCGTCGCTGCCGAAGAAGGGCGGAAGCACGCGTGTCAGGAATGTATGCCTCTTGTTCGCGGGGCTGGCCTGCGCGGGATTCTTGTTGTCCGCATGCAGCAGCAGCTCAACCGGCGTGGGGCAGACTTCGGACCCTGCCGTCTTGAGAGGCAAGGGACTGTTCAACGGCACCTGCGCCTCGTGCCACGCCACGACCGACGATGACGTGATCGTCGGTCCGTCGTTGGCGGGAATCGTCGAGCGCGCCGGTGCGCGTCTGCCAAGTGTGGACGCTGAGACGTACATGCGTCAGTCGATCATCGACCCGCGCGCGTATACGGTCGAGGGCTACCCCGACAACATCATGCCGATCAACTACGAGCAGGTCTTCACGCCCGAGGATATCGACGCGATCCTGGCGTACCTGCGCACGCTCAGTAAATAGCGGTTCGCCGGCGGCAGTCAGCGGTCAGTCGCTGACTATTGGCAGATAGCCATAAGCAGTCAGCAGTAGGCTGAGAGCTGTCGGCTATCACCAAGGACCGATTCGACCAGATGCCCCAGACTCCAGGTCGTCGCCTGCGGTCTGGGGCTCTGCTGTCCTGCGTCTGGTCGCTTTCGGCCTGTGTCGTGTAGCCTCAAGCTTGCGGCTTGGAGCTTGAAGCTCCTCGAATGTGTCTTGCGTCTTGTGTCCTGCGTCCTGCATCCTGCAGCCTGGCGCTTGGCCTGGTCATACTGCTGGCCGCGAGCATGCTCATCGCCAACGTGCTCATGGCCGTCACCACGGTGCGCCGGAGGAATGGCTTCTGGAATGCCAACCGTGGATTTGAGTTCCCTCTGACATTGGTCGGCGGGTTGATTGCGATTGGGCTGGCCAGACCCGGGGCATTCGCATTGGGCCTGAACACATTCGCCGGGCTCAGCCCTTTGGTGCTGTTCTCGGCGACCCTTGCCCTCGGCTTGATCGGGGTGCTGATGGCGTCCTACATCGGCCTGAGGCATTCCGAGAGGCGAATGGTGGGTTAGGGAGGCGCGCCGTAGACAAAGCGGATCGAGCGCAGGAGTTTCATCCTCCTGCGCCCTTGGCCATGCTGATGAGAGTGAGCGTGGGTCGCGCCTCGGTCAGGGCGTGTCACTCGCTCGGGAAGTCGCCCGGCCCGATCACGGGTACGATCTCGGACTCGCCGTCACCGACGATGTCGCGGAATCGCTTCGACCACTCGATCGCCTCTTCCAGCGAGGCGACCTCGATCACGGCGAAACCGCCGGTGAGCTCCTTGAGCTCGATGAACGGCCCGTCGGTGACGGTGAAGTTCCCGCCGGAGCGGCGCAGGCGCGTACCCTTTGGCGGAAGCGCGCCGGTGGCGACGAGCACGCCTGCCTGGACCGCCTCTCCAACGAACTTCCCCATCTCCGCCATGAACTCCGGGCTGGGAGGGGGACCGGCCTCGTCCGGCTCGTAGTGCGGATCGTATACCAGGAATTGCATCTGTGTTCCTCCTTGTGGCTGACAGCCAGGCCGCCTCGCAGACCCGACCTGGCTTTCTCGAATGATTGTTACGCAAGATGGTCGTTCTGAGAACCCCGCAATCGACAATACTCCACGATTCTCATAAACCGGGTTTCCAACATTCAGTCGGACAGGTCTGCCAGTCTGCGTTCCAGAAACCGCCTCTCCGGCTCCTGTCGAGACAGTTCGATAGCCCGCTCGTACGAGGCCCGGGCTTCCGCCGTCCTTCCCAGCCGGCGGCACATTTCGGCCCGGGCTGAGTGTGCCAGGTGATAGTGGTCCAGATCCGCCCGGGCCATGATGGCATCGATGAGCGTCAAACCGGCGTCGGGGCCGTCGCGCATCGCCACGGCGACGGCCCGGTTGAGCTCGACCACGGGTGACGGATCGACGCGCAGGAGCAGGTCGTACAGACCGACGATCTGAGGCCAATCTGTGGTGGCCGTGTCCGTCGCCTCGGCGTGGACCGCAGCGATCGCCGCCTGCAGCGTGTATGGTCCGAAGCGGCGAGAAAGCAACGCCCGCTGCAGGTGGGCGGCCCCCTGTGCGATCAGATCCCGGTCCCACAGCGATCGGTCCTGATCTTCCAGCAGGATCAATTCGCCGGAGGCCGTGGCGCGTGCCGGTCGGCGTGATTCGTGGAGGGACATCAACGCCAACAATCCGACCGCTTCCGGCTCGGGGAGCAGCTCGACCAACAGCTGACCGAGGCGGATCGCCTCGCCGGAGAGGTCGACCCGCGTGAGCGAGTCCCCCGAACTCGCCAAGTAGCCTTCGTTGAACACGAGATAGATCACCTGCAGCACCGTGTCGAGCCGGTCCGGTAGCTCAGCCGGTGTGGGGACCTCATATGGAATGCGCGCTTCACGGATCTTGGCCTTAGCGCGCACGATGCGTTGGGCCAGCGTCGGTGGGCGCGTGAGGAAGCCGTGAGCGATCTCCTCGGTCGTCAGGCCGCAGACCTCGCGCAGCGTGAGGGCGACCTGCGCCTCCGGCGCCAGAGCCGGGTGGCAGCAGGTGAACACAAGCCGCAGGCGGTCGTCCTCGATGCTCTCCTCGTCCCACGCCGCCGGGTCTTCGCCCGCAGCGTCGAGGCGATCGACCGTCTCATCCAGCGGATCGAACCGTGCCTGGCGGCGGATGCGGTCGATGGCTTTGAAGCGCCCGGTCGACACTAGCCACGGCCGCGGGTTGGTCGGCAGGCCGTCACGCGGCCACTGCTCGAGCGCAGCTTTGAATGCGTCGTGCAGCGCCTCCTCGGCCAGATCGAAGTCGCCCAACAGGCGGATCAGGGTGGCCAGGATCCGCCGCGACTCGGCCCGGTAGATGGCCTCGACCGTGTCGCGCACGCGCTCGGGTTGGTCCTCGATCATGCGTGGCATCCCGACGGTTAGAATTGCTCGAACATGTCGACCGGTCTGACCTCGATCCCCCACCCCACGTTCTCGCCCATGATCGCCGCCGGATGGTGGGAGGCCACCCGGATGGCCTCGTTCAGGTCCGCGGCCTCGATCAGGAAGAACCCGCCGACCTGCTCCTTGGTCTCGACGAACGGGCCGTCGGTGATGGCCACCTTCCCCCGTTTGGGTCTGAGGCAGGTGGACGACTGGGTGGACTGCAGCGAGCCGTGGGCGACCAGGTGCCCGCTGTCCCGAAGGGCCCCGTCCTGCGCATGGGCCCGGCGGTCGATCGACTCCAGCTCTTCGCTGGTCAGTGCCTCAAACGCTTCCTCATTGTAGTAGGCCAGACACAGGTATTTCATGGTGTCTCCCGCAGATGCTTTGTGTCGGATCGGATTTTCGCGTGAACCAACTCACCAGGGAGAGCAGAATATGCGCCTTCTGATCGGCGCATCTTCCACCGCCCTCAAGAAAGTCGAAGCGTCACGACGACCGCTTCCTCCCGGCCTCGATCTCGCGAAATCGATCGGTCGCCTCGCTTTCCCCGAAGTCGTCGAGCTCGAACAATTGTCGGACCTCGATCTCGGCCCTGGCGCCTTCGCCGGCCGGGTTGGGGAAGCGCCGGGTCCACTCGAGCGCCTCTTCCTTCGACTTCACCTGGATGAGGGTGTAGCCGGCGATCAGCTCCTTCGTTTCGGGGAAGGGTCCGTCGACCACGGTGCGGTTGTCGCCGGCGTACTGGATCCGCCAACCGTGTGAGCTGGCCTGGAGCCCGGAGCCATCGAGCAGCACGCCGGCCTTGGCCAGCTCTTCGTGGTATGTCGCCATGGCGGCGATGAGCTCCTCCGTCGGCATCACCCCCGCTTCCGTGTCTTTCGTCGCCTTGACCAAGATCATGTATCGCATCGCTGGTTCTCCTTTGGGTTTTGGGTTTGGGCTTCCGATCGACCTCGACCGGATCTCCGCACTTCTACTCCATAGTCGAACGAGGATCGGAGGAATCGACAGCAGGGAGAAGGCTGGGCCAGGTCGCCCGGCTCAGGAGGCCGGGCTGCCGGAGGCCGAGCTCCGGCGGGGCGGCCGACTCGTCGAGTATCTCACAAAGACGGGTGGAGGGGTGAACACCCAAGCGATGACAGAGCAAGTGCCTCCTCACGAGGCTTGACATGCGGGATTGATCCGTGTGGCGATAGCAGCGGCCGCAGGAGCCTCCTGGCTGTAGAATCGACTCGAGGTGCGATCCATCCTTCTTCCCTCACCGGCACACTCGATCCACTCTCCAGGAGGCGCCCATGACGGACCACAAACCACTCGTCTACCCAACCATCCCGAACTCCATCCCGTCGGTCAAGGCCGAAATGCTGCGCCAGATCGGCGCGGATTCGACGGACGAGCTCTACGCCGACGTCCCCAACGAGCTCCGCCTGAAACGGCTCCTCGATCTGCCGGCGCCCATCCTCTCCGAATACGGCCTTCGCCGCCACGTTCGTCAGATCCTGGCGAAGAACCTGTCGTTCGAAGACGCCTTGAGCTTCCTGGGCGTGGGCTGCTACCAGCACTATGTGCCGGCCGTGTGTGACGAGATCAACGGACGCAGCGAGTTTCTCACGGCCTACGCCGGCGAGCCCTACGACGACCACGGTCGTTTCCAGGCGCTCTTCGAATACGCCAGCATGATGGGCGAGCTGCTCGAGATGGATGTCGTCAACGTTCCCACCTACGACGGCTTCCAGGCGATCGCCACGTCACTGCGGATGGCGTGCCGTATGACGGGACGAAGCCAGGTCCTCGTGCCCGGGACCATCGACAAGGACTTGCTGTCCAAACTGCAAGACTACTTGAGGCCCGACATCGAGATCCGAGTGATCGCCTATGATCCGACGAGCGGGAGGCTGGATATCCGCGGGCTGAAAGCCGCGTGTTCCCGGGCGACGGCGGCGGTCTTCCTAGAAAACCCGTCGTACCTGGGCTTCCTGGAGGATCAGGCCGCGGAGATCGCCGCCCTGGCGCACGCGCACGGGGCCGAGTGCGTCGTGGCCGTCGCCCCGATATCCCTGGGTGTGCTCGCCCCTCCCGTGACCTACGGCGCCGACATCGTGTGCGGCGACCTGCAACCTCTCGGGATGCACATGCAGTTCGGTGGCGGACACGCGGGTTTCATCGCCACGCGAGATGAGGCGCGCTATGTGAACGAGTACCCCTCACGCCTGTTCGGCGTCGCGCCCACGCGCGTGCCCGGCGAATTCGGATTTGGCGACGTCGCCTATGAGCGGACCTCGTTCGCCATCCGCGAGCAGGGCAAGGAGTGGGTGGGCACAGCCGCGGCATTATGGGGCATCACGGCCGGGGTTTACATGGCGCTGCTGGGCCCTCAAGGCTTCACCGAGATCGGGGAAGGCATTCTCCAACGATCGCACTACGCCGCGCAACAGATCAACGCGATCCCTGGGGTGAAAGCCCCGCTCTTCGACTCCGCATTTTTCAAGGAATTCATCGTCCGTTTCGACGAAACCGGTAGAACCGTCGCACAGGTCCATCGACGCCTAATGGAGAAACGCATCTTTGGCGGCAAGGACCTAAGCCGGGAATTCCCCGAGCTCGGCCAAAGCGCCTTGTACTGCGTCACGGAAGTCCACACCCAGACCGATATCGACCGCCTTGTCGAAGCGCTGAGGGAGGCGGTCCGATGAGCAGCGACATCCGGCGACATCGCATGGGTGAGGCTGGACCACTCCCGCGCCGTTTCCATCAGGCGCGGTGGGACGAGCCGGTCATCTTCGAGCTGAGCACGCCCGGCGCGCGCGGCGTGCTCGTGCCGGAGGTCGAAAGGGAGGTTGCGGACGCCGTCGGGAATGTCCTCGAGACGATCCCTGAGTCTTTGCGACGCGCCTCACCTCCGGCCCTGCCGGAGCTCTCCCAGGTCCACGTGCTGCGTCACTTCCTGCGCCTGTCCCAGGAGACCCTGGGGGCAGACCTGAACATCGACGTCGGTCAGGGCACGTGCACGATGAAGCACAATCCCAAGATCAACGAGCAACTGGCCCGCCTGCCCGAAATCAGCGAGCTCCACCCGCTGCAAGACGAGGACACCGTCCAGGGGATGCTCGAGATCTTCTACCGGTTCGAGCAGATCTTGAAGGAGATATCTGGGCTGGATCGTTTCACCTTCCAACCCGGGGCCGGATCGCAGGCGATCTACACCAACGCTGCGATCATCCGAGCCTACCACGCCGCCAACGGACAGGCCGAGCAGAGAGACGAGATCATCACGACGATCTTCTCGCATCCATCCGACGCCGCCTGCCCGAAGGTCGCCGGCTTCAAGGTGATCACGCTTTATCCGGATGAGGACGGTTACCCTGACCTCGAGGCGCTCAAGACGGCCGTATCCGATCACACGGCCGGCCTGATGATCACGAACCCCGAAGACACGGGCGTCTTCAACCCGAGGATCGCCGAGTTTGTACGGATCGTGCATAAGGCCGGCGGGCTGTGCGCCTATGATCAGGCGAATGCCAACGGCATCCTGGGTATCACCCGCGCCGGAGATGCGGGTTTTGACCTGTGCCAGTTCAATCTCCACAAGACCTTCGCCACACCCCACGGCTGCGGGGGCCCGGGCGCCGGAGCGACCGGCGTGACCGCCGAGCTGGCGCGCTTCTTGCCTGTGCCCGTGGTCGAGTTCGACGGCGAACGGTATCGACTGGACTACGGCCGCCCTGAGACGATCGGCAAGATCCGCCAGTTCTACGGTGTCGCCACGGCCGTCCTTAAGGCGTACGCCTGGGTGATGAGCCTGGGCGCCGAGGGCCTGCGTCAGGTGGCCGAGGTGGCCGTGTTGAACAACAACTACCTGATGCACAAGGTGCTCAAGATCCGCGGCGTAAGCGCACCCTACGCGCAGGGCAAACGCCGTGTCGAACAGGTCCGCTTCAGTTGGGAAGAGCTGCACGAAGAGACGGGGGTGACCTCGGAAGACATCGGGTTGCGGGCGGCGGATTTCGGGGTGCATTACTGGACGAGCCACCATCCATTCATCCTCCCCGAGCCGATGACCCTGGAGCCGACGGAGTCGTATTCGAAGGCTGACCTCGACGAGTACGCCGCCATCCTGAGTCGCGTGGCTGAGGAGGCCCGCGCCGATCCCGAGCTGGTCAAGACCGCGCCTCATAACAGCACCGTTCACCGCGTCACGGAGTCGGGCTATTTCGAGGATCCGGCGTCCTGGGCAATCACCTGGCGGGCGTACCTGCGGAAGCATGGAGCGGAGGGATAAGACATGCGTGGGCTTAGAGAGAAGTGCGTGCTGATCACCGGTGGAGCGGGGGGCATCGGCCGCGCCACGGCCGCGCGGTTCATCGAGGAGGGATCTCGGGTCGTCTTGCTCGACAACGATCCGGTCGGTCTCCGACAAGCGGCGGCCGAGTTCCCCGCGCTAGCTGGGACGCTGCAAGCGGACGTGTCGGATGTCTCCAACGTGACGCAAGCCTTCGAGAAATTGGACGCGTTGCTCGGAGGTGTGGATGTGCTGATCAACAACGCGGGTGTGAGCATCCGCCATCCGTTCATGGAAATCACGCCCGAGCAATGGAGGAAGGTCCTTGCCATCAACCTGTTCGGGGTGTTCTATGTCGGACAGCAAGCTGCCCGACGCATGCTGGAAAGCGGCGGGGGGGTGATCGTCAATATGGGTTCGACCAACGCCCTGGCCGGATATCACCACTACGCGGACTACAACGCCTCGAAGGCAGGGGTGGTCGAGTTGACCCGATCGATGGCTCTCGAGCTGGCCCCCACCATCCGGGTCAATGCCGTCTGCCCGGGCTACATCCTGACGCCGATGCAAGAGGCCGAGTACAGCGCCGAGATGCAGCGCGCCTATGCCGACAAGATCCCTCTGCGGCGGCTCGGCAAGCCGGATGACGTGGCCGCGCTGTTCGCCTTTCTGGCCTCCGACGAAGCTTCGTTCATTACCGGACAGACGTTTGTCATCGATGGCGGCGAGATCGCGGGGGGTCTGGCCAGTCAGGCGTGAGGTTGGAGGAGCGATGGGAGCACTGGAGGGAAAACGGGCGCTGATCACCGGCGCCGCATCCGGGATTGGACGCGCAACCGCCATTCTGTTCGGAGAGGAAGGCGCATCGATCGTCCTGGCGGACATCGATCGGTCAGGTGGACAGGCGACGGCGGCAGAGATCGAGGCCGCCGGGGGAAAGGCCGTCTTCGTCGAATGCGATGTCACGCGCGCGGACGACTGCGCCTGAGCCGCCGCACTCGCGGCCGAACGCCTGGGCGGCATCGACATCCTCGTCAATGCCGCGGGCGTGGTCAGCCGCCGCTCCGCGCTCGAACTGGAGGAAGCCGAGTGGGATCGCGTGCTCGATGTGAACGCCAAGTCGGTGTATCTGATGTGCAGGCATTGCATACCCCGCATGGGTGCTGGAGGCAGCATCATCAACCTCGGCTCGGGATGGGGGCTTGTCGGTGGTCCGAAGGCGGTGGCGTACTGCGCCAGCAAGGGCGCGGTCGTGCTCATGACCAAGGCGATGGCCATCGACCACGGGGCGCGGGGGATCCGGGTCAACTGCCTGTGTCCGGGCGATACGGACACGCAGATGCTGCGCCGGGAGGCGAGCCAACTCGGCGTAGCGGAAGCCGAGTTCTTGAGGCAGGCCGCGCTACGGCCGCTGGGCAGGATTGGCACACCCAGGGAGATCGCGCAGGCGGCCGTGTTCCTGGCGAGTGACGCCTCGAGCTACATGACAGGCGCCACCTTGCTCGTCGATGGCGGCGGTCTCGCCGGAGGTTGAATCGGGATGCTTGGCCTGATCGTCAATCCCGTCGCCGGATTGGGTGGACGTGTCGGGCTCAAAGGAAGTGACGGAAGCGAGATCCAGAGGCGCGCCCGGATGCTGGGTGCGCAGTCGCCGGCGCCTGCGCGCGCTGAAGCGGCATTGAAACGTCTGCTCCCGTTGCTGGGCGACCTGGAGATCGTGACCTACCCGGGTGAGATGGGGGAGGACGTCGCCCGTCGCGCCGGGTTCGAACCGACCGTGATCGGAAAGATCACCTCGGGAACGACGACGGCTGAGGACACGCTGGCCGCCGCCCGGGAGATGAGCCGACGCGGGGCCTCCCTGATCCTGTTCGCCGGCGGCGACGGAACGGCACGCGATCTCGTGCGGGCAGTCGGCGATTCCACCCCGGTACTGGGAATCCCTGCCGGCGTGGAGATCCTCTCGGGCGCGTTCGCCACCACGCCGCTGGCGGCCGGCGAGCTGGCACGGCGGTTCATCGAGGGCACGCTGACAAGCCTGCGCGAGGTCGAGGTGCTCGATCTCGATGAGGACGCCTATCGGGCCGGACGCGTCTCGCCACACCTGTACGGCTACCTGCGCGTGCCGTTCGAGCGGCGCATGCTCCAGGCGTGCAAGTCACCCAGCGGGCCGGACGAGCGGGGAACGCTGCAGGCGATCGCGGCCGACATCATCGACCACATGGGTGCGGACGTCGCCTACATCATCGGCCCGGGGACCACCACGCGGCCGATCCTGACCCTTATGGGACTGCAGAAGACTCTGGTGGGGGTGGATGTTGTGCGCAATCGGAGTCTGCTCTTGGGAGATGCCAACGAAGCGATGCTTCTCGACATCCTCAAGACGTGCACAGGCAAAATCGTCGTGACGCCGATCGGAGGCCAGGGCTACCTGTTCGGGAGGGGGAACCAGCAGATCAGCCCGGCGGTCGTGCAGGCTGTGGGGGCAGAGGACATCCTGGTGGTCAGCACGCCGGAGAAGATCCACGCGCTGCGCGGCCGGCCGCTTCTGGTGGACAGCGGCGATGACGAAACCGACCGGCGCTTAAGTGGATACGTCCACGTGGTCACGGGCTACGGGGAGCGTGCCGTGTACAGCGTCGCCTCATCGCCCTGAAATCCGATCGACCTCTCCGGCTCGGTGATCCCGCCCGTCTAGCTTTGCTGCCAACGGCGGTCAGCCCGCGCCGCCGCGGTAATTGCGCAGGGCGTCCATGAATCTGTCGTAGGTCGTTTCCGGGAGGCGATCGCGGGGGATGACGATCGAATAGGTGCCTTCGACCGAGATGAAGGCATAGTCGGCTGTTTCGAATACGGCGTCCACCTGACGCCAAGCGACCTTGGATTGAGCTTCGTCGGTGATCTGCTCGAGCCCGTCGGGCGATGATCGGAGCCTGTGGGGAGAGTAAGACGATGGCGTGGCCCTCTTGCGGACGAGCCTGGGAAGGGATCGGTGGAGTCTCAGGCGGAAGAATGTGGGGTAGGCAAGAAGCGCCAGGGTGGCCAGGGCGGCGAAACCGATCGAGAGCGCTTCGTTTTGGACCGTCACGTACACGCCGACCGCCATGAGCGACAAGCCGATGGCGTAGCCGAGGTGCGACCGATTCAGGCGCCGGCGGACGGCGGGAGATATGGCGACCTGATGGCTCGCCAGGGCCAGGAGATCTTCTTCGACCGGGGTGTACTCAAGCTCCATGGATCCGCATCGTCGTTGGCTACCGGGATCCAGCCGCCTGCTTCTTGAAGATCTCCAGGCGCTTTAGTACATAACTTCGCGTCCAGGGATCATGCGTGATCCGTTCCGCCCATTCGACGGCACGATTGATGCTAAACTGTGCCCCCAGATCGATTTCCGGGAATAACCCGAATCGTTTGCCTCTCTTACTTGACAGGTACAGCGAATCCACGAGAGCCTTCTCGGGAGTCGCCACGAGAAAGTCCTGTCCCGTCCCGTACCAGTCGAAACCATCGAAGAGGTGTGGCTGAATTCGATGGTATGAGTAAGCTGCGACAGTGGTCCGCCGCATCCGCGTATGTCCCGTCGTGACGGCGAACACGACTTGAGGGATCTGATCAATCAGTCCGTGCAGATGCAGCGCGGAGGTCAGGGAAACGTACGCCCGGTGACTCCCCGCCAGTAGCGGTACTAACGAGTATATAGAGAACTGCGGGTCATCAGGGATACACCAAACCCCGCGGGTGACACTCTTCACAAGACCCTGTCGCTCCAATCGTTTCAACGCCTGGCTCGTAGCGGAGAGGGAGCTCTCACGCAGAGTCGCAATCTGGTGCGTCGTGAACACCGCTTTGCCGAAGACGCGAATAGCCCTGGCTACGTTCATCCTACGAATCGTCATGCACTTGCCCTTCGAACAACGCGAGCACGCGGAGCCTGATCTCGTCCCAGATCTGTGGAGAGTCGTATGCTGACATGTCTTCCGACCCGAGGAAGCTAACCACGGTGTCCCTGTACTGCCGATACTCGATCGAGTGGATCCTCTCACTCGCTCGCCGAATCGAATCCTGTGGGAATACTTGTGCCAGCCCGGCTTCCATCACGTCCCGCTGCGAACTTAGAAGATAGAGATCAAAGATATCCCTGGCCTGGGGCTGTGCGCGTGAGAAGAGCGCACGAACCTTCTGTGTGGCGGCCGTGCGCGCGTCGTAGTGGGGAATGACAACAGGGGGCAATCGATAGGCCGCCAGGATTTCTGCCGCGACCGTTTCGACCCGGACGCCCTCCTCTAGCCCGCGTCTCGAGAACTCGACTCTTGTTGGGAGGTCCTCCCCCGCAACCGACAGCAGGCCAATTTTGAATCGCTGGACTGTCTCAGTCTGCTTAGCACGAGCCATGTCTGGAAGCCGCAAGTCCTCAATACCGAAGGTCCTGAGGCTATCCGCGAATCGCGGCGCCCCCAACACTTGCGTCACTCTCTCTCGAAGCACATGAACACCTAGCCCTGCTGCGTCGATGTCCATATCTTCCGAGTAGCGTATGCTCCGGAAGAAGAACCGAAGGTTCGCTCCTCCTTTTAGGACGAAAGTCGACGGTGGAATGGCACGCACCAGCTCTCGTAGAAAGAGCAAGTGAAAGACTTCCCGCTTCTCGAGAGGAGTGAGGGCATTCACCTTATGGATTGTAATTTACGTTTTCCTAAAGTCAAGGCCATAAGGGGCCAAGCACCGCTCAGCGTTTGCCCGTGCATTCCAGATCTCCTGCTGCGCAATGAGCTCTACCGGACCGTCGCAGCATCTGCAAGCCGATCGGAGGTTCCCCCCACGGCGTCCCGGTCTATCGTGGTTCTCAGGGGGTTACGCCCACGGCGCCTCCCCCGGCGCGTGCGAGGATGCGATCCGGTTCCACGCGCCCGCGTTACCGCCAGTGGAGAATAGGGTTGGCGGCAGCATAGTTATGCTGCTCCACGCGTTGAATGCGATGATCCTGGGGATGAACGGCGGCGCGGTGATGTGGGCGCCCGGCATCCATGAGGCTGGTGTAGTCCGCTGTCTCGAATACAGCGTCCACCAGCCGTCATCCGACCTTGGATTGAGCCTTGTCGGTGATCTGCTCGAGCCCATCGGGCAATGCCCGGAGCTTGTGGGGAGAGTAAGACGATGGGGTAGCCCTTTGGCGGACGAGCGCGGGAAGGGATCGGTGGAGTCTCAGGCGGAAGAATGTGGGGTAGGCGAGAAGCGCCAGGGTGGCCAGGGCGGCGAAACCGATCGAGAGCGCTTCGTCTTGGACCGTCACGTACACGCCGACCGCCATGAGCGACAAGCCGATGGCGTATCCCAGGTGCGACCGATTCAGGCGTCGCCGGACGGCCGGAGATATGGCGACCTGATGGCTCACCAGGGCAAGGAGATCGTCTTCGACCGGGGTGTAGTCGAGCTCCATGGGTCCTTCCTGGGCAGGCTATAAGCCTGGCTTGCCTGCATGCGCCGGGGCCTCCCGCCCCGCGAGCGCGCCAATAGGGTTCCGGGGTCCGAGATGCTCTCGCGTCGCAGTCCCGGATGGTCTTGCCGGGATCATCGTGCTCTTCCGGGACTCCACGGTCTCTTTGGGCGGCGCCTCTGAGGTCTTGAGGATCATGCGTGCCCGGCGGCGTGGTTACCGGTGGTCCTCGACGGGTCGGGAGAGGCTGCGCGACGTCCACCACCGGCGCAAGGCCACGATCGACCAGATGCCTTCGACGACCATGAAAGGCCACGTGTTTGCCAGCGCGCCGTAGACTGCGGATGCGGCGCAGCCAAAGGCAAAGACCAGGATCCACGTATTGGATCGGCGCTCCAAGGCGTACGCGACGAGCATGACTGTGACGGCTCCGGCGCCGAAGGCGGTCAGGCGATCCATCGGGATTGCCCCGTTCGAGGATCCGAGAGTCTTGAGGAGATTGCCTGACGCACTGGCTCAGATGATGCCGGTCTCACTGAACTCAGGGAAACCTCCCCAATATGCGAACCAGCCGGCGAAGAGAAGGACGGCAAGAATGTACCCCAGGAAGAAGAATGCGACCAGGTTCTTCGAACGCAGGTCGGCCCGCCTTGTGAGCACCAAGGCGAGAGGGATCAGGATCGCCGCCGGGAGACCGAAGGGGACGGTACCGCCCTCGTTGATCGCGGCGAAGTAGGTGAAGCCGTAGAGGATGGCTGAGGGAAGGATGTGTGACCAGCGCATGGGTGCTCCGCCAGACTGGCTGTTCGCTCGAACGGCAAGAAGGAGAATCGACAACCCGACGATGGCGACATGCCAGATGTAGTGCGAAAGGACCTCATCGTAGAAGTGGACGAGATCGTGGACGTCGGTCGATCCTCCACCGAGCAGATTGCTGATGGAGTTGGCGGACAGGTGCATCCCTTGCCCTTCCGTCCACAGCGCACCCAGACCCAGGAATGCCAGGACGACCGACAGACTCCGGGGAATGCGGCCGGAATCCGTGAGAAGCAGCCAGTAGATTGGGATGAGCACCAGGGGCGTGAGGATGTCGAGCACGTCGGCCCAGTGCATCAGTTCATAGCCGGGAAACGGAATGCCGAGGAACGCCGGCGCCAGAATGAAGAACGCGAAGGAGATGGCGAAGAGCAGAATGAGTGCCGGCTTGGTGACCATGGCGACTGTCCTCTAATGCGGAGTGGGCCGGTCGGTAAGAAAGTTGATGTCGGTTGGATTATCGTTCAATTCGGCTAGTGGACTTGGGGGAGTGCGGGCCGGGCGCCCTGTCCGGGGAACCTCTGCGATAGCGGAAGGACACCCTCGGGGTGCAGGCACGGGGCCCGGTCAAGACACGTTCAGAAGTTCGCTCCGTGCGGGCCGGGTCCGCTCCCCTGGCCTGCGACCTGGGCAGGCAGCGAGATTGGAATGAGAAGGCCGGCTCCTCGGAAACGTGCTTCATCGGGTCGGCAGTAAGATCATCTGCCACCTTCGGCGATGAGCACAATCTAAGCGCACTCAAAGGTGCAAGGAGGAGGAACCGGCCATGGTTAAGAATAGCATGCTTTCAATCGGATTGGACCTCGGAGACAAGTTCTCGCATCTCGTGTTGGTCGACCAGGAGGGTGAGTTGATCGAAGAATCTCGTCTGCCCACCACGAAAGATGCCTTCCAGCGGAAGTTCTCCAGCGTTGAGCCCTGCAGAGTGGCCATGGAGGTTGGGGCCCACTCCCGCTGGGCCAGTCATCTGCTCAAAGAGCTGGGACACGACGTCCTGGTCGCCAATGCCCGCAAGCTCCGAGCGATCTACAGCAACCCCCGCAAAGGCGACCGCGCTGACGCCGAGACCCTGGCTCGTCTGGCTCGCCTCGATCCTGATTTGCTCTCTCCGATCCATCACCGATCGCCCAAGGCGCAGGCCGATCTGAGCATCTTGCGATCACGGGACGCCGTCGTGCGGTCGCGCAGCCTGCTCATCAACCACGCCCGCTCCATCGTCAAGAGTTGCGGCGCTCGGCTGCCTTCGTGTTCTGCGGATAGCTTCGCCCACAAAGTCGCTGCTGACATCCCCGAGACCCTACGACCGGCTCTGGCGCCGATCCTCGACACGATCGCCTGTCTCACCCAGAAGATCCGGGGCTATGACCGAACGATCGAAACGCTTTGCAGCGAAGGCTATCCGGAGACCAAGCGGCTCCGACTCATCAGTGGTGTGGGTCCGCTTACCGCCCTGGCGTTCGTGCTCACCCTTGAAGATGCTGGTCGGTTTCGCAAGAGCCGGGAGGTTGGCCCGGCACTCGGTCTGGTGCCACGGACAGACCAATCAGGAGATCGCGATCCGCAGCTGCGCATCACCAAGACGGGGGATTCCCACCTTCGACGGCTTCTGATGGGCTCTGCGCACTGCATCCTGGGGCCGTTTGGCCCCGACTGCGACCTACGTCGCTGGGGTTTGCGATTGGCCGAGCGGGGAGGGAAGAACGCCAAGAAGAGAGCCGTGGTTGGGGTTGCGAGGAAGCTTGCCATTCTGCTCCATCATCTATGGAAGACGGGTGAGATCTACGACCCCTTCCACCAGTCTGAGACGAATGTCCGAGGACACCTTGCGGCTGGCAAAGCCGCCTGACCCATGCGGGCCGCATGATCCAGGGAGGTGCGAATAGCAGGAGGAGTGAGGGGCAAGGATTGACAGGTTGATTGTGCGAACGAATTCTCCAGCCAACGCCTTGTTCGGGTGACTGCGACCAACCACTGGGCTAGGCGAGAGCCATAGGCCGCCAGCGAGATGGCAGCACCCACCGGGAGCGAACTCCAAAAGGCACCGAGCTCGCATCAAGAGCTCAACAAGAGTGCGGATGGAAGTGAGGCGAAAGGGCTACGGCAGGAGATGCGTCGTAAGGTCGGTCGCCACGTCGACCCTTGACAACCAGGGCCTTCTCATGGAAGTGGTTGGGTGCACCTTCGCACGGATCTGACCCAGGGTTCTACCTAGAGGCTGCATAGGCGATCGCCTGAAGCTCTATTATCCATCTTTCGTAGAGGAGGATCCCGCCTGGTGATGGCTGGGCAGCGAGCGCCAGCGCTGTAAGTCTCGCATTGTGTGGACACCACGTCCTTCCCCGAACGAGGATAGCGGTGTCCTTCGCTCGATGGGCGAAGAAATTCCTCAGGACTCTCAGGTCGTCCGCAGGCGAAGAGCTGGAGCCAAGCGCAGATGACACGTTAGTCAAGTTGGGAATCGCCAGGCGCTGTGCGGCGTCAATCGCTTGCGTTGCGTCTCCCCACCTCGGCTCGAATCTCTTCCTGCGGTAGGTGCGGAGGAGCGTAGGTATCACATCGCGTGGATGATGCACTCCAGGGGCATATGGAAGCCGGGCGCCAGTACTATCCCGGGGCCGGTAGCCAGCGGATGCAACAATGAGGGATCGGCAGAACCGTGCCCAAATATCGTGCGCGCTTAGAACCACCATCTCGGCGATCATTTCGCGGGCGATTGAGTTCGGCCATATCGAACGAGGATCGGTCGCGTTGGTGAAGTAGACGCCCAAAGTACCCAGCTGAGTGACGAGCCTCCTGTAGGAGGCCTCGAGTGTGACCGGAGCCATTCTCTACAAGGCCGAGGGGAGGAGCGCTCGGTAATACAGCGGAAACCGGACTCTTCGGCTTGAAATCCTCTGCGTCGAACTAAGGGAAGCTCTCCAGAAACCCTCGAGGCCTAGTGGGGCAAGTGGTTGATCGATTATTGACGACAGCGTGAGAAGGTTACCCATTGCTACAGATGTATCCGAGAGGGCATCGGGGTCGCGTTGGGGCATTTCGGCTCCCATCTCGCCTTCTGGAATGCCCGCGAGTGCGTGGGCCATCGCCGCGAAGAGCATCAGGAAGTGAGGTGGCCTTAGGATGGGAGTCCCGACTAGCTGCGATGAGAACTCGCGCAGGAAGTAGTCGAGAGTGGAGTCGAGTTGTGCGATGGATGGGTCCTCAGGATTGAACGAGATGTCAAATCGCTTGTAGATGGCGTCGATTTTCGGCTGTCCGCCGTCCTTGACACCATCGATGAGGATGCCAAGCATCTCAGCAGTAAGGGAGTCATCCATCATCCTTACTCGTTCTCGGACCGAAAGGACCCCGTACTTGTCCCACAGCAGTGCCCACCTGCGAGCGGCGTTCCTAACAGCCCACTTGAACTCGCCATTGAAACGCGCGTGGCGCTTCTCGGGCGAGTTCAGGGGAACGCTATAGGAATTCAACCTAGCGAAGACTTCGAGGACATCGTTGTTGTCGGCATTCAGAAGTTGGTCGACGGCAATCGGGTAAGAAAGGAAGATCTCTTGAAGTTCAACTCCCATCGATGAGTACTTCAGACCCTGAAGATCACCCGCCCTCTTCGAGAGGGCGAATCTGTCCTCCGAGAAGTCGATGATGGCGCGGAGACGCTGTTGACCGTCAACGACCTCGCGAACGGTCTTCTTCGAGGCGACGTCAACATTCGTTCGGAGGAAGACCTTTGGTACTGGAAGCTGTCGGAGGATAGTGTCAATCAAGTATGACCTTGCCGCGGGGGTCCAGACGCTTCCTCGCTGGAAGTCCGGATTGAGAACCAGAAGGCGGTCATGATGCCATGTCAGGAAATCGGCGATGCGGTACTGCTCGAGAAGGGATGTCATTGTGGCTCCTTAGGGGCGTTAGGTCGTGATTCCTATTCTACAAGATGCGCTTGGTCCGCCCAACAGTTTCGAGCTGGGCGGCCCGGCCAAGACCCTTTCATCTGAGATCGCCGAGCTGGCCGGGTCCGTCGAAGATCCTGGTGTTCGTCCCGGGCGCTAGCTAGTGGTTAGGCGCATGCCCAAGCATGCTCAAGCTGACTCCGGAATATAATCCACGAATTTGGCAAGTATCATCGCGGTATTCCGGAGGCACTTTGCCAACTCGTCTGGTGGGAGTGGCGTACGTTTGCCAGAGGGATCTGCGTGACGTCTATGGCTTTCGTTCGCCCGCTTTGTTACATACGCTACGTCAGAACGCGAGACTCCAAGTTCGTTTTGCATCCTAGCTTCTCGACCTTGTCTGGAGGACTTGGCGCCGCCGCGATTGA
>Ga0326597_10004892_pt1 | contig 18725 bp, 15 predicted proteins | sample RVTome_12_FD_203789 | JGI IMG/M metagenome (GOLD analysis project Ga0326597, IMG submission 203789) | Soil microbial communities from uranium-contaminated site in the Upper Colorado River Basin, Wyoming, United States - RVT100D185 | ecosystem: Environmental > Terrestrial > Soil > Contaminated >... | reverse complement strand
GATCATTGTGGAGGCGATGGCAACGAGATGAGAACGGAAGGACGAACCCGAGGAGGCGGACGAGGAATCTAAGAAGACCCGACGAACGTGCTCCCAAGACCTACCGCGATCAGCGGTTTAGTTCAACTTCTTATTAAGCTGCAAGAGCCCGGAGCGCTCGGAGCGAAAGATTGCAGGGCTCCGCAGCCTAGCATGGTGGGAACGCACGGGCGGATGCCAGCGCATCCCCTTGCGCACGCGAATGGTAGCACGCTCGAGGCGGGGCCGCGCGGGCATTGATAGGCTGGTCCGCATAGCAGGAACTCACCCGCCGCCGGGTCGGTCAGGCTCTCCCACCGCCCGGCACCATCGTGAATGCCTGACCAGCCTAGCACGAGGACGCGAAGAGCCTCCACGAGTGTCAAACGTCGTCAAGAGAATCGGTTGCCGGACGTTTCATGGATGAAACGTCGCGATAGGCTGCAGGCACTGGTCGGCCTAGCACGACGCACGCGCCACCAGCAACTCGATCGCGGCCCCGACCGCCGCTCCCGTACGCCCGCCCCTCCCCGCCTACAACCCGTCGGCCGGACTCCGCACCCCCAACGGCCCACGGTTCAACACGTGCGTGTAGACCATCGTCGTGCTCACGTCCGCATGCCCGAGCAGCGCCTGCACGGTCCGGATGTCGTGCCCGGCCTCGAGCAGGTGCGTCGCAAACGAATGCCGGAACGTGTGGCAGCTCGCCCGTTTCGTAATCCCCGCCCGCCGCACCGCCGTCGTCACCGCCCGCTGAATGACGGACTCGTGCAGGTGATACCGCGACGGCGGCCCGTACCGGGGATCCCGGCAGATCCGCGACGCCGGGAACACGAACTGCCACGGCCACAACTCGGCCGCGCGCGGGTACTTGCGCGCCACGGCGTCAGGCAACACGACGCGCCCCTCGCCCCGCGCGACGTCGGCCTCGTGCTGCGCCCGGACGCGCGCCAGGTGCGCCTCGAGCCGCGACACCACCAGCTCGGCCAGCGTCGTGACGCGGTCCTTCCGCCCCTTCCCACCCCGAATCGCCAGCTGGCGCGCGCCGAAGTCGACGTCCTTCACGCGCAACGCGAGACACTCGCTCAGCCGCAGACCGCCGCCATACAGGAGCGCCGCGACCAGCCACGCGACGCCATCCAGATGACGCAACACGGCCGCGACCTCCGATCGCGTCAACACGACGGGCACGAGCACGGACCGCCGGGCGCGGACGATGCCCTCGAGGCCCTCGATGTCCCGCTCCAGCACCTCGCGGTAGAGGAACAACACGGCATTGAGCGCCTGGTTCTGCGTGGACGCGCTCACCCTCCCCTTGACGGCCAGGTGCGTCAGGAACTCGCCGACCTCCGGCGCCCCCATCTCACCGGGATGCCTCAGCCGGTGAAAACGGATGAACCGCCGGATCCACCCGACGTACGCCTCCTCGGTCCGCGGACTGTAATGCCGGAGGCGCACCGCCGCGCGCACGCGATCGAGCAACTTGGGTTGAGACGGAGACGACGAGCTCGGCGGGTCGTTCGACGGCATGCCGCCGCCGCTGCCAAAGTCGTGCCGTGGAAAATGGTCGATTGGCGGAGGTTCCCGGCGCCAGGTGTCAGGTTCTTCCAGGAGCGCCGGCTGGACAAGTGGCAGATTCTGCCCTCACGCTCGTGGCCACCGACGAGCACGTCGCGAGGGGCACGATCTCGCTCGGCAGCACCGCGCGGCGCGTCCAGGTCTGAAGACCAGGGCCACAGGAGTGAGGATCCCAAGTCCGAAGACCTGGGCCACAACGATCGGAGTGTCAGCAACGACGCGCAGCGGCCGGGCACGGGCGGCTCGCAGCGCGAACCGTTGAGGCGAGGCGGGCAGGCGTCAGACGACAACCCGCGCCGGAGGCCAGACGGCCGCGCAACTCACGGAGTTGCGCGGGTCGTAAAAGGCGCCGCCGGCGGCGCGGGTTGTCGCCTCGCCGATCGGTTCGCGACGCGAGACACCCGCGCCCGGGCGAGCGCCCAGGTCTGAAGACCTGGGCCACTGGAGTCGCGCGCCCGGGCGAGCGCCCAGGTCTGAAGACCTGGGCCCCTGGAGTCGCGCGCACGGGTCTGAAGACCTGGGCCACAGGTTTACTGCCACTCGATCCGGACGACCGGCTCGTCGTTGACCTTCACCCCCTTCAGGTTCGCCATCACCTTCTGCAGCTCCGCCGCCGAGCCGCCCGGACGCATCCGGCCCTGGATCACCTTGAAGCTCTCCTCGTCGCCCATCAGCTGATCGAAGTCCACCTCGGCCAGCGTCACGCGCGAGCCGTCCCGGTACTTCGCGTTCGACTTCGTGATCTCGCCGTCCACCTCGACCGCGACGTACACCTTGAGGCCCCGGAACATCATCTTCATCATGCCGACCGCCTCGGGCGGCACCTCGTCGTCGGGCCGGCCCTGGTCCGGCTCGTCCTCCGGCACGTCCTCCGGCGCCTCCTCGGGCGCCTCGGCCTCGCCCGCCTCCGGCTTGGGCATCGTGATGGTCAGCACGCGGCCGCTCCCCCGCCGCTCCAGCCTGAAGGCGACGTTCTCCGCACCGCCCTCGCCCCCACCCATCCCCGGCAGGTCGGGGCTCTGGCTCACGCTCAGCGCGTTCACGTCGTCGAACGCGAACACGGCGCGCGCGCCCTTCATGCCGTTCACCTCGACCGGCTCGCGCGACACGAGCCGGACACCCTTGCCGAGCTTCGCGGCGGTCTCCTTCATCGACTTCTCGTCGAACATCTCGTCGAAGCCGCGGTTCTCCGCGCCCATGCCGGCCATCATGGTCAGCGCCGTGCCGCTGACGAGCATCTGCTGCTCGATCGTGCCGCTGCCGTCCGCCGTGACCTTGATGACCGTGCTGCTCTGCAGGCAGCCGGCCGCCAGCGCGGCGGCCGCCAGCACGCTTCCACACCTGAACCACCTCATGATTTCCTCCCGGAGCCAGCCTAGAAGCGGTTTCATGACCTCGCGGGTGGCCGAGCCCGGGCGCCCACGGGCGCGCAAGGCCGGCAGCCGTGGTCGCGATGTGAGGCCTGAGCACCCGAGGGCTGGGCTCGGACAGGACCCGAGCCGGTTATGAAACCGCTTCTGGCGTCGGCCGAGTCTAGCCGGACGATGGGCCTTTGCCAAGCGGGGCCCGCGCCGCTTGAAACGGGCCTGAGACGGTGGCAGGATCCGCGCGTCGAACCTTGCCTTCCCACCAGGGGGTCCGCCGTGCGCACACGCCACCCGATCGTCGCGCTGCTCGTCGCGTTCCTCGCCGCCGCCCACCCGGCGCTGGCCCAGCACTATCAGACTGATTTCCCGCCCGACGAGTTCCGGGCGCGCTGGGCGCGGCTCTTCGACCGCATCGGCGCCGACGCCGTCGCGATCGTCCAGGGCGCGGGGCTTGCGCGCGGGTTCGTCTACCCGCGACAGACCAACGAGTTCTACTACCTGTCGGGCATCGAGACGGCGCACAGCTACATCCTCCTCGACGGCCGCTCGAAGACGGTCACGCTCTACCTGCCGCCGCGCAACGAGCGGCTCGAGCGCAGCGAGGGGCGCGTGCTGTCGGCCGACGATGGGGAGCTGGTGAAACGGTTGACGGGGGCGGACGAAGTGCGGAGCACGGCGGAATTGGGCGGGACGGACTGGCCGGCGTCGCTGGGGCGGGTCGCCGCGGTCTACACGCCGTTCGCGCCGGCCGAAGGCCAGGGGGAGAGCCGCGGCGAGCTGCGCGCGGCCAACGCGGCGATCCTCAACGACCCGTGGGACGGCCGGCTGCCGCGCGAGGCGCGCGTCATCGAGCTGCTGCGCGCGCGGTTCCCGCGCGCGGAGATCCGCGACCTCACGCCCATCCTCGACGCGCTGCGCAGCGTCAAGAGCCCGCGCGAGGTCGCGCTGATCCGGCGGGCCTCCCAGATCGCCGGCTTGGGCATGATGGAGGCGATCCGCAGTACCGAGGCAAGCGTCTGGGAGTACCAGCTCGACGCCGCAGCGCGCTACGTCTTTCTCGTCAACGGCGCGCGCCTCGAGGGCTACCGCTCCATCACGGCGTCAGGTACCGAGAACATCAACAACGGGCACTACTTCATGAACACCCGCCAGATCCAAGACGACGACCTGGTGCTGATGGACTTCGCGCCGGACTACCGCTACTACACGTCGGACATCGGGCGGATGTGGCCGGTGTCGGCCACCTACCTGCCGTGGCAGCGCGAGCTGCTCAGCTTCGTCCTGCGCTACCGCAACGAGATCCTCGCGCGCATCCGCCCCGGCGTGAGCAGCCAGCAGATCTACGACGAGATGAAAACCGTGATGATGCCCGTCGTCGAGCAGACGACGTGGTCGAAGCCGATCTACGAGGACGCGGCGCGCAAGATGGTGGAGACGGGGGGCGGTACGCTGTCGCACCCGGTCGGCATGGCCGTGCACGACGTGGGCGGGTACCGCGACCGGCTGAGGCCCGGCCACGTGTTCTCAGTGGATCCGCAGCTCCGGGTGCCCGACGAGCAGCTCTACATCCGCTACGAGGACACGGGCGTCGTGACCGAGACGGGCTTCGAGAACTTCACCGGCTTCCTGCCGGCGGAGCTTGACGATCTCGAGACGCTCACGCGAGAGAAGGGGGTCGTGCAGACGACGGGGGTGGACGCGGGCCGGCGATGAGGGACGCGGGCGCGCCAGGCGCGCCAGCTGGTCGGGTCGTCCTACCCCTTTCGCAGGATCTTCTGAAAGCGCTGGAGGGAGAGGGTGTTCGCGACGTCCCCCTTCGCGCACCAGCCTCGGCGCGCCTGGTCCACGCCGTACCGCAGGTGATCGAGCTCGGCGACGCGGTGCGCGTCGGTGCTCACGACCAGCTTCACCCCCGCCTCGCGCGCCAGGAAGACGTAGGCGTCGTTCAGGTCGAGGCGGTGGGGCTGCGCGTTGACCTCGAGCATGACGCCGTAATCGCGCGCCGCCTTCACCACCTGCTCCATGTCCACCGGGTAAGGCTCGCGCCGGCCGATCAGCCGCCCGGTCGGGTGCGCGAGGATGTGGACGCGGGGGTGCTGGATCGCCTTCACGATCCGCCGCGTCATCTCGGCCCGCGTCATGGAGAACTTCGAGTGCACCGACACGACGACGACGTCCATCTCCGCCAGGATCTCCTCGTCCAGATCGAGCCGGCCGTCGTCCAGGATGTCCACCTCGGCGCTCTTGAGGATCGCGAGGCCCTTGACCTGCTTCCTGAGCCGGTCGATCTCCGTGTACTGACGACGGAAGTCCGCCGCCTCGAGGCCGCCGGCGACGCGGACGGCCTTCGAGTGGTCCGTCACCGCCATGTACTGGTAGCCGCGCGCGCGGCACGCCTCGACCATCTCGGCGAGCGTGGCCTTGCCGTCGGAATACGTCGAGTGCATCTGCAGATCGCCCCGGATGTCGCCTGGAGTGACGAGCGACGGCAGCGCGCCCGACGCCGCGGCCTCCAGCTCGCCGCGGTTCTCGCGCAGCTCGGGCGGGATCCAGGGCAGGCCGAGCGCCTTGAAGACCTGCGCCTCGGTGCGCCCGGCGATCCGCGTCTCGCCGCGGAACACGCCGTACTCGTTCACCTTGAGCTTCCGGCGCACGGCCTGCGTGCGCATCGCCACGTTGTGCGCCTTCGAGCCGGTGAAGTAGTAGAGCGCCGCGCCGTACGACGCGTCCGGCACCACGCGCAGATCGACCTGCAGCCCCGACCGCAACACGACCGACGAGCGCGTGTCCCCCTTCGCCAGCACCTGCGTGACGTCGGGGTACGAGACGAACCGCTCGGCGACGGGCTCGGCCTGCTTCGCCGTCACGAGGATGTCGACGTCTCCCACCGTCTCGGCGCGGCGCCGATAGCTGCCGGCCACCTCGATGCGCTGGACGCCCGGCGCCGCCTTCAGGTACGCCAGGAGCGGGATGACCGCGCTCTCCGCGTCGGCGAGCCGGTGGCGGGCCGACCTGATCTTGGCGTCGGCGATGCTCTTCACGAGCCGCGCCTCGATCGTCGGGCCGAGGCCCTTGATGGCGCGCAGCTTCCCGGCGCGCGCCGCCTCCGCCAGCGCGTCGAGGCTCGCGATGCCCAGCTCGTCGTGGATCAGCCGGGCGCGCTTCGGGCCCAGGCCGGGCAGCCGCACCATCGCCAGCAGGCCCTCGGGGATCTGCCGCTTCAGCTCCTCGAGCAGGCCCAGCTTCCCGGTCTCGACGATCTCCGTGATCTTGCCCGCCAGGTCCTTCCCGATGCCCGGCAGATCATCGAGCCGCGGCGCGCCCGATCGGACCGCAGACTCGGCCGACGCGCCGAGCGTCTCGACGGTCCGCGCCGCGTTGCGATAGGCGCGAATGCGAAACACGTTGGCGCCCCCCTGGAGCTCCAGCATGTCGGCGACGTCCTCGAAGATGCGGGCGATGGTCGGATTGTCCATGGGAACTGACGCTGGTCGGCTCTGGGCTTCGGGCTTCGGGCTTTGGCTAGAGCCTAGAGCCCAGAGCCCGGAGTCCGCCTCAGCTCCGAGCGAGCCTTCGGAACTCGCGCTCGCTCGCGATCCTCACTCCGAGCGCTCGCGCCCTCTCGCGCTTCGACCCCGCCTCGGCACCGGCCACCACGACGTCGGTCTTCCTGCTGACGCTCCCGCTCGTACGGCCGCCCAGCGAGCGGACGAGCGCTTCGGCCTCGGGGCGCGTCATCGACGCGAGGCCGCCCGTGAAGACTACGGTCTGGCCGACGAGCGGGCCCTTGCGCGGCGCGGCGGGCGCCTTCGGCGTCACGCCGCGCGCCAGGCACTGATCAATGATGCGCCGGTTCTCCGGACGGCGGAAGGACCCCGCCACCGCCGAGGCCACCGACGGCCCGACGCCCTCGACCTCCTGGAGCGCCGCCTCGTCCGCCCGGCGCAGCCGGCCGAGGCTGCCGAAGTGCGCGACGAGATCCCGGGCGGTCTGGACGCCCACTTGCGGAATGCCCAGCGCGTAGACGAAGCGCTCGAGGTCCGGCCGCCGTGCGCGGTCGATCGCGGCCACGAGGTTGCGCGCCGACAGGTCGGCGAACCGGTCGAGCGGCACCAGGTCGCGCTCGGTGAGCGTGAACAGGTCGGCGACGCTCCCGACGAGGCCGGCGCCGACCAGCGCGTCCACCGTCTCGCGCCCGAGGCCGCGAATGTCGAGCGCGTCGCGCGACCCGAAGTGCTCGATGGCGCCCTTGCGCTGCGCGGGGCACGCGAGGCCGTTCGGGCAGCGGTCGAACGGGCCGTCGCGCACGATCCGCGCGCGGCACTCCGGGCAGCGCGCGGGCATCCGGAACGGTGGCTTGCGGCGGCCGCGCGACGGTACCCGCGCCACCACGTCGGGAATCACGTCGCCGGCGCGGATCACCCGCACCCGGTCGCCTGGCCGCACGTCCTTGCGCGCCAGCTCGTCGCGGTTGTGCAGCGTCGCGCGCGTCACGGTGACGCCGCCGATCGACACCGGCCGGAGCGCGGCCACCGGCGTCAGCACGCCCGTCCGTCCCACCTGTACCAGGATCCGCTCGATGACGGTATCTTCCTCGCGCGGCGCGAACTTGAACGCGAGCGCCCAGCGCGGGTGCCGCGCCGTGACGCCGAGCCGCGCGCGCGCGGCCAGGTCGTTTAGCTTGATGACGACGCCGTCGATGTCGTAGCCGAGCGCGTCCCGCCGCGCGTCCAGGTCGCGATGGTACGCGAGCAGCTCCTCGGTGCTCCCGCACACCCGCGCCTCGTCCGCGACCGCCAGGCCCCAGTCGCGGAGCGCCGCCAGCGCCTCGTGGCCCGTCTTCGGCTGCCGTCCGCCGCGGACCGCCAGGATGTCGTAGCAGACGACGCGGAGGGGGCGCGACGCGGTGATGCGCGGGTCGAGCTGGCGGACCGAGCCCGCCGCCGCGTTGCGCGGATTGGCGAAGACGGAGTTGCCCTCGCGCGCAAGCCGCTCGTTGAGGCGCGCGAACGCGGCGGCGTGCATGATCGCCTCGCCCCGCACCGCGAGGAGCGCCGGCGCCGGCCGGCGTCCGGTCTGCAGGCGAAGCGGCACCGACCGGATGGTCTGCACGTTCTCGGTGACGCCGTCGCCGCGCACGCCGTCGCCGCGCGTGGACGCGCGCGTCAGCCGCCCGCGCTCGTACACCAACTCGAGCGAGAGGCCGTCGAACTTGGGCTCGATGGTGTAGGCGGTCGGCCCGCGGACCTCGCGGCGGATGCGCTCGTCGAACCGGCGCACCGCGTCGGGATCCGTCACCGAGTCGAGGCTCAGCATCGGCGCGACGTGGCGCACCTCGGTGAACGCCGGCCGGAGCGCGCCGGCCACGCGCTCGGTCGGCGAATCCGGCGTGACCAGCTCCGGATGGCGCGCCTCGAGCGCCGTCAGCTCGCGGAAGAGCCGATCGTAGGCCGCGTCGGAGATCGCCGGGCGGTCGAGCACGTAATAGAGATGATCGTGCCGACGGATCTCCTCGCGCAGCCACTCGACGCGGCGGCGCGCTTCGCCCTTCGACACCGGCTTCGCCTTCGATCGCGATGTGAACGCCACGGCACGAGAATAGCACCGTCCGGACGCGGGCGACCCGCGCGATGGGCGCCTCGGCGCGGCGGTCCCGTTGACCCCCGTTCCGCCCGGGTCCATACTGTCCCCACATCACGCGGGAGGATCGATGACCAACTTCTGCTGGACGCTGATCGGCCTGGCGGCGCTCGCGTTCGTGGTCGGTGCGTTCCTCGCCTTCGGGCACACGGCCTGGCTGCTGCAGCCGCAAGGCTACTGGCGCGGCGCGATGGGCCTCCTGATGTTCGCGATCGCGATCCGGCTGATGAACCTGAAGCAGGCGTAGCGCGTCAGCGACGACCCACGGGCACGAGGTACATCACCTCGTGATCGGCGGGCAGCGCGAGAATCTTCCGGAGCCGGGGCGGGTCGAACGCCGCCACCGGCACGGCGGCCAGGCCGAGCGCCGTCACCTGCAGCAGCAGGTTCTGCGCGGCGTGGCCGACCTCGAGCTTCACGCAGATGTCCCCCACGTCGGGGTACTTGCTCGTCACGCGCCGGGCCACCGCCGCCATCGCGATGACGCACGGCGCGGTCATGCAGCCCTGATCGAGGGACGCCTTGCGCAGATCGGCCCGGACGTCGGCCGCTTGCGTGTGCCGCACGTCGTGCTTCTTCGGGCGGTAGTGGAACACCCCCTCCGCCGTCGCCACGTACAGCTCGAGCGGATACAACGCGCCGGCCGACGGCGACGCCCGCAGTCCGTCCGGCCCCGTGACGCCCTGGGCCGACCAGAGCAGCTGCCCGATCTCCGCCCAGGACAGCGGCGGCGTCTCGAGCTCGCGGATCGACCGCCGCCTGGCCAGCGCCTCGGCGAGCGACATGCCGCCGGTGAGCGCCGGCGGCGGAAGATGAACGGTCTGAGCCCGCGTCGTTGGCATGATGCCGCTCCGGTATGAATGGGACAGTACTCGTAGTGTCCGGCTTCAGCCGGACCGTGGCTCGTCTCTTACGTCCGCCGGACGACCATGACCGTCAGGTCGTCGCCGAGCGCCACGCCCGCGCGGAACGCCACCAGGTCCTCGAGGCACGCGGCGATCACGCGGGCCGGGCCGCGCTCGCCCGCCGCGGCGAGCCGCTCCAGCCGCGCGGTCAGCCGCTCGACGCCGTACTCGTCGCCGCCGGGACCGCGCGCCTCGCACAACCCGTCGGAGTAGAACACCAGCAGGTCGCCCGACGACAGCGTGAGCGTCACGCTCTCGTACTCCGAGACGCAGAACAGGCCGAGCGCCAGCCCGGTCGCGCCCACCGGCTCCACGCAATCGTGACGCAGTACGAGCGCCGGCCAGTGGCCAGCGCTGGCGATCTCGACCTCGCCGCCGACTGACGCGCGCCCGCAGACGAGCGTCGCGTAGTGGTTGTCGAGCGTGCTCTGGCAGAACAGCCGGTTCGCCCTGGACATGAGCGACCCGAGCGACAGATCGGCCTCGGCGAGCGTGCGGAACGTGGCGTGCAGGTTCGCCATGAGGATCGACGCCGCCACGCCCTTGCCCGACACGTCGCCGAGCAGGAAGAACGTGCCGTCGCCGCGCTCGGGCGTGATCACGTCGCAGTAGTCCCCGCCGACGGGGCCGGCCGGCTCGAAGTGGTAGGCCACCTCCCAGTTCGGCACCGTGACCCAGCGCCGCGGCAGCAGGCCGGCCTGGATGCGCGCGGCGAGGTCGAGGTCCTGCTCGAGCGCGCGCCGCTCGCTGGACGTCAGGTGATCGATGCAGGTCCGGATCAGCGGATCGGCGATCAGTCGCTCGGGCTCGATCGGGTCGTGGCAGACCTCGCATCGGCCGAAGGTGTCCGCCGCGAGGCGCGCCAGCGCCGCGTCGACGTCCGCGATGAGCGCCCTCACCTGGGCCGCCTCGTTCCCGCGCCCGACCGCCTGATCGAGCCGCGACCGCCGCTCGACCAGCTCCGCCCGCATGACCTCGCCGTTGAACGTGTCCACGCCGTCCTCCCTCACGCGCCGCACGCCACCAGTATCGCCGGCCTGCGACGCGGACGCGACCCGCTTCCTGCGATCACCCCGGTCGTGCGAGGCCGACCGCGTCGCGCAGCGCGCGGACGTGATCGGGTGTCGTGCCGCAGCACCCGCCGATGACGCCGACGCCCGCCTCGACGAGCGCCGGCACCCAGGAGGCGAAGAACCCGGGCGACTCGGGATAGACGAGCGCGCCGCCGCGCGATTCGGGCAGGCCCGCGTTCGCCTGGACCGCGAGCGGCGCGGCGGTGTGCGCCCGCATCTCGCGCGCGATCGCGAGCATCGCCTCGACGCCGTTCCCGCAGTTCGATCCGACGACGTCCGCGCCGGCCTCCGCCAGGCCCGCGGCCGCCTGCGCGATCGACACGCCCATCACCGTGAAGAACCCCCGCCGCGTGCGGTCGAAGGTCATCGTTGCGACGATCGGGAGCCCGGGCGCCTCGCGCCGCGCGGCGGACACCGCCAGCCGCGCCTCCACCAGATCGGTCATCGTCTCGACGACGATCAGGTCGGCGCCGGCGGCGGCGAGCGCCGCGATCTGGCGCGCGAAGCTCGCGGCCAGATCGTCCGGGTCGGCGTCGCCGTAGGGCTTGAGCAGCTGGCCGCTCGGGCCGACCGACGCGGCGACGTACGCGCGGTCACCCGCCCCGCGCCGCGCGGCCTCCACGGCGGCCCGGTTGATCGCCGCGGCGCGATCCTCGAGCCCGTAGGCGCGCAGGCGCGCCGGCGAGCCGCCGAACGTGTTGGTGGTGACGAAGTCAGCACCCGCGTCGACGTACAGCCGCGCGATCTCCTCGATCGCGTCGGGGCGCTCGAGGTTCCACGACTCGGGCGGCGCGCCCGGCTTCAGCCCGCGGGCGATGAGCATCGTGCCCCACGCGCCGTCGCCGACGATGACCTCGCCCGCCGCGATCCGTGCCAGGATGTCGCGCATCGTTGATTGGGGCACAGGTCTAAAGACCTGTGCCACATCCGTCCCCGCACCCCAGTGGCACAGGTCTTTAGACCTGCGCGGTATCACCCCAGTGGCACAGGTCTTTAGACCTGTGCGGTCCCGGTCAGCCCTTTCACCCGCTCCACCGCGTTGGCAGCGTCGAAGCCGTACGCGTCGGCGCCGATCTCGCGAGCGAAGGACTCCGACACCGGCGCGCCGCCGACGATCGTCCGCACCCGCCCTTCGAGGCCGCGGCGCTTCACGAGATCGACGACCTCCTTCATCACCGGCATCGTCGTCGTGAGCAGCGCCGACATGCCGATGACGGGCGCGTTCGACTCGACGGCGGCGTCCACGAAGCGCTCGGCCGGCACGTCGTGGCCGAGGTCGACCACCTCGAACCCGGCCCCTTTGAGCATGATGCCGACCAGGTTCTTGCCGATGTCGTGCAGGTCGCCCTGCACCGAGCCGATGACGACCTTCCCCGCCGACGGCACGCCGTCGCGCGCCAGCAGCGGCTTCAGCAGGTCGAGCCCGGCGTACATCGCGCGCGCGGCCAGCAGCACGTCGGGCAGGAAGATCTCCCGCAGCCGGAACTGCTCGCCGATGACGGTCATGCCGGCGAGGAGGCCGTGGTTGAGGATATCGCCCGGCGGAAGCCCGGCGGCGATGGCCCGCGAGACCAGTTCGTGTACCCGCTCGTCCTCGCCGCGCTCGAGGTGCTCGGCGATCTGTTTCAGGGTATCCATGGGGGTGGTTTCTCCCGGGGCTCGGTACTCGGTACTCGGTACTCGGTGCTCGGTGCCCGGCTTGCCCCGCCGAAGCTCGAAGAGCGAAGGCGGGAATCAGCGCACCGATGCCATCCGATCGCGGCACTGGCGCGTGCCGCAGTGTTCGCAGAAGGCGTAGGTCGGATGGAACCGGTGCGCCACGCCGGGTCCCACGACCAGCACGCCCGACACGGACTTGAGCGGGAGCATCAGGCAGCTCGCGTTGAGCGTCACGCCGATCTCCTCGGGCCCGAGCGCCGCGAACAGCCGGCGCTGGCCGCTGACGTGCCAGCCGCAGTAGCCGGGGCTGTACGGGAGCACACGGGCCTGGTCGGTCACCGCGCCCTCGTCGCGCAGCCGTTCGAGGAACGCCCGCCCGGCGGCGTGCGCGAGGCCGTCGGCCGCCTCCGACGCGACCGCGTCGAGCATGTAGCCGCGCGCCGGCTCGTGGCGCGCGAACAGCTCGCTCACCTCCGCGCTGACGCGCTCGCCGACCGTGGCGACGAAGAGCGCGAGCCGCTCGGCCTTCGGCGCGATGGACTCGAGCGGCGTCTCGTGCGAGTTCAGTCCGTCACCGGCGTAGATGTCGGCGAAGGCGCGCGGGTCGACGAGCCCTACGAGCGCGCGCGGCCGCGCGAGCCGCAGGTACAGATCGAACGCATCGTCGACGAGCGCGACCAGCCGCGGCGGCAGCGCCTCGCCGGCCGGCAGGCCCTGCGCGCGCAGCACCTGGTTCCAGTCGGGCGTGGAGTCCGCGGCCGTCCAGTCCACCCGCCACTTCATGCGGCGCGTGCCGGAAGCCGGTCCAGACCGTGGCGCCGGGCTTCCGTCTCCATCCGCTCGGTCAGCGCCGTCTTCGCCTCGTCCGGCAGGCGCGACGGCGTGTAGGCCTCGACGAGCCGCCGCACCTCGCGCCGCGCGCGCTCGCCGAGCGTCAGCCCGCCTTCCTCGACCCACCGCGCCCGGTTGGCGCGGTCGATCACCGGGCCGGGGAACGTGATCTCCTCGCGCAGATGGCGCCGCGTGTGCTTCGCGATCAGCAGGTGCTTCTCGCGGGCGAGCTCCTCGAAGATCGGCCGCGCCGGGAAATCCTCGCGCGGCTCGATGCCGCGCAGCAGGCGCGCCGTCATGCCGCAGATCTCGTGGTCCACGACCAGCTTCTCGAGGCTCTGGCAGCTCTCGAAGTCGAGCATCCCGGGCCCCGATACGCTGTTGATGCCGGAGAGCGCCGCCAGCGTCGCGCCCATGGTGGTCTCGAGCCCGGCCTGCGCGTCGAGTTGCTTGGCGTCGCTGAGCGCGATGTAGCCCTGCGTCGGCATGCCGAGGAACTTGCCCACTTCACTGTTCGCGCAGTCGAGCATCATCGTCTCAACGGCGCCCATCGGCGTCGTCTCGTAGCGCACGTCGAAGATGGCGGGCGATCCGCCCCAGAGCACCGGCGTGCCCGGCCGCGCGATCTGGCTGAACACGACGCCGCTCAGCGTTTCGGCGGCGTGCTGGACGATGCTGCCGACGAGCGTGACCGGCGCCATGAACCCCGAGAGCGGCATCGAGACGAACTCGACCGGGATCGACGCGCGCGCGCAGTCCAGGACGTTTGCGCTCGTGACGTCGCTCCACTTGATGGGCGAGGTCGGGCAACAGGAGAAGATCGCGAGCGGTTTGTCGGCCAGCGCGGCCGCCGATCCGCGCACGGCGAGCTGCAGGTCGCGCATGACGTCGAACGCCTCGATCGTGAACGCGCCGGTGACGACCGGCTTCTCGCCGAAGAGGAGGCTGAGGTACAGGCGGTACGAGTCCGAGATCTTGCTGGGCACATCGGCCGGAATGAACGCGGTGCTCTGCGCCTCGATGTGCGGCAGGCCGCTCACGACCTTGACGTAGCGGATGTAGTCGCCGGTGGTCGGCGTGCGGATCTCGCCCGTCTCGCCGTCGAGCACGGTGATCGCGGCCGAGCCGGGCGTGAAGTGCACGCGGTCGCCGCAGAAGTGATGGGTCTCCTGGCCGAGGACGTCGTACAGGTGGAAGTCGGAGGGCACCGAGGCGAGCGCGCGGTCCACGAGCGCGCCGGGGATCCAGGCGCGGGAGGCGGCGCGGTCGATCTTCGCCCCGTGGTCACCCAGGAGCGCGAGCACTTCGCGGTTGTGAATCTCGACGCCCAGCTCGGCGATGAGCGAACGCGCCTCGTCGAGGATGCGCTCGATCAGGCCGTCGTCGAGCAGACGCAACGTGGGCCGCATGCACACCTCCCCTCGTGGAAGCGCCGGCCCGGAACGGCCCTTCCGTGCGAGTGTACTCCACCGGCGCACTTCGCAGGAAATAGGGTCAGACCCTATTTCCGCGTATTCCCGCTGTCGCAGGACTGGAAATAGGGTCTGACCCTATTTCCTCAACGGCTCGCGAGGCCGCCGGCGATCTCGGCGCCGTCGATGACGAAGGTCTGCCCGCTGATGAACGGCGCCTCGTCAGACGCGAGGAAGGCGAAGAGCGCGGCCACCTCCTCGGGCCGGCCGTGGCGGCCGAGGGGGATCTTGGCGTTGACCGCGGCGATCATCTCGGGCGTGTACTCGGCCTCCTGCATGGGCGTCATGATGTAGCCGGGACACACGGCGTTGACCCGCACGTGCGGCGCGAGCTCGAGCGCCATGGAACGCGTCAGCTCGATGACGCCGGCCTTCGCCGCGTTGTAGTCGGCGTAGAACGGGTAGCCCATGATCCCGTTGGTCGAGCCCATGTTGAGGATGACCCCACTCCCCTGGGCGAACATGCGCCGCGCCGCGCGCTGCGCCACGTGGAAGACGCCGTCGAGGTTGACGCGCATCACGGTGCGCCACTCGTCCGGCGTCACATCGAGAAAGTCGTGCCGGATGCTGATGCCGGCGTTGTTGATGAGCACGTCGAGGCCGCCCGCGATCGTGTCCACCTCGCCGAACGCGCGCGCGACCGCCTCCGGGTCGCCGACGTCGGCGGCGACCACGCCTTCGAGCCTGGGGTGCCGCGCCCGAATCGCATGACAGCCCGCCTCGTCGCGGTCGAGCACGAGCACCCGCGCGCCTTCGTCCAGGAACCGCGCCACCGTCGCCGCGCCGATGCCGCTGGCGCCGCCGGTGACCACCACGCGCTTGTTGGAGAGGCCGAGCATAGGAGTATCCTTGTCGTGCGAGGTGAGTGCTTGTCGTGCGAGTTGCGTGCCTGTCGTGCGAGATGAATGCTTGTCGTGCGAGTTGCCTGCTTGTCGTGCGAGGTGCGTGCCTGCCGTGCGCGTTGATCGCGGGCCGTTCACCGGCAGCGTGATCCCTCTTCCGATTCTAAGTTCTCACCCCTCACTTCTCACGTCCTTCTTTTCAGCTCCCTGCCAGGCCGCCGCCATCCACGACCAGCGTCGTGCCGGTGACGAACGCGGCGGCGTCGCTCGCCAGATACAGCGCGGCCTGCGCCACGTCGTCGGGTCGGCCGACGCGGCCGAGGGGACGTCGCGCGGCGTCCGCGAGGACGTGCGCCTCGGTCTCGCCGAGCTGCGCGGCTTCGTCGCGCAGCATCGCCGTGTCGGTGTCGCCCGGACAGATGCAGCACACCCGGATCCCCTCGTCTGCGTGATCGATCGCCATCGCGCGGGTGAGCTGGACGACGGCGCCCTTCGAGGCGCAGTAGGCCGCAGCGCGCCGGCCGCCGGCCAGGCCCCAGCCGGACGCGACGTTGATGATCACGCCCCGGCCCGCGGCCGCCATGACGGGCACCGCCGCGCGCGACACCAGGTACACCGACTTCACGTTCACCGCCATCACCCGGTCCCACTCCGCCTCGGTCGTGTCGAGGATGCTGGCGCGGCGGATGACGCCCGCGTTGTTGACCACGACGTCGAGCCGGCCGAACACGGCGAGGGTCTCGCGCACCGCGCGGACGGCGTCGGCCGCGGCGGTCACGTCGCCAGCCACGGCCAGCGCGCGCCCGCCGGCCGCGCGAATGCCCTCCGCGACGCGCGACGCGCCCGCCTCGTCGATATCCAGGATCGTCACCGCGGCGCCGGCGCGCGCGAACAGCTCGGCCGTCGCGCGCCCGATCCCCGACGCGGCGCCGGTGACGAGCGCCACCCGCGACGCCAGCGGCGTCTCGACGCGGGGCTCAGCCATCGGTCAGCGCCTGTCGCACGGCGTCGAGCGTCGCCGCGACGTGCTCGTCGGTGTGCGCCAGCGACACGACCGAGTGCAGCGCCGCCGACGGGCTCATGTAGACGCCATGGCGGAACAGCGCCCAGGCGAAGCGCTGGAACCGCCCGCGGTCGACGTGGGCGCAGAACTCCCGGTAGTCGCGAATCGCCGGCCGGTCGGTGAAGAAGATCTGCAGCATCGGACCGGCCTGCTGCACGATCGCGGGCGTGTTCGTCTCCGCGAACACCGCGCGCAGTCCCGCCACCAGCGCGTCGGCGACGCGACGCAGCCGGCCGAACGCCGCGCCCCCGTCCGCCTCGAGCACCTGGAGGCTGGCGCGCGCGGCGGCCAGCCCGACCCGCGACGCGTTCTGCGTCCCGTAGTGCAGGACGCCGCCCCAGCGGAACGCCTCCATGATCTCCGCGCGGCCGCCGATCGCCGCGACGGGCAGCCCCGCGCCGAGCGCCTTGCCGAACGTCGAGATGTCGGGCGCGAGGCCGTACAGCTCCTGGCAGCCGCCCGGCGCCAGCCGGAACCCGGTGACCGTCTCGTCGAGGACGAAGAGGATGCCGCGATCGCGGGCGAGCGCCTGCAGCCCCTGCAGGTAGCCCGGCTCGGGCGGGATGACCCCCATGTTCGCCATCACGCCCTCGGTGACGATCGCCGCAATCTGGCCGGGGTGCGCCTCGACCGCGCGCTCGACCGCCGCGAGGTCGTTCCACGGGACGACGACCGTGTCTTCGAGCGAGAGGCGATTGAGCCCGGAGCTGTCGGCGATGCGCACCGGGTCGCGCGGGTGGCCGAGCGAGGCGGGCGCGTGGGGATGCGCATTGACCAGGAAATCGTCGTGCCAGCCGTGGTAATGCCCCTCGAACTTGATGAACTTCGGCCGGCCCGTAAAGCCGCGGGCGAGGCGCAGCGCGGCCATCGCGGCCTCGGTGCCCGTGTTGGCGAAGCGCACCCGCTCGGCCGACGGCACCATCCGCTGGATCGCCTCGGCGACCTCCACTTCGAGTTCGGTCGCCGCGGCGAACAGCGCGCCGGTCTCCGCCGCCTCGCGCACGGCCGCCACCACCGCAGGATGGGCGTGCCCGAGCGGGAGCGCGCCGTACGCCATCATCCAGTCGATGTAGCGATTGCCGTCCACGTCGTGGACGAAGGCCCCCTCGCCTCGGGCGATGAAGAGCGGGTACGCGCCGTAGTTGGCCGGGCCGCGCGACGGCGAGCTGCCCCCCTCGACCATCACGCGGAGCGCGCGCTCGAACAACGCGCGCGAGCGCTCGCTCGTGTAACTCATGCCTGACTCCTGCGGGCGCGGTCGAGGTCCACGCCGTGCCGCGCGGCGTACTCGCGGAACTTCGCAAGCAGCTCGCGCCCGCGCGCCGCCGCCTCCTCCGGCGCGACGCGCGCGCCATCATACCCCAGCACGTCGCCGAGTACCGTCCGCGTCCGGTCGCAGAACACCACGACGCCGTCCGGTTCGATACGCTCGATGCCGTCGAATCGGTGCGACCGCTCGTTGAGCGCCACGGCCGCGTCGAGCGTGAGGCCGTCGATCGCCGCCGGCGCCACGCCCGCGCGGCTCGCGATCACCGGGTAGCCGCCCGGCAGGCCGTTCGGGCCGGGCGCGTGCAGGCGGACCGGCGCACCCGCAGCCAGCGCGCGCACGAGGCGCACGGCGCTTCCTGCCGTCAGGAAGTGCATCACCGGGCCCCAGGCCAGCGGAAACGGCGCGCGGAGCAGCGCCTCGGCGTCGACCTCGACGGTGACGTCCCGGCCGCTCCGCGCCACGCGCAGGAAGTGCGGCGGCAGCTCGGACTGGCTGCCCTCGCCGAACACGAACCGCTCGAGCGCGTGGTGGGCGACGAGCGTCACCTCCACCTCCGCCACCGGCGCGCCGAGGCGCTCGGCCGCCATGATCCGGATCTTGGGCACGATCTCCGCGAGGTTGCCGACGCCGCACGCCGGCGCGAGGCCGAGGCGCCCCAGCACGCAGTTGACCACGTCGGGAAACGGCGCCGTCAGCACCAAACCGCGATGGCCGGCGGCGGCGAGCGCGCGCATCAGCGCGAGCGGCAGCGCGAGGTGCACGGGCAGCCAGGCGCCGAAGCCGGCCGGCGCCAGCGCCGCGCGCGCGGCCGGCGGCAGCAGGTCCGGCAGCCACCAGGTCTCGAGCGACGCGGTCATGACGATGACGTCCGGCGCCTCGCGCGCGACGAGCCCGGCGACCGCCGCGGCGTCGGTCACGTCGAGCGGCGCGAACGCCACCTCCGCGGTCCGCCCCTGCGCCAGCGCCCCGAGGCGCGTCAGGTTCACCCGCGCGCGCCCGCGCGCCGC
>Ga0326597_10004891_pt1 | contig 18728 bp, 30 predicted proteins | sample RVTome_12_FD_203789 | JGI IMG/M metagenome (GOLD analysis project Ga0326597, IMG submission 203789) | Soil microbial communities from uranium-contaminated site in the Upper Colorado River Basin, Wyoming, United States - RVT100D185 | ecosystem: Environmental > Terrestrial > Soil > Contaminated >... | reverse complement strand
TAAGTGAGGTTCCAAAACCAACTATAAGGAAGGATATACCTAAATCAGAAGTAGTATCTAAAAATGAGAATTCTTTAGTATTAAGTGAGGTTCCAAAACCAACTATAAGGAAGGATATACCCAAATCAGAAGTCAGTATTGCCATTCCTAAAAAACAATCCGTCGATCAATCCACGGAAGTGGTCACAATGAATTTAGGTAGGGGGAATTCTGAAAGTGCGCTGATTAATCCTAAATTGGATGAAGGCCGACTCACTCCCAAGGTTAATATCATAACAAGACAAAAATCTGAACTCAATGTGAATCTACCAGATACATTCAATTTACTGGAAGAAAGTAGGTCTAATCTTATTAGCAATGTAGGTATAGTTTCTATAACTGGTATTAGTACGAAGGCAAGTATCGTTTCCATAACTAGCCCCAAATCCAAAACATCTCAAAAAAACAGATCTGATCTTATTAGCAATACAAGTACAGCTTCTATAACTGGTATTAGTACCAAGGCAAGTATCATATCCATAACCAGCCCCAAATCCAAAACATCTCAAAAATCCGCAATGGATCTCATATACCTATCCTCGTCACTATCTGGAAGAAGCACAAATCTAAGAAGACAAATCCCTGAAATTCAACCTCCACAGAAATTAAAGCAGAAATTAAAGAAACTCATTCCCCTTTTGTTTTTAAATACCTCCAAGAAAACAAAAATAAAGAATAGACGCAAAAGAATAAATTATTCCTATACTCCTGACCTTACAGCACTCATATACAACCAACGTGGCAAGAAAGCCAGAACATATCAGAATACCGGAGTATACACCGGACTGGAACGTAGAAGAATAATCAAAGAAACAAAAAAGAAAAAAACAAAAGATGAAGGACTACTATACCTATAACCGAGGCCAATAACATGGAAGTAATATCACCAAAACACGTAAACGAAGCATTGGACAACTACGAAGTACCAGGACCAACACAAGACGAACAATACCTACCCGACCCCCGGATGGACGGGCAACCCGTAGAATTAAACCAGAACTTCTTGAGATTCGTTCTTAATTTTCCAGAAGAACTCACACAATTATTCTTCAGTTATACTGGGTATATCTTAGACGACACAACAGGCAAATATATCAAGGATAAAACCTGTGAACCGATGATTAGTGAACAAGGCGCAAGGCAATTAATGACGCACCTCAAACCTTATTTCAACAGAGTCAACATCACAACGTACAGCGATAAACCAAGTTTCAAACTCAGCGTAATTCTTTTCGCTCGATCACTCCAAACATGGATAGAATGTAATTACAAAAAGTACAACATCACCAAGAGTAATGCAACACTCATCTATGTGGAACTATGCGATCTCATCAAGAGCATCAAAGAAGGAAACATGAAAGGAAAATACAGGGAATGGGGAAGAGGACACCAAGTACACGAAAACATTAATCATGACCAAGGAAGAGAACCTCAAAGACAGAAGAGGGGTTTGTTTTGGGGATAAAAGGAGGGTAAAGAGAAAATGGGATTATTAACCACACTTGCATTATTAGGGCTTGTCGGAGCATTCGCTTACTTCATCTACTTGATGATGTTCGGCGGCGGAAAAAAGATAAAAGCGTACATTTGGGAATACCGAGGAGACAAAAAATTAAACTTCATCGGCAACGATATGGTCAAGAATAAAAAACTCACAAACGGGTATATAGTTGCGCTCGGCCATAAATTCAAGGGTGTGTGGCTTCGTTGCCCGCAACACTTCATGCGTCGTGTCAAAACAATGTTTGGAGCGGTCGACGAAGCATTTTATTTAAAGGTTGGGAGAAGCTATCTTCCCATCAATCCAAAACTTGAACTCGAACAAGGCCAGCAAAGTGCATTAGAAACCTACCTCAAAGAATTGGTCGATGGGGGTGCTAAGGGAGTGTACGAGACAGTCAATGACGTGAACGTATACATTCCCGTACCTGACAAGCTCGGGATGCTCGATTATGACCTACCTGACGAAGACCTAAGTTACGAGCTTTCAACGAGCAAAAGTATGATAGAAACGTTCATGAAGGACAAGAACGACGCGCTCAAACCAATACTGTGGTTCGCAGGATTCACCATGCTCATCGTCGGATTCATCTTAATGGTATACTTTTTCAGCCACAACCTTCAGACAAGCGCTGACTCGATCAGTGCTGCGGTCACGAACCTAGGACAACACCTCGGGGTGAGTAAGCCATGAGTCTCGAAGTAGGTCTGTTGATCTACATGGGGTTCATCGTGCTCACGTGTGCAGGCGCAGCCTTCTACTTCCACGGCCTGAACAGGTCAACGCGCAACAGGAGAGGGTTTAATCATTTCAGCGAGCGCATCCCTGAATACTTCTTTTTCGGTATGGCGTTAGTGTTCTCGTTCATGGGATATTTCATGGCATACATTCTCGCAATCGATCTGGGAGCGAGCACGGAACTCTTGAACCTGATGGGGTCTGCTATCTGGATGTTCGGGTTCATCATCTTCGGCATCATCGTGTTTAGCGTGATGTGGGGGATTAGCGCGTTTAAGGAAGCGGCGGTTGCTGGGGAGGATGAGAGAGAATGAGCGGGACGCGTCAAGTACGAGTGGATAAGGAAAGCTATGATTTGCTCGAATCGCTTGTTATCGATCCACGATCTGGAAAGAAGAGCAGAAGGCAAGTTGTTCGGGAAGCTTTGTTCGAGTACAGAGATAGGAAATGCAAGATTGGAGAACTTTTCGGTAATGAGAAATAATAAGAAAGGACAGATAGCGGATTTCTTCTCGATACTGATAGGTTTGTTCACCATTGGAGTCACGCTTGTCGGGTCGTATATTTTTTTTCAGACAGTGAATCAGGCGTATATTGATGCTGGGATCACAGCGGTTCCTATAGTCAATGAGACGATGAGTGTGTTCACGCCATACGTCGAGTACAGCTTTGACCTATTCCCTTTATTCGTCTACTTCGCCCTCGCAGCAACACTCATACTCTCAGCCTTTTTCATCCCTGCTCATAGCGGGTTTTTCTTTTTCAACATCATAGGGATGATTCCGTTGGCTTTTTTCGCAGCAGCGTTGAGTAACACGTATGGTCGGCTTGTGCAGAACCCGACGATAGCTGGGTATTTGGTGAATCAAGATGGGAGCGCTGCACTTGCTAGGACAACCTTTATCATGCAGTACTTACCTTGGCTTATCATTGTTGTCGTACTTATCGTCACCATCGTTATGTACTCCAAAGGGAGGCAAAACCAATGAAGAAAAGATTATTATTTCCTGTTGTGCTGTTTCTGTGTCTAGCTATATCACTTAGTAGTGTCGGTGCTGTTAATAATGAATATACGGGGTATGATACAAACCTCTCGCTCTATTACGCTGTTGACACAGGAAACGGATCAACAGGTGCCCTTGCGAACACTACAGACAAGGGTGTGATAACCGGAGGGAATGATGGTGCAGTCAGTTTAAACGGGACAAATTGGGTATGGTGGAACGGGCAAATAAATTATAGTCGTACAGGAGGAGGAGATCCTGCCTCATCGGTCTTCCGCCATCTTGAGACGAATAGCACAATGCCTTCTACGGGTAATGTTTCTATATATTTTGAATACCTCTACAAAACTGGAAACACTGGACTTTTAGATGTTATGAATGGATACCATATTAATACTATACTTGCAAGGCTTACGCTTGCAGATACCACTGTAAAGGATCATAATTCAGCCACCAAATGTGCACTCACTGCCGGACTCAAAAACTACACAATTAAAGTCTTAATGGACAATGATAACAGCCAATATACGATTGCTTGCTACGATAACGCTCTCAATACTACTCAGTACGGATCGCCTACATCGTATTGGAACGCGGGAGACTTCACCAATCAAGCCAGATTTTATGGAGGCGACGCCACAGGATATATGGCAATAGACAACATATACTATTTTTATGGAAATAATAGGACTGCGACCTTACCCCCACCTCCCACGAATCTTACTCCTCGGATTTTATATCCTGTGAATGATTCTCAGTTTAATACTTTGAGTCTTGAGTTGTCTTACAGTATCACCTCTCTAAACTTTACTACTGCCACGTGTCAATTATTCCAGAATGATTCTGTGTTAAACGTTAGAAACTTCACTCTTCCCCAATCCAACCAAACAATCAACTTATCATACTCTTCAACAGCCCAAACAGACTACACCTACATAGTCCAATGCAACGGAACAAGTCAGATTTCAATGGTCAACGAGTTCTATAATAGTTCAAGCGTCCTCGTACACATAGACAACGTGCTTCCGTTAGCGACAAGCAATGCTTTCAGTACTGCACTGATCCAACCCAAACAATTCAACTTTACCTTCACAGACGTAAACCTGTTTAGTTACCGGATTAAGTTCGGGAAGTTGAATTTAAGCAATCAGACCAACATCATTGACACCACCATAAATGTGAGCGTGACAATAGACCCTACTAATTACACTCCTGGACTTTACGACTTGAACGTCACATATAGCGATGGTCACACTACGCTGAGTATTCCTACATGGAACTATGATAAAAACTCTATAACCAAAAGCTTAACGTACAACTATGGTAATTCATGGGTGAGAATCAAAAGCATCAACACATTCGACGCGATGAGCGATCTATCAACAAATAAAGACATTGACCGTTATACATTCACTTACGCGAGAGGTAGTCTCGAAAAGACACTCAATGGTGACACGCTCAAGTTCAGGGTAGAATCTGACCACCCTATAGTTGTTAACAATAAAAAGAATTATCCGGGATGGCTCATAATCCCAGAACTCAACAAATGGGTGGACTTCTCTGCCGGACTTCCTTCTAAAGATTACGTTGTCAACCAAGTCGACGAGAACACAGTTGAGGTAACAATCAATAACGTAAACGAAGACATCATCACATTCAACAGCATAGGAGAACTCAACACTGTCACAGAAATGTACCAGATCGCTCTTGCGAACATATCATACTCATACACGCCTGCCGTGTTCAGCGCGCAACAACAAAGGATGAACCTCACAATAGACTTATTCAATAGCAGTCTTGTTAATACGACGAGCGCTTTCCTGAATTATAACTTTACAACATACCAATCCAACCTCACCATAGCAGGTACAAAACACTTATACGGAGTCACGTTCACAACCCCGACCACACCAAACACAACATCACTTCAATTCAACTGGACATTCACCCTCAACCTCACAGACAACACTTCACAAACGATGGACACGAACACGACAAACCAAACAGTATTCTCATTCAGTTTCGATGATTGTTCTAATAACACGGTCAAGATGCTCCAGTTCTACGGAAGAGACGAAGTAACCAACGAATTAACCCCATATACTCTTAACATAGATCTTAACTTTACCTATGGAATAGCACAAGCCAACTTTGGCAGAAGCTTTGAGTTCAACGGAGAGACCAATTACAGCATCTGCATCCCAGCCAACACGACAAGCACAGAATACTTCACAGTCGACAGCATCATGGAATATTACAGCATCAACCTGACAGGAACAGATTATACGAACAAAAAATATTACCTTGTCGATGTCCCACTCAATAATGCTACACATGATGTTAACTTATACTTACTGGACACTACTGTTGCAAGTGAAATCATACTCCAAACATTCGACAAGAACACAGGAAGCAGCGTAAGCGACGCATACATCTACGTCAATAGGTTTTATCCTGGAGAAGGAATCAGCAAGACTGTTGAGATCGCGAGAAGCGACAACAGGGGTGAGACACTCGCCAAACTCGTACTCGCTGACGTTTTCTACACTTTCTCCATCATTAAAGATGGAACAATAATATTCCAGAGCAGTGACTTCCAAAAGATACTCACCACAACAAAAAGATTCAACGTTGATGTCGGAACCGACATTCTCGAAAGCTACCGAGACATCAACAACATATTCACCAACGTCTCCTGCGACAAAGCATCACTCACGTGCCAGATGACATGGATAGACCCAACAGGCCTCGTCGCCAACGGTTCAATGAACGTGTACCGCTTCAACGGGTACGGAAGAACACTGTTATATTCCAACTCATTGGCAGCGAGCAGCGGAACACTCTCCTACACGATCAACGAGACAACCACAGGGAACCAGTACATCGCTGAAGGCAGAATCCACACGAACACCGAGAACAGCCTCTACGACGTAGGGCAAGACATTATCGCTTTCATTGCAGGAATAAAAGACACAATCGGCATCGTCGCAGTCATCCCGTTCCTCTGGATGTTCCTGGCAGTCATCGGATTGTTCATGGAGCGCGGAGCAGCAGTCGTCTTAGCCGCCACAGGACTCATGATAATCATAGGATCCATCTTCCAAGTAATCCCGCTAAGCACGCCAGTTGTGTTGGGCATCATCGTCATGATCGGCGTGTTCATAGCCAAAATGAGGACTTAGCAGAATGAAAGGATCAAACATACTCATAACAATACTCATCATCTCAACCTTCGGATTATTTATGTATGGTACTGTCGCGCAGGAATGGTTCGGCCCTAACGGGTGGAATCAAAGTGTTCCAAAGACAGCAATAGACAACGCTAGAGCGTTCAACAGTTCTAGTAATCTGGCGGTCATGGTCAGGGACTCTACGCCTGGAGGCCCTGAATCAAAGATTGACCCTGAAGATAACGCTGGGCAAGTGACGAGCGCTTTGACGTTGTTGGACGTTGGCCCGTTGTTGTTGCAGATTCCGGCTATTGTCAAAGAACTGATTAACGGGGTATACGAGCAGACAGGCATCCCACCGATCTTTTTCGGATTGTTGTTTGTGATTTTCGTAATAATAACGGCTCGGGCGGTGGCTTCGTTGTTCGGGAATAGCAGTACGTAAAGACTATGGTAGATTATTATAACTTAACAGCTATCGCGGTGAACGCGAGTGACCCAACAGTTCTTGTAGGTAATGTGAATACTGTGTTGTTCAACGGATGGTACGGTGGCATCATCGTCTTTATTGTCTTCTCAATAACCTTCATGCAGCTCCTCACGCGCAATAACGACAAACTCGACCCGTTCTCAGCTGGGAGCGTTCTCGCTATGTTCACTGCATGGATCATCCACCCGTTAGGCTGGAGTAATAATTGGGTGTTTGGGATTGCGACCGTATTCGGCGTGATCGCTCCGCTCATCGCTTATTTACTGGATAGGCCCGTGACCTCGTGAGTTACAAGATGTATACATTACGTCAACGCTTCTTTATATACTAAAAAGTATGACACTATCCTAACAATTAAAACGAGGTACTATACAATGCAAAAATTCGGAAAATTATTCAGTGATAAGAAAGGTCAGGTAATTACTGGCTTGACATCCAACATTACCGCGTTCGTCGTCATGATCTTCATCGTCGGAGCGCTCATCTACGCACTATCTACATTCACATCAAGCCTGCCAGCAGGAAGTGTAGCTCTAAACGTGACAACATCACTCATGAACGTGATTCGAGATAATGTCGTGCTAATCGGCGTAGTCTTCATAATGATCGTCGTAGCAGTCGTGATCTTCATCGCGAGACGAATGAGTGGCGGAAACGAAGGATAAGAACTGGGAGTAATCCCACCTTTTCCTTATTTTTCTTTCTTTTATATCAAGAAAGAAAACAAAACGAGGTACTATACAATGCAAAAATTCGGAAAATTATTCAACCAAAAGAAAGGACAAGTCATTTCTGGTCTCACGAGCAATATCACAGCTTTCGTCGTCATGATCTTCATCATTGGAGCACTCGTATACGCTCTTGGAACATTCGCAAACAACATCCCATGCGGTACAGGTAACTGTCAGGGAGAGAACCAGAGCGTCGCGTTCAACGTGACCAACAGTTTGATGAACGTGCTCAGGGATAATGTCGTGCTAATCGGCGTAGTCTTCATAATGATCGTCGTAGCAGTCGTGATCTTCATCGCGAGACGAATGAGTCAATAAACACAGGGAATAAAAACCATTCCCACCAATATTTTTTTTTTGTCATAATAACAACCAACCAACAGGAGGAATACGATCATGAGAGTCAAAGGATATATGCGGAAAAAACCAGGTTCCCGAAAAAAGATTCGCGTCAGCGGTTACAGCAGACGCAAGTAATATCTGGCACGAGTCGGTTCACGCAATCCCGTTTACGGGATTCACCGAACCACTAATGTTTTTTTAGGAGTAGAGGCATTGTTATGGATAATGGACAAGAAGGAAATGACAGTATGACCGAAGTCTACGGCCCGCCAACACCCTACAAACACTCACGCTATGATAACCCACTTACTAGTTCTCTGAAGAGAAAACTTACTCGGTTCGAGAAAGGAACAGGAAAGTTTTTTGACAAACACGTCAACAAGAATGTCAAGACTGCTTCGAGCGCAGCTGCTCGTGTTGGGAAGACTATCGGATCACTTATTAGAAGACCGAAGGGTTCGAGAAAGAACCCGAGTAAGTCAATATTTCCTCCTTTATCGTTTTACCCCGCGGTTAAGAAGAAACCGTATAACCCTAAGGATTACGTTCTCTAAGAATGCCCCAAACAAAACAACCCTGAGATCCATTGTGTCCTTTGGTCGCGAAAGAGTGTTATACCCTCTCACTCACGAAGCGACCAAAGGATTCATTATTATAAATCGTTGAAATCCTTTGTTGTTTCTTTGTCGAGTGTGTGATAGTTACAAGCTCTGTATAATCCCGGTTTGAAGTCTATATGTCCTGTGACGTATATTTGGTTGTTGCTACTGTACGGGCATGCGTTTCCCTTACAAGGACTTGCGCATACGCTGTAGCCTAGCGCGTCTAGCGCAAATAGTGGGCTTGTGATCGGGTCTTCTGTGCACGTCTCGTAAGATTCCTTAACCATTATTTTATCTCCTTGTAGTAGACGTCGCGTTTGATTGTGGTCAGAACTACAACCAACATGACAATGCATAGCACTCTGAAAATATTGCTGAATCTTCCTAGAAACGAGACACCTATCAGTGACAGTGGTACAATGACTGCCTCTTGGTTCTTCCAGGTGACGACTTTCCGAAACCGCTTCATCTTTGTTCTCTCTTTCATATTTTTTCCCTCTGTACGAGCAATTCCTGCCGTTGACATATACTCAATGGTCGCTTTGTGAGTCCATACTCAGGTATTGGAAACATCGGAAGAGGATTGCTATAGATCATGCTGAATAATTCATCGTGGGTCATCCATGGATGGGAATATACCCTTTTGATAACCTCGGGAATTATTTCCCTTCCGACCTTATGATAGCACATACCTTTCATGATTCTTTCTCGTTTGTTTCTTTATAATTTATATAAATCATTTTTTCGTTTTGGTGTGATTGGTTTTTCAAAAGTTTTTATTAAGTAATATTTATGTGTTATATATATGTTATTTAATATAAAGATATAGATAGTATAGTATAGTATATTGACTTCCACAGGAAATAAGGGGGTGTCAAAATAACATAATAGTAATAAATATACAATATCAGGAAATAAGGGGGTGTCAAAATAAAATAATAGTAATAAATATACAATATCCTTAAATATGGGTATTGCTCATAAACACCAAAACCCAAAAAAAAAACACAAGGTAACACACATGACCAAAGGACTCAGCATCAGCATCTCAGACCACGTCTACGACACATACCTCAGCGCCATACAAGGCAACAGATCACAATACATCGAAAAACTCATAGTCATCGGCGCAGAAGCAGAAATCGGCAGCGACACAAGCATTAAAAGCAGAATGCTCAAACTCATCGCAGAAGCACGCAACCAAGAAGAAGAAATCAAAAAATTACGCGCAGAAATCGGAAGGCTCAAAAAACATCTCGGAACCGATCCAGACTTACAACGAAAAAATGACATTGCAACAGGAATCAGAAAGGCAGGTATGCTCAGGGGGTATGTTGGAAATGAATAAAGAATTATACTATAATACGCGATTGGACAATTATTACGTCACGCAACAGGACTTGATATGTGACCTCTCAGGAGAACCTATAACAGAATCAGGGTTATTCAAAGTCACATACACAAGAGGCGGTAATTATATACATTTCTTCAAGAGTGAAACAATCCCGAAGCACATAAGGAAGTTTTGTCAGAACTTGGTCTTAGAAGGCCTGATGAGAGCTCCAGTGCATGAGCAGATATCTTTTTTCTTAGTTGTGGATGTCGTTCCAAAGAACAGTTTTCCCGTGTTCGACTTGAATCCTCATTTGCGCGATGTTCGATCATTTGAGGGAGCGGGTCTTCCGAGCGTGTTAGCAGCTGAGCGCAAAGAGCCGCAAGGTGTCTTGATTGTTAACAAGACGCGGTGGGCTGGCAGGATTCCTTTGTTTAACGCGTTGGAATCAGGAGAAGGAAGGTTGCTCCTTGGTAGTCCTGACATGGATAGTATTGTCGCCATGGACCAACGGATGAGTATTGGGAACGCTGAGAAGATATTACTCACGAGCTTGCACAGTGCTCCTTTGGTTGACAGTGAGCTACCACTACAGATACCTACATCAAACAAAGGGGTGAACGAGTGAGGAAGTGTCGGGGTTGCGGTGTAGAACTGTTGGTTGTGCGGTTTCCGTACTGTCCCATATGTATGGATCGCAGGAGCAGGGGTGAATACTAGACAATGGAAACCCATCTATCGAAATGGTTGATAGTGCGACTTGACGATCTGGATCGCAGGATTGCACGTATTCAGGAGCAGTTAAGTGAACTGCAAACAAGTATAAACCAAAACAACAAAAGAGGCGAACAAGAATGAATGAACTCACATTTAAGGTTATCATGAGCCAAGACCCAGTCACTCGAACGATGGACTTGGCAAAGTACACGAGGCTCACAGGAGGAAAGCCATGATCCTGCGGTGCCCGAGCTGCGAGCGAGAACTCAATCCATACGTTGCGCGTAGCAGACTGGAACCTGATAAGTACGTTTGCAGACACTGCAATGAGGTTCTACTCCAATGAAAAAAACACATCATTCTCGCAAACGTGACAAGTCCTTCCGAACGAGAGCTGATACCACGGAAGCTGAGTTCACACAAAGGAAACATGGACGTGATCGAAAGCGAGTCACCACATTGGGTGGTCGGGGGACACCGATTCATTCTCGTAACCCCTTACAGTATGGAGAGAACCCTGGCCACCTCCTTTTTCAAAAAAATGTTATTGAGTTGGTCGCGTACGGATTCATGATTGCCGGGATCATTGTCGCGCTAGGCATCATATCGTACCTTGCCTTGGCGTACACTGTTGTGTCAGGCATCGCGAATAAGTACAACATCGGTGTCATTCTTTTCGTCATCAATATAACGGTATTATACATCGCATACCTTGTGGGACTGATGCTAAGAAAATGATGAACAATGCTTTTATGCAGAGAAAATTGGTATTAAACCAAATAAGTGGTGCACGGGTATGGCCAACTATTGTCGTGCTTGATGTTGTAATGGGTTTTATGGGTATTTATACAATCTTTTTACTTATGGAGGAGGTAACGCTATTAGATCAGTAGATTTATGTAATTATAATTTTATGTATTTTAATATCTCAGAGTGCTATATTTGCTGAGTACATAAAGGAAAGAACAGGACACTTACACACAAAAAAAAAAGAAAAAACACTGAGGCGAAAAGAAAATGGCAGACATGAAAGAATATGCGGAAAGCGAGTTCGTGACAGTTGAGTTCGTAAAGAACTTGAAAAGCAATGTGGGGAGAATACTCGATCCAGGAACAGCAACCTTGAACGATAAAGGACAGAAGCGCATGCAGTTCCGCGTCCACGTCGGTGGAAAGGAGAAAAAGTACAGCCCGAACAAAAGCACTGTGGAATTGTGGGGCGAGCGTCTGGGCTGGGACAGCAACAATTACGTCGGAAGGCTTATCGAGTTCGAATTGTTCGAGTATAAGGGCAAAGATGCAATTATGGCGGTTCCGAAAAAGACCTCTACTGATGACGTGCCGTTGGAGTTTATTGGCGTGAAGAAACCAGAAGGCGAAACACAATGAAACCATATTTTTTTATTTTTTTGTTTAATGATGAAAGGAGAGATGAGTGATGGTTTTTGAAATTAAAGATGTGGACGGGAATGTTGTTGCCAGCATTCCTGATAACTTGAAAGTAGGACGGTCTCTTTTTCTAAGAGGAACGAAGATAACGAAACTTCCTGATAACTTGAAAGTAGGACGGTCTCTTTTTCTAAGAGGGACGAAGATAACGAAACTTCCTGATAACTTGAAAGTAGGGGGGTCTCTTTTTCTAAGAGGGACGAAGATAACGAAACTTCCTGATAACTTGAAAGTAGGGGGGTCTCTTTATCTAACTGGAACGAAGATAACGAAACTTCCTGATAACTTGAAAGTTGGATGGTCTCTTGATCTAGAGGGAACTAAGATAACGAAACTTCCTGATAACTTGAAAGTAGGGGGGTCTCTTGATCTAACTGGAACGAAGATAACGAAACTTCCTGATAACTTGAAAGTTGGATGGTCTCTTGATCTAGAGGGAACTAAGATAACGAAACTTCCTGATAACTTGAAAGTAGGACGGTCTCTTTATCTAAGAGGAACGAAGATAACGAAAGACAACATTCCAAAACACTTACAAAACAAATGCACATGGTAAAAAAAAAACAATAACTAGGGAATGAATGATGGTAGATGATAACAAAAATGGCGATGTTGGAGCTGAGAAACTACAAGGGTTATTTAGGAAACATTGGAATTTCGGACTCACAGACCTCATGCTTCTATGCGTGATTGCAGGCCTTCTCGGCATACTCTACGGACTCTATTATGGTCAATCATGGTGTTATAGCGTGATGGATGATAACGTAGAACGATTATTGGAAGCACGACTGCACAACGAGCTGGCACAACCACAACCCCAAAATTGGAATGGTTTTAACCCAGCTCTGGGCGCGAACATAACCATCGGAGGAATGAATGAATCAGGACTTAATAGCGGGTAAAGCAGTGTTTATTACCATCCCAATATTCGGGATTATCAGCATTGTTTTAGGAGTTTGGTTCTGGACTAAAGGATGGTGGTATGCAGCTTTCCCTGTATTCGTGATAGCGGCTATCAATATCTGGCAGAGCGTGATCTTATTCAAATGGAAGTACAAAGACAAAATGACTTATGAGCAAATACTCTACAATATCGGCGGAGGAATACCCGCATACATCGCCAACACACTAATCAAAAAATAACGAGGGAATGAATGATGGTTTTTGAAATTAAAGATGTGGACGGGAATGTTGTTGCCAGCATTCCTGATAACTTGAAAGTTGGATGGTCTCTTGATCTAGAGGGAACGAAGATAACGAAAGACAACATTCCAAAACACTTACAAAACAAATGCACATGGTAAAAAAAAAAATGGTAGAAATAAAAGAGTATAGAAAAATGGAATCCAACAAAATATTTTGTGACCAATGTAAAATTCGCGTGCCTTATAAAAGAATGAACCTTTTTGGTATCATGACCATCCCAACGAAACAGTTAGATGGTATTGAATACGAACAAGGATGGAAATGCAAGAAATGTGGAGGAAAATAAAATGAGTTTACTTAGAATCGGAACATTCCTTATTTCAGCGGTTATAGCGTTTGTTATATATCGAGTGTACGTCAAATTCGTACAGTACACCGATACCATCCTGAATAGAGAGATGAAATACGAAATTGTTGAAGAAATCTATCTTGACGAGATCGCACAAAAAAAGGGAATCGACTTGAATAAAGAATTAATCAAGCGCAAAATCATTGATACAATACGACCAAAATCATTAAGAAAAAAGATAAAAGACGAAATTTTTAATGATTTAATAAAGAATACAGCAGAAATTAGAGAGGTTGATAGGCAACGATACCATGATAACGAGAAGAGGATGAGGAGATAAATAAAAATTACTACTAATAACTACTAATAACTACTAATAACTACTAAATTAGTAGTTCCATGTCATAAATAAAGAAGGAAAAGGTGATACGAATGAATTTTAACCCGATGAAAGGAACGGAGAAGAAAGCGTTAGAAAGTGTCGGTAAGAGTTTGATGGAAGAGTTTGACAAGCTCATCAAGACGACCAACGCGCTCATCGAGAAAGTGAACGCTTTGGTCGAGAGTCATCAGCGCATATGTGATTACCTGGACGATAAGATTATCGAGGTAGTGGACAAGAACGCAGACATAGTTAATACTGAAGTAGGAGGCATAAATGAAACAGGATCAAACAATACCACAGAATGAAGTTCCCACGCTTCAAGTAAGTATTACGAGAGAAGAAGTAGAGATTGATTTAGAAATGTACGAACGCGATGAGGATTTGCAGGCGTATTTGAAGGTTATGCGCGGTCAAATAAAGTACGCTAAGTATAAATCTAAACTCGCAGCTCTGGATTCACTAAAAGATAAAGGAGAAGAATGATTTGTTGATGGAAGCGTGAGTTTTGGTGGATATGGAGCGTAATGAGAGAGTCAAGGGGCTACGCCCTCGTTTATTCTAGCCAGCTACACGTAGTAGATCTCATTTTAGTAGTGCATGCCTATTTTTCTCCAATCTTTACGGACATAACGTTTAGCGGGCCGACCATCAGTCCACCCCATGAACTGAATGAGTGCGTACTCTGTAAACTGATAATTCCAAACAAGATGAGTAGCTCGAATATCCCTCAAATAATGAGGATTAAACCCAACCTTATTAATAATCCGCCGAGCCTTACCCTCACTGAAGGGAAACAACACATCCTCAAACGCGACCATTGAAAGGTATTCCCGAACAATATTCATAAGTTCCGATTCCTTCTCAATCGGGCATGGACACGTCTTACGCTTATCCTCTTTATTCTTCCGATTCTCTATACTGATAACCAGTACGTGAACCTCCCTCCCATCCCTACCCCCTATAGTGTCCTCATAAAGGTCGCGCTTCTTGATCCCACTATACCCATGCTCTACCTGATCCGTTGAAGCAATAATAGGGCTTCCTTGCTTGTTCTTTAATATCTTGCCTGTCTCTGGGTGTTTTTTGTATACTCGTTTGTAGAGGGCCTTTTTTGGCATGATCTCGCTGATTCTTCCCCCTGTTAAGTAGGTTATCGCAAACAATGCTGATTCTTGGGTTGTGGGAAAGGATCGGGCTATGTGGACTACTTCTTGGTATGTTGGCATTGTTTGCCGTTTCCAGTGTCTTTGGCGTTCCCATGCTTTGTGTGAGGGGTCTCGCTTGATTGTGTCCATGTTATGTTGTGAGTGGGGTACTCCTATAAATAACTTACGGCATATTGCAGTATGCCGTAACTCCTTAAAGAAAATCGAAAAAATGTACCAAAAGTGTATAGTAATATAATATAAACACGGAACCCCCCGTCCTAGTTACCTGACCGACTTTCGATTTCGCCCTTTGCAACCCTAAAGATATCTCGTATATTCTTCGTATCCATCACAAAGATCTCACCATACCGATCCCGTAGATGGTCAACAAAATGAGACTGAGTGGCTTCCTTTGGGGGCTGGTTAGAGGCCCAGCGCTGGTACTCCCCCCAAATCAAAAGATCACGCTGAACTCTGATTTTCCGCCGAGTTGCACTCTCCTTACTCTGCCCATCATCACTGTTCAATTTCTCCGTGACCTCGTCTTTTTTGGCTTGGTACTTTTCATCATCAATAAAGTACCCAGTATAGTTTCGGAACTGGCCAACAAAATCAGGCTTGACTACACCCATGTTCCAATTATTCTTTTTCCCTTTAAAGTACAATTCCCGTTTATTATCATAACTATAAAACTTAAAGAAGCCACGCTCCAAGCCATCAGGCGTGTACACATGGATTAAGAACTTAGTTCTGAACAATGCGAAATAGGTCTGAAGCATGAATATACTGGGGATGACCAAGATGATGTAGAGCTGCTTTTTCCTGATTAACGTAAATGTTTTTTTCAATGCTTTTTGCAAGCTTGTCGTTCCGTCACTGCTGTCGCCTGCCAAAACCATTTCGTCCCACACAATCGCTTGTCCCGGCTTTGCAGTTTCCAGTATATCATAAAACTGCTCACTTGTGAATATAGTCCTTCGCAGGGCCTCCTCCCCAATAAATGATGGATCGCAATAATTTGCAATCATTTGAGCTAGTGTTGATTTTCCTCCTCCTTCAAGTCCTGTTACTGCAAACGTTCCGTCCCACCTGTTCTTTACAGATTTAATCAAATGGTCAAGGTTTTCTTTAAGGATTCGGTCAATGTAATATCCTTGCACAGTCTCTCCTCGCAAAGCCGGAAATGTCTGCTCTTCTCTGACCTTCTCCCAATGGATGTGGAACTTAGTCACTTTACGAACTCCTCATATTCTTAATTGCATCTGACGGATTGTGCTGCTCATATGTGAGAATCCCAGCATCTTTGGCTATCCTGAGTATCTTTCTGTATGTTTCGTTGAATTTCATCAGAATATTCCTTTTATTTTTTGGGTGATAATGGGTTACGTGTCCGCTGCTGTCTCGCGTACACCACTTATCCTTATTTTCGTTTAGCCAGGAGAAATCATTGGTGCGTATAGTTTCGAGTAATTTGAGTTGATCTTCTTTACATTCCGCACTTATCTCGATTTCAATTTGTTCCAGGGTATCAAACATGGTCTGGAGGTCGTTGGCGATGCGTGCTTGGATGTAGACCATTCTGAGGTATGAGAGTCCTACAAGATATTCTTTATTCAGATTCCACTTTTGTTCTCCAGAGATCATTGTTTGCCCAAGTCAATCTAACGTTTATATTATATAAACTTTACCTTCTCATGAGCTGTAAAGTAAACGTCATCAAAATTGAAAAACCGAAATCATTATATAAATCGTTTTCTATGGAATACATAAATGGCAAGTACACTGCGCCAAAGACTCACATCAAGCCTAGCTGGAAGGCTCCAAAAAGGACAGAGTCTTAAAGTACAACCACGTTCTAACACATTGAGGAAAGCTCAATCATCTTCTCAAACAGCGTATTCTAATAGTGCCCAACAAATAATCGACCAATACTCCAACAATCCGGAGTGGAAGGTCGTCACCGAAAACGGGCGCATCGTTTCCGTCCGAAAAGTAGGTCAGTACGGAGGCGTTCCAGAAAACCCACTCAAAGACTACGTCGCAGAAGAGTACAAAATAAACTCTCAAGGAAACCTCACAGACTACACGAAAAACATTATTCTCGGAGGAGACAAACGCCGACAAGTTGTAAGAGTTGCTGAACGCAGATCATACGATCAAAGCGGAGGGTACGTCACAAGCACATATGACAGGGCTGGAAGCGTCACGCGAAGGTTCAGCGCGTACACTCCAGGCACAGGAGGTCAGGCTCAGGCATTAGGTTTTACGACATTTGCGACGAATTATGAAAAGCCAAGCGCCAAACAAGTTGCTGAACAAGAGAAGGCACGCAAGCTCGCGGCAGAGTTCGAAACCCCACAAGAAATAAAGCCAGGCGTGTATAGGTTCAGAGAAGGACTGAGTGTAAGAGTCATCAAGAGCGATACACGCCCAGAAATCAAGACGACTCGGCAAAATCTCTCAACACTAAGCGGTAAGCCTTCCTACAACCAAGCTATCTTAAAATCTTTCCGCGAGGAAAACCCAGATACTTACCAACAAGCTCTTTTATTGGATATTTTTCGTCGCCAAGGTAAACCCGTAACGTATAAAGAAGGAGTTGTAACGGTTACGGAAGGAGGTACAGACATAGCTCTCGGAAGGGGAGGACAAATTATTGGGACAGTTCCCTCTAAATCTAATGCAATATTTCGTGAATCATTTATTAGTGGGGATGATTATAGTCGACGAGCAACGGAAGCTACTAGACAAAAATTAGAACGGGATGCTTATTTGTATCAAGCGACTAAAGTTCCTCTGACTCCAACGGAGAGAAGAGACCAAGTACTTCTGAAGCGTGAGGAGAGACTTGATAAATTTATGGGATCATTGAATAAATTTCTTTTTTTAGAGGCGGGCCCGAAGGCTGATACAATATTGCCTGACGTATACTCTCGTATCTATCAGAATAGGCGTAATTTGGCCTCGATTGTTCTTCAGGATTTACTACTTCCACTGCCAGTGCCGACACGTACGATTGCTGCGATTGGAGACTTGGTAGTTGATGATCCAGAATTATTTTCCACGGCAGGTAAGGAAACACTTAAAGCTGGAGGAAGAATTATTCTTGATTTACCTATAGCTGCTCCTATTAGAACATTAGGGAGAGTTAGTGCGTTCGCAGCTGATTATTACCAAGGGCACGAACTTGAAGAAGCTAACAGGTTAATCAGTGAAAAGCATGCTGGAAAACGTGCTCCCCAAGATAAGTTTCCTTCTCCTTTCAAGAGTGGTCTTGATTTAATTGATCCTGTAATTGGTAAAGTAAGACAACCAATAACAGATATACAACCATTGCTCCAAGACAAACGTACTTTTTCGACTGAAAAGTTTCCTTCTCCTTTCAAGAGTGGTCTTGATTTAATTGATCCTGTAATTGGTAAAGTAAGACAACCAATAACAGATATACAACCATTGCTCCAAGACAAACGTACTTTTTCGACTGATAAGTTTCCTTCTCCTTTCAAGAGTGGTCTTGATTTAATTGATCCTGTAATTGGTAAAGTAAGACAACCAATAACAGATATACAACCATTACTCCCAAA
>Ga0326597_10004890_pt1 | contig 18728 bp, 22 predicted proteins | sample RVTome_12_FD_203789 | JGI IMG/M metagenome (GOLD analysis project Ga0326597, IMG submission 203789) | Soil microbial communities from uranium-contaminated site in the Upper Colorado River Basin, Wyoming, United States - RVT100D185 | ecosystem: Environmental > Terrestrial > Soil > Contaminated >... | reverse complement strand
GCCACTGCGAATAGTTGAGCTGCTCGGGCTCATGCGGCACCGGCACGATGCCGCCCGGGTCGACCACCCGGAAGACCCCGCTGCGCGTGAGATCGGCCGCGACGACCGACGTCAGCTGCTGCGGCAGACCCTCCTCGGCGCGGAACGGCACGATCGCAATCGGTACCTGGTTCGCGCCGGCGCCGACGATCTCGATGGTAAGCGCAGCACGCGCCGCCGCGGACGGCACGAGCAACACGCCGATCAACGCCGTCTTGAGAAGAATTGTGCCCAGGTTCGTTTTCATAGCGCGCCATTATAACCGCGGATCGGTGTCATTCCTTGGGCCTGAACTTCAGCTTAAGTTCCCGGAAGTCCTTGAACAATGCCGGATCGGGCGGCAGCGGCAGCGGTTGCGCCTTGAGGATGGCGCGCTCCACCGCGCTGTCGTAGGCCGCGACCGTGCTGCTTTTCCTCATCTTCACGCCGAGCACTTCGCCGCCCGGCAGCACCACCACGTCGAATTCGACCTCCGGATTGCCCTGCAAGTTCGGCGGTTCAACGACGAAACGCCGGATTTTGTCTCTGATGCGGCGCGTGTACTCGTCGATCAGCCGCTGCTGCGCGGCCGCTTGTTCCGCCGCCAGGCGCTTGAGCGCCTCCTCCTGCTCGCGCCGCGCCGCCGCCTCTTTCGCCTGCTGCGCTTTCAGCGCGGCGAGCTTCTTCTCTTCTTCGCGCTTCGCCGCCTCGGCCCGTTGCCGCTCGTCCTCGATCCGTTTCGCCTCGGCGCGCTTTTTCTCTTCCTCGCGCTTCTTCCGCTCAGCGAGCCGCCGCGCTTCCGCCGCCTGCTGTTCCTTCTGCTTGCGCTCCTTGTCGAGCTTCGCCTTCAGCTCGATGTCGGGCTTGGGCGCAGCTTTGGGCTCGGGCTTGGGCGGGGCCGGTTTCGGCGCGGGTGCCGGTTCCGGCTCCGGCGGCCTGGGTTCGGGCTTGGGCGGCTCGGGCTTGGGCGGCTCGGGCTTGAGCGGTTCGGGCTTGGGCGGCTCGGGCTTGGGCGGCTCGGGCTTGGGCGGCTCGGGCTTGGGCGGCTCGGGCTTGGGCGGCTCGGGCTTGGGCGGCTCGGGCTTGGGCTGGGCGGCGGGCGGCAGGCTCGCCCACAAATCGACCACTACCGCCGAATCGGGCCGTTTCTGCTGCCAGGACACCCCGAGGACGATCAGCACGAGAAACGCGACATGCATCGCGAGCGCCAGCGCGCCCGATATCGCCTTCTCATTCGAGGTCGCATACGCGTAGCTCATCAGCTCCGCGGCTTGACCAGCAGACCGACCTTTTTCACCCGGTTCTGCTGCAGCATGTCCATCACTTCGAGCACGGCCGCGTAGCGCACATCCTTGTCGGCGGCGATCACCACCGCCTGTTCCGGGTTCTGCGCCTGTTTTTCGCGGATCGCGCGCACCAGATCGTCGCGCGTCACCTTGCGGTCCGGGGTCGCGGCCGAGCGGTCGCGCAGCCAGAGCGAGGTGTCGCTGCGGATCGATACCTCCAGCGGCTGGATCGGCGGGGCCGAGGTCTTGCCGATCTCCGGCAGCTCGACCTGTCCCGGGTTGATCAACGGCGCGGTGATCATGAAGATCACCAGCAGCACCAGCATCACGTCGATGTACGGCACGACGTTGATCTGGTTCATCAGGCGTCTGCCGCTGCGCCTCTCGATGAGCATTGTCTTCTCGGAGCCGTGACTGGGTGATTAAGTGACCAAGTGACCATGTGCAGCGAAGCCAGCGGCTTGAGCACCCAATCCGCCAATCCAATCACTTAACCGCGCAATCACCTGATCACCCACTCTAATGCGCCTGGCGCTGCAGTATGTTGGAGAACTCTTCCATGAACGATTCGAAGCGGGTGGCAAGCCGGTTGATGTCGCCGGCGAACCGGTTGTATGCCACCACCGCGGGAATCGCCGCGAACAGCCCCATTGCCGTCGCGATCAGGGCCTCGGCAATCCCCGGCGCGACGTGGCCGAGGGTCGCCTGCGCCACGTTGGCGAGCCCGCGGAACGCGTTCATGATGCCCCACACGGTTCCGAACAGCCCCACGTAGGGGCTCACCGAGCCCACCGTGGCGAGAAACGCGAGATGGGACTCGAGCCGGTCCATCTCGCGCTGGTAGGTCGCGCGCATCGCCCGCCGCGTGCCCTCCATCACGACCCCGACGTCCATGCCCGGCTGGCGCCTGAGCTTCAGGAACTCGCGGAATCCGGACTCGAAAATCCGCTCGAGACTGCCCGCTGCCTCGCGCGAGGTCGTCGCACGCTGGTGCAGCTGGTTCAGGTCGGCGCCGCTCCAGAACTCCTTTTCGAACTGTTCGGCGAGCCGCGCTGCGCGGCTCAAGGTGAAGATCTTGAGAAAAATGCGGTACCACGAGAACAGCGACGCGAGCAGCAGCATCGCCATCACGAGCTGCACCAGCACGCTTGCGTTCGCCAACAAAGCGACGACCGACATGTCGTGGGTCACGGATGGATTCAAAATAAGGTCCTTATTCTTGTCATGACGGGCTGCGGAATCCGCACCGGCTTGAGCGTCGCGGCGCTGACGCACGCGAGCTTCACATCGGCGGCGGCCAGCAACTCCTCCTCGCGCAAAACGCGTTGCCCGACCACGACTTGACTGGCGCCAACCTTAGCGAGTTCCACGGTCACCTGCAACCTGTCGTTAAACAGCGACGGCCGGTGATAGTCGATGGCGAGCGAGCGCACCACGAACACCACCTGGAGACGTTCGGCAAGCTCGGTCTGCTCGAAGCCGAGCGCTCGCAGCCACTCGGTGCGCGCCCGTTCGAGAAACTTGAGATAGTTGGCGTAATACACGACCCCGCCTGCGTCCGTGTCTTCGTAATAGACGCGAACCGGCCAGGAAAAGGGTTGAAGTGCGGACGTTTTTTTTGTCGCGGAGGGCGGGATTCCGGCTGCCATAAGGGAAGATTCGGAAATCAAATCAGCGCCATGCACTCTGCGCGGGGCGCCGTGCGCTCACCGCGGCTCCTCGTCGTGCCACAGCTCCGGCGCCGCCGCCGCCGCCGAGCGGGGTTCCGCGAAGCCGAAATGGCGGTACGCGCTGACGGTCGCCATGCGCCCGCGCGAGGTGCGCTGCAGGTAGCCCTGCTGTATGAGATACGGCTCGAGCACATCCTCGATGGTGTCGCGCTCCTCACCGATCGCGGCCGCCAGGTTGTCCACCCCGACCGGGCCGCCCGCGAATTTCTCGATCACCGCGAGCAGCAGCTTGCGGTCCATGACGTCGAGCCCCACCGCATCGACGTCGAGCATCTTCAGCGCCGCGTCCGCCACCTCGAGGGTAACCTGCCCGCTCGCCCGCACCTCCGCGTAGTCCCGCACCCGCCGCAGCAGGCGGTTCGACACCCGCGGGGTGCCGCGCGAACGGCCAGCGATCTCGCGCGCGCCCGCCGCGTTGACTTTCACCTCGAGCAGCTTCGCCGAGCGCTCAACGATGCGCGCCAGCTCGCCGGCCGAGTAGAACTCGAGCCGCGCAACGATGCCGAAGCGGTCGCGCAGGGGATTGGTCAGCATGCCGGCGCGGGTGGTGGCCCCGACCAGCGTGAACGGCGGCAGGTCGAGCCTGACCGAGCGCGCCGCCGGGCCCTCGCCGATCATGATATCGATCTGGAAATCCTCGAGCGCCGGGTAGAGGATTTCCTCGACCAGCGGCGAGAGCCGGTGAATCTCGTCGATGAACAGCACGTCGTTCGGCTCGAGATTGGTCAGCATCGCCGCGAGGTCCCCGGCGCGCTCCAGCACCGGTCCCGAGGTGTGGCGCAGGCTGACCCCCATCTCGCGCGCGATGATGTGGGCCAGCGTCGTCTTGCCCAGGCCCGGCGGCCCGAACAGCAGCACGTGGTCGAGCGGCTCGCGGCGCTTCCTCGCCGCCTCGATGAAGATCGACAGCTGCCCGCGGATCTTTTCCTGCCCGACGTATTGGGAGAGATCGCGCGGCCGCAGCGCGCGCTCGAAAGCCTCTTCCTGGGGCGAGGCCGGCGCGGCGGAAATCAGGCGATCTGTCTCGATCATTGCGCTTTGGACAAGTGCTTCAGAGCCTGCCGAATCCCTTCGGTCACGCCCAATCCGGACGCGAGCTGCTTCACCGCCCACGCGGCTTCGCGATCATTATAGCCCAGCGCGAGCAGCGCATTGACGATGTCCCCGGCGTGCCCGGCGCCGACCGCGGCGCCCGACGCCACTTGAGCGGCCACCTCGATCTTGTCCTTCAGCTCGAGCAGCAGGCGCTCCGCGGTCTTCTTGCCGATGCCAGGCACCTTGGTCAAGCGCGCGCTGTCCTGCGCGGCTACTGCATGATACAGGTCGGCGACGCTCATGCCCGAGAGCACGGCGAGCGCGGTGCGCGCGCCCACGCCCGAGATCTTGAGCAGTTGCCGGAAGACGCGCCGCTCTTCCTCGGTGGCAAAGCCGTAGAGCTGGTGGGCGTCCTCGCGCACGATGAGATGGGTATGCAGCGTCACGTCCGAGCCGGTGACGGGCAACTGGTAGAGCGTGCTCATCGGCACGTCGATCTCGTAGCCGACGCCGTTCACGTCGACGACGATCTGCGGCGGGTGCTTGGACACGAGTGTCCCGCTGATTTTCCCGATCATTGATTGACGAGCCCCTGGCGGATGAACCCTGCCCAAAAACGTGACGGGTGACGGGTGACGCGCGACAGGCAATACACGCCCTGATCCCCGTCGCTGGGGAAGAAGGCCGGGGAGCGGGAGTTCACACATTCACCCTTCACGCACTCACCTTTTTCCGTTCTCGCGCATCGACGACGGGCAGAATCTATCAGACCAACCGGCCCTTTCTCACGCGGTAGCCGGCAGTCGCGAGCCGGCCCATCCCTTGTCCGCCATGCGCGTGGCAGATGGCGCAGGCCAGCGCGTCGGCCGCATCGGGGCTGGGCTCGCGGCCGAGCTTGAGCAGCCGCGTCACCATGTCCTGCACCTGCTCCTTGCCGGCGTGGCCATTGCCGACGACCGCTTGCTTCACCTGCAGCGCGGTGTACTCCGCAACCGGCAGCTCATGCATCACAGCGACACAGATCGCCGTGCCGCGCGCCTGGCCGAGCGCGAGCGTCGATGCCGGATTCTGGTTGACGAACACCTTCTCGATCGCGACCTGGTCGGGGCGGTGGGCGGCGATCACCTGGGTGAGCCCGTCGAGGATCACCTTCAGGCGAGCGGCGAGTTCGCCCACGCCGGTCTTGATCCGGCCGCTCTCGACATGAGTGAGCCGGTGGCCGTCCTTGTCGAGAATTCCGAATCCGGTGATGCGCAACCCGGGATCGATACCCAGGATTCGAACCCGCGAAGCGGCGGAGGAGACCGGCGACAGGGAGAAGGCGGCGGGCGCGCCTGCCCTGCCGCTTCCAGGCGAAGGCGCAAGACGCATCCGGCGTCCTCTCCTCACGCTGCTGCCCTCACGCCCTACTCCTCACGCCTGGTCGACAACGGCCGTCGTATACACATCCTGGACGTCGTCGACCGCTTCGAGCGCGTCGAGCAGGCGCTGCATGTGTGCGGCGTCGTCCCCCGTCAGTACGTTCTCCGTCGTCGGCTTCATGGTGACTTCGGCGAGCTCCGGCTTAAAGCCGGCTTTTTCCAGCGCGCTTCTCACCGCCGAACAATCGTTGGGCGCGGTGAGGACCTCAATGCTGCCGTCGTCATTCGCAACGACGTCTTCTGCGCCCGCCTCGATCGCCGCTTCCATCAGCTTGTCCTCGTCGGTGCCGGGTGCAAAGACCATCTGGCCGCAGTGCTTGAACAGGAACGCCACCGAGCCGTCGGTGCCGAGGTTGCCGCCGTTCTTGGTGAACGCGTGACGCACGTCCGCGACCGTGCGGTGCTTGTTGTCGGTCATGCAATCGACCATCACCGCGGCGCCGGCGATGCCGTAGCCTTCGTAGCGCACTTCCTCGTAGTTCGCGCCCTCGAGGCCACCGGTGCCGCGCTTGATCGCGCGTTCGATGGTCTCCCTGGGCATGTTGCCGTCGTAGGCTTTGTCCACCGCCAGCCGCAGGCGCGGATTCGACCCGGGGTCGCCGCCGCCCAGCCGCGCCGCTACGGTGATCTCCTTGATCAGCCGCGTAAAGATCTTGCCGCGCTTCGCATCCTGCCGTCCCTTGCGATGCTGGATGTTCGCCCACTTGCTGTGACCTGCCATCGCACCCTCTGTAACCGCCGATAACCCGTTAAAATGGCGGAAATTTTATTATACGCTTCAACCGGAGCCGCCATGCCGCACCCAATCCTTGTCGCCAAGTCCGATCACGAAATCCACCTGCTGCCGCAGGTTGCCAACCGGCACGGTCTTATCGCGGGGGCCACCGGCACCGGCAAGACTGTAACCCTCGCGTTCAAGATCGCCGACGACAACGGCCCGCTGCTGCTCGAAAAGATCGTGCAAGTGGTGCGCCTGATCCGCTCGAAGGGCGTGGGCGTCTACTTCGTCACTCAGAACCCGCTCGACATCCCGGACACCGTGCTCGGCTCGCTCTTCGGCGGCGGCAAGACGCGCCGGTGAGCGAGCACAAGACTCCCGCCGCCCACCTCGCGCTCGGGCTCGCTTTCGCGGTCGTCGGCGTCATCTGCTTCTCGTTGCGGCCGGTACTGATCAAGCTCGCTTACGCCTACGTCGTCGATCCGATCACGCTGCTCGCGCTGCGCATGATTTTCTCGGCGCCGTTCTTCGTGGCCGTGGCGTTGTGGACGCACCGCAGCGGCAGCCCCGCACCGGCGATCTCCCGGCGCGACATGGCGGCAGTCGTGGTGCTGGGGCTGCTGAGCTACTACCTCGCGAGCTTCCTCGATTTTCTCGGACTGCAGTACATCACCGCGGGGCTCGGGCGACTGCTGCAGTTCATCTACCCGACCGTGGTCGTGATCCTCTCGGCGCTGTTTCTCGGCAAGCGCGCCACCCGCCGCGACATCGCGGCCCTCGCGGTCACGTATATCGGCCTGGTGCTGGTGTTCTGGCACGCGCTGGGCGGCGAACAGCTCAATCTGTGGCTCGGAGCGGCGCTGGTTTTCATCAGCGCAACCTGCTACGCGACCTACCTCGTCGCCGGCAGCGCGGTGATCATTCGCGTCGGCTCGATGCGTTTCACCGCCTACGCCATGCTCGTTGCAAGCGCCGCATGCGTGATTCAGTTCTTCGTCTTGCGCCCGGTCACCGCGCTCGACCTGCCGCTGCCGGTATACGGCTATGCAGTGGCGATGGCGCTGTTCAGCACGGTCATCCCGGGATTCCTGATTGCGGAAGCGCTGCGCCGCATCGGCGCGAATCACGTCGCCATTGTCGGCGCCCTCGGGCCCGTTACGGCGATCGCGCTCGGCTACCTCGGCCTCGACGAGATCATGACACCACTGCAGATTCTCGGCTCGAGCTTCGTGCTGATCGGGGTGGTCGTGGTGAGCGTCAAGCCCCGGGCTGCGAAAGCGTGAATGGTGAGCGGAGCACTACTCGCCCCCGGGAGAGCGCATGCCCGAGCATCTGCGGCTTGCGCGTGCCCGATTTGTGCGATGATGCCGTGAAGGCAACGACAGGAAATCAGACATGCTGGTCAAATTCAACAGCGATGCGGGCGCACTCATCATGTTCGGCGACGTCGCCCGGAAGCTGCTCAGGATGATGGGCCAGACCGGCGATGTGCCGGGCGCGCTGCTGGCGCCGGACGTGCCGGCGGCGCTCGAGCGCCTGAAGAAGGCCGTCGCGGCCGAACCCGCTGCGCGTGAAGGCGGCGGGCCCGCCGCGGGCAACGAGGAGCCGCCGGTTTCGATGCGGCAGCGCGCCTTTCCGCTGATCGACCTCCTCACCCGCGCCGCGATGCGGGACCGCGACGTCGTGTGGGAGGAGGAGCGTTCGTTGACACAAAAATGAACACGGGCGCGCCCGCGTTTGGCGGGCCGCGCCCGTGTTTCGGTTTCCTGCCAGCGCGGTGCTTCGGGTCGACCCGGAGCACCGCGGCGCCCCGGCGTTAGAGCCGCGCGCGCTGCGATCCGTCGCACTGCTGGGCGAAGGTCTCGCCGGATTGGAGCTGCTCGGCGCACTTCAGCACTCCGACCAGATCGCGGCCGATGTACTTGGCAGCGAGCTCGGACGCGGTGTGCCCGTCATCGACCCGGATCCTGGCGTCCGCCCCTGCGCGCAGCAGGATGAGGGTCGTTTCCTTGTGCCCCTGCATCGCCGCCATCATGAGGGGCGTGTTGATGTACGTAACGCCGTTTTGCGCATCGGCGTTGACGCGTGCGCCGCGCTCGAGCAGGAAGCGCACCATCTTGTCGTTGCCCTGGTATGCGGCGTAGGACAGCGGCGTGTAGCTCGCTCCATCGTTCTCGAGCAGTGCGCCGGCGTCGACCAGCATGCGGGCCGCCTGGTCGAAGTTCTCGTTCGGCGTGCCCTGCCTGTCGGTTCCATAGAAATACGCGGCAAGCATCAACGGGGTCTCGTTGACCGGAGTGCGGGCATTCACGTCGGCACCGGCGGAAATCAGGTACCGGAGAACCGTGAGGGCGCCTTCGCGCGCGGCGATGGTGATAAGCGGCGTGCCCTCGGCATAGGCCGGTGCAGGAATGCGCTCGTTCACGGTCACAGTTCCCGAATCAACCGCAGCCTTCACGTATTCCACCTGGTCCGCGACGATGGCGTTGAGCAGCCCAATATCATCGCGGCCGCCGTCACCGCCTGGAAGCTGCGCGCAGCCGGTGAAAATGCCCACCAACAGGAGCGTTACTGCAGCGAAAGCATGGTACCGACTCATACCGATTCTCCTTTGATTTCGTTATGCGCGCCGGGTCCGAAACGAGCTGCTGCTTGTTGGAGGGCCCGGCACACGTGAGCGCGGCCCCCCGCGCCACTCGCTCCGAACATTACACCGCATGGCCCGGCCCCGATTGGGAATAACCGCACGGACGATCGCAATTTTCTGCAGCGGCAAATGCCCAAGTGTGACATTTTGTCGCCCATCACATCGTCTGCGGTGAACAACATCCAGCCGTCGCTCCGCGGCAACCCTCGCCGCGCCAATATTTGAGACCGCACGGCCGCGACCGCGAGCACACCGGCCATGGCTCCCGACATCCTAAGGCCACCGGGGGCGGGAATTCAACTGACAATTGAACGGGCCGGGTGTGAAGACCGCTGTCCCAGGAAAGGCAGACAATCGATTCGGGCGCCGGATGAGCGGCGCAGGCGCCTCCGTTCGATCCGGCGCAGACGGCCCCGCGCGCCCGCAGGACGCGTCGACGGGCCGCCGGCGTTGCACAGCAATTGCGCCGGTAACCCCGCGCCGCTGCTCACAATGTCACCGCGGCGGCGCGTTTTGCACCCGCTTTCGTACCCGCTTTTCGTGGTTCCGGCCGAAGCAGCGCCACCCAGAATGTCGGCTGGTGTAGAATACCTACTTGGTAAAACTTCTGGGGCGAGTGATGAGCGCCGTGCTTGTGTCAACCAAGGGGCAGATCGTCCTCCCCGCCGCCGTCCGGAAGGCGCTCGGGTTGAAGCCTGGAATGCGCGTCGACATCCGTGTCGAGGGCAAAGGTGCGCGCATCACCCCGGCGCCGGTCAAGAATACAGCGAAGCTGTCCGAGATCCAGGCCATCCTCAAGTATTCCGGCCCACGGGTGGCTGTGAAGGACATGCGGGTCACAGACTACCAGGACTGACGGCGTGCGCGCCCTGGATACCAACGTGCTGGTGCGCGCCCTGGTGCAGGATGACGCTGCACAGGGCCGGCGCGCGCAGGCCTGCCTGAGCGCTCAGCCGGTATATGTCCCGGTAACGGTCATCCTTGAACTGGAGTGGGTGCTGCGCTCGCGATACGGGTTTTCACCCAAAGCGATTGCGGACGCGATGGAAAAGCTCGCGATACTGGAAAATGCCGTCGTCGGCGAGCAGGCGGCCGTTGTCGCGGCGGCCAGGAAAATGCGGCAAGGCTGGGACTTCGCTGACGCGCTGCACCACGCGCTTGCCGCCGGCTGCGATGATTTCGCCACCTTCGACACCACTCTCTCACGGCGCGCGGGCCGTGATGATTCGACGGCTCCCCCGGTGATCGCGATCTGACGAAGTCATCGTCCGCGCGTCGCAACGGCAGCAGGAGTAGCAACAGTAGCAGCACCCTCCGATGTCGAAATCGAATCGTCGAAGGTCGCTCCCGGCCAGCCAGCAGCGCCGGATTGATCGCCACGCACCGCCGGCGCCCGTCTTTCTCCAGCCGGGCGCGTCCACGCTCGGGCGAGGATGGCTATCCACTCGGCGCGCGCCTGCGGCGACAGATCGAGCACCGCCGGGGTGACATGGACGCACCAGGTTGGCGCTTGCATGGGCTGAAGGGCAACCTGAGAAGCCACTGGGCCGTGTGGGTCGATGGCAATACGCGGCTCACGTTCACGTTCAAAGGCAAGGTCGCCGTCCTGGTCGATTACCAGGACTATCACCAGGAGCACGTTATGGCACGCATGCACAATCCGCCCCATCCCGGCGAAGTCTCCGGGAGTTTTTCCCCGAAGGTATGACGGTGGAGACCATCGCCGGACGCCTGGGCGTTTCGCGCGTGCAGTTGTCTCGCATCTTGAACGGGCGCTCCGGCATCTCCGCAGACATGGCCATCCGGATTGGACTCCTGACCCGCACGACACCCGAGTCATGGCTCGCCGGGCAGACAAAGTGGGATCTTTGGCAGGCATCCCAGAAACCCAAACCCGCAGTTCAGCCCTTGCGGCGCGCGGCGTAGCCGCCCGAAACCGGTCAATGACCTCGGCGGTGGCGGGAACCGGCGCCAGGCGCGCCCGCCCGGCCATTGCACTTGCGTCGGCAGCCATGCATGCGTGTCGTCACGCCGCCTGCCGGGAAACGGCAAGAAAGAGCGCGGGAAACCGTCCTCGACCCCACGTTTATCCCCGATCCCAAGGAAAGCGGCGTTTTTCCGTTAGCGACTCTCCCCATTCTTCCAATGCCTTGAATACAGCCTGCCAGAAATCCGCGACCAGCCTGCCTGCGCTCACATACGGATAAGGCACTCCAGCGTCTTTCGGTCCGCGATGCCGGTGATCATAGGCTCGCGGCTGTTCGACAAATCGACCGCCGGGCCGTTTCACCGCGTGGGCCTTGTCGAAACCCAGAATCCGCCGATTGCCGGCATCGTGCAGGGTCAGTTCATAGCGAATGCCATGCGGCCGCGCCTCGTCGGGCTCGATGACCCGGGCGCCGATATTGACCCAGTACTGCAAACTCCCGTGACCTGTCCGGGAGGTGTTGGCCTGGATGTATACAGCTGCCGGGTGTCGCGGGTCAGGCGGCCTTGTGCTCAGACGTTGAACGGTAATTGCACCAGTAACCCCGCGCCGCTGCTCACAATTTGCCCTGGACCGTGCATTTTGTACCCGCTTTCATACCCGCTTTTCGTGGTTCAGGCCACCGCCGCCGCGTGCCTTGTATCCGCACGCCGCAGCGTCACCGCCACTTCCACGCGCGACCCGAGCCCGTTGATCATCGTCATGAGGCGCTCGACGCTGATGCGCCGGAAATCCGCGTTGCGGACGCGCGAGAAGTCCCCGGCATCAATCCCGGTGAGGCTCTGCGCCTTTCTAACAGTGAGGCCCTTTTTGTCGAGCGTCTTGATGATCTCCGCCGCCAGGATCGCCTTCAACTGGCGAACGTCGGCATCCGGCACGTCGAAGTCCCGATAGATGTTTCCGCTTCCACGGACAATCTCAAGCAGTTCCTTTTTCATCGCAGCATCTCCTTCAGTCGCTTCAACCGGTCCTTGATCAAGTCGATCTCGTGTTTCGGGGTCTTGATACCTTGCGTTGACTTCTTCTGAAACGCATGGACCACCCACAGCTCGTCCCCGAGCTGCACCGCATAGACCACCCGAAAGGCATTGCCCCGGAACGGCAACGCAACCTCAAACATCCCCGACCCGAGGCCTTTCATCGGCTTGGCGATTCCCGCCATGCCACCTTCGGCGGCAATGCTCAAAGCATCCATCACGATCTGCCGCGCGCCGTCGGGAAACGCCTCAAAGGCTTTTCGCGCAGGCGTGAGCCACGATACCGGCCGCGTTGGTCTCATTTTTTCCTGCCCATTTCGCTTCACATGTTGGCAGATTTACCAACACCGGTCAAGGGAATTGCCAGGCGTGGCCACCCGGCCAGTGCAATTGCGTCGGCAGCCATGCAGCGCATCGTCACGTCGCCTGCCGGCCGCCGTCCCGGGCAATCTTCACCCGCCCGGCGATCCACTCGCTCACGTCAGACTCGAGCCAGCCGACCGCACGCGGCCCGAGCGGCACCGGCTTCGGGAAAACGCCGTCTTTGATGTACTGATAAATCGTGCTGCGCGAAAGTCCTGTGCGCATCTGGACCTGCTTGCGTCGAAGAATCGCAAGCTCCCGCTGGATAGTCTGCGCCATGTTCGTCACCTCGCGGCTGGTAGTGGAAGACGGCAACATCCTTCCACGCCGCGCGGCATTTGTGGGCCCGAATCGGAGCCTCGATGAGGCCTCGAAAACCCCTTGACAGCCGGAATGAATGTGAACCTCACACTCGAACGCCTGCGACGATCAGCGCTGCGAGATTCCCGGTTATCCACGGTCCGATGCGTGCGGCCCCTCTCTGGCACGCGCGGATCGAGCGGTGGGTAACCGGGGCTGGCCCCCACGGCGCTATATGCCGGCGTGCATAGTGACAACTCACAGACTATGAACCGCAAGCACTTGGTCGCCCAAAGCTGCCCGCGCCACGTCGATCAGATGGCGATGATGCGTAAATATCAAGACCTGCCCGCCCTCGGCGAATCGCGCCAGCGCGCGCAGGACGTTCGCCGCGCGCTCGTCGTCCGAGGTGATGAGCACATCATCGAGCACGAGCGGCAGGTGCGGGTGTGATGCGCGCCGCAGATCGAGCGCCGCAAGCCGCAATGCTAGATAGAGCTGATCGGACGTGCCGTCGCTCATCGCCTCGATTCCTTTTCTGGTGCCATCCGCCTGCACGGCACGCAGGACGGGCTTTTCTCCTGCTTCGTCGACCTCCAAGCGCTCATAGCGCCCCCCGGTCATGACCGAGAAGTAGGTGGACGCGGCGGCCACCATCGGTGCCTGGGCACGTTCGCGGAAGCGATTCAGCGATTCCTTCAGCAGCGCGTGCGCAATCCTCAGGCGCGCCCACGGCCGGATCGCCGCCCGGAATCGCGTGGCGGCTGATTCCATGGCCTCCCGCGCGGCTGCCGCCCGATCCGACGTGTCGATCGCCTCCAGAGCCAGCCGTGTCCGTTCTTCGGCTTGGCGCGCCGCGGCCTGCTCCGTTTCGCGCTGCCCGATTTCCAGCCTGACCTTTTCGCGTTCGCTCTCGATGGCAACTGCATCCTGGCCGGCGAGCCTTTCCCGCAGCGCTGCTTCCGGGCGCGACGACGCCTGCACGAGTTGCTCCCGCAGATTCGACAGATGGATCTGTGCCTGGCGCTTGCGCGTGGCGCTCTCCTCTGTTTGCGGGAGAAGGTCGGCTGTTGCGACCCCGGCCGCCGAACAGAGCTGCGCCAGCACTGTGCCTTGTTGCTCGAGTTCCGCTTCGGCCTGCTGCTTCTTTTCCTGCGCCCGAGTCTGATCCCGCGTCAGTGTGCCGCGCTCCTGATCGGCCTCCCGTGAGGTCACCAGGCGCTTGCGCAGACGATCCGCAAAGTCATCCACCGACACCGGTCCCGGTTCGCCGACCAGCGTCGCAAGTTGCGCGGCGCGGGTGTCGATGTCGTCGACGACGGCTTGATGATTTTCCTTCGCCTGGCGCGCATCGGCCAGTTGAGTGGATAGGCGACCCAAGGCATCGAGTTCATCGAGTCGCGCCTTGACGGTCTCCGAAGCGCTAGCGGACGGCAGGAACAGGCGCGCGTGCCAAGTGTCAAGTGCGTTCTCGTGGCCCTTCAACTCGGTCTCTGTCTGCAAGATCAGAGCGCCCACCTTCTTCCGCTCGGCTTGTTGCGCGCGCAGTGCTTTCGCCCGAGCGCTGCTCTGGGCCTCGCTCTCCGCTGCTTTCTTCTCCCAGCGGAGGGCGTGCGCAATCAGCGACGGCAACACGTTGGCTTCGCCTCCAGCCGCCAACTCGGCGACGATTTGCCCCGCAGCAAGGAGTGCGGCAACCAGCGCCGATGCGGCTGTCGACGCTTCATTCACCACGCCTTCGCGATCAGCCCGCAGTCCCGCCAGGCGCCCCGCAAGCTCCAGCACGACTTCGCGCCGACCCTGCCATTCACGCAGCGCATCCGCATCCAGCGACGGCAACCGCGCCTGTGCGAGAAGCGCCGTCCACCCGGCGAGCACGCCGTCGCGCCGTGCCCCGTGAGACGCAAGTGCAGCAGCGATATCGCGCCGGCGCCCTTCCATCTGCTCGATGCGCGTAGAACATTCCTCCGAGACAGCAGCGCGCTGCGCATCCGCGCGCAACAGATCGGCCTGGCGGTCGGACTCTTCCTGCGCGGCCTCGAATGCATCGGGCAGCGGGCGGTTCGCATCGAACAGGCGACCCAGCTCAGCCGCATCCCCGGTGCGATCCACATAGGCTTTCCGAACTCGCGACCAGCCGTCATCGCGCCGCTCCCGGGCGAGGCGCAGCGTCTCTGCCGTGACCACTTCGCCTTGCGCGGCGAGCTGGCGTTGGCGCAGCCGCTGTTCTTGCAGTTGGGGCTCGATCCGCCGGTCTTCATCGCGCGCATCGCGGATCGCCTCGTCAACCGCGGCAAGTTCCTGCCTAGCCTGGGCAATGCGCGCTTCCAGCAGGGGCTGCGCTCCGCGCAAGGCCGCCTCGGAATCGACACCCATGTCCGACAGAGACTGAATCAGGCGGCCATCCAGTTCACCGATCTGCCGGTTGAGTTCGCTGCGCCTCCGCCCAACGTCCCCCAGCGCCTGCGCCCCCCGCAATGCGTCGACCAGGCTTTGGCGAACGGCCGGGTCGGGCAGTGTGGGCGCCGCATCCGTGTCGGCGCTCAGTGCCGCGTCCAATTCCTGGGCGCGCTGGCGATTCCCCGCCAGCCGCTCGCTGAGGCGGCCGATCGCCTGCAGGTGATCATTGAGGGCCACCCGATCGGCTTCCGAGGGCGCGGCGTTCAGAACCTCTCCAATATTGCGCCCCGGCGCGATCCGCGCTGCCTTTGCCGTCAAGTCAGCCTCGACGCGCTCGACGACGGTCTGCTGTTGCTGCGCCTCAATGCGGCTGCGCGCGGCGGCCTCCACACCGGAAGCCAGCCGTTCGATCATTTCGGCGTGCTCAAGCAAGGAAGTCTCGATCACTAGGCCGGCGAGCGCCTCCACGCAGCGCGCAAGGTCCATCTCGGCGTCCTTCAAATCCTGCTGCGCACGGCGCTGGGCCTGCTCCGCCGCCAGCCGCTCTTCGCGCGCCCCCTCCGGAAGAACCGGCACCTCGGCGAGTTCCTGCAGTTCCGCCAAGGCCCGATCGTGCTGCCGCAGCAAGGGCTCGACCGTGCGCAGTTCGGTCAGTTCGTTCTCGCGCCGGCGCAAGGTCTCGATTGCCTGGTCGATCTCGGCCAACGCCGCCTTGGCCTGCTCGTGTGCGCGATTCAGCGCCTGCCACTCGGCCGGTTTGGTCTGCGCCTGTCGCCACGCTGTGCGCTGCTCGTCGAGTTGCCGGCGCCCCTCGTTGATCGTCGCGTTCTGCGCGCGGCCATGCGGGTTGAAGAGCTTTTTCGCGTCATCGTCCAAAGCCGTCAGAATCGCCGCGATACCGTGGGTGCCGGCACTGGCCTCGAACAGCGCCGAGCCAAGCTCGCCCTCTCCTTTGAGCAACAGGTCGCCACCGGCGCGCAGGCGTACATGATTGAGCCCGAACATCGCTTCGAACTCGCCGCGATCAACACCCCCGGTCAGCGCCAGCTCATGCTCGCGCAATACCGACAGAGCTGGATTTGGTTGGCCGGTCGCGACATCGAACCGCGACAGCGTCGGCGCGCGGCCCTTGCGTCGGATCAGGCCAATGGGCTCGCCCCGGTCGTCGATGAAGAGCCCCGCGATGCGCATCTGGCCGGTGGCGTGGATGAAGTCATCCGGACTGCGAAGAGGAATGCCGAATCGCAGGTCGGTTATCGCCCGCAGCGCCGCCGACTTGCCGGCTTCGTTCGGCCCGTAGATCAGGTGCAGATTGCTCGCGCTCGCCGCGAAATCGATCGTCTTGTCCGTAAACGGCCCGAAGGCCTGCAGCAGCAGCCGGGCAAGCTTCATGCGCCGTCTGCCGCTGCCGCCAGGCGCGCGAGCACCGTCGCTTCCGCATCCGCGAGCAAAGCCCGCAGATCTGCGGGGTTGTCCAATCGCAGGACGTCGCCGGGGGCCACGCCGGAAGTAACTTCGGACGGCAACGCGTCCAGCAGATCGCCAAGCTCGGCTTTCGCCCAATCTGCCAGCGCCGCGTCGTCCCCGCCAATCGAGTCCACCAGCCGGATCAATTCGCCCACGGCATCCTGTCGCTGCGCAGCCTGGGTTCTATCCATCGGTGTGGTCAGCGCGAGGCGCACCTGCTCTATCCAGACTTCGGCCTCGCTCACGTCCTGCGCCGCCGCCTGCACCGCCGCCCCCAAGGTACCCGGCTCGTTCGCCTCCATCCGGTGCAACGCTGTCGAGCCGGTCAGCGTGACCCGCACCGCGTGCAGCCTGTCCGTGGCACCGGCGAGAGCAGGCCTCAGCGTCTCGCGGAAAGCATCGCCCAGCGCATCCAGGTGATCGAGACCATCCAGCGGCACCGTCACCTGATTCCACCGCGCCACATCGAGAGCAACGAATTCGGCCTCGATGCGCCCCGCCTCCACCGTGACCAGCTCGCAGCCCTTGGCGCCCGTTTCGTTCGCATGCCGGCCCTGGAGGTTGCCCGGAAAGACGATGCGCGGCGCCTCCGACACCACCTCGCGCGCATGGACGTGCCCCAGCGCCCAATAGTCATAGCCCTTGGCCACCAGAGTCGCGAGATCCGTCGGCGCATAAGTGTCATGGCCCACCCGGCCGTTGAGGCTGGTGTGCAGCATCCCGATATTGAAAAAGTCTGGGACGAGTGGCGGGTACGAAGGGACCAGATCTTCGTCCACCGCCCGATCGGGGAAACTCCGCCCGTGGATCGCCACCGACAGCTCATCGATCCGTGAGGTCTGAGCGGTACGACTGGAGAACAGGGTGACATTCGGCGGCAGGGGCAACTGGCGAGTGATCACGCCCTGCGCATCGTGGTTGCCCTGCACGATGAACACGCGGATGTCCGCCCGCCCCAGGCGCACCATCTGCTCACGAAAGAACAGGCCGGTGTGAAAGTCCTGCCAGTCACGGTCGTAGATGTCGCCAGCGAAGAGAACGAAGTCGACGCGCTCGGCGATCGCCATGTCGACCAGTCGTTCCAACGCGGCGCGAGTCGCAGTGCGCAGCCGCGCGACAGGCGCGCCGTGATAGCGGTCGAGGCCGCGTAGAGGGCTGTCGATGTGAAGGTCGGAGGCGTGGATGAAGCGCATTAGTTCTCGGAAGTTTGATTATCGTGAGAACTGAAAGCCGACGATGTAGGACGCCGACTTGATTTTCGCTCGCTTATAGAGTTCACTCGCGGCGATGGGCCAAAGCTCGGTCGGCTCTCCTTCGCCATTGAAAAACACGAGGTAAAAGAAGTATGCGTCGCAGTGCGCGTTTGAGTTCGAGACCGAGTGCTCGTTGTCGGATAAGAAGAACCGGTACCCCTTTGCCCCCGGTAGCGTTCCCACTGACTTCACCTCAATGTAACGCTCCTTTCGCGGCGCAGTGTACGAAAGAAAGTCATAGCCATAACCCGGTCGATCCCGACGATCTTCGATACGCGGAATCCAGTCATCAAGATCAGCTCCGCGGAGCCGCTCTTTTTCCCACTCCAGTGCGAATTTCTCCGCCGCCTTGCCGATGGCGCCCCATTGCCGCTGAATGTCTTCCATATTTACTCGGCGAGGCCTCTTGTCCCTAGGGCGCTCGATACCGCCTTTCACCTCACCACCACCATCATCATCATCATCATCGTCGACGTATGTCGCGTACAGGAACATCATGAACTTCGGATTACTCCACGACTTTGTGATCGGGTTATCGAGCTTGGCCTGCAGCAGCAAGTGTTGATACTCGCTGGTGTACCGGTCTGCTCCAAACCCCAGCTCGGTTCCCAGCATTTCCAGATGCTCTGCGCTGCAGATGTTCAAAAACCTCCGTGGATAGTACAAGCTCAAGATTTTCGCCTTGAACAATTGCGACAATGGATTCTCGTCAATTGCCTCGAAATCCAGTTTGCTGTCGCCACCGAATGCCACGAGTTCTAGCAAGGCCTTCTTCACGGCATCGAAAGCGGCCTCTTTGGTGTTCCCGTACTTCGCAGTAAACCGATACTTGACGGTGGGATCCGCTTTGGTCCTGCCGTAGTAGATACCGAACTTGAACGCGGTCGCGCCCATGATGACTGCCCATGAGCTGGTTTTGGGCTCTACGTAGTCGCAGAACGTTGGCTTCTTGAGACCGATAACGTAGTCGTCTAGTTGGAGATCAGCCAGGCGCTCTATCGGGAAAGCTCGAAGGAAATCTCCCCGCGACCGGAGCGCCAAGTCTTCCCTGGTCCTGTCATAGGTAGCATCGAACTTGTGAAGCGCTGCGGCACTCAGGCCGGACGTCGCCATAGTTGTACTGTGT
>Ga0326597_10004889_pt1 | contig 18728 bp, 14 predicted proteins | sample RVTome_12_FD_203789 | JGI IMG/M metagenome (GOLD analysis project Ga0326597, IMG submission 203789) | Soil microbial communities from uranium-contaminated site in the Upper Colorado River Basin, Wyoming, United States - RVT100D185 | ecosystem: Environmental > Terrestrial > Soil > Contaminated >... | reverse complement strand
CTGAACTCAACCGAGTTCGTACCGAGCACGGGAACCAGGCGATCTTCGGAGGATCCTACGGGTGGTCGAGCGCCGGCAGGTTTCACCATGCCCAGAGCCAACTCCATCGGTTTCTCACGACAATCGGCGGGTACACGTCCAAGCGCGACACATACAGTCACGCGGCCGGAGAGGTGATCGTTCCCCACGTCGTTGGCTACAACTACTGGGACTTGCAGCAGGAACACACCTCGATGTCGATCATTGCCGAACATTGTGACCTGGTGGTGGCGTTTGGCGGTATCCCCATGAAGAACGCCCAGATCCAAAATGGCGGTTTGGGTCGCCACACCCTGCGAGGGTGGCTTGACCAAGCAAAGGATCGGGGTACCCGATTCGTGAACATCTCCCCGATTCGCGATGACCTCATGGATGAGCTTGACGCAGAGTGGCTGGCCCCTCGCCCGGGCACCGATGTAGCCATCATGTTGGGAATGATGCACACACTTGTCGAGGAAGGACTCGCCGACGAGGCATTCTTGGATCGCTACTGCGAAGGATGGCCGCAACTTCGTGCCTACCTGACCGGCGACTCCGACGGGGTCGCCAAGTCGGCATCCTGGGCGTCGGCGGTGGCCGACTTGGAGGCCGATCGTATTCGGTCGTTGGCGCGTGACCTGGCCGGCTCGCGATCGATGCTCAACATTGCCTGGGGCGTCCAGCGCGCCGACTACGGCGAGCAGACCTGGTGGGCGCTCATCGCTCTCGCCTCGGTCATCGGCCAGATCGGCCTGCCTGGCGGTGGGTTCGGCCTTGGCTACGGGGCAGTGGCCTCGGTTGGCAACGGGGTGACCCGCCGACCTTTCCCATTACTTGAACCAGGGTCCAACCCGGTTGGCGAGTTCATTCCAGTCTCCCGGATCGCCGACCTCCTTGAGAAACCCGGCGGACGATACACGTACAACGGAGTAAACCGGACATACCCGCACATAGAGATCGTGTACTGGGCAGGTGGCAACCCATTCCACCATCATCAGGATCTGAACCGTCTAAATGTTGCCTGGCAGATCCCCTCGACCGTGATCGTCCACGAGCCGTTTTGGACGGCAACGGCCAAGCGGGCCGACATCGTGTTTCCCTCCACCACCCCCCTGGAGCGTTACGACATTGGCGGATCGCCACGTGAAGACTTTCTGTTTGCGATGGAGCCGATTATCGAATCGGTCGGCGAAGCGAGAGATGATTACGACATATTCTCCGATCTCGCCGCCCGCCTCGGCGCCAAGGAGCAGTTCACCGAAGGAAGAACCGCCCGCGGGTGGATCAGGCACTTCTACGACTCCTTCAGAGAGGAGTTTCCGGAGTATCCCTCATATGAGGAGTTCGTCAACGAAGGCCACGTCCAGCATCCTGAGACCCCGGAGGCGCTCAAGGTTTTGCTGAAAGACTTCCGGAGGGACCCGGATGCCTATCCACTTCCAACCCCGTCGGGAAAGATCGAGCTGTACTCGTCCACCCTGGCGTCGTTTGGCTACGACGACTGCCCACCCCATCCGACATTCTTTGAGCCAAAGGAGTGGCTGGGCGCGGTGACTCGATTCCCCCTACAACTCATCTCCAACCAACCGCCCGGGCGACTCCACTCCCAGCTCGACCATGGCGTCACGAGCACCAAACGCAAGATCAACGGACGCGAGCGTATGCGGATGCATCTGTCTGATGCCAGAGCCCGTGGGCTGTCGGACGGAGACACAGCCAGAGTCTTCAATGACCGGGGAACCTGTTACGTCGGTATCGAGGTTACAGACGGTATCCGTCCCGGGGTGGTGGAACTTCCCACCGGGGCCTGGTACGACCCGGTCGATCCGGCGATACCTGGCTCGGCGTGCCGCCACGGTAACCCGAACGTGCTCACCCGCGACGAAGGCACTTCGGGTCTCGCCCAGGGGCCTGTCGCCCAGAGCTGCCTGGTCGAAGTCGAGAAGAGTCTGAATGCTCCCGCCCCGGACCCCTATTCCGGACCCAAGTTCGCTCCTCGCTGACGGTCAAGTTACTCACCGGAAGTTTCTTGACTGGGTGTGGAGGGTTGGGAACGGGGTGAACGATCTCGCCACCAGATTGGTTACCCCGTCTCGGTATTCCAATACACCGTCGATGATGAGACCAGGGTTCCGGCGAGCGACCAGATGATTGGCGGCCCATACGTCGGGTAGAACCACCACATTCAACAGACCGGTCTCGTCCTCCAGGTTGAAGAAGATGACCCCTGACGCCGTGCCGGGTCGTTGGCGGTGCGTGACAATGCCACCTACCCTGACGATAACCCCATGCTTCTGTTTGGCAAGAGCCTCAGCCGTCGTCCAGCATCCCTGTTCGACCAACCATTCCCGGATAAACATAACCGGATGACTCACCGAAATACCGGTGGCCCACCGTTCGGCTGCCGAAGCCTCTTCCGGGCTCATTCCAGGGAGGGAAGGCGCCTCTACTCCCGGAGCCAGAGGAAGCCGCTCGGGCCCGATGTCAGCCAGAGCGCCTGCCGCCCACAACCCGTCTCGCTTACCAAGACCAATGGATACAAGCGCACCCGAGACCGCCAACGCTTCAAAGGCTCCCACTCCGAGGCCGGTCCGATGGGCGAGCTCTTCTGGAGAGCTAAAAGGACCGCCGATCTGCCGGGCCGCTTCGATACGGGTTATCTCAGCATCACCGAGATTACGCACATACCGCAATCCGATCCGTAACGAAACCGCCATCCGGATCGGGTCATCCACCGGACCTCTCCCCCGCCGCCACGACTTCCCAAGGAAGGTGACGATGTCATCGGGGTCGGCGTCCTCTACCTCAATCGTGCAGTCATGCCATGACCGGTTGATGTCCGGTTGGTTCACCACCACGCCGTGACGCTGCGAGTCGTGTACGAGCGAATTGGGACTGTAAAACCCCATTGGCTGGGCATTGAGCAGACCGGCCAGGTATTCGGCCGGCCAGTGATATCGAAGCCAGGAGGACATGTACACGATGTAGGCAAACGACACCGAATGGCTCTCGGGGAACCCGAATGATCCAAACCCCTGAAGTTTCTCCCAGATCTCGTCGGCAGCTGCCCCGACCACCCCCTGGCCAACCATCCCCTCGTATACCTCCGCCTTCAGTTTTTCCATCGCCTGTTCGGAGCGCTTGTGCGTCATAGCCTGGCGAAGCCGGTCACATTGCCCCGGGTCAAACCCTGCACACACTCGCGCCAACTCCATGAGCTGCTCCTGGAAGATGGGAACTCCAAGTGTTTTGGCGAGGACCGGTTCGGCGAGCGGGTGCGGATACCCGACCGGTTCCTCACCGTTGCGCCGCCGGAGATACGGATGTACGGAGTGGCCCTGGATGGGGCCCGGCCGAATAAGCGCCACCTCGACAGCCAGGTCATAAAACGTTTTGGGCTTCATCCGGGGCAGCGTGGCCATCTGGGCTCGCGATTCGATCTGAAACAACCCGACAGTGTCGGCGGCGGTGAGCGATTCGTAGATGGCTGGTTCTTGTTCGATGGTGGCCAGGTCGATCGAGACACCGTGCATTTCGCGGATGCCATCGACCGCAAGATGCAACGCGTTGAGCATCCCGAGTCCCAGCAGGTCGAACTTAACGATGCCGATCATGCCGCACGACTCTTTGTCCCATTGCAGGATCGACCGACCTTCCATCCTCCCCCATTCCAAGGGGACCACCTGCCACAACGGTCGGTCGGCGATCACCATGCCTCCCGAGTGAATCCCCATGTGACGGGGAAACCCGTCCAACCGCCAACACACGTCGTAAATCTGATCGGCTGTCAGCCCTTCCGGGAGGGGTGCTTCAAGACGTAACTTGGCCGGATTGCGGGTGTCGATGTATTTGGAAAGACCATCGACCTGCGCCTGGGTGAACCCGAACGTTTTGGCGACATCACGCAACACGGACCGGGCTCGATACGTAACCACGTTGGCAACCATTGCGGCCCGCTCGCGCCCATACCGTCGGTAACAGTATTGGATCACTTCTTCCCGACGATCCGCCTCCAGGTCAAGGTCGATATCGGGCGCTCTGCCCCGCTCTTCTGATAGGAATCGCTCGAACGGCAGGTTGAGCCGAATCGGGTCTACTTGCGTCAGTCCGATACACCGACAGATCGCCGAGTCACCTCCCGATCCTCGAATCTGACAGTAGATATCCCGTGAGCGTGCGAACTGCACAATGTCCCATACGATGAGGAAGTAGCCGGGAAAGTTCAGCCGATCTATCACTCCGAGTTCGTGTTCAAGCCTCGATAGCGCCCGGGGATCAATTCCCCCCGATCCATCCGGGTACACCTGGCGAGCCCCCTCCAGGGTGAGATGACGAAGGAACTCCATTTCAGACCGGAAATGACCTGGCATGGGAAAGTCGGGCAACTCGGGCGCAATCAAGTCAAGGTCGAAAGCGAGGTCTTCTCCGAGTTCCCCAGCCCTCCCCACCGCACCCGGGTACCGTCGAAAGCGGGCCTCCATTTCGGCTGGCGTCTTGAGATGGCGTTCGTCGGTGGCCGGCCTGAACCCGTCATTGACACCGAGCGTCCTCCGACCAGCTACGGCTGCCAATACTTCAGACAAGTCTGCTTTATTGCGACTGTCGTAGTGAACGTTATTGGTGGCGATCGTCGCCATCCCGAGACGGGCTCCGACTTCTGCCAGAACATCATTACGCATGTCGTCTTCGGGCATCCGATGGTGAGTCAGTTCGAGATACAAACGTTCCCCGAACAACTCGCGCAGATGTCCCGCTTCGGTCATGGCCCCTGCCAGATCACCTGCCTGAGCAGAGCGAGGGACGGCCCCCTGCCAACACCCAGTCAGGGCAATGATGTTTCCCGATTCAGCGGCCGTCGCCAGATCTTCCCACGCATATTCGGGCCGGTCCTTTTCTCCACGGAATTGTGCCGTGGATACCAACTTGGAAATATCGCCATATCCCGCCGGGCCGGTGGCGAGGAGAACCAGATGATCAGTAAGCAGAGGCGTAGTCGGTTTGGTCCCGTGCATACGTTTGGTACGACCCCGACGCGGTAGATCGAGATCGAAGAGCAGCTCAGGCGCTCGATCAACGTCCCAGGCTTCGGCATCGACGAATGGAGCGTCTTCAGTTTTCTTTCCAAAAGCAGGAAGGCCGATTTCGGTGCCATACACGATGGGCATGCCGAACTCCTTGGCGGCATTGGCTACATGCGCCGACCCGTAGAAGCCGTGATGATCGGTTACTGCCAGCGCCGTGTACCCCAATTCGGCGGCCTTTTCCACCAACTCGTGAGGATGAGAAGCCCCGTCGAGAAAACTGAAATTGGTGTGGGCGTGTAGCTCTGCGTAGTCCATGTCGGATACTGAAGTATATCGAATGAATCGAACGTATGTTCGGTGCCAGAAACCCCTGGTTGAACTGACCCCGAGATCTGGTTCTTCAATTATGGGCCGGTATCCGGCTCCAAACTCGCTCTTCTGGCGCGACCTATTGCGCCGGGTCGCAATTCAATCGGCGGCACATACCGACAGGTGCCTTGCCATCCAAATCAGCAGATACGGTGTCTAGCCACCCGTCGGCGGCCTGCTCTTCCTTCGGTGAGTACTCGGCTCAGCTTGGCGTTTTGGGCTTGGGTGCTGTGATCCACTTATCGGTGATAACTTCAACAAGGTATGGCCCATTGTGGGCGATACCGACCCGAATCGCTTCTCTGATGTCGGCTGGGTCCGCGACACGGATGGACTCGACACCGAGATTTCGAGCTACCTCAGAGAAGTTCGTTGGACGGAATTGCCACATTTCCCCATGTTTTCCCGTAAGTTCGCCTTTGTACGCCGACGTCCACAGTGGGATCTCCTGGTTGAACGCGTCGTTGTTGTTGACCACGAACGTGACGGGTATGTTCCAGCGAGCCGCAGTTTCGAGCTCTGACATGTGATACCAGAGCCCTCCGTCTCCGGTGAAACACACGACAGGTCGATCGGGTTCGGCGCACTGCGCCCCGATCGCGCCTGGCACCGCCCAACCAAGTGATCCGGCCGCCCGGAGACAGATCTGATCGGCAGAATTGAGATCTATGTGGCTGGCGCTCCAAACCCCTGAGTGACCCGTATCGGCCACAAGGACCGCGTTATCGGGCAGCACCTCAGAAAGGTCGGCGCAGAGTCGCTCGGGGCGGATAGGAATAGCGTCCGAAGTCCGGAGCGGTTCTTGGTCCCGATACCAATTGTCTCTGATCGAGGTGATCCGCTCGATCCAGGCGCCACGATCGGTCGCCGCCTCGACCGCTTGTTGCTGGGCCGCCTCCGCTCGGACGGCTTGCAAGCTCACAAGGGCATCACCAACCAGTGAGGCAGCATTCGGATAGTTCAGGCCAACGGACGAACCATCAATATCCAGTTGGATGACCGTGGTTCCCTCTGCCGGGATCTTCCAACCCAACGTGACCAGGCTTCCCGTCTTCGTCCCGACAAAAAACACCAAGTCAGCGGCCGACACTACATCATTGGCTGCCTGCCGCGAATAGAGACCGACAACCCCAGCGCTCAGCGGATGTTTGGCGGGAATGACATCCTTGCCGGTGAGCGAGGCCGCTACCGGAATGTTCAGTTCCTCAGCAAGCGCGACCAGTTTGGCGCTGGCACCCGAAGCCCGCACGCCACCACCAGCAACAATGACCGGACGTTGGGCAGCCAACAGCAGCCGTGCAACTGCCGTGACATCGGTGGGATCGGGCGCTGAGCGGAAAGGCGTAAGTTTTCCAAATCGGGGCTCGATAGCGAGATTCAGGTCGCCCTCAACCAACTCCAGCGCATCACCATGATGGTTGGCGAATTCGATGTGCGCGGCACCCGGCCGACCGGTCGTCGCCACGCGGAACGCCTGGCGCAACGTAGGGGCGAGCCGCTCCAATGTTTCGACACGAGTATCGGACTTCACATACGGCGAGAACGCCGGCTTGTCATCCATCTCCTGATACTGAAACCGATCCCGACTGTGCGGAAAGGCTCCACCAGTGATAGCGATCATCGGACTCGACGCCATCGCTCCATCCCTTAACCCAGCAGCCAGATTCGCGGCTCCAACCACCTGGGCCATACATACTCCCACGCGACCCGAAACCCGGGCATACCCATCCGCCATGTATGCAGCAGCCTTCTCGCTGTGGACCATCACTCTGGATATCTTCGTCCGTTGCTCCAACTCGTATAGAGTGTGATTCAAGATGGTGGGAATAAAGAAGACATGCGTGACCCCGTACCCCTCCAACATATCGGCGATGGCCTGTGCTCCAGTTAAGCGTTCCGACATCATCTTCCTCTCATCTTCGCGAAATCCGACTAATACCGGCCTATGATCCGACGCTCTCACAACCGTTTCGGTCGACCACTCCGATCATGCTCCTTTTGGTTTTCAATTCCTGCCATCATGGAGGCGACGACCGTGGCGAACGTCCGGCCCGCGAAACCGTCCGCAATCCTCGAACCCGACCAAACATCCTATTAGTATAACAGATTGGTTTGGGCTGGCCGGCGTCGAACCTGGAGATTTGCCCACAAGGACGATCCGATTGGCGAATCGAGGAGATTCGCAGTGGTGCCAAGGAAGTCGTCCGCGAGTACGACTTGCGGCCCGTCAGACCTGATCCGAACTTTTTATCGCGGAATTCAGGTTCGTAAAGCCAAGTATCTATTGAGGACTTCGGAGCCCGTGGTGCATTTGGTAGCGATCACCCCGCACCAAGGACCGACTGAAGTCGACCGGGCCGATGTTGTCAAACGTCAAGCGCTCAAGGAGGAATGCACACTGGTCGGCCGGGTTGCCCAAAAGCGCGGCTGCCTCGGCATCAGCTGCCAATGACCGCACTTGAACGAGTTCCTCCGCCTGCACCGGACGGGCATCGAACTCGGTCTCAAGGTAACCGTATAACGAGCCAGACAGATCCGCTAGCTCCAACCCAGGAAACCTCTCAGCGGGCAGCCTCGCTCTCTGGAGCGCCAGCGGCTCGCCACCCGTCAAGCGGAGGCGGTCGATCCGATGCACGGGTTCTCCGACGCTGAGGTTGAGTCTGGCCGCAACTACGGCATCGGCAGGTTCGATCCGTTGCGCAACAATCTTCGTCTCCAGATCGTACCCAAGCCGCATCATCTCCTCTGTGAACGAGGAGATCACCCGAGCTTCGGCGGTAAGTTTGGTGTTTCGGACAAACGTGCCACGTCCTGGCTCGCGCGAAACGAGGCCGTCTACCGCCATATTCGACAGTGCCTGCCGAATGGTGATTCTGCTCGCACCGTAAAGGTCGCTGAGTTCTTGTTCACTCGGTAGCCTGATCCCAGACTCCCATACCCCGTCCTCGATCTGTCTGCGCAGGTCGCTCTCGACCTGCCAGTAGAGCGGTATTGGGCTTGAGCGGGAGACCGCTCGGAAATCTGTCCTGGGCTCTGTCAAGTCTGCTCCATCATGATCACGATTGAAGATCGGTCTAATGACTCTAGCTACCAAAGAAGAGGACCCACGGTCGGGGTTGCCAAACCTGTGACTATCATAATATATTAACAGTAGCGATTTGCGACACGAAACGGGAGGAAATGGCAACGCAAGGGGACGCCCGAACGCAAACATCTCCCCGACCATCCACAGCGATTCAAAGCGTCGCAACGTGATCGACATCGACCATACCTCGCCAGGTATTGAAAGAATCGTAACGGCCGAATCGAAGCTTGATATTGTTGCCGATTCGCTCCTATTTGGAGAGGGCCCGCTCTGGCATTCGGGCGAGAATGCGTTGTATTGGGTGGATATCCTTGGAGACACAATCTGGCGCTGGACCTCCGACCGCGGTCAGCACGTGTTCAAGAACCCATCGGGTCGCGCGAACGGACTGACATTTGACCTTGAGCATCGACTCATTGTCGCGGGCTGGAGCTCACGTAACATTTGGCGAATTGAACACGACGGCTCGATTACGGTCCTCGCCGATTCCTATGAAGGTGAGAGGCTGAACTCGCCGAATGACATCGTCGGTCGGTCCGACGGCTCGATCTTCTGGACCGATCCGAGCGGAGCCCTGTTCATTCCCGGAATGGAAGGAGACGACGTGCAACGGTACCTTGAGAGCCACGCCGTGTTTTGCCTATCCCCTGACGGAGTTCACGTATCGATGGTTACGGACAAAAGTGCCTATCCAAACGGACTGGCGTTCTCGCCAGACGAATCGATCTTCTACATTGCCGACACGTGGGGTCGCAGCATTCTGAGCCATCAGGTGTCTCCTGAGGGTGTGCTGTCGCCTGACCACGAAATCTTGTACGAGCTAGTTGGAACCGAAGACGGCGTGGCAGATGGGTTGAAGGTTGACGTTGAGGGCAACCTCTACGTGACAGGCCCCGCAGGTGTGCATGTCGTCTCGCCAGACGGTCGACTTCTCGGCCGGATGCTATTCCCCGGAGAGCACTGCACGAATATGGCTTGGGGCGATTCCGACTGGCGAACACTCTTTGTCACTACCTTTCGACGGGTCTATCGCCTCCGGCTCGGGATCCCGGGCATACCGGTAGGACCAGTGGGGAGCCACACCACATGACCCCTACCATCCACTACATCGTAGAGCCAGCCGGCACCCCAACCACCTCCATCGCCCGGCAGGGTGCCGGACTGTTGATGGCCAGACCCGAGCGGAATGAAGTATGGCGTTGGGACGCCGAAAGCGACGCGCTGGAGCTCTATCGGAAGTTCACCGGAGCGGTTCGTGGGATCGCGGTTTCCCAGGAAGGTCGAATCTATGCCTGTCAGACCCCGTCTCGGAGAATCATCGAATACCTCGCTGACGGAACCGCCCGCACCCTGAGCACACAACTTGACGGTCAATATCACAATTTCCCCGTCTCGCTAGCGGTCGATGATGATGGAAGGATCTGGTTCGCCGACGCCAAGGTCGACGTAAAGGCACCCGGTCCCGATGTATACCCCAGGCTCGATCATGCCTCCGTTTTGCGCCTCGATCCAGGCTCAGGCGGTTCTTGGCAGATGTACAGGATCACCACCGACACGAACAACCCGCTGGCAGTCGCCGTGTCAGTGGACGGACTGACGCTTTTCGTCGCCGACCTCGCCAATGAAAGCCTGAACATCTACGCCTATGACGTGGACTCCGCTCACAGCATGGGCGAACGCCGACGGGTACTTGGCCTGCAAGGCCAGAGCGGCTTACCGGGGATGTCGATCACCAGTGACGGGAACCTTCTGCTGGCCGGGGTCGGTGCGAGCCACGAGCTCCGACTCATCGACCCAGATGGCAACGAGCTTGAGATCGTCGTTCTTGACGAAGAGCCGACTCATGCAATTCCGTCGGGATCGGATGATTCTACCGCGTTCGTCGCGACCCGATCGGGCGCGATCCTTCGTGTCGAGCTCGACTCGATGCCGTGACGCCCGGCGATCCATCACAAAGTATTCTACAACGTCAGGACTCCAGAGGAGTGCAAATCTTGCGTCTCCATCCGGTCCGTCGCGTTTCAGTCTCGGTCGTGAAAGTTGGCAGCCTGTGGCCAACAAGTTAGCTCTGACCGGAGAGCGCAATTGGGTGGCCACAACGCTCACAGCAATGGCCGTAGATACGGTTGGCGTGCTACCCATCTTCCTTACTGGAGTCATGGCTCTGCAGATTCAGGCGGCGATCGACCTGCAGATCGAAACACTCGGATACGTGTTTGCTTCGTACTTCACGGCCGCGGCCATATTGGCGGTCCCGCTGGGCCGGCTAAGCGAGCGAACCGGCCCTGCGCTTTCTCTCCGCATTGGGACCGTTCTGTCTATGGTGGCGCTCCTGGGAATCTCAATAGTGCCGATGGTTATGGTGCTGATACTTCTCACCGCGCTGGCTGGGGTTGGCACCGCGTTTACGCGGCCGGCTACGAGTCTTTTGCTGTCTCGGGCCGTCACGCCCGAGCGCCAAGGCCTCGCCTTCGGACTCAGAAACAGTGCCATTCCCGCCGCAGCTTTGCTCTCTGGAATTGCCGTACCGGCGATCGCTCTGACGATCGGCTGGAGATGGGCCTTTGCGGGTGCAACTGTCGTCGGCGTCGTGGTTCTGTGGATCTTGCCGCGCACAATCCCGCGACCTGACGAAGAGAGAATTGACGGACAGGCCGACATGGCATTGTCACTCATGGTCTGGGCCGCCATCGCAGCTGCGCTGGCAAGCACCGCCGCAGTATCCCTGGGCGCCTACACCGTTTTAACGGCCGTGCGCGCTGGCATGACAGAGGCCACGGCTGGCATCTTGATCGCGGTGGCGAGTGTCGTGGGCGTGGCAAGCAGAATCGGCATTGGTCATTGGTCGGACCGGAGATCGGGCAGCCAGATGGACATCGTGGTCGCCATGATGACAATGGGAGGGGCGGCGTACGCCTTGATCGCCGTGGGGTCAGGTCCTCTTCTCTGGATCGCTGTGCCTGCTGCGTATGCCACTGGTTGGGCCTACTACGGCTCGTACTACTTGTCGATCATTAGGCTGAACCCGGTGGCCCCTGGTGCAGCTATCGGTATCGCACAAGCAGGCGCGTTCAGCGGCTCGATCATCGGCCCGATCACTCTCGGGATCCTGGCGAGCCGGTACTCCTTCGCTGAGGCCTGGATCGCGGCGAGCGTGGCAGGGCTGGTCGCCGCCGGGATCATCCTCTTCATAGAGAGGAGCGTCCGCAGGCAAGCAAGCGCGGCAGATCAGAGCCTATGAACGTGGATGGCGAGAGGCGCGCAAATCCACCGACAGAGCCCAGAACTCGATGAACGAACCGCCAGGAGCATCCTCATGACAATCTCCTTTGGGGTGCATGCTGGACCCCAGAATGTACCCATGGACGCGCTTGTCGAGTTCTGGCGTTTGGTTGAGACCTGGGGAGCTGATTCGATCTCGGTAGGCGACCATCTCTGCCCGCCACCTCCGCTCCCCTACTCTGGACCGCAATACGAAGCCGTCGCACTTCTCGCGGCTCTTGCCCTTGAGACAAGCCGCGTGCGAATCGGACGTCTCATGTTCGCTGCTCCATTCCGCAACCCTGGGATACTCACCAAGTCTCTCACGACAATCGACCACTTGTCTGGCGGTCGTGTGGAGGTCGGCTTGGGAGCTGGCTGGCATCGTACGGAGTTCGAGGCGTTCGGATACGAGTTCCGATCCGCTCCCGAACGACTCGACATTCTCGAAGAGACGATCCAGATCGTGAGAAGCCTCCTGGATGGCGGACCAACCAGCTTCGAGGGCCGGCATTTTCGAATCCAGAACGCGGTGTGCGAACCTCGGCCACTTCAGGCGAGAATGCCCATCTGGATCGGAGGAAGGGGCGAGAAACGTAGCTTGCGTATCGCGGCACGTCACGCAGACGGATGGAATGCCAACTCCGTTACTGCAATGGAGTTTCGGCGACTCAACGGCGTGCTCGACGATTGGTGTGCCACCGAAGGCCGAGAGCCGGGGACTCTCGCTCGCTCGGTCAATCTGGCCTTCGAGCTCGGCGACCCAGAACGGGCCAAGTCAAGAAACGTCGATGAGGCTCGGCCCGGTGTGATGACAGGGCACCCCGGCGACGCAGCGACCATGGTCAGCGATTACATCGAGGCGGGAGCGCAACGAGTCAATGTCCTCGTTCGCTCGCCATGGCACGCAGACGCGCTTGAGGAGTATCTGCGGGAAGTGGTTCCGACGCTGCGGGAACGATTCGGATGAATGCTCAACCCCGTGAATCGTACCTGCCTCTCCGACGACACTCTTCGCACGACCAAGCAAGGTTTATAGTATTATGATGTTTCATATCCTGGCCCCAGCGTGGATCCGACTCAAGAAGGACAATCCTTATGCCCGTGATCGATATCCATGCCCACATCCTGCCTGAGGGTCTCCTCGACAACCTCACGGAAGCGGGATTGACCGCCCAGCCCAAGCTTCTCGCTCATTCCGACGAGATGATCATGTTGGAATTCGTGGACGGTAAACGTTTTGGACCCGTCCCCATCGGTATTGTGGACATCGACCGTCGCCTCGCGGATATGGACAGACAAGGCGTCGATGTCCAGATGCTGGGCGCGGTGCCGATGGTGTTCGGCCACGGCGAGGCGCCCGAGGTCGGTGCGAAAGTTGCCGCAATCACGAACGACGCAATGCTCGAAGTGGCCCAGATGCATCCCGATCGGTTTGAGGTGTTTGCCTCTCTTCCGATGCAAGATGCTCAACTGGCTGTGGCGGAGATCGAGAGGATGACAGAGCACACAAACGTGAGAGGCGTGCAGATCGGCACACACGTCGCAGGCGGAGACCTCGATGATCCGGACCTCGATGAAATATGGGGTGCGCTTGAAGCCAGCGATATGCCGGCACTGCTGCACCCCTGCCCGCCGATTGCGGCAGGAAACCGCCTCGGAAAGTACCATCTGGGCAACTTCATCGGGAACCCTCTCGACTCGACGATCGCCATCGCCTCCCTCATCTTCGGCGGCGTCCTGCAGAGACATCCAAATCTTCGTATCGGGATCGTGCACGGCGGCGGATATTGGCCGTATCAGACCGGGCGCTGGGATCATGGATGGGGATGGCGACCCGAAGCCCAGGAACATATCAAGGAAGTGCCGTCAACCTACTATTCACAGATCTACTGCGACACTCTCACCCACGATGCCGATTCGCTCCGGTTCCTCGGCGGAAGAGTCGGATGGGATCACCTCATGATTGGCACCGACTACCCATTCGACATGTCAGAGCAGGATCCGGTGACGAAGGTAAGAGACCTCGGCCTGGATGAGCGTGACGAAACGGCAGTCCTCCGAAACAATACCAAGGCATTCCTTCGACCAATCGGTCGTTGAAAACCGCGAACAAGAGAGCTTGAGCCGTCGGTGTCCAATCGCATTCCCTCTGGCAACCAAGAAGAGCTCTAACTGCCGGCAGACACCACATGGACTACATGAAGGCTGTTGTCCTCGAGACCACCGGTCTCGCGGGGATTCGAATTCGAGACGTGCCGGTGCCGACTCCTGGCACTGGCGAAGTTCTGGGACGAGTTCTGGCGTGCGGTGTGGGCGGCACAGTTTTGAGAAAGGTCAGATCGATCCCGGCCTCCGCTCTTCCTGTGATCCTCGGACACGAAGCCGCGTGCCAGATCGTTGCAGTAGGTAAAGGCGAAAATGAAATCGCCGTTGATGACAGGGCCGTTCTGTATTTCTACATCACCTGCGGGAACTGCCGCTACTGCTCAACCGATCGTCCGTCACTGTGCGAGAACGAGGGCCGTGGCGAGTTGCGAGTGGGTGAACACATCGACGGGGCGCTCGCTGAATACGTCTGTTTGCCGGCGCGCAATTTCATCAAGATCCCGCCGACGCTGAACCCGGTCGACGCCACCGTTGTGATTGACGCCATCTCTACGCCCCTGCACGTGTGCTCGCGAGCCCAAGCCGCGGCGGGCGAGCGCATGGCCATTATCGGCGCGGCCGGAGGCGTCGGCGTGCACCTGGTTCAAGTGGCTGCGAATCTTGGCCTTTCGGTGATCGCAATCGACCGAGCCGAGAAACTCCCTCCCCTCGTCGACTTCACGAGGGGTGACTTGCACCTGGTGCCCTCCGACGACGCTAATCTGCTCGACCAGCTCGGGGGGTCCATCGACATTGTTGTCGACTTCGTCGGTTCGGCCGATACAAGCCGAATCTCGATGAACCTTCTCGGGCGCGGCGGTCGACTCGTAGCTCTGGCCCGTGACGCAACGACATCGTTACTTGTGCCCGGGATAGACTTGGTGAGCAACGAACTAAGCGTGCTGGGATCAAAATACGCCACACCGGCCGAGGTGCAATCAGCCGTAAAGATGGTCGCTGACGGCTCGGTGCGGGCCGTCATCACCGAAAGCGGGGGCCTCGACGACGTCCCATCAATGCTGGAGAAGATTGAGAGTGGGATCACGGTCGGTAGGGCCGTCGTCGACCTGCAAGCCTGATAAAGCCGTCGACCAAGCACCAGTTTGAAGGCCATCGCAACTGAACCGGGGGTTTGACAGACTACTTGGCCGATCGATCGCTCGAAGCGAGCTGCCGATAGATCAATGCCATGGTCAGTCCGTAGGCGAGATGGGCCGACATGGTGATGATCAGTTTCATCTTCGGCCATTTCCATGGGAACGGCAGCACTCCCATCGCAGGCAGATATCCCAAAAACCCTGCACACCACATGGTCACGGCCACCGAGGCTCCGCCGCGCCATGGAGAGGGGTCCCGACCACGCGTCAAGACCGCATACACGGCACCCCCCGTCCCTCCGACAAAAAAGTGCAAGGGATCGGCCAACCTTCGTCGGTCTCTCGGTGCTGGCTCCCCCATCCCTCTCTTCTCATAAAACCAGTCAATCGTGTGCTCTGGATCGGTCTTCGCCATCACCTCATCCTGGGATGTCAAACGACGAATCGTGAGTGCCGCGCCCGCCATGGCGGCTGTACCCCAAACGCCGGCCGCGAAACCCTTGGCAACGTTGTTCAAGTCTCTACCTCTTCAATGCGTTTGCCCTGAGCCGAAAAGGATACAAGAAAGCGATCATTCGGCTTCAAAGCCTGTCCAAACCCCATAGGGCCGAAACTTCTGGGAGCGCCACACCATTCAGTATGACTTCGCTTCGCAGTGGAACTGCCTGGACCACGAGGTTTTCGGCTGTACAACCTCCTTTAGCGTTGCGCACCAAGGCGGCGATCCTCTCGGGAGACGCGTCGGAATCGACTTCAAGTCGAGTCCTTACCTCATGCCACGTCGTGTGCACTGTCCCGGCTAACACCGACCCACCAAGAGAGTAATGCAGGTCAGCGGTGCAGTTTGCACTTCGCAGGGCGATCTTCATCATTGATGCGTACCGCACCAGTTGGGTGATGAGTCAGAAGCTGATGCCCAGCGCGATATAGGCCATCGGAGGGGGGTATTTTTCCGTTCCACCGATTTGGGCTGGTTCGTCGGCGTAGACGGTGAAGCCCTTCGACATACCGACCCGTAGGTGCGGATCGCCTGGAATGGTCTCGGCGTGCGCCCGCAGACGCATGACAATCCCCCTTGCAGGCAGTTCTGGTTTGTCGGTGATCCGCTCGCCGGGTTCGGTGCTTCCACTCAACAGGTCCATGGGCTCATCTGAGTCTGGCTGATCGTTCATGTTGGTCCTTGTTGTAGCGACTATCTGTTCTGTGGGCGCCGCTGTGGTGAGTACGTTCGGGCGCTTGGGGCGGAACCTCCCAATGAAAAGATCCATAAGCTCTTCCGCTTCGGACTTGTCAATGCCCGCCACCTACTGCAGGCCCGGAGTCGCTGCCCGCGAGGTTTTGAGCGCTGTGACGACGTCCCCCCGCCAACCGAGGAGGCGTTTTGCCAAAAAGTCGAAAAGAACCCGATCGAGGACGACGGTAACGATTCCGAAGAAGAAGGTGTAGCCAAGGAGACTATGGAGGCGGTTCGCGTCATACCAGAAACGCAGCATCCAGCCGGCACCCTCCGACGCTCCGAATATTTCAGCAATCGTGAGGGCTTTCCACCCGAGGGAGAGCGTGTACCGAAGCGAGACGAAGAGGAACGGCACGAGAGCAGGCAGAATGACGTGGCGCAACATTTTGCGCCGCCCGAAGCGGAATGATTTCGCCATGATGATTAGATCCTGCGGCGTGGCCCGTACTCCTTCAGCGATATTCGTAGCCGTGTATGCGAACGTCCCGAAGACAACGGTCACGACCGGCGTGAGGAAGCCGAAGCCAAACCACAGTGCGGCGATGAGAGCGATGATCAGGCCGGGCATCGTAAGGGAGGCGACCACGTAGTTTCGGAAGAACGCTTCGCCCAGCTTGGAGATTCCCGATATCACGCCTACAACGATGCCAAGCGCCATCGAGATAACAGTCCCAATCGCCAGCCTGGCCAAGGAGATTCCAAAGTTGTAATAGACCGAATCCGGCGCGACGGTGTCACCCCGGATCTCGTCCCACATGAACGCGAATACCTTCCATGGCGTTGGGATGCGTTCGGTCGGCAAGAACGGGATAATCACAATCCAGAACAAGAGAAAAGCCAAGGGGAACAAATAGCCGGGCCTGACTGCCTGCCATTTTCGGCGGAGGGAAAAGGGCTGCACGGCGGCGGTCAACACCTCATCGCTCTCCGATTCGATCGATCGGCGGGTCACGTCGCTTCCTCCGCTCGCCAACGGAGGGTGTACCTCGAGAGCGGCGCCAGAATGCCGAGATCAAGGACGAGAGCGAAGATAAAGAAGAACAGTGCCCAGGCGATGGTACCCCGCACCGAAAACAACGAAAACTCCGCTCGCATCTTGAAACCGATTCCTTTAGATCCTCCAAATAGCTCCGTCAAGACCACGAGCCGCCAGCCGAGCGAAAAGCTATGCGTCACAGCAGTGAGAATGTAGGGGGATAGAGCGGGCACAACGATGTGGCGGAGTACGGTCGGGCGAGACATCCCGAACGCGTTGCCCATCTCAAGCAGGTCGGTCGGCACCCCTTTGACGCCTTCCCAGAATTGGAGCGCCACGTATGGAGTAACCGCAGCCACGATGGCGATGATGGGAGCCAGGCCACTGGACCCGAAGATGAGCAGGAGAACCAAGATGTAGACGAGCCCGGGAAGACTAATGGCAAACGACACAGCGTCACGAAGAAAGTCCTCCCACCAGCGGTTCATTGCCATTGCCGTACCAATGAGCGCACCCAGGACGAAGAACGGAAAGAAACTCTGTCCCAGCTTGCTCAGACTCGCCCCAAAGTGTCGTATCAACTCGCCGCTCTGCACGATCTCGATCATCTCGTTGGCGATAATGGCTGGAGGGGGCAGTATGAACGGCTTAACGACGTAGGTCGACAAGAACTGCCACACCACCAAAACCAGAGTCCAAGATAGAAGAGGCGAAAGCACCTTTCGCCAGAGAGGATTCGACCGTTTGGCGGTGAGCACAGAACTCGGAACGTTTGCCTCGCTGTCCTTCGTGTCAGTCATCGCCAGCCGACCCTCAGCGAGTCAGAACCACCGTCACGGATCACAGGCCTCATGAGGACAACAGGTCCAGCTCTTCGAATCGCCGCATGATGTCAGCCTTGGCAAGTGCCACTTCGTCGCTGGTGGGTTCCCGGGGATACGGCAGGTCAATCGAGATGTCGTCAACCATCTTCCCTCCTGGAGCGAGGATGATGATCCGCTGCGATAGCTCGATCGCCTCGCCGACATCGTGAGTTACGAAGAGAACCGTCTTCCCTGTTTGCTTCCACAACGTTTCAAGTTCTCTCCGCAGAGAGCGGGCGGTGATCGCATCGAGATGACTGAACGGCTCATCCATAATGAGCACGTCTGGTTCAACGGAAAACGCCCGAGCAATTCCGACCCGTTGCTGCATACCCCCGGAAAGCTGGTTCGGCCAGACGTCCATCCGATCGCCAAGATGCACCATCCGCAGATACTCACGACAGCGCTCTACGTCCTGGAGCGTGTGGTCCTGCTGTGCGATGACGAGATTGTCGAGCACCGAGCGCCACGGCAAAAGGCGGGCGTTTTGGAACACATAACCAACTCGAGCCTCGCGTCCGTCGGACCTCACCTCCGCCTTGCCTTCGGATGGGGCCAACACGCCTGAAAGGATATTCAAGAGGGTCGACTTTCCGCACCCAGACGGCCCGACAATCGATACGAATGGCGACCCTTCAATCTCGAAGTTC
>Ga0326597_10004888_pt1 | contig 18730 bp, 20 predicted proteins | sample RVTome_12_FD_203789 | JGI IMG/M metagenome (GOLD analysis project Ga0326597, IMG submission 203789) | Soil microbial communities from uranium-contaminated site in the Upper Colorado River Basin, Wyoming, United States - RVT100D185 | ecosystem: Environmental > Terrestrial > Soil > Contaminated >... | reverse complement strand
ACCTTGCGAGTTTCCTCCATGGCCTCGGGAGCGCGCGCGGAGAGCCATTTTTCCTGCTTGTCCGCGAGCGTTTCGAGATTCCGCAGGTACAGCGGATTCTTGCGTGCTTCGCGCATCTCGAGCGCCACCTCGCGCACGCGCAACCAGGTGATCATAGCCTCGCCGGTCGTTTCAAAGAATAGATCCTCATCAATCATTCCTCGATTCACAATCGCCGCCACCATATCCCAATAGGTCAGCACCTGACGAAAATAGGCATTGTGATCCGTTCCCGAGGGATAGAGTTCGGCGAATTCTTTCATGCTGCCGGCCGCAAAATTCGGAAGCAGCCAGGCGCGTGCTTTGCGAAGTCTTTCTTCGCGGCGCAAGTCGTAAATGTGGAGCAACAGTTGCGCATTGTGTGGTTCCAGACGTACCATATTTTCCCTTCCTCCTAAAAAGCGATCCCACTCAATTTGATTGACTGATAAATTCTATTCCTTTTTCGGTCCCGCAGGCGGCTTTGACGTAGGCCGCGCGGTGTGGGTGATGCGGTCAACACCGCCCAAGTATTCGTGCAGGGCCTCGGGAATCAAGACGCTGCCGTCCTCCTGCTGATAGTTCTCCATGATGGCGATCCAAGTGCGTCCCGTGGGCAATCCGCTGCCATTCAGAGTATGGACGAACTCGGACTTACCTTTTCCTCCGGTGCGGAATCGGATGCTGGCCCGCCGGGCCTGGAAAGCCTCGTAATTGGTACAGGAAGATATCTCCCGGAACTGTCCCTGACCCGGGAGCCAGACCTCAATGTCATGCGTTTTGGCGCTGCCGAACCCCATGTCTCCAGTGCATTGGATGACGACACGATAGGGCAGCCCCAGTTTTTGCAGAACCGATTCGGCATCCCGTGTCAGCTTTTCGTGCTCCTCCCAGGATTTCTCCGGATGAGAAAACTTCACCAACTCGACTTTTTGGAATTGATGATTTCGGAAGATTCCCTTCATGTCCTTGCCGTAGGTGCCGGCTTCGCTGCGAAAACAGGGCGTGTAGGCGACCAGATTGATGGGCAATGCGGTTGCGTCGAGGGTCTCTTCGCGGAACAGGTTTGTTAGCGGCACCTCGGCGGTTGGAATCAGCCAGTAGTCTGTGCCTTCCAGCTTGAATAAGTCTTCGGAAAATTTGGGCAACTGTCCGGTACCAAATAAGCTCGCGGAGTTTACGATGGCAGGTGGCAAGACTTCGCGGTATCCGTTTTCCCGCGTGTGCACATCGAGGAAAAAATTAGTGAGAGCTCGCTCCAGCTTCGCTCCCAAGTCCCAATACACGGCGAAGCGAGCGCCGGCAATTTTGGCGCCTCGCTCCATATCCAAGATGCCGAGCGATTCTCCCAGCTCCAAATGTGTCTTGGGTTGGAAAGCAAATTTGCGAGGTTCCCCCCACCGCCGGATCTCGATGTTGTCGCGTTCGGATGTTCCCACCGGGACGCTTTCGTGGGGAATATTCGGAAGGGTAGCGAGAATTTCCCGTAATCGGTCGTCGAGCAGCCCGGCTTGTTCATCGAGAACCTTGATTCGATCCGACGTTCCGGCCATCTCTTGAATGAGTTTGCTGGCATCCTGCCCAGTCTTCTTCAGTCTGCCAATTTCATCCCCGGCTTTGTTGCGAAGGCTCTTGAGGGCCTCCACTTCGGTCAGCAAGCGGCGGCGGTCGCGGTCGAGTTCGCGGAAGCCTTCAATCTTCCCGCTCCCCCCTCGGGCGGCGAGCTTGCGCTCCACCAATTCCAAGTTATCTCGCACAAAAGAAAGGTCTAACATTAAGCAACATGCACTCCGACCAGGCTCTGCAAATCGCCTATTCTACACGATTTAGCTTGGAAAGTGCGGTATTTCCTGCCACCAAAAGGGGAAGTTTACAAATTGAATTGACGGTGGTATTATTTGGTTGCGGCCATAAGAAATAAGGACTTCAGTCGTGGGACGTGAAGAATCTCTCTTCCACGATATGGGCCGCAGGGTGAAGGCATGCAATTACGCTAAGCCCTTCCAGGAGTTCATGATGGCCGTTATTATTCGAGGCAAGAAAGGCCCACCGCCACGGCGAGTCCGGAGAGGTAGAGTGCCGAGCAGTTCTCTCCACAGCCAAGGTGTGGCCGTTTCCGTGAATGAACGTGTCGAAGATCTGGTGCGACGATATCCCGCACTGGAATCTTCCATCGGGACGATGCGCCTTGAAGGCAAGAAGCGCATCCGGGATTTTCCGCTTCCGGATCAAGGAAGATTGTTGCGAATGGTGCTGGCTTTGAAGAAAGCTACGGGCGGATAGTGAGTGCTGTCAACAAGCAGACCAGTTCCCTACTAGAATTCTCATCAAGACCCTTGTCAGTCCCGCGAGAAATACAGTAAGATAACCGACTCATCACCAATCGTTCCTGGCAGCAACTGCCTGGGGCAAACGAAGGGAGTCTATGGCTTACATTATTGCAGAACCTTGTATTGGAACTAAAGACACCGCTTGTGTGGATGCTTGTCCGGTGGATTGCATCCACCCGAAAAAGGACGAGCCCGCATTTGCCGAGGCCACCCAGCTCTACATTGATCCCGTCGAGTGCATCGACTGTGGCGCCTGCGTTCCGGTCTGCCCGGTAACCGCAATTTTCGCTCTGGATGAATTGCCTGACAAGTGGCAACAATACACCGAAATCAACGCCAAGTATTACGGCAAGTAGTCTGGGGATTCACCAGCCGGTTGGACATTGGCTGATCTCCACTGTCTGTCACATTTTTTCGACTGCCCCTGGTACCGTTGTCTGTCATGCCGGTGTTTGCTATGCCGGTGTTTGCTATGGATGTGAAGCGCATTACGGCTGATGAAACCAAGGCTCTGCTCGATTCCGGGCAGGGCTACGTATACCTCGACGTGCGCACGGTCGAGGAGTTTGATGCCGGCCACGTTCCGGGCGCAAAAAACATTCCCTTCCTGATGGCAGGGCCCGCGGGCATGGCCGTAAACCCCGATTTCGTGCAGGTTGTCGGCAAGAATTTTGCCAAAGATTCCAAGCTGATCTGCGGCTGCCAAAAGGGCGGCCGCTCCTACAAAGCGGCGGAGATTCTGCAATCCGCGGGCTATGCCAATGTGGTCGACATGCGCGGCGGTTTTGGCGGGGAGACCGATCATTGTGGCTGCGTCGTGGCGCCTGGCTGGGCCAGCAGCGGCAAGCCCGTCGCCCAAGACAGTCCCCCTTCCGACCGCTATTCCTCTCTCAAGTAATCAGTAAGTGCCAATTCCTGCCTGTTCTTCCGCTGCACCGGGGCGAATATTCATATGTACGCTAGTCCTTTAGTCCTAAACCAAAAATGAGTCCAAAAGTCTATTTGTTTTCCATGATCCCTGTAGCAGAATTGTCCTGTTCGAGAAACATGGAGGCACCCCCAATGCGGCCCTGGTTGAGCAAATTTGTTCCCCGCTGCACACACAAGAAGACGTCCCTGCCGATTACTCGCCGGCGGACGGACATCGAAATCAATCGCCTGGCGAACACGTACGTGGTGTGCCTGAACTGCGACGAGAAGATTCCCTACAGCTTCAGTGAAGACAAAGCGGTCCACGAGCGCAGAAAGTCTGAAGTTGAGCCGACGCAGCAGGTTCCGTCCGCCGGCTTTGCGCGAGACTCCGGTTCTGTCTAATCATCGAAGCCTAAGCGGGAAAAATTACGGAATGGTCCTAGCATGTCTAGGTCGGTCCCAGTGACAAATTAGGTCCATCGGCCCATTTTGTATCCGAAGCCATGGCAAGAGAATCGAATCAGCATACAGTACGGAGGTTAACGCTATGGGACTTTTGTTTGGTTGCTCGCACAAGAATACAACCTTCCCGATTACTCGCCCGCGCAAGGTGAAGGAAGCCGGGCGGATCGCAGACACTTATATTGTCTGCCTCGATTGCGGATTCGAAACGCCGTATAGCTGGAATGAGATGAGGTCTTTCAAGGAACGGCGTAAAGCCCGCGCTACCCATGTCACCCACGAGCAGCAGCCTGAGGAAGTTGTTGCCGTGTAGGTCATCCCGGCCTGCCGAGGATGACCCTGGCTGCCACGTATCATTCACGCTCCACGCACGCTCCACTCACCGCTAGACCATTTTCGGCTTTGCTATATAGCAAGCGGATGCCGTCAAGGCACGACTTCAGTCGCGCCGATCCAGTTTCAGAAAATGATCCCTTCCGCACTGCCGTAGGCCTGAGTGGAGGTGAAGCCGCAACGCCACTTGGCAGTAGTGTGCACGCGAGAGATTTAAAAAGAATGAGCCCGGAATAATATTCCCGTCACTTCGCTGCGGCTACGCTCCAGTCCTCTTTCGCTGAAGCTGCAGAGGACGTGCCTACGGCAGTAAGGAAGATAAGACCCATCGCACCCCGGTCGGCACGGTTGAAACCGTGTCCTGACGCAGTTACAAGAGGTTTTACACTAGCTTCCGGCCTTATAATGTGAACCGATCCACGACCTGTCCCGGCTTGCCGTGGACCACAATCGTGTGAATGCTTTATGACCAAAGAACAGCTTCTCGCTGAGGTCGAAGATTTGCTTAGGACCATGCCGCCTCGGGCAACGATCCGGCACGGGACTGAGGAGAACCTTGCTTGGCTAGGGCGGGTGTCAGCGGTGCTTGAGAATTGGAATGAAATAAAAGCCATTTGGCTAAGTCTTCACATAGATAAGCTTCTTCGATGCAGTCCGCTGACGAGGGCTTCCGTAAGCTAATGACATTACTGCATCAGGCGCGACACGACCTCCGAATACAGACACAGGGCTCTGCCAATGTGGCGGTCTCAGGCGGAATGGTTTTTGACTATTTCGATGAAATTCGCAAGATGATCGAACTCGCAAAGCAGGACCTTCTCTTTGTTGATCCCTATCTGGATGCGGAGTTTGTTTCTCGCTATATGCCTCACATCGCAGCCGGTGTTACCGCGCGCTTACTTGCGCGCGAAAAGCTAACGACGCTGCTCCCTGCGGTGGACGCCTTTGCCCGACAGTTCGGGACAAGAATTGAAGTTAGGTCAGCACCGAAATTCCACGATCGCTACATCTTTGTAGATAGGACCGCCTGCTATCAGTCTGGCGCATCCTTCAAGGACGGTGCGAAATCGGCACCGACGACACTTACCGAGATCACGGACGCCTTTGGGCCTGTACTGCAAACTTATGAGGACTTATGGAATATGGCACACGTGGAACGTTGACATGCGTCCCTACGACAAAAATGCCTAGCGGAAGTCGAAGGTGGCGGGGAGCAGGGCCCAGACCGGGCGCTGCGTGCTGCGGCATGGATTCCAATTTCACCACTGCGGAAGGCAGCTTGAGAGGCGGCAGGTTCTCCGTTACCATTGATGAATGGAGTATCGGGTCTCGCTCACAGCAAGCGCCAAGGGAGACATTGATTATTTCGAAGTCCATGAACAGCGAATCATTGTGGCCGGGATCATGGCTCACTTGAAGGCGGACGCGGAAGTGAGAACGAGGAAGAAGAAACCGCTCCGGCTCAATCCTCTCGCTCCGTGGGAACTGCGGATCGAAGAGTATCGGGTATTCTACGCGATCGAAGCAGAGAACACCGTGAAAATTGTGGCGGTGGGGCACAAAGAGCACAATGAACTGTTGATTCGCGGGAGAAAGGTTCAACTATGAAAACCGTCCACTTAGATAAAGAATCGCCTTCAGTGGGGAAGCTTCTGGCGATGGCTCGCAAGAAGTCTGTCTTGCTCGTCTCGCCGGACGGCGTGAGCTTCGTACTGGAAGAAGCCGATGAGTTTGACCGGGAAGTCGCAGAGCTAGGCAACAGCGCGCGGTTCATGCGGTTCCTCAAGAAGCGATCGGCAGATAGGGCTGTGACCTCCATCGAGCAAATTGCCGGAGAGCTCGCTCAAAAGCTGCATTTCACGGCGAAACCGCTTCGCACTCGGCCGCTTCGCAAAAGAAACCGCTCAGGCGGGAGCAGTTAATGCAAAGGGGGTCGGCGCAGCGCGCATTGCGCCGCACCACGGGAGTATTAGAGCCAACGCTTGAACTGTATGTTCAGTTGAGCAGGCAGCGTTCCTACTGGAAGGTGAAGGTGGCGGGGAGCAGGGCCCACAAGGGGCGCTCGGCCAGGGATTCGAGCGCGGACCAATCGGCGAGCCAGCGTGAGAGCGGCGCGGGGAGTTGCACTGTGCCGCCGTCGGCGCGGCTGAGGATCAGCTCCCACAGCGACTTTCTGCGCGGATACTCCACCAGCTCAACGGAATCTCCGGCAGGTATATTGGCCTTCGCCTTCAGCAGCGTGAGCGCGCGGGGGAATCCGCCGATCTCGTCAACCAAGCCATTCTCCTTGGCCTGCGTGCCGGTCCAGACACGCCCCTGGGCGATAGCATCCACTTTCTCCGGAGTCATCTTGCGGGCTGCAGCGACCTTCTTGACGAAATCCTGGTAAAAAGCACTCATCAGTTGGCGGACGCGTTCGCGCTCTTGCGGCGTGTACGAGCCGTAGTCAGAACTCAAGCCCGTAAATTTTCCACGCGCGATGACTTCTTTATTGATCCCCAGCTTGTCGTAGAGGCCTTTCAAGTTGAGCTTGCCATAGACGATGCCGATGGAGCCGGTGAGCGTGCCCGGTTCGGCGACAATCGGGTCGCCGGTCATGGCCAGGTAGTAGCCGCCCGAGGCCGCCGTATCCGACATGGAAAACACCAGCGGCTTTTTCTCGCTGAGCAGATTCATCTTTCTCCAGATGGCGTCGGAAGCGTAGGCGTCTCCGCCGGGCGAGTCGATTCGCACGATCACACCCTTGATCGAATCGTCCTTCCCAATGGTTTCGAGAGTCTCCGCCATACTCTCTGATCCGATAGTGGTTCTGTCGCCGAACGGGCCGGATATGCCTTCGCCTGAAGTAATCTCGCCGACTGCGTAGACTACTGCGATGCGCTCCCGCGAGGAAAATGTCGCGCGCTCGGCGGGCACGCGGCGGTAATCATCGAAATCCAACTTGTGGAATGCGCCGTCTTTGGTCTCCGCCTCCAGTTGCTTCAACACCTCGTCTTCATAGAGGAGGCCGTCAACCAAGCCGGCCAATTTGGCTCGCTCGGCCTCGAATGGTCCGGTCTCTTCGATCGTGGTGCGCATCTCCTGCACGGGTTTGCCGCGCGCGCCCGCCACGGTTTCGAGGAAATCTCCGTAAATGCTGTCGAGCATCGATGTCGTGGCCTCGCGGAAGGCGTCGCTCATGCGGTTGTCGGTGAACTGGTCCGAGAAGTTCTTGTACTTGCCGATGTGCTCCAGGTCCGCCTGCACACCGATTTTGGCCAGGCCGTCCTTGAAGAACATCACCTCGGCGCGCATTCCCTTGAGATCCAGGACTCCTGCCGGCGAAAGGTAAACTTTGTTCGCCACGCTGGCAAGGTAATATTCCCGCGTGCCGGCGACCTCGAGCAGGGCGGTCAAATTCTTGCCGCTCTTCCGAAAATCATCGAGAGTCTGACGCAGTTGTTGGAGCTTCCCCCATCCGATCCCCAACCCGGAGACTTTCATTAAGATGCCGGTGATGCGCCGGTCGGCTGCCGCCTGCTCGATCCGCCGCAACGTCGGGATCAGCGACTGTTGCTGCGGCTCACCAAAGAGCTGGCCGGCAATGTCCTGAGGAGCCTGCTCGGGGATGTCGCCATCGAACTTCAAGATGAGTGTCGTGTTGGAGGAGATGGCCGGAGGGCGGGATTGCAGATACCATCCCACGCCTGCGAAAAAGAACAGCAGGAAGAAGCAGAGCAAGATTCCTGTCAGTACGCCCAGCAGCCATTTCTTCATGCGACCTCCTGTATGTCGGGCTGTTTGTCGAAACCGCCGTCGCGCCGGGCTCCCGCGCATTCCGGACCGGGTTCAGATCTTCGCGGCGGAGCTGGTAGTCGGGATGGGAACATGCTCGGCGATCTTAATTCCGTAGGCCTCCAGCGCCACTACTTTCCGCGGATGGTTGGTGAGCAGCCGCACGGATTTCAATTGCAAGTCGGAAAGAATCTGCGCCCCGATGCCCGACTCGTGCTGGATGACGCGCTCGAAGGCGGGTGCGCTCTCTATGGGGACCGGCCGCGGGTGGGAGACGATGCGCGCCTCGCCGTTCGGGAGCTTCTCAATGTGGAAGCCCATGCCGCTCTGGTGCAGATACAGCAGGACACCCCGGCCCGCGCGTCCGATGGCTTCCAGCGAGCCGTGCACCAGCGAGTGGCACTGGCAGTTGCGCGCAGCGAATACATCGCCGAGCAGGCAATGCGAGTGCACCCGAACCAGCACCGGCGCTTCGCCGGAGACTTCTCCCATGACCAGGGCAATGTGGATGCCGTCATCCACATCGGATTCGTAAACGATCATCTGGAACTCGCCGTGTGCTGTTGGAAACGATGACTGGGCGATGCGGCGAACGTAGCGCTCCGTGCGCAGACGGTAGCGAATCAGGTCGGCAACGGTGATCATCCGCAGGCCATGCTGGGCGCAAAACTCATGGAGCTGCGGCACGCGCGCCATGGTGCCATCGTCATTCATGATTTCACAGATGACTCCAGCCGGCACCAGGCTGGCAAGGCGCGCCATGTCCACGGAAGCCTCGGTCTGTCCGGCGCGAACCAGCACTCCACCGTGCCGCGCCCGCAGCGTCTGTATGTGACCTGGACGCGCCAGGTCGGCAGGGCGCGTGGCCGGATCAATCGCCGCCAGAATGGTTCGCGCGCGATCGGCGGCGGAGATGCCCGTCGTCGTTCCCAGTTTGGCGTCAATCGGCTGGCAGAAAGCGGTGCCGAAGTTGGAAGTGTTTTCGGTGACGAGCAGTGGAATCTGGAGATGGTCGAGGCGCTGCTCCGTGAGCGCAAGACAAATCAAGCCGCGCCCATGCTTGGCCATGAAGTTGATCGCATCCGGCGTAATCTTCTCGGCGGCCATAGTGAGGTCGCCTTCGTTTTCGCGGTCCTCGTCATCGACGATAACCACCATGCGCCCGGCGCGAAAATCTTCCAGTGCCTGCTCCACACTCGCAAACGTGCTGTTTTCCGGCGTCGGCATGTAGCCATCCTCCCTCACCGGCATCCGCGGCCCCTGCGCGAACCTTTGCGCCAACTCTTGCGCCAACAATGTCGCGCGCTGAGCCAGTGAAGCTGAATTCATTATACCTGAAAGGGCCCGGCGGCACGGAGACGGCCCGCCCGCTTCCGATCTGCGATGGTTGACACTCGCGGGGGCCGCCCCTACAATCGGAAACGGACCCAGCGGCAGCGGTTACGAGCGTTCTATGCTCTCTCTTCACAATACATTGTCTGGACGCCAGGAGGAATTTGTCCCGCTCGACGATCGCAAGGTGCGCATGTACATATGCGGCCCCACGGTCTACGACTATGCCCACATCGGCAATTACCGCACGTTCATCTTCGGCGATATCTTGCGGCGGCACATCCGGCTGTCTGGCTACGACCTGACCGAGGTGATGAATCTGACCGACGTGGATGACAAGACGATTCGTAACGCCGCCGCTGCGGGAATGTTCCTGGGTGATTACACCAAGAAATATATTGACGCGTTCCTCGAAGACTGCCGGACGCTGCGCATGGAAGAGCCGGAGATGCGGGTCCGCGCCACCGAGCATATCCTGGAGATGGCTCAGGCGATCCGGCAGCTCGAAGAAAAAGGATTCACCTACCGCAGCGATGGGTCCGTCTACTTCCGCATCGCGCAATTTCCCGGGTACGGCAGACTTTCGAAGATTGATGTGGACGGTATGCGCGCCGGGGCGCGCGTCGATCAGGACGAGTACGGGAAGGCCGACGCGCGCGATTTTGTTTTGTGGAAAGCCCCCAAGCCCGGTGAGCCATTCTGGGAGACCGAGATCGGCCCTGGCCGGCCGGGCTGGCACATTGAGTGCTCGGTCATGGCGGCAAAATATCTTGGCGAGACGTTTGACATCCACGCCGGAGGAACTGATCTGATTTTTCCGCATCACGAAAATGAGATTGCGCAATCGGAGGCGTTAACCGGGAAGCCCTTCGTGCGCTACTGGTTGCATTGCGAGTTCCTGCTCGTCGATGGCCAGAAGATGTCCAAGTCGCTGGGGAATTTCTATACCTTGCGCGACTTGCTCGGGAAAGGCTATTCGGCCGAAGCGATCCGCTATCTGCTGGCTTCGGTGCCGTACCGCAAGCAACTCAACTTTACGATGGAGGGCCTGCGTGGCGCTGCTGCATCGATTGATCGCCTTCGCAATTTCCACTTCCGGCTGACCACCACGCCATTTCCGGAAGGCGTAAACGAGGCCATCGCCACGAGCACTGCGTCTTTTCCTGGAGAGTTCCGCGCGGCAATGGACGACGACTTGAATACAGCGCAAGCCATGGGCATTTTGTTCGAGCTGGTTCGCGAGGCGAACACAGCCATCGACGCCGGCGAGTTCAGGAGGGGCAATGTGCCAGAGACGCTTGCTTGCATGGAGCAGTGGAATGACATATTCGATGTTCTGCCGAGGGCCGCTCAGAGTGCGGCGCCGGGCAGTATTGGGGCCGGCGATGTCGCTTTGAACGACGCCGCTGTCGACCAAAGGATCAAGGAGCGCGAGCAGGCGCGGAAGCAGAAGAACTTCGCGCTCTCCGATCAGATTCGCAAGGATCTTACCGAGGCTGGAATCCTCCTCGAGGACACGAAAGAAGGGGTTCGATGGAGAAGAAAATGACCGCTTCGCGCGACGACGATCTTCCCCTGCTGAAAACCGCTCTACCCGGTCCGGCGGCCAAAAAGGTTCTAGCCGAAGACGAAAAGTTTGTCTCGCCCTCTTACACCCGCAGCTATCCGTTGGTTGCCCGGCGCGGGCATGGCGCCCTGGTCGAAGACGTAGACGGCAACCGCTTCCTCGACTTCAGCGCCGGAATCGCGGTGGTCGCCACGGGCCATTGCCATCCCCAGGTCGTGCGCGCGATTCAGCGCCAGGCCGCCGAGCTGATCCACATGTCGGGAACGGATTTCTATTATCCGAGCCTGGCAGCGCTGGCCCGCAAACTCGCCGAGTTGGCTCCCGGCGATGGCGACAAGCGCGTCTATTTCGGCAACTCCGGCACGGAAGCAATTGAAGCGGCGATGAAGCTCGCTCGCCATCACACCGGCCGCGACAAGTTCATCGCTTTCACCGGCGCATTTCATGGCCGGACTATGGGCGCGCTCTCGCTCACTGCCAGCCGCCCCGTGCAGCGGCACAAGTTTGGCCCGCTGATCCCCGGCGTCGTGCATATCCCCTACGCGTATTGTTACCGCTGCGTATACAATCTGAAGCCGGAAGATTGCGCCATGCATTGCGCCCGCATTGTCGAAGAGCAACTCTTCCGGACCTATTTGCCCAGTAACGAAGTCGCAGCGATATTCGTCGAGCCGATCCAAGGCGAAGGCGGGTACGTCGATCCGCCGCCGGAATTCCTGCGGGAGCTGCGGCGCATCTGCGACCGCCACGGAATTCTGCTGGTCGCTGACGAGGTACAATCGGGTTTTGGCCGCACCGGCAAGATGTGGGCTATCGATCATTCCGGCGTGGCGCCGGACATCATGTGCGTCGCCAAAGGAATTGCATCCGGCCTGCCGCTCAGCGCCATGATCAGTAAAGCAGAGATCATGAGCTGGCCTGCCGGAGCGCACGCCTCCACCTTCGGCGGCAACCCGGTGGCCATTGCCGCGGCGCTCGTTTCCATCGAGCTGCTGGAGGAAAAATACGTGGATAATGCAGCCAGAATGGGTGAATATCTGCTGACACGGCTGAACGACTGGACGGCAAAGCATCCCATGGTGGGCGACATACGGGGCAGAGGACTCATGGTAGGAATCGAGCTGGTACGTGATCGAACGACCAAAGAGCAAGCGGGCGATGAGCGCAATCAATGGGTGCGCATGGCCTTTGAAAAAGGACTCCTTGTGCTCGGTTGCGGACTGAACACCTTGCGTCTCATGCCTCCGCTGGTGATCAATAAGCGACAGATCGATTTTGCGGTTGATGTGCTCGACCAGTGCTTGGCAGAGATTGAACAGAAGTATTTTGCCGGGCGCTCCTAAACGCGGCATGATGAAGTGCGCTGGGATGGACTCGATGCCCAAGCTATGGCACAGATTGATTCGAGGCGCGTCCGCACAGGTGTTGCAGCGAAAGGATCTGACGCCCGAGGCGCGCACCGGGCGCGAAGGGGAAGAAGCCGCCTACTGGCACTTGCGCGAGCGGGGGTTTATTATGGTGGCCCGGAATTACCGTCCGGAGGGCTTGCGCGGCGAAATTGATATGATTGGCTGGGACGGCGATACGATTGTTTTTGTGGAAGTGAAGACGCGGCAGTCCGCGGCCGTGCGCGCGCCGGAAGCGGCGGTGGATCGCGACAAGGAGAAAAACGTAATTGCCGCGGCACGGGAATACCGGCGGCGGGCGCATTGTGCGTCGGCTCCCTGCCGCTTCGATGTGGTCAGCGTGGAGATGTTGCCGGGAGGAAAACAGATCGAGCACTTCCGGGATGCCTTCCGCTAACGGAGGATTCGCGACATGGCGTCTTTCAAGATTCCGTCTGAATCGAGCCGAATGAAAATCAGACTCGGGGAGTAATCATCATTGCCTGAATTACGCAAGGATCCCATAACGGGCCGATGGGTGATCATCGCAACGGACCGGTCCAAACGCCCCAGTGACTTTGTGCGGGAGTCTCCGAAGCAGTCCGCGGGATTTTGTCCGTTTTGTCCCGGCAACGAAGCCAAGACGCCCCCGGAGATTTTGGCGTATCGCAGCAACGGCTCGGCGCCCAATTCCGTGGGATGGACCGTGCGCGTCGTGCCCAACAAGTTTCCCGCGCTCGGAATCGAAGGTGATTTGGGGCGCAAGGGCGAAGGTCTGTTTGACAAGATGAACGGCATCGGCGCGCATGAAGTGATCATTGAATCTCCGGAGCATAGTTCCACGCTGGGCACGCTGCCGGAAAAGCGCATTGAGGATGTGGTGTGGGCGTACCGCGACCGTGTGATTGATCTGAAAAAGGACCGCCGCTTCCGCTACGCCCTCATTTTCAAGAACCACGGCGAGGCCGCCGGCGCGTCGCTGGAGCATCCTCACACGCAATTGATCGCGCTGCCCATTGTTCCCAAGCGCGTGCAGGAAGAGGTGGACGGGTCGCGGCAATATTTCAGCATCAAGGAGCGGTGTATTTTCTGCGATGTCATCCGCCAGGAACTCGATACCAAGACCCGCGTCGTCGAGGAAAATAGCGACTTTGTCACACTGGAGCCGTACGCTCCGCGATTTCCGTTTGAGAGCTGGATTGTTCCCAAAACACATGAGTCGCATTTTGAGAATTGCCAGACGGGCGTCTATCAGAATTTGGCCAAGGCGCTGAAGTCTTTGGTGGCCCGCATGGAGAAGGTGCTGGAGTCGCCCGCCTACAACATGGTGATCCATACCTCGCCGATGTTCGAACAGAGCAACGACTATTACCACTGGCACGTCGAGATGATGCCGCGGCTGACGCGCATTGCAGGCTTCGAATGGGGGACCGGTTTTTACATCAATCCCACCCCGCCCGAAGAGGCGGCAAAGTTTCTTCGCGAGACGGATCTGTAGCGGACTGCGCGATCTCCCGGCCCCGACTCTTCCGCGACGCCAGCGGCCTATGCTACTATCAGGCAATCATAGAAGAGTGGGCGGCTAGCTCAGCTGGGAGAGCGCCGCGTTCGCAACGCGGAGGCCGCGGGTTCGAGCCCCGCGCCGTCCACCATGATTATCCCGCCGGTTATTTCTTCTGTTCGTCTTTCAATGCAAAATCGAGCGACCCGGTGGGCGGCGGCTCGGGCTGCTGAAGGCGAATGAGACTTTCGACCGCGCGAGGTTCGTCTCCTGCGTTCAGCAGAGTGCGGCCGGGCTTCGAAAGGACGGCTTCATCACGCAAAAGGTCGCCGACCTGTACGTCAAGGAAGCGGAGATGAAAGATCTGCCCCAGCGCTAGGTCCTACTGCTTGCGGTCTGCACGAACCAAGCAACCCGCGCGGGCTTCCCTGGAATCCCTCCTATCCATTCGTGCGCCAATTGCCTTAGAATGCTTGAGTCCGATTCGGACCGCGTTCGCAAGAACCAATCTTTGCTGACTTGAGGGTGAAATGAAGATTGACATCTTTCCACACATATTCCCGCGCGCCTATTACGAGCGCATGCAAACGGTTTCCGAAGCCGCCGCCCGATATCACAAGAGGCGGGTCCGCGCTCTGCCCATGCTCGTGGACCTGGAGATGCGCCTGAAACTGATGGATCAGTATCCCGGCTATCATCAATTCCTTACCGCCGCCGGTCCCGGCATCGAAAACTTTTGCGATCCTAAGGTTTCTCCGGAGCTGGCACGTATCGCCAACGACGGCATGGCTGAGTTGTGCGCCAAGCATCCCGATCGGTTCATCGGATTCGCCGCTTCCCTGCCCATGAATAATATGAACGCGGCCTTGCAGGAAGTGGATCGTTCCATCAAGCAGCTCGGCGCGCGCGGCGTTCAGATTTTCACCAACGTCAACGGCCGGCCGCTCGATGAGGCTGAGTTCCGGCCACTGTTCAAGAAAATGGCGGAATACGATTTTCCTATTTGGCTGCATCCGGCCCGGCCCTCGACCTTTCCCGATTATCAGACCGAGAAGCACTCGCTATATGAGTTGTGGTGGGTCTTCGGATGGCCCTATGAGAGCAGCATCGCCATGGCTCGCCTGGTCTTCACGGGCATCTTTGACGAGCTGCCGAATCTGAAGATCATCACCCACCACCTCGGCGCCATGATCCCGTACTTTGAAGGCCGCATCGGGCCCGGACTGGACCAGCTTGGAAGCCGCACTCCGGAGGCGGACAAGCATCTGTACGAGCACCATCTCAAGCATCGCCCGCTCGATTATTTCCGCAAGTTTTACGCTGACACAGCGGTCTCCGGACCGGGGCCGATGGAATGCGGTCTGGCGTTTTTCGGAGTCGACCATGTGCTCTACGGCAGCGACATGCCCTTCGATCATGAAGGCGGCTCCTACAATATCCGTGAGACGATCCGGTCGCTCGAAGCGGCCTCCATCGCTCCATCGGATCGGCAGAAGATCTATGAGACCAACGCCCGCGGCCTGCTAAAACTGCCGGGGACCGCGAAGTGAAAGCGATTCGCATTCACGCGCACGGCGGGCTGGAGCAGCTCCGCATCGATGAGTTGGACGCGGCCAGGCCAGGACCGCGCCAGGTCCTCATCGAGGTCAAAGCTGCGGCTCTGAATCAACTCGACATCTGGGTGCGCAAAGGAATCCCCGGAGTGCCCCTGCCGGTGATCATGGGAGCCGATGCCGCCGGTGTGGTGAAAGAAACGGGCAGCGACGTTAGCCAGTACAAACCCGGCGACCGCGTCCTGCTACAGCCCGGCGCGGGTTGCGGACTCTGCCTGCCATGCAAAGACGGCCAGGAGAATTATTGCCTGAAGTATGGAATCGCCGGCGAACACTTCGATGGTTACCAGGCAGAGGTGGTGGCAGCAGATGAGTCCATGGTTCTTCCGATGCCGTCCGGCATCAGTTTCGAGGAGGGCGCCGCAATTCCTTTGGTCTACCTCACCGCCTGGGAGATGCTGGTCAACAAGGCGCACGTTAAGCCGGAAGACACCGTCCTGGTCATCGGCGCGTCGAGCGGCGTCGGCAGCGCCGCCGTGCAAATCGCGCGTCTCTATGGCGCTCGCGTCATCGCCACAGCCGGAACAACAAAACTCGAAAAGGCCAAGACGCTCGGAGCCGACGCCATCCTGGACCACTACAAGCAGGACATTGCCAAGGAAATCAAAGCTCTGACTGGCGGACGCGGCGTGGACATCGTTATAGACCATGCCGGCGCCGCGACATGGCAGGCCAGCATGCGCTCGCTGGCCAAGGGCGGGCAGTTGATTCTTTGCGGCTCCACTACCGGCTACGAAGTCAAGATGGACCTTCGGTTCCTCTTTATCCGTCAGCAATCCATCGTGGGCTCCACCATGGGCGGACGCGGCAACCTGCTGCATGTTTTGAAACATGTGGAGTCCGGGAAGTTGCGCGGCGTAGTGGACAGCGTCTTCCTTTACACCGATATCAAACCGGCGCACCAGCATCTCGAAAGTGGCCAGCAGTTCGGCAAAGTGGTGTTGAGCTTCGAAAAATAGCGTTCCTATCAGAATGTAGCCACGGCACGCTTTCTGTGCCGTGGGCTTTTTCGGACGTTGGATCAAAAACCCACGGCAGAAAATTCCTGCCGTGGCTACCCGCTTCTCGCGATGAGAGCGGAAGGAGGCACCATGCCAATCGGAGAACATTTCCTGCAACGCCGAGTGGAGTTTTACGAAACCGACCGTGCGGGAATGGTCCATTACTCCAACTACTTCAGATACGCCGACACAGCGGTGGGAGAGTTCTTCCGCGCCCTTGCTCTCCCCGGACCGCTGACCAATTACTGGGGAGGAACGCGTGACGAGGAGTATGATTGGCCCTACGCCAGCGCGTCGTGCGACTTCAAAAAGCCGCTCCAGTTCGACGATCTGCTCGATATTCACATCTGGGTTCAGCGCATCGGCAACAAGAGCCTCACGTTCGGGATCGCTTTCCAGGTCGCCGGGACCGAGGTGGCGCGGGGCCAGCTCGTGGTGGTCTGCTCGAAAGGCGTTCAAGGCACGCCGCGCACGGTGGAGATTCCCGCCATCATCCGTGAGCGGCTCGCCGTGCCCGCCTGGGTCCAGCCCAGTACTTAATCTCCCTCTCCCGGGGTCATCCTGACGCCGAGCCCAGCGAGGCGGAAGGATCTGCTTTTCTTCTTGCTTCCTCCGCCCCCCACCTTGTCGCAAAATTCCTGCGAATCTTTGTTAACATCAGAACGCGCTCAATCGTCCTGTGAGTGAATTTAGATCCCATTTCACACGGTGGTTGACACCCCGGCCAAATGGGAGGGAGGAAGACAACATGGGACACCTCATCATGGCGATGCTTTTGCCATTACTCTTGCAATCATCGGGAACGAATGCGCCGCCATCACAACCCGAAAAGGCTGCAGCGACACAGGTAGAGCAGCAAAGCGGCCGTGGAGCGGCACCACAAACTCCGGCAACGCCAAGCCCCAGCCCTTCGCCAAGGTCGCAGGAGGCCATCGACGAATTCGTCGAACAGAAGATCAAGGAGGCGCTGAAGGGTTTGCCTTCGGATGGAAACCCGCAGATGAGTCCGGAGACGGAGCAGGCCATAGAGAGCGCAGTGGAGTCATTTCTTACCGATCCGGAAATAAAGGATGCCATTGCGGACAAGATTCGACAGGTGACGACACCTGGTCGTCCCGAGATGTTGGTGGCGTTGTTGGTTCCCATTTCATTCTTTGCGACCATGGGGTTCGTTGGCTGGCTGCTGTACCGGCGAAGTCAGGCGCGCATGCGCGCACGAATGGAATTTCACGGTCAGGTGCTTTCGAAGTTTTCCTCCGGCCAGGAGTTCGCCGCATTCCTGAACACGCCTGGTAGCCAGCAAATTCTGGAGGGAATGTGGGGAGGACAGGTCAACCTCAAGGAACGCCTGCTGAAACATACCCGCCTGGGAGCGATTTTCAGCGTGATGGGACTGGGATTGCTTGTACTCTCCTTTTTTGACGACAAGGACTACGCCTTCCTTGCCGTGCTTGCCCTAGGCCTCGGCATCGGATTCCTGATTTCGGCGCGCGTTTCCTATCGCCTCTCGGAGAAAATGGGCTTGCTGCGCGAGAACGGGCCAGGGGACGTTAACGCCTCAGGCTCTCAACCCTAACCGGATTGCGCCACCCCAATCGGGGGAGGACCATGCGATTCAGCATCCCCATCACGATTGAGGTCGCTCAGGATGGAGCGGCAATGGCTCAGGGTGGACCTTTGACTGACCGCCTGTTCAATTCCATGACGGAGGCTGCCTTCCAGGTCCTCTATCAGGAAACCGGGCCGATGCTGCGAGGCTACATCCGCCGTTTGGCCAGAGATGCGGCGCTCGCTGAGGACATCTTTCAGGATGCCTTCTTACGCTTTCTGAGAACCTGTCCCGCCAATCTCGACGAGCGGCAGCAGAAAGCCTATCTGTACCGCACGGCAACTTCCCTGCTGGTAGACCACTGGCGGCGCGCGAAGCGGGAGCGGATGTGGGGATTGAAGACTCTATTTGTGGACAAGACGCTCGACAAACCGGAAATGGGCGAGGACATGGCGCGCCTGTTCGCGCGACTCAAGCCGCAGGAGCAGGCGCTGCTGTGGCTTGCTTACGTCGAAGGATTCGATCACCGCGAGATCGCTTCGGCGTTAAAATTGAGTGAGAGAAGCGTGCGGGTGTTGCTATTTCGCGCCCGAAAAAAGATGGCCGGCATTCTCACCGATGTGGGACTCGGCCCGAAGTAGGGCAGGCACTCTTGCCTGCTTCTGTATGTACAGGCCTGGAGGCCTGTATCCACTGGGAGGCCCGATATGAGAGAGGTATCCTGTTCTCAGGAAATGGCTGTTACACAAGCCGCGCGCACCGGCGAGTGGAATAACTCGCTCGAGGCCCACGTGGCCTCTTGCCCCAATTGCAAAGTAGTGATGCAAACCGTGGCTGCCATGCGATCCCTCGTCAATACCACCGAGCGCGAATCCCCCATGCCGGAGGCCACGCGCATGTGGTGTCTGGCGCTCCTCGAACAGAAACAAATGGAAACGGCGCGCGCGCGGCGG
>Ga0326597_10004887_pt1 | contig 18733 bp, 11 predicted proteins | sample RVTome_12_FD_203789 | JGI IMG/M metagenome (GOLD analysis project Ga0326597, IMG submission 203789) | Soil microbial communities from uranium-contaminated site in the Upper Colorado River Basin, Wyoming, United States - RVT100D185 | ecosystem: Environmental > Terrestrial > Soil > Contaminated >... | reverse complement strand
CGGCGCCACGACTGGGGCGAACGGCCGGTCTCAAGACCGGCGCTACGACTGGGGCGAACGGCCGGTCTCAAGACCGGCGCTACGACTGGGGCGAATGGCCGGTCTCAAGACCGGCGCTACGACTGGGGCGAATGGCCGGTCTCAAGACCGGCGCTACGACTGGGGCGAACGGCCGGTCTCAAGACCGGCGCTACAACTGTGCTCGTGCAGCGACGACAAGCCATCCGCCCCCAGGGCTCTGCTACTGAATCGACGTGTTGCCCGTGATGAACGCATGGTACGGCAGCTCGTCGAGGCACCGCAGCGTCGCCACGCACGCTGCGAGGAACGAGACGATCGAGGCCAGGAAGTAGCCGTAGCCATAGTACGGAAAGCCAAGATGGAGCGTCGCCAGGGTGGTCAGACCGTTGGTAAGGAAGAAGAAGCAGTGGAGGCCGAGCGTCAGACGGTTGAGATCGAGGTAGGACAGGACGATCGTCAACAGCAGGAAGAAGAGCTGGAACAGCGCGCCGATTGCCGCGATGCGGAATATTCCCAGCTGGCCGTACGGAATATCGAGCGCGCTGAAGATGACCGGCGCCAGCACGATGACGGTGATGACCACGACGACCTGCGGCAGGACCAGCTGTCGCGATCCAAGAATCACAGACTGCAACAGGTTCGCCTGGTTGTCCCGGATACGCGACAGCGTTGCGTGCGACCCGATGTCGCGGTAGAACCGATGGTACTGCTCGAAGAAGCGGGTCTCTATGTTCACGACGAATACGGCCATCGACGGCACGATCGTCAGGCAGGCGAGAAAGAGCGCGCTGTCGTAGTCGGGATACGAAACGAGGCCGGCGTTCAGCACCAGGCGCTCGGGCGCCGTCCACATCAGCCACTTGTCCACCCAGATGCCGGCGTAGTACATGCCGCCGCCCAGCGCGAGCGGCCAGTGCGTTCTGAAGTACGGCAGCAGCGCGAAGGGTTGCCGCACCGGGAACGGGAATTCGGCGAAGACCCGACCGATCAGAGAGAACACGATGTATGCCAGGCCCACGTCGAACCCGGCCAGCATGCCGCCGACGCCAGCGTCAGGACCGGCAACGTAGGCAGCGGTGAGCGAGATGAACATGCCTATGCCAAATGCTCGCGTGACCGCTCCATACTCCTTCAAGGTACTGAGGAACACGCTCAAGACCCAGATCCCGGCCACGAGGGCGTAGCCCACACCGGCCGCGAGCCGGGCACCCGTCGTCAAGTCGAGATACCAGAAGTAGAACGGCACGACGAGCGGCGCCGAACACGCGATCGCGATCGCCAGTCCGCCGATCACCATGCCGGGCACGCCTTCCACGGTTCTGGCAAAGATCTGATCCGACAGGTAACGTGTCAGCACCAGGGTCAGTGGACCAGTCAGGAGGAGCGAGAAGGCAAAGTTGTAGACGATGATCACACGGAACGTGGTGAGGTCCTCGTAGGAGGCGAAGTTCGGGCCGAAGAATGTGATCGCGGAGAGCGCCACGATGGCCAACAGCCACCCGCCGGAGGACGACACGGAGGCGTGGAAGTATCCCTGTGCGAGTCCCAGCAGGTCTCCGCGCACGGCCAGCTTCCGGAGGACGAAGCCGATGCCAGCCACGTCAGGCCTCCACCAACGCGCCGGCCATCTCGAGGTGCTGTTGATAGATGTCCCGGTAGGTGCGGTGGAGATCGACCTTGTTGTAGTAGCGCCGCACGCGGGCCTGCGCCGCGTGGCTGCACCGCTCGTACATTTCGGTGTCGGTCAGCAGCATGCGCAGGGCATCGGCAGTGGCAGCTGGATTGGCCAGCGGCGTCACCGCACCTGCCGGTCCGAGGGGCGGCTGCTCGCCGGAGCGCCCGAGGATCATCTCGCGGCAGGCTCCGACGTCGGTTGCCACTGACGGGATGCCGGCGGCGGCGCCTTCGAGGATGACCAACGGTTGCGCCTCGCTGATGCTTGTTAGCACGACGATGTCGATCTTCGGGAAGTACTCCTCGAGAGCCACGTTCCCTTTGAACTCGACGGTCGACTCGAGAGCGAGGTGCGAGGTCAACTGGCGGCATTCCGCGACGTAATCGGGGTCCTCTTCGAGTGGACCGAGGATCCACACCCTGATGTCCGGCACGTACTCGCAAAGCGTGGCGCAGGCTCGCAGGAAGGTCTTGATGTCCTTGATCGGCACGACCCGGCCGATGAGTGCCACGGTCGGTGGCGAGCCGTGCCCCGTGCGCGTCGCCGTCTCGGCCAACTCGATGCCATTGGGAATCACCAGGAGCCGGGACGGGTCGGCGCCGTCCTGGATCTGAAGGAGGGTGTTTCCTTCGTAGAGAGTGATCACCTTGCTACAGGCGGCGTAACACGCCCGGGAGTAGCTCGTGAACGTGTCGATCCACAGGTCGCGCAGATCGCGGTGGAGATGATCGATGCTGAGGGCGCGGAGACTGTCCTCCTGAAGCCAGTCGGCCATCGTGATCTCGACGCGCCGTTCGTTGGTGTAGATGCCGTGCTCGGTGAGCAGCACAGGGCGGCCGGTGTCGAGGTGTGCCCGGGCGCCATACAAACCGGCGTACCCGGTGCACAGAGCATGGTACACGCGAGCCGGGACGATTGGCGCGAGCAGCACAGAGTAGAGGCCGAGGAGCAAGGTGCGCCAGGTCCAGAAGTATTCGAGGAACGAGACGTGCGGACACTGGCGCTCGTACATGCGCAGCACGAGATTCCAGGCCTCTCGCGAGTTGAGCAATGCCTCACGGTCAATCTCTGGCCCCGCCGACGCCAGCGCGTCGAGCACGGCGGCTACATCGCCGAGGTTCCCGGACGTCATCAGTCGCCCAAGCGGTTCTTCCAGGCGGCGCATGAGGTCGTCTAGGCGCCGTGGCCGGCCGACGGCGGCGGGGAGCGTCTGGATTTCCACGCGCGTCATCCCGACGACGTTCGATGGGAGCTCGAACTTGAGGGGCCCCTCCGGCCCAGGCGGAACGAGCGTGACGAGATTGAACGACAGGTGTTGCTGCGCGCGGATCAGATCGTGTACCCAGGCCGACACACCCCCGGTCACGTACGGGTACGTCCCCTCGAGAATCAGGCAGACATCGGCCTCTGGAGTGGTTCTCATGCGGCATCACCTCGGCCGGCCCAGAGTTCGACCGTCCCCGAAACCTCGGTGGCCATGATCCCGTCAGGCCTATCGGCGAATCTGGACGCAACCGCGCGAAGCTCCTGGTAACCTTTCTGCGCGAAGAGGCTTTCCATCAGCCAGAGACATGCCGAGAGATGGCCGGACTCGGCAAGTCGGCGGAGACGCGGTGTGGCCTCGGCGGCTAGCCCCCGTCGCAGCTGCAGCCGGGCCAGCCGCAGCTCGACCGGTGGATCGTCCGGACGCTGACCGAGATACTGCTCGTACAAGGAAGCCGCTTTGACTCGGCAGGTTTGTTCCCGCGCCGCGTCGAGCAGTCCCGTGAACGCCTGGTCGTCGTAGTGGGTCGCAAGCGCGAGGATCGCGTCCGCGTCCTCTGGCGCATCGCGGACGGCGGCCTCGAGCGCTATCGTACGTTCGAGAAGCTGGTTCTCGAGGTGTGCGACCGCGGTCGCGGCCTGTACGCGAATGACGTTGTGTTCGTCGTGTAGCGCCGCCTTGAGCGCGGGCGCGAAAGCCGGGTCGAACCGCTGCGCGATGAGGGCAATCACGGCCTGTCGCTGCCGGATGGAGCCAAAGGCGAGGATGTCGAGAAACGGGATCACCTGCTTCGTCGCGGGCCGATCACTGGCGCGGCGGCCGACGCGACGCCAGAGCTCGGCGTGCTTGTCGACCTGGTTTGGCGGAAACAGCATGGCGTGCCACTGGTCGACCGGCGTCGACCGTCGCGCGTAATGCCACTCGAGGGTCATGGCCAGTAGCACGCCCGCGGAGCCGAGCGGACCAAATACCGCCGTCGAGAGCCAGAGCAGGAGGGGGTGTCGCGCCGAGCGCCTGGCCGGGCGAAGTACCCAGACACCGACCGCCGTCAGGATGACCAAATGGCCCGTGAGAACCGCCGGCAGGCCGTAACCCCAGGCCAGTGAAGCCATCAGCACGCATTCCACCGGCGTCAGAAGAACGGCTAGCGCAGCCGTGACGAGGCTATGCCCGCCGGCAGCCTCGATCCCAGAGGGCGTCCTCATGGACTCGGATCCGGTACGTTCGCGTAGGTCGCCGGTCATCTCACGCCACCATATCGGACGTGATGGCCCGCAAGGCTTGCCGCGACGCCGACTGGCCGGCGACACAAAGGGTGCGCACCTGCGTGGTGCAGTTCACCTCGTGGCGGCACGCATCGCGCAGGGCTTGAACGAGCCGGCGAGCCGCGATCACAGCGCCCTCCCCGTTGGTGCCAGGGAGCAGCACGGCGAACTGTGTCCCCGGTGGTTCATGACTGAACACGAGGTCGGTGCGCCGCAGGGACTTCTGGGAGACTCTGCCCATAATGGCCGGCAGGGCGTGCCGGTCGTCGTCTGACAGCTCGGACACATCCACGCGAAAGAAGAGAAGCGTGAGGTCGAAGCCGAAACGCAGCGCCACTTCGGTGAGGTACTCGACCTGCCTGGTGAGGTACCGTGCCCCATACAGCTGCGTGGTCTTGTCCTCGATCCGATTGGCTTCGTGGGTGACGGCGTTGGCGTACGCGGCGGCGATCCATTCGCACATCGCCTTGAACGTGCGGAGGCTGCTCAGGTTGAAATCAAGAAAGGTCATCTCCTCGATCTTGAGCATGCCAAACAAGTTGCCGCCGGCTGGGTCGACCAGCGGGCCGGCCATCAGGCCCTGCCCCTCGAGCAGTCTCTCGCCGTCAGGCGTTGCCACCGACACGAAACGCCGGGCGCCGACCACCTCCCGAAAGAGCGGGTTCTCGGCCGAGTAGTGCGGTGCGAGCCCGCGCTCCTGGCGCAGGCCCTGGGCTGCCACCAGCACGAGCGCATCACCCTTGAGCAGCCACAAGGAGAACCCCTTGGCGCTCAGCGCGACGTTCATCAGGTCCGTCGCGCCTTGGAGCACCTCGTTCGGATCTAGCGTTTCGAGCTCTCGCGCCGCCTCGAACATGCCGGTCGCCGTGCGTAACTGGCCGGCGAGACGCGTCTCGAGTCGCTCTTTCGCCACCGTCATCTCGCCGTGTGCTCGGGACAGGAGCTCCACGCGCCGCTCTGCGTTGCGTAGTCGATCGACCGTCTCGACGTACTGGAGGCGGTGGCGCACGCGCAGTTCGCCGAACATCACTGAGGCCGCCATCCAGAGCAAGGGACGCAGCAGGATCTGCACCGTGTACTCGTGCACGTCCTGGTCGAAAGCCTGAGGAGGCAGGTTGCCGACTAGCAAGGCAATCGTCGAGGCGCCCGTCGCCAGCAGCGCGTGTGTCGTGCCGTACTGGACGGCCATGAACAACACGATCGCCCAGAACGGGTGCAGCTGCGCGTGCATGAAGCGGTCGCCGGACCCCCAGATGGCATCGGCGACAAGGACCAACCCGATGAACAGTCCGGTCTCGATGACGGGCGAGCGCCACGGCACGTGGAGTCCATGTGCCGGCTCCTCCTGCTGTGCCGGTGACGTCTGGCCGTTCGGGTCCCCTGGGTGTAACGCGTCCGTCATATCAGAATCGGGTTGTCAGCCGGACACCGCTCCTGAACACCTGGTGTGTGGTTGCGATCGTATAGAGCTGGCGCTCGGCCCAGAGTTCGACCCCCACCCTCGCAGTGGGGCGGGGGATGGCGCGAGCTGTGACGAACGACCCTCGACCCCCGAGCCGGTCGATCGTGTAGCCAGCCGCCACCTCTGTTTCCCACAGATTGAGAGCAGTGAACCGACTGATAGCCCCGAACACATGTACCTCCCGGCTGGACAACGGAATGGGCACGAAGGGTCGTCTGTCGGCGGCCGTCACCACCGTTGCGCTGCGGACGTGTTCCTTGTCGAGACCGTACTGGACCGCAAGCGTCGGCGAGTGGTGACGCACCGTGCGCACGACGCCGAGCCCCAGGGCCGTGGACGATAGACTCGCGCCGGAGGCGAGCCGGTATCGATTCCACCCGAGCACGGACCACGCGGACATCTCCGCTCCCAGGCGCCACTCTCGCTGCGTGCTGAGGCGATCTCTTCGGCCATCGTCGGCGGCGCTTTCTAGCAGGTCCCAAACTGGTCTGCCCAGTTCCGCGGTGACACTCGAGACGCCGCGGAGATCGTGTCGCGTGAGTGTCAACCCCGCGCCAGGCCCGCCGCTCGTCCCGAACACGGCGCCGGTCGCAGTGGTTCCGATCGCCACTGGCACCGTGGCGCTCACCTCGAACTGGCTCAGGTCCGCATCGAGTCGTGTGCTGTCGCCGTCGGACCTCAAGACGCTTGGCGCGGTGATGTGCAGCCGCTGCACTTTCACGGAGACCGGCGTGTGTGAGCGCAGTCGTCCTTCGACGAGCACCTTCGTCGAGCCCTCGTCCCACGCGTCGCTCACCGAGCGATGCTCGGTCTCTACAGACGCGCGTGGCGACCGCTGTCGCTCCAACTCGTCCAGCAAGTCCGAGATGTCCTCGCGCTGTGGTGCTTCGGCGCGGGCAGCGTCGTAGCGCCGGTCAGCCTGCGCCAGACGTCCCCGTTCGGCGTCGAACTGTCCTTGAGCCAGCAGGACGTCTGGATCGGAAGGAAAGCGCGCCGCCAGATCGTCGAGGACCTTCAGCGCGTCTGCATATCGACCGCGAAACACGTACCACTGAACGCGAAGGAGGTCGAGGCGCCTGGCGCCGCCTGGGTCCGTCGCCATCTGCATCTGCGACGCGTTGTCATCGATTTGCAGCACGAGACGGGCACGCTCGTAGTCGCCCCACTGAAGGAGCGCCACCACGTAGTCGGCGCGAACGTGGTCGAGGGCGGCGTCGTCCCGCAGGAGGCGTTCGAAGATCTCCTGTGCGCGATCGCGGTCGTCGAGTCGGACGAGCACGTTGGCCAGCAGTGTCTGGTTGGCGGCGGCCACAGTCGGATCGGTCAATCGGTCGAGCGCCTGGGCGAAACGTTCTCGAGCGCGATCGTTCTCGCGGTCGGCCCGCGCAATCTCACCCAGTTGATACAGGGGCTCGGGTTCGTCGCCTCCTGCGGCCTCGTAGGCCGTCAGCCAATTCCGCGACTCACGCCTGCGACCATCGTAGAAGGCCAGCGTGCCCAGCCACCGTGTGGCTTCGAGATCCAGCGGGTCCAACGACACCACCTCGCGGAACGCACGACCTGCCAGATCGGTGAGATTCTCCGCCAACGCCGCGCGGCCGGCCTGCCGCAGTACGGATGCGCTGGAGTTGTTGCGAGCGAGGACACGCTCGAGCGCTTGTTGCAGGAGGTGCCGATCGCCGGTAGCGCGGTGCGCGTCTACCCACGCGCCGACGAAGGCCTCCGACGCGTGTTCTGGGAGATCGGGAAAGGTCCTGGCGACGACGGCCGATCCGGCGGCGTTGATCAGATGGGACATCCAGGCTGGCTGGTCGCTCGGCGGTGCCTGCTCCAGGCGCACAGCCAGCCACTCGAGCTGTTCACCCGAGGGGTGGGGCCCCCACAAGGAGAGAAGCTGCTCGAGATCGGGATCTGCAGGTCCTGCCGCGGCCGCAAGCCGCTGAGTGACATCGGCCGCGCGGGCGGGCTCGTCGAGCTCGACAAGTCGTGAGGCTGCCGCGCGCCGCGTCTCGTCCGAGCTTTCATCAGCCAGTCCAATCGTCGTCCAGAGTGTGACTTGTTCCGGTGTACGACCCACGCGCGCCAGGTGCTCGTCGTAGGCGTACACCCAGGTCCCGCCGGCGTCGTGGGCCAACCGCTCGAGGTGCGGGAGTAGGATCGTCTCTGGCGCGCCGAGATCCATGAGCGCGTGCACGAGAGGCTCGTCAACCTGCGGGTGCGCCGCCCCGTCGGTGCCGAGCGTCTCGCCGCCCGCGGGGTCGAGGGCTTCTGCCACGACGCCGATGGCACGGTCCAGCTCACCGCTGGCTCTGGCAGATTCAACGAGCGGAGAGAGCCAGCGGCCCACGTCCTGCTGAGCGAGTGCCACGATCGGCTCGACGAGCGACGCGCGCTCGCCGATGGTCCAGAGCGCCTCGACGAGCAGGCCGCGGTGAGTCGGGTCCACACTGTCGTCCAGCAGCCGCGACCCGAACACGGCGCGCAGTTCCGTGTCCACAGCGGCACCGTCGACGAGCGCCCCGTACAAGGCCGTGTCGTAGGCCAGCGCGGCGTCTGCGCTCTCACGGTGGACTTGCCTCAGGGGTTCGAGCGCCTCCACGGGACGCCCCTCTGCCAGCAGCGCCTGCCCGAGCAGCAGGGCGTCGTCGCTCGTACCGGAAGCGGCGTGCAGGCGTCGCGCAGCTCTGAGGGCGAGCCGCGCGTCCTTTCGATCCGATAGGAGGAAGTACACGTCGCGCAGGGTTTGTGCGTCGGCTTCAGACGGCGGGCCGGCATCGAACCAGGCGCCGAGCAGGTCGCTTCTGCCTGCGGTCGCCGCGAGACGGGCCCATACGCCCCTCGCCGCCGCTGAATGCCGTGACAGGGGCCCGAGCACATCCAACGACTCGTTCACGCGCCCCAGCCTTCCCGCCAGTGTGGCGAGGTCGGTCAGCGCCCAGTCTGGCGGGTTTCCGGTGTCGACGAACCGGTACAGCCGGTCGAAAGCCCGCTCGGGAAAGCCAGCCTTGATCTCGAATTGCGCCAGCGCAGCGACTTGCTCTGCTGTCGCCTTGCCGCTGGTGTCAACGCGGGCGATCCATCGCTCGGCGCTCGCGGTGTCACCCCGATCGACGGCCAGCTCCAACGCCAGCCATGGCGAATCGGACAGGCTGTCGTCTCCCAGATGCGTGATGAGCGCTTGTGCCTGGTGACGCGCGTCGTGTGATACGGCGTACCCAATCACGGCCGCGACCACGTCTGGATCGGGAGCACGCGCGGGGTTTGTCAAGACGCGCTCGATGGCGCTGTAGTCTGAGATCGTCAGGGCGAGGTCGACGAAGGCGTGTAGTGGCTCCGGCCGCAATGGCCGTGTCGCGTCGAGTGCCGCCATCTCTGCTACCACGAGCGCCGCCTGGTCGGTGTCCCGTGCTGTGCGGGCACGCCCCGCGAGCAGCTGGGGAGAAGGCTCCGCCCCGGGCAGCGGCTCGAACAACGCCATGGCCGCGTCCATCCGTCCCCACCCCCGCATGGCTCCGCCGAGCGAGGCGAGGACCCCCGGCTGCTCTCGAGCGATCGGCAAGGTCTGAATGCGTTGTGCAAGAAGGGAGGTGCGCCCGAGGTCGATGAGCAGACTGGCGTACATCTCCAGTGCCGCGTAGTCGAACGCGCGGGGCTCGCGGCGTCGCAGCTGCTCGAGACTCTCGAAAGCTGTTTCCCGCCGGCCGAACGCGGCTTGGAGCTGCGCGGCCCGCACGTGTTCGTCGGCGGTGGCAGAACCTCTGTCCACGAGATCCTGTAGCAGCGAGGCCTCGGCCGGCTCGTCGCCATTTCCCCTGTAGAGCGCGATGAGCCGGCGCGCCAACGATTCGGAGGGCGCGAGCCGGTAGAGATTTGTCAGAGCCTGAATCTCGTCCTGCAGTCGCTGTGCGTTTCCGTACAGTTGGGCCAGGTGTTGCCATGCACCTGCATCGGTGGGATGTTGTTCGACGTAGACCTCCATCTCGGAGAGCGACTCGTCCACTCGTCCCTCGAAGAGATAGAGCTCGCCGTGCGCGACCACGGACGCCGTGCTCGAGACGCCGTACTCCGCACCGGCGGCGAGCACCTGCCGCGCCTGAGCAACGTCGTGATTCCTCACGTGGATCAACAGCAGCTCGTCGCCCTGTGGCAGGAGACCTACCCCGGCGACCAACGCGCATGTCGCCAGAACGACAGCGCCGAGCTGATAGCGTCTCAGCGCCCGTCGCCCGTGGGAAAGCGGCGACGCGTTCGCGTTAGTGCGCGACACGGGCGGCCTCCGAGGGGCTGATAGTGACCTCGACGGGTTCTCTGGTGAGCTGCGGTAAGTGCAGAGACAGCAGCCCAGAGGCCGCCTTCTTCGCCACGAACTGGCCCGAACGACCGGATCTGGAGTGCCACCGCACATCGGCGCTGTCGCCAAAGGGCCAGTGCCACGTCGAGTCGCCAGGACCGTACCCGTGGGTGGTGAATCGCACGATCGTCGATTGGCGTCGCACGTGTGACACGTGCCACCGGGACTCCACGAGGTAAGGCACCCGCTCGGAGGGTTCGCCGCTGGCCGACTCGGTCGGCTTCAACGCCACGACGGGGGTCGATTCCGCTTCATCAAGCGCCACGAACAGATTGCCAAGCTCGTGACGTTGTCCGATCACCCCGCGTGACCGTTCCCAATCGACCCCTGAAAAAGTCCCGTGGTCGAAGCGGATTGTCTGGAGGTCGCCCCGATTGAGCACCCGCCAGGCGCGCGTGCCCACTTGCTCGAAGACAGTCGTGAAGAAGCCTTCGACGATGCGGCTGAAGAGGCTGGTCTCGATTGGCGCCAGCTGCAGCGACCGAGCGTACGCGAGGTTGGCGCGAACGGCGTTCAGGCTCGACAGTCGTTCGCCGGAGTACATGTGGTAATAGAGGTTGAATGGCTTCAGGCGTCGCGGTGATCCGGTGTTCCGTACTGTTCTGGCCAGGAACGAGAACCCGAAAAACCGATCGCGCCACAAGTCGGTGTAGGTGTTCTCGTTGCTGTTCGAGGCGTACACCTGCAGCTGGTCGCCGAGGCGGAAGCCGAGCGGAGAGACCCACGCGGCGGACGAATATTCCCGATCGAACCGGGTCTCGCCGCCATTGATGTTGGCGAGGCCAGACCGACGGGCATGCGAGACAGCGCGCTCGAACGGCTTGGTGTCACCCGTCCATTGCACGAGGCTGACGCGCTTGTCGTGCGGGAGAAGGTCCTGCAGGAAGGCTGCGGCCTTGTCGATTTCCGTGGTCAGGCTGAATGCTTGCGTGTTGTACGATCTCGGCTTCCCTTGTACGGCATGGTGAAGGAGATCTGAACCCGACGCACCAGACAGTGGCTGTGTCGAGTACTGCTGCTCTCTGGCCACGTTGGACGCCTGCTCGAAGAATCCCCAGTCGAATGGGTGGCTGTAGGTGTGGATCGCCGGCTCCACCTGGGAAAGACCGTAGAGGTCCTTCGCAACGGTCAGGCTCTCGACTGTCCCATGCCACGCCGGATCGATGTCGCCGACGATGACGCCAACCGTGACGGGCAGGTCAGGGAACGGCCGAATGAGCTCTTCGAGTACGACACGCCCTGCGATCACGTACCGGGTTCGGTGCGGCTCGATCTGAGTCAAGTTACGCCAGCCGTCGCCGTCGATGTGGCTGTAATAGATCCGCCTGCCTGACAAGGTCGTCGTGTCGGGTTTCGGCACCTCGTCGGTGTCAAAAGCCTCGCGGAAGAACTCGAATGGGTTCAGGTACCAGTTTCGGAATTCCCGGTTCAAGACGCGGTGGGCGAAGTAGGCGTACCCCAGTGCGACGTACGCACCTCGCGGTCCGACGATGACCAGGTCAGACTCGGTGGACGGACGTCCGTCGGCGGCAACTCGGAGCGCCGTCTTCGCGTCCCGAGCGATTGCCTTGACCCTTGCGTACGGCGGCACGACACGCGGAAGTGGGCGTTCAAATTCTATGAGGCGCGGGTCGCGAATGACATAGCGCGTGCCGTACGTCGTGGTGTGCCAGCCTCCGTCGTACCGCCACCCCAGTCCTGCCAGGGCACGGTTGATGGCATCGAAGGGCACTGGTGTTCCGTGATCGTCACGGAAGGCGCCGAGCGAGCCGATGACGACAAGCGGAATCCGGTGTTGCGAGAGCTGCTCGATCCACCGCAGGTACCCATGTGGGTCGCGCATCTTGTCGTCTTCGAACCACGTCAGCACACCGCGCACGTCCCTCAGGGTGCCGACTGGAGGCCATCCCGTCTGGATGTCGTGGTAGCGCACGATCAGCCCGAGATGGTTGAGTGGCATCTCGGCCAGCGCGTGGACGTCCGAGTACCTCGGGCTCGTGACCTCTGCGCTGTCGTACAGGGCCAACACCGTGCGCGCGATCGGACGTGGGACTGCCGCCGTCTGGGCCGAGTCGTCGGCCGCGCACGGAATCACTGTACCTAAGGCGAATACCGCGCACAGGACTCCGATAAGCAAGGGTGGCTGCCGCCTCACTGGGGCTCCTTGACGACCGTGTCGAGGAGCGGCGTCGATACGTACGGCACGAACCCGTGTGTCCGCTGCCGTCGATAGAGGCGGCGGACGCCCTCTTCATCGGCCGGGTCCCAATAGTCGAGCGTGAACAGCTTCAGCCTGGGGTTCAGCGCCTTGGCCCGGCGCAGGGCGTCCATCTGCCACTGGACATCGGAGGTTGGCACGGGTGCATAAGACTTCGTGACCGGATCGAAGCTCGAGAGCACCGACTCGCCGAGGAGAATGTCAATGGAGTCGGCAACCGCGGGCACAATGGCGTAGCCCCGGTTCATCATGAGCACGATGTCCGGGTAGTGATGCCGGATACCGCGCACTAGTTGTATGGCCGCCTCTTGCATCCCGCCATAGCGCGTCGGATCCCGGCGTTCCAGGAACTCCGCATCGTCCAGCGTGTCGAGGAACAGGCCGGTGAAGCCGGCTGCGAGGGCACGGGGCACGATCTCCTCGATGACGGTGCGTGTCCACTCGGCACGGCGGAAGTCCACGTAGTTCGCATCCGTCCAGACCGGGTGCGCTTCGAGGATGACCCCTGCGTCAGCCAACGCGGGAAAGGCGCGACGCCCTCGCCCAATCTGCGTCAGGGAGAGATACGCCAGCACCGTTCTGTCGCGGTCGACGATCGGTGCCAGGGGCGGGTGTCGATCGGGGTCCAGAACGACGACGTCGTAGTCGACCAGATCGAAGGCCGACGGGAGGTCGCTGTAACACACAACCCAACGCTCGGGGGTGTCAGCGCGTAAGCCGGCGCTGGCGAGGAGCCAGATGGCGACCCCGAGACGAGCCAATGGCGGCGTGACGATTTGTGAGATTGTGCGCATTCCCAAGTTGGGCCGTGCGGGACTTCTTTGGGCAGAGGACCCCCTATTGGCTTAATCGGATGCATGGCCAGCGTTGTGTAGCGCGGAAGTTCACGCTCGTGCACGGTACTTCCAAGGAGGGCCAGGAAGGCGCCGCCTGAATCTGGTGGCACACGTGCGGGTCTGGCTCACCCGCGACTCGTGACCAGGGACTCGGCTACCATGGTGCCGTGGAGCATCATAAGAACCTCGCCATTCTCGTCGGCGGCGGTCCCGCCCCCGGCATCAACAGCGTCATCGGCGCGGCCACCATCCGGGCGCAGCTGGAGCAGATGGGTGTGGTCGGGATACGCGACGGCTTCGAGTGGATCATGCGCGGCGACATCGACCACGTCGTCCCGTTGACGCTCGACGGCGTCAGCCGTATTCATTTCCGCGGCGGCTCGCACATCGGGATCTCGCGTGCCAACCCCACGTCCGACCCGGCTCTCCTCGAGAACGCGGTGATCTCGCTGTTGCGGCTGAACGTCACGCAGCTCATCACCATCGGCGGAGACGACACCGCGTTCTCGGCGATGAAGCTGGAGCAACGCGGCGCAGGCCGCATCCGCGTGGTTCACGTGCCGAAGACGATCGACAACGATCTCGACCTGCCGCCGTACGTGGACACCTTCGGCTATCAGACGGCGCGCCACCATGGCGCGGAGATCGTGAAGAACCTGATGGTCGACGCCAAGACCACGTCACGCTGGTACTTCGTCGTCGCCATGGGTCGCAAAGCCGGTCACCTCGCGCTCGGCATCGGGAAGGCTGCCGGCGCGACGTTGACACTCGTTTCGGAAGAGTTTCCGAAACCCATTCGCCTGAAGGCGATCGTCGACTCGCTGGCGGGCGCGATTATCAAGCGCCTCAGCTACGGGCGCCTGGACGGCGTCGCGATGGTCGCAGAAGGCGTTGTGCTGAACGTGGCACCCGAGGATCTCGAGGGCATCGACGAGGTCGAACGTGATGCGCACGGCCACCTGCGCATCGCGGAGGTGAATATCGGCGAGATTCTGAAGGCGCAGGTGGCCGCCAGGCTTCGGACATTCGGAATCAAGGCGACGATTGCCGCCAAGAACATCGGGTACGAGCTGCGCTGCGCGGATCCAATCCCCTACGACATGGAGTACACGCGCGATCTCGGTTACTGTGCGGCGAAGTATCTGCTGGCCGGTGGGAACGCCGGCATGATCTCGCTGCAAGGCGGCCATTTCGTGCCGGTCCCGTTCACGCAGATGATTGACGGCGAGACGGGCCGCACGCGCATCCGGCTGGTGGACATCACCTCGACCCGGTACGCTATCGCGCGCCGTTACATGATTCGCTTGAGGCGGGATGACTTCGTCGATCCACACGACCTGGCGAAGCTCGCCGCCGCAGCGCACGTCTCTCCGGAGGAGTTCCAGCGAGAGTTCGAGTACTTGATCGCCAGCGAGCCGCCGCCGCTTGCAATCGACGAGCTCGGCGAGCGGGTCGTCTTCACGGGCGAAGACCGCCTCGAGTGAAGCACCGGTATGTGTAAAAAGCCCTTTCGTAATTCGGGACAGCGAGAGGCCGACACATGACGAGAAAACGCAGGGACCTCAGTCGACGGGATTTCCTGAGAACGGGTGTGGCTGCGGGTATCGGCGCGACCGCCCATGCGGGCGTCGAGGCCGCGCAGGCGCAGGCGGTCACCGCAGCAGACATCAACTGGGATCACGAGGCAGACGTCGTGATTGCCGGGGCGGGTGCCGCGGGACTTTGCGCCAGCGTCAGCGCGCGAGATCGGAGGGTGTCCGTGATCGTGGTCGATGAGAACCACGACATCGGGGGGCACGCGATGGTCAGTGGGGGGCGGATCCCGTTGGGTGGCGGGACGAGCTTTCAACGCAGGTACGGCATCGAAGATTCGGCGGAGCAGGTCTTTCTGGACCATACGAACCATGCCTACGCCGAGTTCAGATACAGCGACCGGGGACTCGTACGGACCTGGTCTGACGAGAACGTGCCGACCTTCGAGTTCCTCGTGGAAAACGGCGTCACGTTCATCGAAGATCCGCCTCTCGTTGTGAACGGCGGCTCCGTGCCCAGACTGGCTATCGCTCAGCCGTACTCCGACGATCTCAACGAGACCATCAATAGGGCGCGGAGGAATGTAGTCTCGGCGAATATCGCTTCCAGGGCGGAGAAATGACGCTTCTCGGTCTAGGGACGTGCCGCTCGGAAGAGGCCGCATGCCAGGCCGAACTGAACCGGATTGTACAGTGGCAGACGGAAGACGGACCATCCTGGCTGTCGGCGAATGTGCCGGAGAACGGTGGGCGCGGAAGACTGGAGTGGTCTCAAGAACGGGGTTCGAACGCGGGGCCGACAACGGTGCCAGATCTTGGCGCGCTCGTGATGGCGCCCGAGTGAAGCTCGTCGGGAGAAGCCGGACTAAAGTCCGGCGCTACAAGAAGAGGGCGGGCCGAGACGTCGAGCGCAACTCCTTACCACGTGCCAGCCGCGGAACGCCACCCCTGCAGCACGTGCATGTAATTGGCTCGCTCGAAGGCGAGCGGATTCGGCGTGCGCAGCAGGCTCATGCTGCCGCGCATCTGCGTCACCGACTCGTACTCGTGCTCCTCCATCCACGCCTCGAGACCCTCCAGAACGGTGCGGAGGTGCTCCGGGCCGTTGCGCAGGAGGCAGGAGACCATCTGCACGGCGTGGGCGCCCGACATGATGGCCTTGATGGCATCCATCGACGAGTGCACACCCCCCGTGGCGGCCAGGGACAGCCCGACGTGGCCATGGAGAATGCCGAGCCATCGAAGGCGGAGCAGGAGCTCGGATGAATCCGACAGGCGCAGGCTTGGCACGGTTTCCAGCGCGTCGGCGTCGATGTCTGGTTGGTAGAAGCGGTTGAAGAGCACCAACCCGCTTGCGCCCGCGCGCTCCAGCTCTCGCGCGAAATGCGAGAGCGAGGAGAAGAACGGTGAAAGCTTGACCGACAGCGGAATCGTGACCGAGCCACGAACCGTCTCGATGATGTCGAGGAGCCGCCGCTCGACGGCGACGCCGTCTTCGTCTGGATCGGTGGCGAGGAAGTAGGCGTTCAGCTCGAGCGCGTCGGCGCCTGCCTCCTGGATGAGCGAGGCATAGCTCAGCCAACCCTCCGCCGTGATGCCGTTCAGCGACCCAATCACCGGAAGGTCCGTGCACTGCTTGATGAGCCGGATCTGTTCGAGGTACTTGTCGGGTCCGAGCTCGAACTCGTCGGGACTCGGGAAGTACGACAGGGCCTCCGCGAACGAGTCGGCATGGGCATCCATGGCCGACACGGCACTCATCTGCTCGTGCGTGATCTGTTCCTCGAACAGCGAGTGCATGACGATCGCCGAGGCCCCGGCATCCTCGAGGCGCCTGACCACATCCAGGTCGTCGACGAGCGGAGATGCTCCCGGCATCAGTGGATGCGGCAAGTGCAGACCGAGATAGTTCGTCGACAAGTCCACGGCTGTTCTCCTCACGTGCCTGCATCCCCGGCTGGATTCGGCGCTTGAGCCAATCGCACGAGGTGCTCGTATCGCGCTCGAGCTTCGCGATCGCTTATTGCGAGCAGTCGCCGGAAGCGTTCGGGATCCTGTTGTTCGACGAGGCGGAATCGGGTCTCTTTGTTCATGAACTCCTTCAGACCGATCTTCGGAGCCGGCGAGTCGAGCTGCAGCGGCGACAGCCCTTTGGCGGTGCGTCGCGGATCGAAGCGGAACAAGGGCCAGTGACCGGATCCCACGGCTGATTTCTGCTGCTCGGCGCCATACGCCATGTCATAGCCGTGGGCAATGCAATGACTGTAGGCGATCACGATCGACGTGCCTGGATAGGACTCGGCCTCCACCATGGCCCTGACCGTTTGGGTGTCTCTGGCGCCGAATGCGACCGTGGCGACGTAGACATGGCCGTGCGCCATGGCCATCCCGGCGAGGTCCTTCTTGGGGAGCGCCTTGCCGGCAATGGCGAACTTGGCGGCGGCGGCCATGGGTGTCGCCTTCGACTGTTGCCCCCCGGTGTTGGAGTAGACCTCGGTATCGAGCACGAGGATTCTGACCCGGCTCTGCGTGGACAGCACGTGGTCCAAGCCTCCGTAGCCGATGTCGTACGCCCAGCCGTCTCCCCCCACGATCCAGACGCTCTTGTCGACGAGGTAGTCAGACAGCTCCTCCAGTAGACGGGCATCGGGATCCCTCAATCCGGCCAGCTGACTCCGCAGGGCGATCACGCGCTTGCGCTGATCGGAGATGCCCAGCTCGTCGAGTTGGCTCGCGCCCAGCAACTCGCTGACGAGCCCGCCATCGAGGTTCGGGGCGAGCCGTCCCACCAGTGTTCGCGCTCGAGCCGCGTGCTGGTCAAGCGCGAGACGCATGCCGAAACCGAACTCGGCGTTGTCCTCGAAGAGCGAGTTCGCCCAGGCCGGGCCGCGGCCGTCGCGATTGGTTGTGTACGGCGTGGTCGGAAGGTTACCCCCGTAGATGGACGAGCACCCGGTGGCATTCGCCATGAAGATGCGGTCGCCGAACAGCTGCGTGAGCAGCTTCAGGTAGGGGGTCTCTCCACAACCGGCGCAGGCGCCCGAGTACTCGAACAGGGGTTCGAGGAACTGCGAGCCCTTCACGTCCAGCTTCACCGACAGGCGGTCGACTTCAGGCAGGTCGAGGAAGAAGGCGTAGTTCTCGCGCTCGGCGGCACGCAGCGGTCGCTGGGGGTGCATGTCGATCGCCTTGTGCCGGGGATTCGACTTGTCCTTCGCAGGACACACCACGACACACAGGTTGCAGCCCGTGCAGTCCTCGGGAGCAACCTGGATCGTGTACTTTTGGCCTCGATACTCGGCGCCCTTGAAATCCATCGACTTGAAGGTCGCCGGCGCAGAGGACAGCCAATCGGGAGCGTACACCTTTGCACGAATGGCCGCGTGCGGGCACACGATTGCGCACTTGTTGCACTGGATGCAGAGACTCGAATCCCAGACTGGAATGTCCTGGGCAATGTTCCGCTTCTCCCACTTGGTGGTCCCGGTGACCCAGGTCCCGTCGACGGGAAAGGCGCTCACCGGGAGCAGGTCACCCTGGTTCGCCATGATGACGGCAGTCACACGCTGGACGAAGTCCGGCGCTTCGGCGGGCACGACCGGTGGTCGTGCCCGGGCGCTCGTGGCCTGGCTGGGGAGCTCGACCCGATGGAGCTCGCTGAGTGTGTGGTCGACCGCGGCACAGTTGCGCCGCACGACCTCCAGGCCTCGCTTGCCATAGGTCTTCTCGATGGCCGACTTGATCGCGTCGATCGCACGCTGGCGAGGCAGGACCTCGGAGATCGCAAAGAAACACGTCTGCATGATCGTGTTGACGCGGCGTCCGATTCCAGACTCGCGAGCGACCCGCTCGGCGTCGATCACATGCAGCGAGAGTTTCTTCTCGACGATCGTCTCCTGCATCTCGCGCGGCAGTTGGTCCCAAATCTCATCCGGTCCGTACGGGCAGTTCAGCAGAACGACGGCACCGACCGCGGCGTGCTCCAGAATGTCGAACTGCTCGAGGAAATCGAAGTGGTGACAGGCGACGAAGCTGGCCTGATTGATGCGATAGGTGGCCCGGATGGGTCCCGGTCCGAAACGCAGATGCGAAACCGTGACCGCGCCGGC
>Ga0326597_10004885_pt1 | contig 18738 bp, 13 predicted proteins | sample RVTome_12_FD_203789 | JGI IMG/M metagenome (GOLD analysis project Ga0326597, IMG submission 203789) | Soil microbial communities from uranium-contaminated site in the Upper Colorado River Basin, Wyoming, United States - RVT100D185 | ecosystem: Environmental > Terrestrial > Soil > Contaminated >... | reverse complement strand
TCTGGTTCGTAGCGCTGGGTCTCTGCCTTGCCTCGACTCCGGCCCAGGCCGCCTGCCCACGCATCCTCGAGGTCGACGTCGGCAACAACCAGGTCAAGCTGACCAACCTCGAGGCCGGCACCCAGCCGAGCGGCTATTGGCTTTGCAACTTTCCGAATTATCAACAGGTGGCGCAGCCCATCGCCTTCGGGGAGACGGTCCTCGTTTCGCTGCAGGGAAGCTTCCTCAGCGCCGGCGATGGAGAGCTCGGCCTTTACAACACGAACTCCTTCGACAGTTCCTCGGCGATTCTCGACTACATGGAATATGGCAGCAGCGGGCACATGCGCTCCAGTGTTGCGGTCGCGGGAGGCGTCTGGACGGCCGGTGACTTCGTCCCGCTTCCGCCGATTGGCGCCATGGAGTGGTCGGGCGTTAGCTGCGCCGACCCCGGCAACGCCGAGGCGTGGCAGGCCGTCGTGCCACGCAAAGCCGAGAGTTTCGCAGCCGTCAAGGCGTTGTTCGACTGAAGAATCTTCTCATCTGCGGCTCGCTCTTCGCGGCGTGCCTTTTGGGCTGCACCAATGCCCAAGATGATCCCGAGCCCGATCAGGTCGTCGAATCACGCGCGGAGCAGCTCGGCTCGCTGCCGTATATCGCTCGCCCGACTGTGCGTGAAGAACACAGGGGCCTCAGCGGCGTCGTACGCCATGCCACCGGTCGGACCTACGAAGGCTTCAACCTGTACGGCTCCCTCACGCGAGGCCGCATCCTGCTCCGAGACATGTCCGGCGAGATCGTCGCCTCGTGGAATGCCGAGAACATCTTCTCCGATCTCGCCAGCTTTCCACTGGGACGAGAACCGCTGGAGCGTGCCGGTGGACGGCCCGCGCCGGGGATCATGGTCGCCGAACTCCACCGAGGAGCCCTCTTCACCATCGAGTCTCTCTCGGGAATCGCCAAACTCGATCGGGATTCGAACGTCCTGTTTGCCTTGAACAACAACGCCCACCACGATCTGGATGTCTCGGAGGACGGAACGATCTATGTCCTGACGGCGGTGCCGAGGGAAATTGATCTCGGTAGCAGATCGATCACGGTGATCGACGATCAAATCGAGATTCTCAGCCCACGCGGCGAACTCCGCGAGCGCCATTCGATCTTCGAGATCTTGTCCGAAAGTCCGAGGACACGGCCCCTCGTCGAGAAGCAACTTCGCTACGCGAGTTACTGGTTCGATCATCTCGATGAGTGGTTTCAGGAGAAACTCAGCGAGGATGCGCAGACGCGCGCCGCGCAGGAATCGCTGTTCGATTTCTACCGTTCGCTCTCTCTGAAGAAGAGGCGAGAGCTGCGGCGAGCCCACGAACTCTATCTCCTACTCCACACACCTGCCGATATTCTCCACAGCAATGCTCTGCAAGTGCTCTCCGGGGGAAACACTGGAGATGTCCTGGTCTCCGTCCGGGAGCTGGATCTCGTGGCGATCGTGAATGTCGTGTCGGGAGAAGTCAGCTGGTCGTGGGGTCCCGGCGAATTGAGCCGCCAGCATCAGCCTTCGCTTCTCCCCGATGGGAATCTGCTCATCTTTGACAACGGAACCAAGCGCCGAAGCTCCCGGATCATCGAAGTGAAGCCCGCCACCCAGGAAATCGTGTGGTCCTACGGGGAAACGCCCGGGACGAAATTTTTCTGCGGCGCCATGGGCGGCGTCCAGGGACTGCCCAACGGAAATGTTCTCATCACCGACTCGGGAGCCGGGCGTGTCCTCGAGGTCGATCGAGCCAGTGAGACCGTCTGGGAGTTCTTCAATCCGGACAGCGGCTTCAATCCCTTTGACATCAACCCGGCGGCGGAGACGATCGAGGCTATCTATAGAGTCACTCGGGTCTCTCCGGCAGAGCTGGAGGCCGTGCAGCTACGCTGAGCGCCCCGCCGGGGCGCACAAGATCGCATCGTTCGTCGGCCTGAAGTGTGAACTATCTTTGGGGCTCTTCGAGCCCTGGGAGGGCCCGAATGGCCGCTCTTTCGATTAAGGGTCGGCGACCATGAGCACCGTCTCCACGCGCGAACTCGTCGACGGGTCGGCCGCCATCGTCCGCGGCGCCCTCTCCTCCGGTTGCGACTTCTTCGCCGGCTACCCAATCACGCCAGCCTCGCCGATCCTCATGTCGATGCTGCGCGAGCTGCCGAAGCTCGGCGGCACGGCGATTCAGGTCGAAGACGAGATCGCCTCCATCGGCATCTGCATCGGCGCTGTCATGGCAGGCGCGCGCGCCCTCACCGCGACGAGTGGGCCGGGAATCAGCCTCTGCAGCGAGAACATCGGGCTCGCCATCATGGGTGAAGTACCGCTCGTCATCGTCGACGTCCAGCGACTCGGTCCATCGACCGGCGCGGCGACGGCCGTCGGACAGGGTGACGTCCAGTTCGTCCGCTGGGGCACGGGTGGTGGCTATCCCATCATCGCATTGGCGCCCTCGACCGTCGCCGAGTGCTATTCGCTGACGCGCAAGGCCTTCGATCTTTCCGAACGCTTCCGCTGTCCGGTCTTTCTCATGACGGACAAGGAACTCAACCTCACGACGGCCACCGTGGACGCGGACGCCTTCGAGGAAGTTCCGGTGCGAGCCCGCGTTACCACCCGTGCCGACGGTGCACCGCCCTACTCGTTCGATCCGCCCACCGCGGTGCCGCCTCTCGCACAGTACGGTCGCGGCCCACTCGTCCGCTTCACGGGATCGACGCATGACGAGGGCGCCTTCATCACCAAGGATCCGGCAACGACGGCAAGACTCAACGAGCATCTGCGGGCGAAGATAGAAGACTGCCGCGAGGAGATCGAACTCGTCACGTTCGATCAGCAGGCGGGGGCGAGCACCCTGTTCCTCAGCTATGGTGTGACCGCCGGCGCGATGCGAGAGGCCGTCGCGATCCTCAGGGCTCGTGGCGGCAAGATCTCGGCGCTTACGGTACAGAGCCTGTGGCCCGTGCCCGAGACTGCGATCCGACGGGCCCTCATCGGAGTACGCCGCGTCGTCGTCGCTGAACTGAATCTCGGCCAGTACCGGCGTGAGATCGAACGCATGGTCGACGGTATCGAAGTGACAGGACTGAACCGCGTGGACGGCCGACTCCTCACTCCCTCGCAGTTCGAGGAGAGCGTCAGATGACGGCTCCAACCCGCGTTCCCCAGGGGTCGTTCCGCAATGAGCGTCCGTATCCCTTCTGTCCTGGATGCGGTCACAGCTCGATCCTCGACAAGTTGAACGAGGCGCTTCGACACGCCGAACTCGACCCATCGGACGTCGTCATCGTGAGCGATATCGGCTGCTCCGGACTCTCGGATCAGTACTTCAGCACCCACGCGTTCCACGGCCTGCATGGCCGAAGCATCACCTACGCTACGGGCATCAAGCTCGCGAACCCGAAACTCAACGTCATCGTCATCATGGGTGACGGTGGCACCGGCATCGGCGGTGCCCATTTGATCGCGGCGGCCCGGCGCAACATCGGCATCACGGTTCTGGTCCTCAATAACTTCAACTTCGGTATGACCGGAGGCCAGCACTCGACGACGACCCCGATCGGCGCTTCGACGTCGACGACGCCGGGCGGAAACATCGAGCGGCCGCTGGACATCTGCGGCACCGTGGGGACCAACGGAGCCAACTTCGTCTACCGCGGCACGAACTTCGACAGCGACCTCTCCAGGCACATGGCGGACGCAATTCGGCAAGAGGGTTTCGCGTTGCTCGACGTCTGGGAACTCTGCACCGCGCATTTCGTTCCCCGCAACAAGGCCTCCAAGAAGACGCTGCAGTCGATGTTGGAGCGGCTCGAATTCGAGTCGGGTGTGCTCCAACGCCGGGAACATCCGGAATTCTCGGCGGCGTATCGCGAGAGTGTCGCAGGACTGCGGGGAAAGCCCGTGCGGATGGGCATGCCGCTGCGGCAGGTCTGCCAGGCGGCGCTGACGGAACCCTATCGACTCGTCGTCGCGGGTTCGGCCGGCAGCAGGGTCTTGAGCGCGGCCCGCCTCGCGACGCAAGCAGCCGTCCTGGCCGGCCTGTGGGCGACGCAGAAGGACGACTATCCGATCACCGTGAAGAGCGGGCACAGCGTCGCCGAAATCCTCATGAGCCCGACTTCGCTGGAATACACCGGTATCGACACTGCGGATGCACTCGTCGTCCTCAGCAATGACGGCCTCGGCAAGATGCGACAAGTTCTCGCCCGAATGGACCGACGCGGCACCGTCTTCGTGTCGTCAAGCGTCGACCTCGAGTTTCAGACGGAGGCCGAGGTCTTCGTGATTGACTCGAACGCGTCCCCGAAGCGCGTCGCGCCGCTGGCGATGGCTCAATTCATACTGTTGCGCGCGCTCCATCGCCTGGGCGTCCTGCCGTTCGAGGCGCTCGAGGCAGCGATCGCGTCCGGTCCTGACGCCTATCGTGAAGAGAACATGGAACTGCTGCGTGCGGCCTGGCTCTGAGTACGGCCCGAAGCGACAGAGACCCTAGCCCCTAGAAATCCCCGGCGACGAAGCGAGCCTTCACGGCCCCCCAGCTTTGCGCCCCGGAGCTCACGATGAACAGCGGGTCTCCCAGTTTCACGACGTCGGCATCGGCGTGGTCGCGCAGGCGCGTCCGTTTGCACTCGTGCGTCCAGTAGACGCCCTCTTCCTCGCTCCGGTCGGCGTAGATCAAGTAATTCTGTCCGAGCTCGAGTATGAGCGTACATGTCGCCGTGGGCGTCGTATCGACGACCACGCGCCTCTCGCTCTCACCCTTCCAGATCTCCCGAACCTGGACGACGGCACGCCGAATCTCGCCATAGGTACCTTCGACCGTTTCTACGGCCAGGACGATTCCGGAGAAGACACGATCGCTCGCCTGCAGCTGCTGCTCGGCGGTCTGATATGCACAAGTGCATGCGAGCGCGGAGCCTGCAGTCGCGAGCAGAGAGATCGCTGCGAGAGCGGCGGCGAACAGAATTCTCATGGCGTGCCTCCCACGATGTGACGCTGCGGCGATCCTAGTCTCGGTTACACGGCACGGCAAGGCCGCGTCTTTCGCTATTTGTTTTCTTCATGTGCGAGAAACTCGCGGAAACAACTAACGCCCTCCTGAGAATTGGTCTATTCTCAGCCACCTGTTCAGCTTTTCACGCCACCTCAGTGCACCCGAGGGCATCCTTCGTCCCCGCAGATCTCGCCAGCTGAACTCTTCCGTGGGCAAATCGAAGCACCCCCTGCACCGAGAATCTCTCTGGAGGTTTCCTATGAAACACCGGCTGTCCATGGTCGGTTTGTGGATGGTGATCGCGGTCCTCCTTCCCCTCTCGACTGCACAGAGCGCCTCCGTGCAGAAGATGAACCTCACGGATCTCATCAGTTATGGCGACCTGATCGTCGTGGCGGAAGTCCTCGCCCTGAGCGACGGATTCGATGCGTCGAATGGACTCCCCTACACCGAAGTCACCATCAGCATTCTCGAGACGTTGCGCGGCAACGCGAACGGCCTCTACTCGTTCCGCCAGTACGGCCTGCTCGCCCCGCGAGACATGGGTAATGGGACGACCTTCGTGGGTGTGTCCCCGGACGGCTGGCCAAAATTCGAGATCGGCCAGGAGACGGTCCTCTTTCTCTATGCGCCGACGGCGCTCGGCTTCCAGTCCACGGCCGGATTGCTCCAGGGCAAGTTCGACGTGAAGAACGGCGCGACCAGCAACGGCATCGACAATCTCGGCCTCTTCAAAGACGTTACGGCCGATGAATCCATGCTCGACGACGCAGAGATCAAGATGCTCCAAAAGGAGCACGGTCCCGTCGAGAAGAGCACCCTCCTTTCCTTCGTCGCCAAAGCCGTGCAAAACGGCTGGCAGAACTAGGGGGGCAAACATGCGTCACTATACAAAAACGACTCTCGCGAGCCTGATCCTTCTGAGCCTCGCGATCCCCGCCCTGGCCGGCGGTCCGCTGATCATCTTCGATCCGGCGACGGATACTCCGTACGCCTATCCCGGCCACGTCAGCATGTACACGGACAATGATCCAATGTTCTCGCTGTCAGGCCCGGTGACCAACGCCGAGGCCGATGCGCGCTGCGCCGATGGCATGGCGGCTTGGACCGGCGTTGCCAGCGCCACGTTCTCGGGCTCGGTCGCGGGCGACTTTGCGTCGATCGGTATTCCCGATATCAATCTCGGCAACGTGTTCGATGTCATCAACGCCTTCAACGGTGGCGGCTATCACGTGGTCTACGACCACGATGGATCGATCATCAGCGCACTCGCCGGACCGGGCGTCCTCGGCTTCTCGAGCCCCGAGTGGGCCAACACCGGTACATCGGAACTCACCGAGAGCTACGCCGTCATGAACGGTGCCAGCGTCGACGCCGGCGATGCCGGCGGTTTCTGGTGGCAGGGTGTGTTTACTCACGAGTTCGGCCACGGAATCAATCTGGCGCACACGCAGACCAATGGTGCCGTCGGCTTCTTCGGCGACTCCCGAGGACCGGCTGGCTGCGCGCCCATCGGCGGCAGCCTGTTCCTGGACGATCTCGAGACGATGTATCCGTTCCTGGACCCGCGTGTCGGCGGCAGCGGGATCGCCCAGGGCACGGTGGATCAGACCGACGACGTCTCCGCGCTCTCCGACGTCTACCCGGCCGCGGGATGGCCGGCCAGCCACGGCACGATCGCCGGCACGATCTACGACTCGGACGGAGTCACTCCCGTGAGCGGCGTCAACGTTATCGCCCGCAATCTCGCCAGCCCATGGGCGGACTGCAATTCGATGCTGTCCGGAGCTCTCACACAGGGCGGCATCGGCCCCGACGGACGATATGTCCTGAACGGTTTGACGCCTGGCGCCGATTATGTCGTCTATGTGGACGGCATCGTGGCGGGTGGCTTCAGTACGACCCCTGCGAATCCATTCCCGGGTCCGGAGGAATACTACAACGGTGCCAACGAGAGCACCGACGGCGACACGGACGATGTCTGTGATTTCACGCCCGTCGTTCCATCGCTCGCCGGACCCGTCACGGCGGATATCTTCTTCAACTTCGCCATCGTGCTCGGCGACGACGACTCCGTAGAAGTACCGCTTCCGTTTACCTTCTCTTTCTGCGGTGGCGACTTCAATTCGGTATTCATCGGCTCGAACGGCTTCTTGACCTTCGGCCAGGGCAATACCGATTTCAGCGAATCCGTCGCGGACTTCCTGTCCGGCCCGACGCGGATCGCGGCCCTCTGGGACGACCTGAATCCGTCGACGGGCGGCAGCGTCACGGCGGAAGAGGTCGGCGGGAACTACGTGATCAGCTTCAACGCAGTGCCCGAGTACCCGGCGGCGGGTGCGAACACGTTCACGTACACGCTTCGCCCGAATGGAACCTACTCCGTCGATTACGGAGCGTGCAGCGCGACGGACGGCCTGGTCGGCCACTCGCCGGGCGTGGGTCTCGCGACCGATCCCGGGGAAATCGACATCTCCGTCGCGGCGCAGCCGATCATGGGTGCACCTCGCGATGCGGTGTACGAGCTTTTCACGGGCGACTTCGATCTGGCCAACGCCAGCTTCGAATGGGACATGTGTCCCGACTTCGAGATCGTCATCGGTAACGCCACGGATGGAGTCTGCTATGGCTCGACCGGGGCGAGCGATGGTGGGCGCTTGATCACCATCAATCCCTCCACCGGCGCGGGGACGCTCATCGCGAACACGGCGCTGGCGGGCATCTCGGGCCTCGCCATCAATTCCGCTGGCGAAATCTACGGCTCGGAGCGCATCAGCGGTGCCATCTATCGCATCGACGCGACCGACGGATCCACGTACTTCGTGAGCTGGCCTGGTATCTCCTTCTTGGATGGCATCGCGTTCGATGAGAACGATGTCCTCTACGGGGTCGGCTACGATCCGCCGAACTATACGCTGTGGACAATCGATGTGGCCTCCGGCGCGCCTACTGCCGTCGGTCCCACGGGAGACATCATCGTCGGGCTCGCCTTCGACCCGACGGATGGTCAGCTCTACGGTTCGGTCGGCGGATTCCAGCCGGGCGTGGCCGACGGCATCTACCGGATCGACAAGAACACCGGTGCAGCCACGCTGCTCGGAACGACGGGCTTCGGCGGTGCAACGCCGGATCTCATGTTCGATCAGGATGGCACCCTGTTCGGCGCCAAGGGTGGAGGCGGAGGGGCAAACGAGCTCATCCGGATCAACAAGAGCACGGGCGCCGGCACGGCCGTGGGTCCCATCGGATTCTCCGCGGTCAGCGGGCTCGCCTGCTATCACGAGCCGGTGATCACGGCCCATCTGGATATCAAGCCGGGATCGTGCCCGAATCCGTTCAATCTCAAGCTGTTCGAATTCAAGGACAGCGGTGTGGATCGCAAGGGCGGCGTCATGCCCGTCGCACTCGTTGGCACTCTCGATTTCGACGTGGACGACGTCGATGTATCGACGGTCAGGCTCGAGGGCGTCGAACCCATCAAGATCCACAACCCCTCCGACGTCGCGACTCCCTTCGACAGCGAGGAGTGCGCCTGCACCGAAGTAGAAGGTGACGGGATCAAGGACCTGCACATGAAGTTCCTGTCGCAGGACATCGCGCGGGTGATTACCTCCGGTCCCCCGCAGAGCAATCGCCGTCTCACCCTGACGGGTCGGCTGCTGGACGGAACGAAGTTCGAGGCAAGCGATTGCATCCGGTTTGTCGGCATGGGTGGCGAAATGGACCTCCCCGCCGGGCCGCCGGATCTGGTCGAGAACTCGTTCGGCCCCCCGACGCCGAACCCGTTCAACCCCGCGACACAGATCAGCTATTCCGTGGCCTCACGTGGCCCGGTACTGCTGGCGATCTACGATCTGCGCGGCCGCCTCGTCGAACGCCTCGTGCAGAAGACGCAGGCAGCCGGCGCCTACACAGTCGAGTGGAGGGCGAAGGGAATCGCGAGCGGTGTCTACTATGCCAAGCTCGTGACGGATGAATTCGAGGATACGCAGAAGCTCATCCTCTTGAAGTAGTCCACCCGGCTCGCTCAACGGAGCGCGACGCGCCCTCGCCTGGCAGGCGGGGGCGCGTCTCATTTCTGTTGGCGTGCGAATCGTTGGGTACGGCGGCGCAACAGGAGCGCCTGAACCCGTCGATGTCGGGCATCCGTCAGCGGCGCAAACGCCAGCACGAAGCTGCCCACGAGGAGAAAGCCACCGACGGCGGGACCGAAGAGCAGAGCGAGTCGCCAGGAGACCTGCGCGCTCTGCATCGCCGCCGTCTCGTCGAAGCCGATGAGGCTGAGAAGAACCCCGGCCAACACCAAGCCAACCGCCCTCGAGAGTTTGTTCCCCATCTTCCAGACCCCGAAGTACAGCCCCTCGCGCTGACGGCCTGTTCTCAATTCGTCATAGTCCACGACGTCGGTGACCAGAGACTCCAGGAGAATCAGCGAACCACCGAAGAAACCTGCGGCCATCGATGCGACCATCGCGCCGTTCAGAGAGCCGGGCGGAAGAAACGCATAACTGATGGCGATGATGAGTCCGCCGCCCGCAACGCCCACGAACGCAGGCCAGCGCTTGCCCCAACGCCGGGCCAGCCAGACCCATCCCGGGATCGACAAGAGAATGCAGACGAAGAACGGAATGAAGACGCGCAGGACGGTATCGGATTCTCGTATTCCCAGACGGTAGTCGTAGTAGTAGAGCGCCGTCGAAGCGTTGAGGGTCCGTCCGACCCCTGTGATGATGAAGACCGCGAGAATGGGGAAGAAAACGCCGCTGCGTACGACCTTCCATTGCGACCGCATGAGGTTTCCCAGTCGGAATGGCTGCCGCGGCGTCGAATCCGGCTGGGAGCGATCGAGGCCCCGCGTACTTCGAAACGTGATCCACGCTGTCAGAAGTAACGGTCCGGCCAGCAGAAAACTCGAGAGGCTGCGCGACTTCGCGACGCTCGCCGCCGTAGACTCATCCCCGAGCCAACGAATCACCATGGCCGGAAGGATCGTACCGACGATCAGACCCATCGTCGTAAACAGGCGCCGGTATCCAAAGATCTGCGTGCGCTCGTCGCGATCGAAGCTTAGCTCTCCGGCCAATGCGATGTGCGGGACGGAGATCACGGTCATGGCCGTCGTCAGGCAAAGATAGCTCACCATCAGGAAGGCAAACTTGAACGAGGTCGAATCGACCGCGGGTGGGTTGTAGATGAGGATGAAACTGGCGGCGAGCGCGGCGGCCCCGGGCATGATGTACGGGCGGCGTCGCCCCTCCGGATGCCGCGTCCGATCCGAGAGCTCTCCCATGATGGGATCGCTCACGGCATCCCACACGATCGCGACAGCCAAGGCCATGGCTGTGAGATGCGGTGCCAGGCCGACCGTGACGTTGTAGAACTTCAGAAGATAGAGTTCGATCAGGACTTCGACGGACACGATGCCGAGCTCGGCGCTTCCATAGCCGAGCTTGGTGCGCCATCTGAGCCGGGGCCGCATCGATTCGAGTCGCATCAGGGCTCGCTCATGGCATGTCATCCAGCCATCGCACGATGGCCGCATGTTGCGGATGATCCGGTTGGATACGCAGCAAGCGATCCAAGTACGGCCTTGCTTCGGTCGGGCGACCCATCGCGACCAATACACCGGCCAGCTGGTAGAGCGCGGTGGGAGATTCCGGCCGGGCCGTGAGAGCCGCCAGCAGGTGCTTTTCCGCGCTCAGGGGTTCACCCAGGGAGGCATAGACGGTTCCCAGGTCCATACTGATTTGATAGTCCCCATGCGCATGTCGTAGCTCGGCTTCCAGGGCCGTGGCGGCCTGCCGGTAACAGCGTTCGGCTTCGCCAACCTGCCCAGCGCCTCGGAGTGCTTGGGCGTAGCGAAGCCAGATGCTGCCGTCGCCGGGCCTCTCCTTCAGCAGTGCCTCGAAGTGTGGCGCACACTCTGCAAATCGGCCCTGGTCCATCAACACACGGGTGATCCGCTCGCGGTACTCGATCTTGCGGGGGCGCAGTTCGATGGCGCGCTCATAGAACTCGAGAGCCTGTTCGATCTCACCACGCAGCAAGTGGATATTGCCCATCAGACTCAGAGCCGAATTGTTAAACGGATGCTCGTCGAGAGCGCGCTCGAACCAGCTCTGTGCACTTCTCTGATCACCCTCTCTCAGATGCCAGTTTCCGACGACGACCGCCGCACGACCCAGGCCGAGGGGCAGATCGGCCATACGCTCGAGGGAACGCGCCTCGGAGATGTTCAGCAGCAGCCACGGCAGGAAAGCCAGGAACGAAAGCGTCGTGAGATAGCCCATCCACGGCTGCGATCCCTTCCTCTCCCGCATCGCATGCCACCCGAGCGTGGCCGTGGCGAGCGTCACGGGAAAGATCGCGGGAAGGAAGAGATCCCAATCCCGCGCGTAGCCCAGCATCGGCTCGTCGGCGGCGAAGGTCGCTGCCAAACATGTCAACGCGGTGAGAACGAGAAAACCCTGCGCGGGATCCCGCTTCCAGTGAGGCAGCCAGTAGGCCAGGGCTGGGGCAAAGAACAGGACCGTGATCGGGCCGGCGAGCATCTGTTCCTCGAACCAGTCCCTCAGATGAGCCGCCGAGAACAGATACTCCAGTCCGCGCGAGCCGCGTCCCAGCTGGATCAGCTGCCGTAATGCCTCGAACAGGTTGAACTGGTGCTCGATTGCCGTCAGCGCCCAGCCAAGCGCGGCCACCGCGGCAAGGCTGAGCATGAGATCCCTCAGCATGCCGAGACGACGCTCCCTGTCGCGCGCGCCGACGATCAGCAAGTATACGAAACTCGGCCACAGCACGAAGGAGGAAAGGTGTAAGCCCAACAAGAGTGCGAGAAGCACCCCCGGTGCGGCAAGTGGAAGCCGCCGTTGCAGGAATCCGATGCCGCAGAGCACATACGCAGCGACGCCCAAGAAGTACAGGGTGTAATTCTCGAGATAGCCGAAGAAGAGAAGCGCGGATCCCTGGCACAGCAGAAGCAGAGCGAAGAGCCTGCGATCGGCCGCGCGGCTTTCCACCGGGGCGAGCCAGCGCGTGAGGGTTCGCAGAAGCAGCACGAAGAGCACGCCGCAGATCACGCTTCCCAGCGCGACCGTGTCCGCCGCGACGTCCGCGGGCTCCTTTCCCTCCGTCGAGAAGAGCGGCCCGAACAGCTGGTAGAGCCTCTGCTGCAGCCACATGGTCAGGGGCTGCCGCGGGTGGCTCTGTATCCCAGATGGCAGGTCGTGCGTCAGGGGCAACGCGTCGCCCAGGAGATCGTGACGAATACGAAGGAGCCAGAAAGCCAGCGCGCTGACTGCGAGGGTCGCGACAGTGGTCCATCGCCCGAACAGCGTACCTGCCCGCTCCAGGACGGATCCCGGCAACACGGCTCGGCCTCGCAGAAACTGCAGCGTCGCCAAAGCGAACACGAAAAGAGTACCGACGCCCAGCCAGGCCGGCAGATAGGCAAACGAATGCGTTCCCCAGAGCTGCTCGCGCCAGACGATCACGCCGAGTAGATGCTGCACGGCGAAGGCCAGCGGCAGAATTGCAAAGAGGAGACGAGAGCGGGTCATGCCTACTCGATATAACCGAGGGCCCTCAGCTTCTCGAGAGCCTCGGCGTCGAGCTCGGGATTTGCGGACGAGCCGGGGCCATCGGGCCGTGGCGGAACAATACCCTCGTAGCTCGAGACGGCATCGACGGCGAGAGCGTCGACCCAGCTTCTGTAGCTGTCCTCGAACAGCGCGGAGATGGCCTCACCGTCCATGTCCATGGCTGGCGGAAGCCCGGCGAGGGCGAGCAGCGTCGGGGTGATATCGCGGACGTCGATTTCCAGTTCGACTCCATCGAGTACGACTCCACCGCGTAGACCGGGTCCGGCGGCGACCAGAATCCCGTCGTCATCATGCATGCCGACCCCGCTGGCCTGGCCGTCACGCGTGCGACGATTCCCATGGAATCCGTGATCGCTGCAGATGAGCACTCGTGCCTCGGGGTCGGTGTATTCCAACAGCTCGCCGATCAATTCGTCGACGTATTCAAGATAGGCTGGAATCAAGCCGCCGAGCATTTCCACCTGCCAATCGGCCGCATTCACACCTCCTTGTCCCGGTTGGAACGTCTGCCAAAAGCGATGGCTGACCATGTCGAGACCGCGGAAGTAGACGGTGAAGACATCGAAAGCCTCGCCCCGCGCCGCGGCATCTTCATAGATCGCGCGAGCGATGCAGCGATAGCTCTCGTCGGCTGCATACATCCAAGCCAGCTCGGAGAGCATCCTCTCCGCAGGCTCGCCGATGCGTTCGGCCACGTCGAGTTTCGCGAAACGTGCCAGGCGCTCGCGCGGCATGCGCTCGGGGTCGACGCGCAGCGGCGCGATCCGATCCCAGATCGCGTCGGGATAGACTGCGCCTTCGATCTTCGCGTTGTTTCCGGCGCCGTACTGCAGGTAGTCGCTGACGAGGACGCCGCGCAGCGGCGTCGCCGGATGCGTGACCCACCAGCCGACGACGGCCTGGGAGCGTCCGCTGGCGGCGAGAATCTCCCAATAGGTGGCGGCCTGTCGCATCCCCGAGCCGGTGACACTTCGATCATGGGTAATGAAGTCGGCGATACCATGCTTCGCCGGTCTCTTGCCCGTCGCGATCGTCGTCCAGATCGTCGGCGATTTCTGAGGCGGCTTCAGGCTCGCCAAGTCGGCTCGAACGCCGCGCTCGAGGAGAGCTCTCAGGTGCGGCATCCCACCGTCGGCAATTCTCTCGTCGATCCAGGTCCAGTCTGCGCTGTCGATGCCGATGACGACGATGGGTCGGTCGACGGCAGCTGGGCGCCCCGGGCCGCAGGAGAGAAGCATCAGTGCGGAAACACACGCAGCGGCGTGGAGAACGCGCGTCATCAAGGCTCCGGACGATGAAATGAAGGTGCAAGTGTAAACCCTACGTCCTCCGCCTGGCCACCCATGTTCGCGGGCCGGTTCGGGTCCAGATCGACTGAGCCTGGCTTGACGATGCTCGCTTCTACTTGACCTGCCACCGCTGAGAGCCGAGAGTCGAATCTCCCATCCCCCGGACTGAAGGCCCGTCGGAGACTCCCGACCTTGACGCAGAGCGATTCACAAGACCGCTATCGCGAGCTATTCGACCGATCCGCCGACGCGATCTTGATCATCGACGGTGAGACCTTCGTCGACTGCAACCAGGCGACGGTCGAGATGCTCCGCTATCGCAACAAGGCGGAGTTGCTCCAAACGCACCCATCCGAGCTTTCGCCCGAGTTTCAACCCGACGGCAGGGCCTCCTTCGAAAAGGCCAACGAGATGATCGCCATCGCCTTCGGCGAGGGAAGTCATCGCTTCGAGTGGAATCACAGGCGGGCCGATGGCGAGATCTTTCCGGTGGAAGTTCTCCTCACGGCGGTACCGAAGGACGACCGGAAGATCCTCCATGTCGTGTGGCGCGACATCACCGACCGCAAGCGCCTCGAATCAGATCTGCGCCAGGCCCAGCGAATGGAAGCTGTCGGTAAACTCGCCGGCGGCATTGCGCACGATTTCAACAATCTCCTCCTCGTGATCGGCGGCCATACGGAGCATCTGCAGGCGAAGCTGCAAGGACAGAACGAGCTGATCGAGCATCTGAGTGAGATCGCGGCCGCGAGTGACCGTGCCGCCTCGCTCGTGGCTCAGTTGCTCGCATTCAGCCGAAAACAAATACTCCAGCCGACAGTCATCGACCTCAACTCCATCCTCACAGATCTGGAGCGGATGCTCGCTCGCCTGCTCGGTGAGGACATCGAAATCGAAACGCGGTTGTCCGACGACGCTCTCTATGTCCACGCCGATCCGGGGCAGCTCGAGCAGGTGATCATCAATCTCGCCACGAATGCCCGTGACGCGATGCCGCGCGGCGGCCGTCTGATTTTCGAGACGAGAAGAATGACGATCACCGAGGGAGAGGCCAAGGGCGGCCTCGAGCCAGGACTCTACGCGCGCCTGACGACGATCGATGAGGGAATCGGGATGGATGCGACGACGCTCGAGCGAATCTTCGAGCCCTTCTTCACGACGAAAGACCAGGGGAAAGGGACTGGACTCGGACTCTCCACCGTCTACGGCATCGTCAAGCAGAGCCGCGGCGACATCGTCGTCATCAGCGAACCGGGCAAGGGAACGAGCATCCGTGTCCTGATGCCACTGACCAGCGAGAGGCGGGCGAACGGCGATCACGGCGCCTCTGACCTCGAGCGGGAAGATCGTTCATCCGCGCCCGCGGAGGGGACGATCTTCGTCGTCGAGGACGAACCCGCCGTCGGAGCACTCGTCGAGAGCGTCCTGAAAACAGAAGGATATACGGTGCTCCGGGCGCGCAACGGCGCGGAGGCCCTGCAACTCATTGAAACGGCCGATCCCCCGTTCGATCTCCTCCTCACGGATGTCGTGATGCCGCGCATGGGAGGACCCGAGCTCGTCCGCAAGCTGCAGGAATCGCATCCCGGCTTGAAAGTCCTGTACATCTCCGGCTATACCGACAGCGCATTGATGGAGCGGGGCGCGCTGGAGGAAGGCATCGATCTGCTTCAGAAGCCGTTTACGCCGCGTGATCTCAAGGCGCGCGTACGGGGGCTGCTGCGTGGGGACTGATCGAGCGTCGAGCCCGAGTTTGGTGGCTCCAAATACGGCCCACATGCTAGGCTGCTGACATGGCTCGAAGCCCCGGGACCACGTGGGCGGGTGACCGACCCCCTCTCTCCAGAGCCACATGGATCCTGGCCCTGGGTGTGGTCGCGCTGCAGCTTTCGGCGGCCGGCCGCTACGGCATCTTCCGCGACGAATTCTACTACCTCATGTGCGCCGACCATCTCGCGTGGGGCTATGTGGATCACCCTCCCTTGGCGATGTTCTTCCTGAAGGTCTGAAAGACCGTCTTCGGCGACGGGGTCCTGTCCCTCCGCACGCCGCCCGCGCTGCTCAACGGTGCCGTCGCCTTCGGCGCGGCGATGATTGCGCGCGAGATGCGCGGGGGCGCGGCAGCACAGATCCTGGCGGCGGTCACAGTTGCACTCATGCCTGGCATGTTGGCCCTCGGCGGCTTCTACAGCATGAACCCATTCGACGTCGGATTCTGGGTGCTCGCCGTGTGGATCGTCTGTCGCCTCCTCGACCCCACCGGCGATCGCCGCTGGTGGTGGGGACTGGGAATCGCGTTCGGCCTCGGCATCCTGAACAAGTATTCCATGATCTTCCTCGGGGTTGGACTGGCCGCCGGAATCCTCCTCTCCCCGTTGCGGCGTGAACTCTTGTCGCGGAATCGAGTCCTCGGAAGCTCAATCGTCTTCGTGATCGTGCTGCCCCATCTCCTCTGGCAGTTTGCCAACGATTGGGCATCGCTGGAATTCATACGCAACGCTCGCGAGCACAAGAACCTGGCGATGAGCCCGCCCGAGTTCTGGCAGGAGCAGCTTCTCATGGCACATCCTGGATTCACGCCGGTCTGGCTGCTTGGCCTCGGCGGCCTGCTCCTGGCGCCGCGGCTGAAAACCTGGCGGCCCTTGGGCATCGCATTCCTGGTCATCGGGGCCTGGCTCACGCTGCAAAAGGCGAAGCCTTACTATCTCGTCCCGGCCTATCCGATGATCATGGCCGCGGGCGCGGTGGCCATCACGCATTGGCTATCGCGCTGGAGACGACTCTCGAAGGGCACGGCCATTGGACTGCCCATTTTCCTCGCCATCCAGGGACTGCTCATCGCGCCGCTGGCGATTCCGCTCTTGAGCCCCGAGCGATTCGTCGCCTGGGAACAGACCCTGGGGCTTAGGCCGCGTGACATGGAAGTCAATCAGGTCGGCGTGCTGCCTCAACATTTTGCGGACCGCTTCGGCTGGGAAGGCCTGGCCCAGAGCGTGTCCGGGGTCGTCGAGGCTCTCCCCGCCGACGAACGCGGCCGCTGCCTGGTGTTCACCGACAACTACGGCGAATGCGGAGCTATCAACTACTGGGGCCTGCCCGAGGGCGCACCGGCAGCCGTGAGCGGACACAACAGCTGTTACAGCTGGTGGCCGGCCGACTTCGAGCCCTCCGTCTACGTGGCTGTCGGCGAGTCCCGCGAGCGATGGGAGCTCTCCTTCGAGGAAGTCGAACTCGCTACCGTCCATCACGACGAGCAAGCCATGCCGTTCGAACAGGAGATCGCAATATGGCTGTGCAGGAAGCCTGTGATACCGCACAGAGAGTTCAGGCAACGCCAGCGCTTCGCGATTTGAGAAGTCCATGAAAGGGCCCGAAGACACAATCGTGATGTTGACTGCGTGCATGGAACTTGCATAGAATCAGGCATCCGCACGTCCTCGTTCTGTTCGCTGGCAATGTTCCGACCGAATGAGCCGGTCATTGCCTCCCGCCCCACCCACCTGAGCTCAGCAACTCGCGCAGACCGGAACATCGATGGAAAGGCAGTAGAACGCGTGCGTATCTGCTTGTTGACGACTCAAGATCTCGATGCCGATCCATTTCCCGAAGACGACTGGCCCTGCGATCCCCGGCCGTTCCTTCCGGAAGCCACTTGGCATGTGGCGACGCTGCATAAGAACGACTCCGTCGAGCAGGTGACACGCCTCGTCCGCGCCGGTTACGACCTCTTCTTCAACCTCTGCGACGGTGCCGCCGATCAGGATGTGGCCGGCATCGAAGTCGTTCAGACGCTCGAACGGTTCGGAGTCCCATTCACGGGTGGGACCTCGGAATTCTACGAGCCCACGCGCGCCATGATGAAGCAGGCCTGCCAGGCCGAGGGTATCCCGACGCCCGACCATGTTTTCGCGGAGAATGAGGAAGACGTCGAACGCGCGGCCGAATGCCTCAAGTTCCCGTTGTTCGTCAAGCACCATAGCAGCTACGCCAGCGTCGATCTGAGCCGTGCGTCACGCGTTCAGTCTCCCGAAGGGCTGCGCCGGCAGGCGCGCAAGATCATGAGGCGCCACGGACAGGCCCTCATCGAAGAGTACATCGAGGGGACCGAATGCACGGTCCTCGTGGCGGAGAATCCCGTCGACCCTCTGCGGCCCATCACCTATACACCGATGCAGTACACATTCCCGGAGGGCGAGAGCTTCAAGCATTCGAGCATGAAGTGGGTCGACTACGAGAAGCTCGAATGTGCACCCGTTCGTGATGCCGCATTGGAGGCGAGGCTCAGAGATGTCGCGGCCCGCTTCTTCGTCGCGCTGAATGGAGCGAGCTTTGGGCGCTGCGACCTCCGCGTCGATGCGCATGGGAATCCGTATATGCTCGAGATCAACCCGAACTGTGGCGTCTACTATCCTGCCGCCGATGCCGGAAGTGCAGACCTTTGCCTCGCCCACGATCCCGCCGGGCACGGAGGCTTCACGCGCCAGCTCGTGAGGGCCGCCCTGCACCGGCATCATCGCAAGCACAAGCCGGAGCGGCTGCCGCTACATGTGCGGGCAATCGTGCCGTGGGCGAATCCTGACACCGCCTGAGATTCGATCTGTCGGCGGACCTGTGCCCGGCGCGTCCCGCAAGATGCGGCTAATGCGCCCAACCTCAGCGCCGCCCTCGACGCCCCTCCTCCCAGTCGCCCATGAGATTGAACGTTCGCATCTCTTTGCCTAGATCCGTACCGTCGATGAGCGCTTGAATTTCTTCGCGGCTCTGACGTTGCCAGCCCACTTCCATGTTCGCAAACTCAAAGACGACCGTGGCTACGATGGCCGCGTTGATTCGCAGCTGGCGCAA
>Ga0326597_10004884_pt1 | contig 18740 bp, 16 predicted proteins | sample RVTome_12_FD_203789 | JGI IMG/M metagenome (GOLD analysis project Ga0326597, IMG submission 203789) | Soil microbial communities from uranium-contaminated site in the Upper Colorado River Basin, Wyoming, United States - RVT100D185 | ecosystem: Environmental > Terrestrial > Soil > Contaminated >... | reverse complement strand
CTTCCTTCCCGTCAACACTCCGGCGATGGAACTCACGGATGTGCTGCTCACCAAGAGCGGTGGCGAGACGGAGCGCCAGGTTTACCTGGCTCAATCAACCGGTGCCCGCGCCCAGGGATACGAGCCGGATCTGGCGCTGCGGTTCGACCTCACCGTCCCGCTGGCCCGATATGTGGCTGAACACGAAGCCGAGCTGAGCTTTCCATTCCGGCGCTATCAAATACAGCCGGTCTGGCGGGGAGAGGCTCCCCAGCGAGGCCGCTTTCGCGAATTCATCCAATGCGATATCGACGTCGTCGACCGCGACACGCTGTCCATAAGGTACGACGCCGAGATGCCAGCGGTCATCTCCGAGGTGTTCACACGCCTCGCCATTGGCAACTTCACAATCCGTCTCAACAATCGTCGGTTGTTGAAAGGACTGCTAGCCGAGCTCGGCGTGGGCGACTTTGATCAGCAAGCTCTGGTTTTGCGTGAGCTCGACAAGCTGGATCGTGACGGTGTCGACGCAGTATCCAGGGCATTGACGACGCGAGGTGTGACCATCGATGTCGTCGACCGTCTCATGACCATGGCGGGACCGGGGCCACTCAAGGGTACCGCCGCTACCGAAATGCTGAGGGCCCTGCCAGCCGCCAACGACCCCATGCAACAGGGGCGAGACGAATTGCTGGCGGTCCTTTCCATGATCGAAATGCAGGGCACCGATCCCGACCGAATAGCGATCGACCTCTCCATTGCCCGCGGCCTCGACTACTACACCGGCACTGTTTACGAAACGACCCTTGACGGCCACGAGGACCTGGGGAGTATCTGCTCGGGCGGCCGCTACGACGACCTCGCCAGCCTGTACACCAAGTCACACCTACCTGGTGTTGGAATTTCGATCGGACTCACCCGCTTGTTTGATCAACTACGCGGTCTGGGTGTGATAGACGCCACGACCAGCAACGTGCAGGTTTTCGTGACATTGATCGACGATGACGGTCTCGGTGCCTCCCTGGCCCTGGCTTCTGACCTTCGCAGAGCCGGCTTCAACACCGAGATGTGCATGACCTCGGGCAAGCTCTCCCGTCAGCTGAAGTACGCAGACCGGGCCGGGATTCCGTTGGTGGTCATCGCCGGTGAAGATGAACGCCAGCGCAGCACAGTCCAGGTGCGGAACCTCCACACCCAGGCCCAGATTGAGATAAGTGCATCCGATTTGGCCGCGACCGTGAGCCGGATGCTATGACCTCAGCACCCATTCGCACTCATCGAGCGCTGGAGACCGTCGAACTCGTTGGGCATAGCGTCCGTCTAGCCGGTTGGGTTGCGCGCCGACGCGATCACGGTGGAGTCACCTTCATCGATCTACGCGATGCCTCCGGTGTGATCCAGATAGTGGCTGATCCTGCTCAGCTCCCGCTCGTGTCCGAATTACGGATGGAGGCCTGCATCGCCGCCGAAGGAGTGGTGCGCTCGCGACCTCAAGGGACCGTCAACGAAGAGCTGCCTACCGGTGCAGTTGAGGTGGCGGCAACAGCGCTCGACCTCCTCAGCCCGGCCGATCCTGTCCCCTTCATGATCGACGATCGCGTTGAGATCGACGAGCAGACCAGGCTGGAGTACCGCTACCTCGACCTCCGTCGCCCCCGCATGGCCGAGAATCTTCGGGCGCGTTCCAAAGCGGTCGCCGCCATCCGCCGTACTCTCGATGAGCGAGGCTTTCTGGAGATCGAGACCCCCACGCTGATTCGTTCCACACCCGAAGGGGCCAGGGACATGCTGGTACCGAGCCGGCTTCGACCGGGGGCGTTCTACGCCCTTCCCCAATCACCACAGCTCTTCAAACAGCTGCTCATGATCTCGGGGGTGGAGCGCTACTTCCAGATCGCTCGTTGTTACCGCGACGAAGACTTTCGATCCGATCGACAGCTGGAGTTCACCCAGCTCGATCTCGAGGGCTCCTTCTGGGGTGAAGAGGACATACAGGAGAACATCGAGGCCACCCTGGTCGCAGCGGTCAGGGAGCTGCGTGGGGTCGACATCCCACGACCGTTCCCCCGGATCACGTGGCTGGAGTCGATGGAACGTTACGGGGTCGACAAGCCGGATACCCGCTTCGGGATGGAAATCGTCGATCTGACCGATGAGTTCCGGGCAAGTGAGTTTCGAGGCTTTGCTGGCGCTATCCAAGAGGGTGGTGTCGTGCGCGCCATCAATACCGGCTCTCGGGAGCTGGCACGGTCGACCGCCGACGCATTGGTCGAAGAAGCCAAGCGACTCGGAGCCAGAGGGCTTGTCTGGATGGTGATGGAGGAAAACGGGTCGCTGCGTTCACCCGTCTCCAAGTTTCTATCGGCGTCGGAGCTGTCAGCGGTGACCGAGCGCCTGCAGGCACGAGAGGGGGACGTTCTTCTCCTGATCGCTGACCGATGGAGGACGGTCGTGACGGCGTTGGGGGCTCTTCGACTTCAACTCGGACGGCCGCTCGGTCACGAGGACCTGGAGTTTCTGTGGGTTACGGACTTTCCGATGTTCGAAGAAGATGAAGGCCGACTGAGCTTTCTCCACCATCCCTTCACATCCCCTCAAGACGTCGAGGTCATGGCGGCGGACCCGTTGCAAGCGTTGTCACGAGCGTATGACGTGGTCGTAAACGGGATCGAACTGGGATCAGGCTCGATCAGGATTCATGACCCGGATGTCCAGAGCAAGGTCTTCGAGATCCTCGGCATTGCTTCCGCCGAACAGGAATCGCGCTTTGGATGGTTCCTCCGTGCACTCCGCTTCGGTACCCCACCTCATGGCGGATTCGCCTTTGGCATCGACCGGTTGGTGATGGTGTTGCGCCAAGAGGTGAACATCCGCGAGGTGATTCCGTTTCCCAAAACCCAGAGCGGCTTTGATCCCCTCACCGAGGCTCCGACCGAGGTGGAATCGACCCAGCTCAATGAGCTCGGTCTGAAGCTGGACGTGAGGCGTGAGTCTGGAGACGTGAGGCGTGAGACGTGAGGCGTGAGTGAATGTCTGACCTGTTTGCATCTCGGGCGGAGGAAGCTCTCGCAGCTGTTGCGCCTTTGGCTACGAGGATGCGGCCTCGCACCCTCGATGAGGTAGTTGGCCAGGCAAAGCTGGTTGGTGCCGGAGCGGCCTTTCGAAGGATGGTCGAGCAGGGCAGGCCTGTGTCGATGATCCTCTTCGGGCCCCCGGGGACCGGGAAGACGACGCTCGCTCGGCTCGTGGCCGACTACACCGCAGCAGCTTTTGAGACCCTGTCCGCCACTTCGGCAGGCGTGAAAGACATCCGGGAGGTTCTCGCCCGTGCCCGGCACCGGCTCGAGACCGATGAGAGTCGCACGGTTTTGTTCCTGGACGAGATCCACCGTTTTGCCAAGAACCAGCAGGACGCCCTGCTCCCCGGAGTGGAGGACGGCACCCTCATATTGATCGGTGCCACCACTGAGAACCCCTTTTATGAGGTGAACTCGCCTTTGATATCTCGATCAAGCCTGATCCGCCTCGAGCCCCTCGAACCGGCGGACATCGAGACACTGATTGATCGTGCGCTTTCGGACACTGAACGGGGTCTGGGCGGCCGCGGGCTCACCATTTCGACACAATCCCGGGCCGAGCTGGCGGGACGTACCGGCGGAGACGCCCGGCTTGCGCTTAATGCGCTCGAGGTAGCGGCAATTCTGGCACAGGCCAACGAAAGGCCTGCGATCGAGAGCGGCGACGTTGAAGAGGCCCTGCAGCGGCGCATCATCCGCTACGACCGGGTCGGCGATGCCCACTACGACGTCATCTCCGCTTTTATCAAAAGCATGCGGGGCTCAGACCCCGACGCCGCCCTCTTCTGGCTGCATCTGATGATTGAAGCAGGCGAAGACCCTGAGTTCATCGCCCGGCGCATGGTGGTGTTCGCCTCCGAAGACGTGGGGTTGGCCGACCCGCAAGCACTGGTGGTGGCAGTAGCGGCCGCCCATGCGCTTGCTCTGGTTGGACTGCCTGAAGCCACCTATAACCTCACTCAGGCTGCGATCTACCTGGCGACTGCAACGAAGTCGAACTCCGTGGCCAGGGCGATTGGCGAAGCCCGTGAGGCGGTGACAGCCACCGACTCGCCCCGGGTGCCGCTTCCGTTACGCTCGTCGGGAGCCAAAAGCTACCGATACCCTCATGATGACCCGGCCGGCGTCGTGGCTCAGCGGTACTGGCCGGAAGGGAGCGAGCCCGCCATTCTCTATCGGCCGGGCAAGCGGGGCGCCGAGATCGAGATAGATGAGCGACAGGCTATCGCCGACCGTATCCTCGGAAAGAAGCGCTCCTAATCTCCCGATATGCTTGATCGGCTCTGGTGGTTCGTAGCCGGACTCGTGGCAGGTGGAGTTGTCACCGTGCGCGCTTTGCGTAAACGCCCAACGGCGGCAGATCTTCGATCCTCTGCCACCGCCACCGCTGCCGACGCTCTGGGCTTGCTCTCCCGAGCTGTCCGTCCCAAATCAGATCGGGTCACTCTCTGACCCGTCTGTAACCTGACGGTTCCCATGGAGGCCGATCAGCTTCGCCGCACCTTCGCACAATTCTTCACAGAGCGCGAGCACACGTTTCGCCCTTCTGCCTCGGTCATCCCCAACGATCCCACTCTCCTGTTGACCAATGCCGGCATGGTGCCCTTCAAACCCTACTTTCTAGGTGAGAAGGCACCCCCTTATCAACGGGCAGTGTCGGTCCAAAAGTGCGTCCGCACTGTCGACATCGACATCATCGGCACGACTCATCGCCACCTCTCGTTTTTCGAGATGCTGGGCAACTTCTCCTTCGGCGACTACTTCAAGAAGGAAGCCATCGCCTGGGCATACGAGTTGGTGACCGAAAAGCTCGCACTGGACCCCGATCGGCTCTGGTACACCGTCCACGAGACCGACGACGAGGCCCGGGAGATCTGGATCGACGGGGTCGGGGTTCCGGCCGAACGCGTCCAGCGCGGCGGCAAGGACAACTTCTGGCAAATGGGAGTCCCGGGTCCCTGTGGGCCCTGCTCCGAGTTGTTCTGGGATAAAGGAGCCGAATACGGTCCGCCTGGTGGCCCCATCGGCGGGGGAGAAGAGCGTTACGTCGAGATCTGGAACCTCGTGTTCATGCAGAACATCCAGGACGAGCCGTATCACGTGATTGGTGACCTTCCGGCCAAGAACATCGACACCGGCATGGGTTTGGAACGGACGGCGGCAGTTTTACAGGGAGTGAACTCGGCGTTTGCGGTGGACACCATCAGACCTGTGATCGCCGCGGCCGAAGCTGCCATCAAGGTCGCCTATGGCGCCAACGAGACCACCGATGTGTCCTTGCGAATCCTGGCCGACCACGCCCGCACCATCAGCGTGATGATCGGCGACGGGGTGGTTCCGTCCAATGAAGGTCGGGGTTACGTGCTTCGTCGCCTCCTGCGCCGGGCTGTGCGCCACGCCTGGCAGTTCGAGTCCGAGGGCGTGGTCACCCCCGGCCTGGTGAAGGCGGCGATCACAACGTTGCGACCTGCGTATCCGGAGCTCGCTGAAAAGCACGACCTCATCCTGTCAGTAGTCGAGCGTGAGGAGAGGCGCTTCCGGCGGACCCTCGAGTCGGGTCATCAGCTGCTGGATTCCGAGATTGCGGAACTGGCCGGCGATCGGCTCCCCGGTCAAGTCGCCTTCCGCCTGCATGACACCTTCGGGTTCCCCATCGAACTTACCCGTGAGATTGCAAGCGAACGGGGGGTGGAGGTCGACGAAGCCGGCTACAACGAAGAGATGGCCGCCCAACGAGCCCGGGCTCGCAAGGCATGGAGAGGGGGGGACCAGTCGGCGGCGGCCAATCTCTATCGGGGGGTCATGGAAGAGGGAGGCCCCACCGAATTCATCGGATACGAGGTCGAGGCCGGGACCGGGCAGGTGCTCGCAATTCTGGCTGAAGGTCAGGAGATCGAACGAGCCGAGCCCGGTCAGGAGGTCGAGGTTTTCATCGACCGCACGCCATTTTATGCCGAGTCGGGTGGTCAGGTGGGCGACACCGGGACCATCTCGACCCCGACCGGGACCGTCGCCGTGCTTGACACCCGCCATGCCCTGCCCGGGCTCCATGGCCACCGTGGCAAGGTTACCTCAGGGTTCGTAACCATCGGTCAGGAGGCGGATTTGGCTATTGACAGCCCCCGCCGCGAGCGCATTCGCAAGTCCCACACCGGCACCCATGTTCTCCATTGGGCGCTGCGGGAAGTCCTCGGCAGCCACGCCCATCAGGCGGGCTCGCTCGTCGAGGAGGGACGGCTCCGCTTCGACTTCTCCCATCATTCGGGTCTCGCTGGCCCCGAACTCGCCGAGGTCGAACGCCTCGCCAACCGCCGGCTGATCGAAAACGGCGAGGTCAACACAACCGTCACTTCGATGAAGGAGGCCCAACGAATGGGAGCGTTGGCATTCTTTGGCGACAAATACGGCGACACCGTCCGGGTGGTCCGTGTGGGCCAATTCAGCGTCGAGCTCTGCGGCGGTACTCACACTCATGCAGCTGGCGAAGTGGGGCCGCTGCTCTTGCTGAGCGAGTCGTCGATCGGGTCCAACATCCGTCGGGTAGAAGCACTCACCGGTGACGCGGCCTATCAACACGTGGTCGAGGTTCGCGCCCGCCTCGACCAGGCCGGCCAGATCCTGCGCTCGTCAACGGCGGACCTGCCGGATCGGATTCGTGGATTGTTGAACAGGGTCTCCGAGCTCGAAGACCAGCTCGAGGCCTACCGCCACCGCGACCGAAAGCAAATGGCCGAAACGCTGGTGGATGAAAACGCGCGGCGGATTGGTGAGGCCGGCCTACTGATTTCGGCAGTGCCCGGTCTCAATCTCGAACAGCTGCGCCAGCTCGCCCTGGCCGCCCGCAAGAGGCTTGAGCGGGGCGTGGTTGTGCTCGGCTCGGAATTGGACGGCAAAGGCTCACTCGTGGGCGTCGTTTCCAAGGACCTCGTAGCAGCTGGTATTTCAGCGGGCGACTTGGTGGCAGCGGGGGCCCGGTTGCTGGGAGGTGGCGGCAGCAAAGATGCGGAGATGGCCCAGGCCGGGGGATCGCGCGGTGATCAAGTCACGGCCGCCCTGGAGGCTGTGCGGGCAGAGGCTGAGAGAAAGCTGGCCTCGCTATGACGGAATCAAGCTCTCCAGGCGGCCGGGTGCTCGGTGTCGATTACGGCTCGCACCGGGTCGGGCTTGCCGTTTCCGACTTGCTGCGGATGACAGCTCAGCCACTAGAAGTCATCTCTCGACCTGCTGCCGTGGAAAGGATCGCCGAATTGATCACAGAAATGGACGTGAAAGAGATCGTCATGGGTTTGCCGGTGGGGCTCTCGGGCAGGGAGGGCCCTGCAGCCCGCCTGGCTCGCAATTTTGGAGCCGAGATCACGGATGCCACGGGCTTAGATGTGACGTTTTTGGACGAGCGGTTTACCACTTCGACCGCCGAAACGGCCATGTTGTCGGCCAATGTGCGCCGGTCGAGACGACGCCAATCAATAGATAAGGTGGCCGCCGCCGTTATTCTCCAAGCGTTCCTCGATCGCCGCCGATGAACCTTTCTCCAATCATCTCCTCGCGCTGGTTGCGCGTCCTCCTGGGTCTGGGAGCGACGGCACTTCTTGTTGTCCTGGCTGCCACCACTCTTGCCCGGATGGTTGGTGGCTCTTTGAACAACGACACGGACAACGGTTCTACGGTTTCGGTTGCCCCCGGAATCCCGGTCGAGGTGACGGTCCCACCCGGCGCCAGCGCACGCCAGATAGGGAACATCCTGGCCGAGTCCGGGGTGATTGCTTCGGTCAACCAGTTCGAATTACGGGTGAGAGACGACGGCGTCGCCAATCAGCTCCGGGCCGGGACCTATCAGCTGGAAACCGGCATGACCATCGACCAGGTGCTGCCCCTACTTCTTCTGGGGCCGGTTGCCGACTCATATCGTGTCACCATTCCTGAGGGTTTGCGGGTGGTGGAGATCATCGATGTCCTGGCTCACGCCTCCGGGCGGGAAGCCGTTGAGTTCGAAGATGCGTTGCTCAAGCGCGAAGTGATCAGCGAGCTGCGGGTGATGCCCGAAGGTGACCTCACGTTGTCGGACTGGGAGGGGCTGTTGTTTCCCGACACATACGAGTTTCTGCGCGATTCACCGGCTCCCGAAATACTGCAGGTTCTCGCCGATACCATGGAGGAGAGGGTGGCGTCAGTCGACTGGACTGCGCTGGAAGAAGCCGGCTTCAACTCATACCAGGGGATCATCATCGCCTCCCTCATCGAGGCAGAGGTAAGGGTCCCGGAGGAACGGTCGGTCGTATCAAGCGTGATTCGCAACCGTCTGCGGGAGGGCATCCTGCTCCAGATCGATGCCTCGGTTTTGTACGGTCTCGGGACCCGCGACCCGAACCTGTTCAACAACGAGTCGGATTCGCCCTACAACCTCTACCGCGTTCCCAGCTTGCCTCCAACCCCGATAGGCGCCCCCGGCCGAGCCTCGTTGGAGGCGGCCGCATCGCCAGCTGACACTCCATACTTCTTTTACGTGCTCATCTCCGAGGATGGAAACCACGCTTTTGCCGAGACCTTCGAAGAGCACCAGGCCAACGTGGCCCAGGCGCAAAGTCTCGGGGTCATTCCCTGAGTGAACCTAGAACTGGTCTTGCTCGGGGACCCGGTTGAACACTCTCTGTCCCCGGCGATTCACAACGCCGCTATCGCGGCGAGCGGGCTGAGTGGAACCTATGCGGCTCGCCGGGTAGACGAAGAGGGAGTTGTGACCGCTTTCGCCGAGTTGCGGTCCGGGCGTCTCAGCGGTCTCAATGTGACGATGCCTCATAAGGTGTTGGCAGCGAAGCTCTGTGATCGGCTGGATTCGGATGCCGAGCGCGCAGGATCGGTCAATACCGTCTACATGGCGGATGGAGAGGTGCAAGGCCTCTCGACTGACATCGGAGGGATTCGCGACGTTTGGAGCGCGTTTCCCCCATCAGGTCCGGTGCTTGTCATCGGGGCGGGTGGTGCCGCGGCCGCAGCGTGTGTCGCTCTTGGCGATCGTGCCCTCTATGCGGCGGCCCGGCGGCCTGGGACCGTCCGGGACATGGCCACCAGGCTCGGACTCGAGCCCGGGGTGATCGGATGGGGAGTGCCGGTGGTTGGTGCGGTCGTGGTCAACTGCACACCCCTGGGAATGAGAGGAGAAGAGCTGCCTGAAGGAGTTGTGGCGCTGGCAGGCGGGATCCTGGACATGGCCTACGGCTCGGGCACCACTCCTGCTGTCGAGAAGCTGCAAAAGCGGGGTGAACCGACCGTCTCGGGGCTTGATTTGCTGTTGGCTCAGGCGGCACGTTCGTTTTCGGTCTGGACCGGGCTGCCAGCACCTCTGAAAGCCATGCGGGCAGCGGTGGGAAACCCCTAAAGCAAGCCACTTATGCAGCCGAATCCACACTTTGCACGCTTAATAGAGGACTGACTATGTCGTTGACTGGGCATCTAGACGTTTTTCCGCTCGAGGAGGTTCTTCGCCTCCTCTCCCGTTCGTACAAGTCGGGTTGCCTCCGCATCGACACGCCCGAACAGCACGGACGCGTTTATCTCGAGAGCGGTTCGCTCACCTTTGCCACCATCTCCACAGACGACGACTTCCGCCGGCAATTGGCCGCCTCGGGGTTGGTCAGCGACGACGGGCTTCGCACCACGGAGGTTTCCGGTCGCTCTTTGACCGAAGTTCTACGTCCCGGTACCGGTACCCACCAGTTCACCGACCTGATCCGCGAAGAGGTTGTCGAGAGCCTCTACCGAATTCGCAAGCCAGGGCGGGGACAGTTTGTCTTCAACCTCGATGTTGGCCCTCGGTACCGTATGGATCAGACCTTCGATGTCGAGCTATGCGTGGCCGAAGCCGATCGGCGTGCAGCCGACTGGGCCGACACTGAGCTGGTAATTCCTCACATCGACGTCGAGCTTCGAATCAACGGTGAGGCGCCCAACGGCGAACCGGTCACCCTTGCGCCTAACACCTGGCGCCTCGTTGCCGCCTTCGGCGGCACGGCCACAGTTCGCGGTCTCTCAGAGAGGCTCGGTGTGTCCCGCTTCCGCGCAGCCAAGGATCTGGCCGGTCTGGTCCGCGCTGAGCTGGTCGAGCCGGTCCGACCAGAAGTCGTCGACCCGGGCCCGATCGCCGTCGAGCCGGTTTCGGTCGTGGTCCCAACAGAGGCCGTGACTCCCTTCGCCCCCGCTCCAGCGATGGAGCCTGCCATTGAGGAAGCGGTTCCATCAGGGAGCGCCGACACCACCGAAATCGAACCTGCTCCCGCCATTCCGGCCCATGACCGGAGCTGGTGGGAGGAACCCGTCGAGCGTTCCGTTCCCGCCGCCGCCCTCTCCTCGGAAACAGAGGTCAGCCAGCCCGAGGAAGCCGAAGCGGGTGAACCCACCATGCTTTCGGACTCCTTCCTGGATCGTGTGTTCTCCCAACTTGGAGAAAACCCCGAGGGCCAGAGCGCCGAGCCAACCGAACCAAAAGAAGAGCAGAGCTCACTGGGGCACGGCTTTCTCAAGCGCCGCCGAATGAGCTCTATCGGTCTCGACGACGTCTGACCCCCAGCCCCCGATCTAACGTCGTCGCGTGACGGCCCTGATCATGGCGCTGGCCGGTCTGGTGGCTGGCCCCATTCTTCACACACTGGCGGTCCAAGCTGGCGCCGACCTTCCGCTACGCCCATTCACGTTGTCCTGCCCACGCTGCCCCAACACCTCATGGAGCACCAGGTGTGCCTGTGGAAGGAGCCGGCTTCGGGAGTTGGCGACCGGAGTCGTCGCCGGAATTGGAGCCTGGATGCTTACCGGGGGTGTCGGGTGGATTCCAATACTGGCGGCCCACCTGCTCACGGTGGCGGTGACCACGATCCTCATTGTCACCGACCTCGACCATATGAGGATTCCCAACCGCATCCTCTACCCGGGGGGAATCGCCTGCCTCGTCGTACTCGGTCTGGGCGCATTTGCTGCGGGGCGACGTGGCGATCTGGTCAGAGGTCTGCTGGCGGGCGCCATCTACTGGGCGTTGTTCCTGGTGGTCTGGCTCATTGCCCGGGGCCAGGGGTTTGGCTTCGGTGACGTTCGTTTGGCCGCATTGCTTGGCCTCTTCCTGGGCTTTCATTCCTGGCAGGTGCTGGCCTCGGGATTGTTGGCAACCGCATTGCTGGGCGGAATTCCGGCGATCGTGCTGCTTGCCTTGGGAAAGGGGCGCAAGACCCTGCTCCCGTACGGGCCACCGCTGATCCTCGGCACCTGGCTGGCAATTGCCATCATGTAGGGCTGATCAATTAGTTTTGGGCCCGCTGCCTAGCATCCCGATAGATGCTGCGTTTCCTCACCGCCGGCGAGTCCCATGGCCCCGGGCTGGTGGCCGTGGTGGAAGGCCTACCAGCCGGTCTGCAGGTCGAGGCGAAGGGCATAGCCCGCGAGCTCGCCCGCCGTCGTCTCGGGTTTGGTCGAGGAGCCCGCATGCGAATCGAGCAGGACGAGTTGGAGATCCTGGCCGGGGTTCGCCACGGATTCACCTTGGGTTCACCGGTGGCGGTCATCATACGGAACACCGAGTGGCCCCGATGGCGCCAGGAGATGAGCCCCAACCGCCCCGCCTCGGAGGACGTCGAACCGAAAGCATCACCCGAATCCCGGCGCCTCACCAAGCCCCGACCCGGTCATGCCGATCTCGCCGGCATGCTCAAATACGACACGAAGGATGCTCGTGATGTCCTCGAGCGGGCATCGGCTCGAGAGACGGCCGCCCGCACGGTCGTTGGATATCTGTCCAAACAGCTCCTCGAGACCATTGGAGTCTCCGTAGTCTCCCACGTAGTTGCCATCGGCAGCGTTCAATCCGGGGAAGTCGACCCGCCGAAGCCGTCCGACCTCGAAGCCGTCGACGCTTCCCCGGTTCGTTGTTTTGACCCGGTCGCCTCCGCCTCGATGGTTGCGGCAATAGAAGAGGCCAAGGCAGGACGCGACACGCTGGGTGGTGTCGTCGAGGTCCTGGCTTATGGTCTACCTCCGGGCATCGGAAGCCATGTCCATTGGGACCGCCGGCTTGACGGGCTCCTGGCGGGAGCTTTGATGTCGATCCATGCCATCAAGGGAGTCGAAGTGGGAGACGGGTTCACCTCATCGGGTCGATCCGGCTCGGTAGCTCACGACGAGATCTTCTATGACGAGGCCTTCTACCGGGATACCAATCGAGCAGGAGGCACCGAGGGCGGTATGACCACTGGGGGTCCACTCAGAGTCCGGGCAGCCATGAAACCTATCTCGACCGTGTTGAAGGGGCTGCGAACGGTCGATGTCGAGTCGAAGGAACCCGTCCCGGCCTTTTATGAGCGATCCGATACCTGTGCGGTTCCCGCGGCGGGGGTCGTGGCCGAACAGATGGTGGCGATCGTCCTGGCGCAGGAGATCCAGCGGCAATTCGGAGGCGACACCGTCGACGATCTGGTGGGAGCGGTAAACCGCTACCGGGAGCGGCTGGGACGCTACTAACGGTGCCGCTGTGGTTGATCGGCATGATGGGGGCGGGCAAGTCGGTAGCCGGGCGGGCGATGGCGACCCGTTTGGGTGTGGAGTTTGTTGACACGGATGAAGCAGTCGAACAGGCCGCCGGTCGATCGCTGCCTGCCATTTGGGAAGAAATGGGCGAAGAGCGCTTCCGGGTCCTGGAACGAAACGCGGTCGAGCGAGCCTCCACTTTGTCGATGGCGGTTGTCGCCACGGGTGGCGGAGTCGTCCTCCACCAGCCGAACGTGGCGTTGATGCGAGAAAGTGGGCCCGTGGTTTGGCTCGACGCCACAACGGATACTCTGGCGCAACGCATCGGCTTGCTGGAGGGACGGCCTCTGTTGGCATCTTCTGATCGGCTGGGTCGATTGGCTGAACTCGCCGCGGTTCGCCGTCCTCTATACGCGGCGGCGGCGCATCACTGCCTGAACACCGAAAGCAAGACCATCGACGAAGTCGTCGATGAGTTGGAGACCTTGTGGACCGCATAGCCATCGGTGACGACTCCGAGGTCCTGATTGGCTACGGCCTCCCCGAGCCGCTGCTGCCTCCTCGACCCGCGAGAGAAAAGTCGGTGGTATTGACCCAGCCCGGTGCCGGCACCATCGCGGCCCGGGTGTCCAAAGTTTTGGATGCGTCGGTCTATGTCCTTCCCGACCGGGAGGCCGCCAAGACGTGGGAGGCCGTCGGGAAGGTCTACGAGTGGCTCGAGAAACAGAATCTGACCCGCGACGACACCATCGTTGGGGTAGGAGGTGGCACCGTCACCGACGTGGCCGGTTTTGTAGCCGCCACCTGGCTGCGAGGAATGGAGGCGGTCCATGTCCCCACCACCCTCCTCGGAGCGGTCGACGCCGCCATTGGTGGCAAATCTGGTTTCAACGTGGGCGGGAAGAACATGGTCGGCGCCTTCCACCATCCGAGCCGGGTCATGATCGACCTCGACGAGCTGTCCCAACTTCCCCACGAGCTGAGGTTGGAGGGGCTGGCCGAGATAATCAAGGTGGGTCTGATCGGTGACCCTGATCTGATCGACTTGTTCGTGCGATACGGTGAGAACGCCCCCCTTTCCGAGATTGTGACAAGAGCGGTTCAGATCAAAGCGGCGGTGGTGAACGAAGACTTCCGGGAGAACGATCGAAGGGCGATCCTCAACTTCGGTCATACGGTCGGCCACGCCATCGAGGTGGCCTCCGGTTTGCCTCACGGAATGGCGCTAGGCGTGGGCATGGTGACTGCCGGAGCCATTTCCGCCCACCGCTACGAATTCTCCAACGTTTGGCTGCGGGACCTCATCCAGTCGGTGGGACTACCGGTGGCGGCCCCAGAACTGGGCCTCGAAGAGGTGATGGCTCTCATCGCCCTCGACAAGAAAAGGACCGCCGAGGGTCTGCGGATGGTCCTGCTCCGTGGGGTGGGCGAGCCGGTGGTCGAAGTGGTCGATGACGGCGACATCCTGCTGGGTCTGGCCGCGATCGGCCTCAGCTGAAGCGGTTACCCTGAGCGTTTCCCCGCCGAACAACGAGCAGAATGGCCTCCACTAACGACGTCCGTCCCGGTCAGGCGCTTGATCTTAACGACGGCATCTTCACCATCATCGAGTACCAGCATGTCAAACCGGGCAAGGGCCGGGCCTTTGTTCGCATGAGGCTGCGCAATCTCGAGACCGGTCAGGTGCTCGACCGTACATTTCGCGCCGGGGAGGACGTGGCGCAAGCCATCATCGAGCGGCGCGATCACACCTTTCTCTATCGGGACGACCTTGGCTATCACTTCATGAGTCTCGAGGACTACGGGCAATTCGCGATGACTCATGATGACGTGGGAGAAGCTGCCCCGTTCCTGACCGACGGGATGACGGTAAGCCTCGCTCTTTACAAGGGAAATCCCATCTCGGTGGATCTCCCCTCGTCGGTCGAGCTTGAAGTGACTTATACAGAGCCGGGCGTGAGGGGCGACCGGGTTTCGGCAGCCACGAAGCCCGCTACTACACAGACCGGCCTGGTGGTCCAGGTGCCGTTGTTCGTGAACATCGGCGACCGCATCAAGGTTGACACGCGTAGCGGCAGCTATCTGACGCGGGTGTGACCGAGCCCCGCGACCTGGCTCTCGAGGCCCTGTACGAAGCCGACCAGCGCGACTTGACCCAGACCACGGCCGAACTCCCACCCAAGGCTGCCCGCCTCGTCGCCGGCGTGCTTTCCCATCTGGCGGAGCTCGACACCGAGATTGATGCCGCCTCCGAGCATTGGAGGGTGGCGCGGATGCCGGTTGTTGACCGGGCCATCCTCAGGCTCGGGCTGTACGAACTACGTCATGAGCCGGAGACCCCCGTGGCCGTGGTGGTTTCGGAGGCAGTCCGCCTGGCCAAGACCTACAGCACCGAGAAGAGTGGCGCATTCGTCAACGGGGTGCTTGCTGCTCTCGCCGATCAACAACGCGACTAGTTCGGGCCCTTCTCACCCCTCTGCTACGCTCGTCCCACCTTTAAGTCCGGTCCCGTGAGGCCGGGAAGGAGTCTGCTGGTGATACAGGCAACACCGGTCCAGGTGATGGACGGCGCCGATGTGCGACGGGCGATCCGTCGCATCGCTCATGAGATCTCCGAGCGCCATCATGGCGCCGAGAATCTCGTGCTGATTGGCATCCACACCCGTGGTGTTCCCATTGCCGAAGGCATTGCCCGGGCCATCTCGGAGTTCGAGGACACTCACGTCCCGGTGGGTGAACTCGATGTTGGCTTTTACCGCGACGATCTCGACCATCGGCCGACGACCCGTCTGGGTCGGACGTTGCTCCCCATCGATGTGACGGACGAGACCGTGGTCCTGGTGGACGATGTCCTCTACACGGGCCGCACCATCCGGGCGGCCCTCGATGCAATCTCTGACCTGGGGCGGCCAGCCGCAGTCGAGCTGGCGGTGCTGATCGATCGCGGCCATCGGCAGCTGCCGATCCGGGCTGACTACGTCGGCAAGAACCTCCCGACCTCACTCCAAGAGCGGGTGACAGTGCGGGTCGAGGCCATGGATCGCGAGCAGGGAGTCTGGATCGAAAGGCCCCAGATGTGAAACACCTCCTATCGATAGCTGATCTCGACCGGGCCGCCATCGAGGGACTGCTCGATCTGGCCGATCACTTCACCGAGGTTCTCGAACGGGACATTCCCAAGGTGCCGGCGCTGCGAGGGATGACCGTCGCCACCCTGTTCTTTGAGACTTCGACCAGGACCCGGCTCTCATTCGAGAAGGCCGCCAAGGCCCTCAGCGCCGACGTGCTGAACTTCAATCCGTCCGGTTCGTCGCTGTCGAAGGGGGAAAGCCTCAAAGACACCGTTCTCACCGTCCAGGCAATGGGAACCGACTTGATGGTGGTCCGCCATGGAGCGGTGGGTGCTCCCGCCCGGGTGGCCTCGTGGGTCGACTGTCCGGTGATCAACGGTGGCGACGGCGCCCACCAGCATCCCACCCAGGCCCTGTTGGACGCACTCACGTTGCGGCGCCGCTTTGGCAAACTCGATGGTTTGCGGGTCGCCATCGTCGGTGACATTCGCAACTCGCGGGTGGCGAGGTCGAACATCGACGCCTTCACCGCCCTTGGCGCCGCGGTCACCCTGGTTGCCCCCCCCACCTTGCTTCCGCTCGAGATTGGCAGTTATCCGGTGAGCACGAGCACCGAGCTCGAGTCGATTCTGGGCGATCTCGACGTCATCTATCTGCTCAGGGTCCAACTCGAGCGTGGCAGCGGACCGGTTCTCCCCTCATTGCCCGAATATGTCGCACGATATGGTCTTGACCGGCGGCGTTTTGGCCTGCTCGGCAAGGAGGCCGTGGTCATGCATCCCGGTCCCATGAACCGTGGCATCGAGATCGCCTCTGATGTCGCCGACGACCCCCGGGCCTTGATAACGGATCAAGTCAGCAATGGGGTAGCAACCCGCATGGCGGTGATGTTCCGTCTGCTGACAGGCAAGGGGCAGCCGTGATCGCCATCCACAACGCGCGCGTTCTCACCCCCGATGGGCCGATCGACACGGACCTGACCGTGCGCGAAGGAGCTGTCAACAGCCTTTCGGCAGGCCAGGCGGAAACCCACCTTGATGCCAGGGGTGCCCTGGTGGGCCCGGGGTTTGTTGATCTCCATTGCCACCTACGAGAACCGGGCTTTGAATGGAAAGAAGACATTCGTTCGGGGTCTAAGGCGGCGGCGGCCGGCGGCTACACGGCGCTGGTCGCCATGCCCAACACAAATCCTGCCATCGACTCCGGCCATCTCGCCCGCTTCGTCGCCGATCGAGGCCGTGCGGCAGGTTTAGTCGAGGTGGCACCAGCCGGAGCCATAACCATGGGCCGGACCGGCACGTCGCTGGCCCATCTAGACGAACTCTTCGAAGCGGGTGTCCGGATCTTTACGGATGACGGTGTCGGCGTGGCGGACGCCGGACTGCTCCGTCATGCCATGGAATATCTGGCAGAGCGAGGGGGAGTGGTTGCCCAGCACGCCGAGGATGCGGGCCTGGCCAGGGGCGGACACATGCACGAGGGTGTTGTCTCCTCTCGTTTGGGCATTCGTGGTCTGCCCTCCCTTGCCGAGGAGGTGATGGTTGCCCGCGACCTGGCACTGGTGGCGCATACAGGGGTTCGGTATCACGTGATGCACGTTTCGAGCCGAGGGTCCATCGAATTGGTGGCAGGTGCCAAGGGCGCCGGGCTGACCGTCACGGCCGAGGTCACGCCCCATCACTTGTCCTTCGACCACTCGCGGGTCGAAACGATGGAACCCGGCTTCAAGATGTACCCGCCGTTGCGAACAGAGACCGACGTGACGGCGCTGGGGAAGGCCTTGCTCAACGGCACGATCGACGCGGTAGCCACCGATCATGCCCCACACGCCCCTCACGAATGTGAGGTCCCGTTTGAGGAGGCCCCCAGGGGTGTCATCGGGCTCGAGACGGCGGCGGCTGCAGTCAACACTGCGATCGAACCCGCTCCGATGACGCTCTTCGAGAAGATGTCGGTGACACCTGCCCTGATCGCCGGTCTTTCCGGACAGGGTCGTTGGATAGAGGAGGGGTCACCAGCCAACCTGGTGATATTCGACCCGGATGCCTCCTGGGTGCCGCAAGGATTTGTTTCGAAATCGCAAAACTCCCCCTTTCGGGGGGTCAAGCTCAGGGGGAAGGTGATGGCGACCATCTTCTGTGGCCGTATTACATATCAGGCGCTGCAGTGACCGATTCCGGCTTTCGTCCGTCTTCTGACTCAGCCCTGCTCGTCACCGCCGACGGCACTGTCTTTCGGGGGCGCTCAGTGGGAGCCGAGGGCATGGCGACCGGTGAAATCGTGTTCAACACGTCCATGACCGGATACCAGGAGGTGTTGACCGATCCTTCCTACGCCGGTCAGGTGGTGGTGATGACCTCGCCACATATCGGCAACTACGGGGTGACGTCTTTCGACGATCAGGCTTCCCGAGCGGCTGCTTCCGGCCTGGTGGTGAGATCGCTTTCAGGGCGGCAGTCGAGCTGGCGGGCGGAGGGGAGCCTGGCCGAGATGCTGTGGCGGCAGGGGGTGGTGGCACTGGCAGATCTCGACACTCGCCGCCTCACCCGCCACATTCGCCAGCATGGGGCGATGCCGATCGCTATGGGCGCCGGCTACGACGAGAAAACCCTGGCGGAAGCGGCGGAGTCGGCTCCCCGCATGGAGGGCCAGGATCTGGTTTCAACAGTCACCACCGAGCGGTCATACCGGATAAACCCGGAAGGGGACTCACGGGGTGTTGTCGTAGCCATCGATCTGGGGATCAAGCGCGACATCGTTTCCCAAATGGTCGGTCGCGGCCTGGCAGTCGAAGTAGTTCCGGCCGGGATCACCGCTGCGCAGGTGTTGGCTCTCGATCCCGCCGGGGTGTTTCTCTCCAATGGTCCCGGTGATCCCGAACCGCTGGCCACCGCCATCACGACTGTGCGCGATCTCCTGGGCAAGGTGCCGGTGTTCGGGATCTGCCTCGGCCACCAGGTGCTGGGTTTAGCGCTGGGAGCGACGACTTTCAAGCTTCCTTTCGGCCACCATGGTGGCAACCATCCTGTCCGCCGGCTGGTCGATGGGCGGGTCGCTATCACCAGTCAGAACCACGGCTTTGCCGTCGACTTGTGGTCGCTGACAACCG
>Ga0326597_10004883_pt1 | contig 18742 bp, 19 predicted proteins | sample RVTome_12_FD_203789 | JGI IMG/M metagenome (GOLD analysis project Ga0326597, IMG submission 203789) | Soil microbial communities from uranium-contaminated site in the Upper Colorado River Basin, Wyoming, United States - RVT100D185 | ecosystem: Environmental > Terrestrial > Soil > Contaminated >... | reverse complement strand
TAAAAATATCCCTATTGAGAGATGTAGCATTATGGTGGTGGCATTGGCTGGTAATAACTCATAAATCTTTTCATAATTCTGTTTAGTTATTTTCAAAGTTTTCAAAAATAGAGGAAAGGTTAATAAAATTAGAAGCGTGAAAATAGGGAAGATTTTAAACAAAACGCCACCAACTACCCACACATAAACTAAACCCAAAGCTAAGTAATAAACTCTCAAAGCTTTTCTTTTACCTAATTTTACTACCGAAGTATTTTTACCTACTTTGGCATCAGCTTCATAATCTGGAAATTCATTGATCCATAAGACCATAGCTATGAGTAACCCTATGGGTATGGAAATTAAAATTACCTCACTTGAAAATCTTAAAGTTTGAACATAGTAAGAACCTACTACTACTAAGGGACCAAAACCAATTCCCACCAAAAATTCTCCAATCCCAGTGTACCCTAATTTTAAGGGAGTGGCAGTATAGAAAAATCCTAAAAAAACTCCAATTGCTCCTAAAAGAAGCACAATATATCCTAACTGAAATGCCAAATATAAACCAATCAAACTTCCAATTCCAAAAGAAAAAAGGCTGGCTTTTAAAATACTTGCAGCCGGAAGTAGTTTATCTTGGATAACTCTGCTACCGCCAGAAAATGGAGTAGGGTTTTTATTGATTTCATCATTGCCGGTCTTGTGGTCAAAATAGTCGTTAGCCAAGTTAGTTCCCATATGCACCAAAAGAACTGAAAACAAAGTTAAAAGAAAATAAAAAAGATTAAATTTCCTTTCCACATTCCAAGCTACTGCAGTGCCTAATAGCACCGGCACAATGGTAGCCGTAAAAAAAGGAGCCCGAATGGCTTTGAGCCAAATTTTTAGGTTCATAATTCCTCCCAGTCAAAGTGTTAAGTAAACTTATTTAAAAACTCCCTCCTAAAACTTGATATAATAGTAAAATATTTAAAAATATAATCAAACCAGCAGAGGTGACCACCAAGAAATTCGTCCAAGATTTGTTAGCATATTCTCCCATAATTTTTTTCTGGCTAGTGAAAATGATTAAAGGGATAATGACAAAAGGCAACGCTAAACTTAGAAAAACTTGGCTTAAAACTAAAATTTTAAGTTCATTAATACCCAGATAGATAACAACTAAAGCTGGCACCATAGTAATCAGCCTTCTCAAAAACAAGCTTATTTTAGTTTTCAGAAATCCTTCTAACACGATTTGACCGGCTAAAGTGCCGGTGGTGGATGAAAAAAGACCAGAACACAACAAGGCAATGGCAAAAGCGGTACTTGAGAGCCCTCCTAAAAGAGGAATTAAGGTTTTGTGAGCTTCCGAGATAGTAGAAATTGCCAACCCGTTTTTGAAAAAGACTGCAGTTGACATTATTACTATAGCGGAATTAATTAGCCAAGCTCCATTTAAAGCCAAAATTGAATCCACAATAGCAAATTTAAAAAGTTTTTTATAGGTCACTCCATTATTCTTTTTCAGCCGATATCGAATCACACCCGAATGCAAAAATAAATTGTGAGGCATAACTGTGGCCCCCAGCATTCCAACTGCCACTAAAATTGACTTAGAATCAACTTCTGGCATTAGGATGTGTCTGGTAATTTCTCCCCATTCTGGTTTAGCTAAGAAGATTTCAACCACATAGCAAAAACCAATAGTTAAAACCAATCCAATGATAATATACTCAACAGCCCGGTAACCAAAACGATAGAACCACAGAATACCAAAAACTACTACTCCAGTAATCAAAGCCGCATAAAACATAGGAATCTGAAACAAAATATAAAATCCTAAAGCCGCTCCTAAAAATTCAGCCAAGTCTGTGGCCATCATAGCCAATTCTGACAAAACCCACAAAATTAAAGAAACTGGACGTGAAAAATATTCTCTGCAATTTTCTGCCAGAGTTTTACCAGTAACAATCCCCAATTTAGCTGAGAGAGTTTGAAGCAGAATAGCCATTAAGTTGGAAAGTAACAGAACCCATAAGAGTTTATATCCAAAGTCAGAACCGCCCTGGATATCAGTTCCCCAGTTACCCGGGTCCATATATCCTACTGAAATCAAAAAAGCTGGTCCTAAATAACTTAAAATACCATATTTAGCATTTTTTTTAAGTGGGTGTGTTGTTTTGTTCAATTGATTTAATTCTCATGTTATTGCCTTACAAAAGAATGTTCAAAGGAAAAGTAAAAAAATATTCCGTAGTCATTTCCATTATCAGTCAAGGAAATCGGAGCAGCTGCTCCCAACACCCATTGGGCACCACCAGCCGTGTTAATGGCATATCTTAAACCGGGGGAGAGAACCACACTGGTAAATCTGTCTTTGTTGCCGGAAGCATTGAGTTCCTGTTCTGATTCTGTCAAAAACTCCAGCATAAAGTTAAAATTATTTTTCAAAAGATATATTGCACTGAATCCCAGATTGAAGGAAAACAAATCTTCTCTGATGTTTCCACCCGAGATAAGATTCTGTTCAACTTGAGGTAATAAGGTAGCTCCTAAATTGAAATGACCATGCCATAGTTTCAAAAGCTTTTTACTTAGCGGTAAATTAACCTGATAGCCGACCACCCCGGAACCTAACCCATTATCTTCATTGCCGGTCGGCAAAATCAATGAAAATCGAGGAGCAAAAGCCGGCAGTTTATCTGATTCTGATAATGCCTGATAGCGATAGTGGAGAGCAATGTCACTCATTCCTTCTACTGTAACTCCGCTGCCTCCCTGAAATAAAACCGGTATGGTATAAGAAATCTGGTGCTTCTGACTGAAAAGAGGCCACTCTTGCGTAAAAGCGATTTCAGTTTCTGAAAAAGTGTTGTTCGAGACTTTATCCCAGCTGAAAACCAAATTCAAAATATGCTGAACTACCCCTGATTCTTGATTATAGGCCTCCTCAATCAAAAAAGAGTTATCTAAAATTCCTTCTTGAGCAGCGGCCGGGTAAATTATGGTAGCTGATAAAAGAATTGCCAGAAAAAAGACGACTAATTTTATCATTTAATTCTTTCTTTTTGGGTGAGTAGTTTTAATCCTTAGTCCCTAATCTTTAATCCCTGATTACAACTTTCCCTCTCATCATTTTGGCATGATAGCTGCAGAAATATTCGTATTTTCCCTTTTTCACGGGAAGGAAGTTAATAACTTCAGACTGGCCGAATTCCAAAGGACCGGAGGTGCTGATGTCCAATTCCTCGATGACAAAATCATGCAACATTCCTTTGTCTTCATTAATAATAATGATGCGCACCGGCTGCCCCACTTTCAGAATCAGAGGAGGGTTATCGGTATTATAAGCCATCTGCCTGGCGACTAAGACAATCTCCCGGACCTCTTTTATTTCTCCCTGCGGTTTTTCAAAAGCTTCCAGAATGAATAAAGCCCCAGCCAGTCCCAAGAAGACGACCATCATCAAACTTAGAAATCTTTTTTGCAAAGCCATAATTTCTCCTTTATGTTGAGCGCAGTCGAGACATTTTTAAACTGTTACAAAAAATCCTGTGACATACATCACTGCCAAACCTAAAAGAAATCCCCACACATTGGTAAATGAAAATAAGGAACCCCAATTGGGCTTAGCCATATATTGTGTGATGCTGAAAACCACTTGAAAAATTGCTCCGGCTCCGATGGCTAAGAAAAGGACCGACCAGATGGCGGAATAAGTAAACCCGCCGATCCAGGTTCCTAGAATTGTCGGTGCTCCGGCTAAAAGTCCCATTAGAACCAGCTGCTTCAATCTGGCACCGGCTTTGGCGATGGGGGCTACAATAGCTACCCCTTCGGTGACATTATGAATCATGAATCCCAGCACCAGCAAAGCCCCCAGGGAAATTTCACCCACCGCATAAGCTCCGCCGATGGCTAAACCTTCACCCAGATTGTGAATTCCGATTCCCAGAGCCACCGAATAGGCCAGCATTAGTTTTTTGTATGACTCCCCTTTTTCTTGCGAAGCGAGGCTTCCTTGGCGTGAAAACGCCGACAGAACCAGGATGGCTATAAAAAATCCCAGCATAAGCACACCCATCCCCTGATACACCGCCGGGGCTTTTTCAGTAGTTTCAATCGCTTCCACCAAGGATTCGATTCCGAGGAAAACCAATAGTCCTACTGTTAGCGCTAAAAAGAAGCTGTACCATTTCTCTTTCAACCTTCTTAAAGATGGAAGCCACAGCAGTCCTAAAAAAACCGGAATCACACCTACGTAAACTCCTAAAAGTGCAAAGGAAGACAGATACTGTAAATTGGGAGAAGGTGAGGCAGTAGCCACCGGGATTTCGGCATCAAAAGTGATTCCATTTCTGGAAAGCAATTTGATTTTTTCAAGATTCCCCTCTACCCAGGGATAATAGATTTTAATCGTGCCTCGACCCAAACGAGGTAAAGTCTGGCTCGGATCCATTTCAAACTTCCAGTAAGACTCATTCACCAGAACCTGGGCAATGGTAACCGGGTCCGGGCCATCATTGACAACTTTTAGAGTAATTTCATTGGGCTTTAGAATTATTCTCTGAATGGAAACCTCCTCAATCGGAGGTAAGGCCGCCTTGAACACACCTAGAGGTCCGATGGCCAGGAATACGATTATCAGAAGAACCAGCAGAATCAGGGGTAAAAAAGCATTCCCCCAGAATCTGAATTTACTGGTTGATTCAGATTGACCTGCTGGGGCTGATTGTTCAAAATTAGCTGGTGACATATTTTCTCAAATTATTTTAGGGCGAAACTTCAAAAGTTCCCATCCAGCCCAATTCTGAGAATTCGGTTTTATGAGCATGGAACATATACTGCCCCGGAAATTTGAACTTAAATTCTAGAATCGACCTCTCGGCCTGTCCCAGAATAATGGTGTCGGTATATGAGTTGGGAGTAGAAGAGGTGCCGGTTCTGAATTCGTAAAAGAAATTGGCATGCAGATGAAATGAGTTAATGGGGTCAAATTCGGCGATATTCACCACATAAACCCGGGCCAAATCTTCTAACTTCACCTTAATGGGATTCTTCATATAATAAAAAGCCACGGTATTAACCGCATACACTTCGTTTTCTTCATCAAAATTGGTGTCGAAGGCGTTCAGCATCATGATGAATTCCTTGGCCGGTTTGCGGGGAATTTTAGGGTCGACAATGTAAACCCCGTAAAGCCCCTTATGGATATGCTGGGTCAAAGGAACCGAGTGGCAGTGGTACAAATGCACTCCTACCGGGTCGGCATCGAATTCATACAAGAATGTATCCCCCGGCATCACAAATTGATGCGGCATAGCCCCGTCCATAGAATCCGGGTGAAAACCATGAAAATGCATGGTGTGCGGTTTATCCCCCTGATTCAAGAAATGGATTCTGATTAAATCTCCATCTGTGGCACGGATAGTAGGACCGGGCACTTGCCCGTTGTAAGTCCAGGCCGGAAAAAATACTCCCGGAGCAATTTCAATCTCTTTGTTGACCGTGTAAATCCAGTATTCCCGCAGAAGCCTGCCGCCCGGAAGCTTGCTCTCTTTATAAAACTTGGAGCGCTGGTCCGCAGGGAGATGGCTGAAATTCCAATCCGTCAAATAGGTCATGGGGTTGTAATCCTGATGCCCAACTTCACCCACTGTCCCGAATCCCATCTGGGCTTTTTTCTCTTTCTCCTTACAATTTTCACAGGCCAAGGCTTCCTCATTAAAATGATGAAGTACCATTATCATAACCACTGCCAATGTGAACAGTAAAACCTTTCTCAAAACACCGTATCTGAACATATTTTATTTGCTATTTTCCTCGCAAGTTATATATTATAGTTTACATTAATTATGTCGAAAATTTAAGTATGATTCTTTAATTTTATTAAGCATAGTTAATATAATACGTTAATATATATTAACAGTTGGGCTTGTCAAGTAAATTTTCAAGAAAATGACTGATAAATGAACAAAGACAAGAAAACTTCCATCTCTCAAGAGGATTACCTGAAAGCCATCTGGGAATTGCGGCAGGAAGGGCAAATTCCTATCGGAGCCAGGATTGCCGAAGAGTTAAAAGTCTCCGCTCCGGCCGTTACTCTGGCTCTGAAACGGCTTTCTAAAGATGGTTATGTGACGGTGGATAAAAATAACCGGATTTATCTGACCGGTAAGGGAGAGGAGACCGCTTCTCATTTGGTCAGAAGACATCAACTGGTGGAAAAGCTTCTGACAGACTTTTTGAATATGGAATGGTATAAAGTTCACGATGAAGCCGAGAAATTGGAGCATGCCATTTCACCGGAAATGGAAGAACGTTTATTGCAAATTTTCGGGAAATCCAAAACCTGCCCTCACGGCTATCCTTTGTTGGAAAACCGAAGGGGTCCCGGGGACCTTAAGCCCCTGCACCAGGCCCAATCCGGTCAGACCCTCAGGATTAGCAAGGTTTATGAAAAAGACCGTAAATTTTTGGAATATCTGGATAAACTGGGAATTACTCCCGGGACTAAGGTATATGTGAATAATAAAGGTTATGACGGGACATTCGCCCTAAAAATCGGGGAAAGGATTGTGCATCTGGGAGGGATGGCCACCAATCGGATCTGGGTGAAAATTTTGTCTAAGAAAAAATGAGCCAAATCGTACTGGTTGAAGATGATTTATTTTTCTCTTCCAAAATTGAGAATATCCTGCAAAATTCGGAATACGACTTGAAGATTTTCCCTCGAGGAATCGAAGCTCTAAAGTCTTTGAGAGAAAATCCCGCGGTTTTAATCTTGATAAATTTAGCCAGCCACAGCTTAAATCCTTTAGATTTAATTTCAGAAATCAAAGCTGACCCGGATTTGAAAACCATCTCCATCTTAGGTTATTGTGGTCATACCCAGAAAGAATTAATTGAAAAAGCCCGAAATTTAGGTTGTGACAAAGTGGTGCCAAATTCCGTCATGGTTTCAGGATTTCCTAAACTTTTAAACCAAATGTTAAAACCCGCACAATGAACCGACTCTGGGTCAGGAGACCCAGAGCTACCCTTCCAAGGAAAATGAATGGGTAGGGTAGGGTTCGGTCTCCTGACCGAACCTGAATTAATGGCCAAATGAACTTCTTAGAAAAATTGCAGTGCACAGTTTGCCAGAGAGAATATCCTAAAAATCAAGCCTTAAATCTTTGCACCTGCGGAGGAGTTCTTTTTGCAGTTTATGATCTTAAGAAGATTGCTAAAAGTTTCCAGAAAAAGTCGTTGGCTCAAAGACCCCAGAATCTGTGGAGATATGCAGAATTCTTGCCGGTTGAAGATGAAGGAAACATAGTCTCTTTGGGAGAAGGTTTTACCCCTGTAATAAAGCTTGAAAGTTTAGGGGAAAAACTGGGCTTGAAAAACCTTTTCTTAAAAGATGAATCTTTCAATCCCACCGGGTCCTTCAAAGCCCGGGGAATGTCCGTAGCCCTCTCCAAAGCCAAAGAGTTAAAAATACAAAAAATCTGCCTTCCTTCAGCCGGCAATGCCGCCTCTGCCGCCGGCTGTTATGCCGCTAAAGCCGGCCTGCGGGCGTATGTCTTCATGCCCAGGGATGTCGATTCTACTTTTGTATTAGAATGCCGTGCCTTCGGAGCCGTAGTAAATTTAGTGGACGGCTTAATCTCCGACGCCGGCAGGATTATGAATCAGCAAAAACAACCGGACTGGTTCGATTTGTCTACTACCAAAGAACCTTACCGGGTGGAAGGGAAAAAGACCCTAGGGTTGGAGCTGGCCGAGCAGTTTGACTGGGAACTGCCGGATGTGGTGATTTTTCCGACCGGCGGAGGAGTTGGCATTATCGGGATGTGGAAAGCTTTTGATGAAATGGAAAAGGTTGGTTTGATTGGCGAAAAAAGACCGCGGATGATGGCTGTGCAAGCTGAAGGCTGTGCTCCTCTGGTCAAAGCTTTTCGAGAGAAAAAAGAGAGAGTTGAAGAATGGAAAAATGCCGCCACCATAGCTTCTGGATTAAGGGTTCCCAAGCCGTTTGCCGACTTTATAGTATTAAAAGCCTTAAGAGAAAGTAAGGGAGAAGCTCTTGCAGTTGGCGACCGGGAAATCGTATCATGTCTGAAGGAATTAGCCGCCACGGAAGGAATTTTTGTCTGTCCCGAAGGAGCTTCAAGTTTAGCAGGATTGAAAAAACTTGTGATGGAAAAGAAAGTGGATAAAGGCGACAAAGTCGTTTTGTTTAACACTGGATCGGCTTTGAAACATATTGAAGCCCTGAAAAAATTTTACAGTTAAACCAAATAGTATATGAAGGAGGAAAAATGAGAAAACTTATGTTGAGTGGATTGGTTGTCATATTGGGTACATCTTTAAGTTTAGCCCAAACCCCCGGAATAGACACCACCGGCCAGAGAGTGACCAAGTATCCCAAAGTCGATACTACCGCTAAAAAAACTCCTCAATACCAGAGAATAGATACGACCGGTCAAAAACCTCCCATCAAAATCAAAATGGATACCCAAAAAAGTAAGCCCCCCTCAAAAACCGGTATTGATACCACTCAAAAAGCCACCCCCATAAAAATGACCGGAATTTCTCTTAAGGAAATTCAGCCCGACAAAAATTTTCCGCTAAGCGAGGTAAAATTTAACCGGGTTAACAAGGATGTGATTTCGGTCTCCGGGAAGCTGACCAATAAGTCGGGCAGAAATTATTCAAAATCAGCCACCTTTAATCTTTTCATTTTTGACCAGAAGGAATCCCTTTTGGGAAACGGGACCATAAAGGTGAGCGGATTTAATCATAACGGCACGGTCAGTTTTACGGGTAAAATTTTTTCCAGGGTGGACCACAATCAAATCGGCAGGTACAAGATTCAGTTTGTAAAAGGAAATTAATTTGTAGGGGCTGGACATGTCCAGCCCCTACTCTTCTTCAGCCTGCGTTTAGATTAAACGCAACCTACCTGCCCGATGCAGGCGGGAAAGTTGCGGCTACCGAAACGGAAAAATAGGATATTTGCTATTATCTGCCGGAGGCCGGAGTCGAACCGGCATGTCCTTGCGGACACCGGATTTTGAGTCCGGCGCGTCTACCAATTTCACCACTCCGGCATAGTTGATAACTTCTGCTAAATCCTACGTAAGTAAATGGTGGTTTTGCCACTTGTCAAGACCAAATAAAACTTGACATTGAAATTTTCTTTTTTACTTTTACTTTAAATCTATGGGGCCGTAGTTCAGTTGGGAGAACGTCTGACTGGCAGTCAGAAGGTCACGAGTTCGACTCTCGTCGGCTCCATGTGTTACCAGCAAGTATTGACCAAACCCTTGCCCGTTCTCTTTTTATTCATGTTTAGATTCTGGTAAAAATGCAAATAGGAATAATTAACAAAATCAGGAAAAGCTAATTTATGACTACACAAAATTACAAAGAATATGAAGATGGATTAGATTCCATAATTCTTCTATTTGAAGCTTTGCAAAAGGAATGTGAAGCAAAGGGTTATCCAATAGAATCTATAACTCCCATTCAAAAGGTAATTGGCAAAATTATGATGAAGATTTATAAAAGTAGCTTGGCAGTAAGAATCCTATGCAAGCAAAGATTTACGGAGGACTGTCAACCCATTTTGAGAAATCTGCTTGAACTAACCATAATCTGCCGTTGGTTAACTTTGGATAACGACTTGATAAAGCTCCGGCAATTGGAAAAGAAAATGTCCACATTAGCTCATAAAAGATTGGTCCAATTTAAACTTCTTCTTGAAGAGAAACAAAAAAGTGACCCCGATGAAGAAACTAAAAACACATTAGAAGTTGTGATTAAAGATTTAAGAAAATTCAGACCTATTTCAGATGTGCCCAATTGCCCTGAACTCTATGAGATGGCAAGTAGTATTGATGCATCAGAGAAGGAATATTGTAATAACATGAGAAAGCTACATACTGCCGCATATTGGATTCTCACGCAATCTGTACACTTCAGTTTTTATTCATTAGAGAATTTCTATCGGGAAGAAGAAAATTTCGCTGGATTTGTCGCTCTTCCAAATTTCGACATGATTCCAGATATAATTCTTCACATGGGTCACATCTCTCTTATGTTCCTAGAAATATTTAATAAAACATTTAAACTAGGGTTAGACAAAAGGATTAATGAAGAGAGTGAGAGATTTATACAATTAACTATTAAGCATAACGAATCTTCGTAAAGCTCGTAGACCCACGTTGTCCTCAACGTGGGGAGGGGTTGCCATTTTTTTAAGCTCAAATTCTTGACCTCACCCCCAGCCCTCTCCTCTAGGAGAGGGAGTTTGAATCCCCCTAATTTTTCCCTTCCCCCCGCATAAACTTCCCACGACCCTTGACGATTAAAGCATAGAGGGTTCGAGATTACTCGAACCATCATGGTGAGCACAGTCGAACCACTATATGGCGAACGCAATCGAACAGTCGGGTGAGCGCCTGAATCATAAAGGCAAATACATCCTCATCGGGATTTTCCTCGGAATATTGGTGACTATTGCATACGTGGTCATAGACGGCCCTGTTTCTGATTCCATTGAAGATCAAGAAGTGACCAGCCAAAAGACTTTCCAACAGGAACAGACTCAACCGGAACCGCAGAAGCCAGTCGCAAGGGAAATGGAATTGGAATTGTTTAATGACGATGCCATAACAGTAAAGGCGGGCACTTATTATGGAGAGAAAGTCATGTTGAATGTGGATGGGAAGACACACAATAGGCTTAAAGGAAGTTTTGTTGAACCGGCTGGATACGGTATTACTTTCTACGTTTTTGACCAAAAAAGCTACAACGCCTATGAAGCCGGCCATCGAACGACTCCATATGTATCCGCCAGGAGAGTAAAATCATATGAGTTCACCTTTGTCCCTGACCATTCGGGCCTATATTATTTCGTATTTGATAACGGCTATTCCGTATCAACCAATAAAGTTCCGGTTTTATCTGTAGTGTGGAGTTGGCGGGAGTAAAATAGCTCGTAGACCATTGTAGTCCTCAACGCGGGATTAAATTTTTTCCTTCCCCGGCATAAACTTGCTCTAAAATGTGACGATTATTGCTTAGATGGCGAGCAAAGTCCCTCCATTTATGGTGAGCTTGTCGAACCACTTCGGTCGGGATAAATCGAACCATTATACTATTAAAGGAGGGGCAGATGCAACCAACATATACCGATACAATTCGACAACAACAACAGCCGCAACCACCCCAAGTCCGCCTAGGCGGACCAAGCCCCGACAAAATCGGCGGATGGCTGATAGTTGTAGCCATCGGCCTTATTTTCGCCTCATTAAGGATTTTGCTCTTCACTTTCAAAGACATCATCCCGGTCTTTAAACCCGAAACCTGGTCCCTTCTTACCACGCCAGGCACACCAGCTTACCATCCGCTTTGGGCTCCCTTATTGATTGGGGAATTGGCGGGCAATCTGTTCTTCGTGGTCTTCGGCATCACCATAGTCGTGTTATTCTTTCAGAGACGAAGAATCGTTCCCAGGTTAGTGATAATTTATCTGCTGACCAATCTGGGTTTTGTATTAACCGACTACTTTGTTGCCGATCTAATTCCGATTGTGGCACAGCAGGATAATACCTCCGCGGTGAAGGAGATTTTCAGAGGTGTCGTGGGTGCCGGTATTTGGATTCCTTATTTCATTATGTCAAAACGAGTGAAGAGCACCTTTGTCCGATAAATAAAAGTCGAAACTCGTAGACCCACGTTGTCCTCAACGTGGGATTGAATGAAAATCTACTTCGGTCGGTATAAATCGAGGTATTTATAGCGAGCTTAGCCGAGGCATTTTATCCTTGACATCCCCCTGCATTATACCCCATATTTCAACGTAATTATACAGTAGTAAAGATTACGCGGGTGTAATTCAGCGGTAGAATGCAACCTTCCCAAGGTTGACGTCGAGGGTTCGATTCCCTTCACCCGCTTTTTTAAATGGTAGCCGCAGGCTTTAGCCTGCGTCATTGAATAAGACAGCCAAAAGGTTGCGACTACCAATGAAAGATGAAAATGAAAAAATATTTTGGGCTAATTTTAGGTTTATTAATCTTCTCAAATTTTTGCCATCCCGCCCTTATTTTAACCCAAAAAGTAGGACCCGGCGAAATAGACTGGGGGAAATATAAAATTTCCGCGGTCGGCATCGGGCCCAAAGGGACATCCGCCAAAGGCAGTTTGACCGAAGCCCGCAAAGATGCCGTCCGTAAGCTGTATGAAACCGTGCTGAACCTGAATCTGAATTGCACAACTTTAGTCAAAGACCAGCTCAACAAATCCCAGTTGAAAAAGCTTGAAAACCTAATCTCCAAAGAATTCAAAATGCTGGATAAACCCCGCTATACCCAAGCCGGCGACTGTGAAATTGACGTGGAGTTGGCTTTACCAGGAAAAATTATGGATTTGATATTGCCTCCTTCCGGCGAAAAGTTAAAAGAACTTTCCAGTCAGAATTTACCATCAGCTCCCATAGAAGCTTTCACCGGATTAATCATAGATGCCAGCGGGCTGAATTTTCCTCTTCATTTAGTCCCTAAAATTGTGAACCCCAATGGAGTGGAAATCTACGGCATCTCTTGGGTGGAAAGAAGCTGGGCCAATACCTGGGGAATTGTGGAATATGCCACTGCCGCCAGCGATTATCACAGAGTGGGGGAGAAACCTCAATATCTTAAGGGCTTAAAAATCGCCGAAGACGGCTGCAGTATTGTGGTCAGCGTAGATAACCTGACAAATATTTTGACTGCTGAAAATCTGGCAACTTTAAGCCGCGCCAGAGTAATTTTAATCACCGACCAGGGTAACAAATAAGAGACTCGGCTTGATCATTTTTTTTCCTTCCAGATTTAAACCTTCTCTTTTCTAAACCGGTTTTTTATATTATCATAGGGCCATATGACTATTCCCATTATAACCATCATTGGCCGGCCCAATGTCGGCAAATCCACGCTATTCAACCGCATCATCAAAAAAAGAAAAGCCGTGGTATCTCACGAACCGGGAGTGACCCGGGACAGAAATTACCATCTGGCCGAGTGGAACGGCAAATCTTTTTATCTGGTGGATACCGGCGGATTGGTCCCCCAGACCGAGGATTTGATTTTAAAGCAGGTCAAAGCCCAGGCCGAAATCGCCATCTCCGAAGCGGATCTGATTTTATTCATGGTGGATAATCAGGTGGGAGCCCAGGCCGTTGATCTGGAGATCTCCAAAAAATTAAAAAAGATTCAGAAAAAAGTTATCTTAGTTGCCAATAAGGTGGACAATCCTTCTCAAGTAAATGAAATTCATGTCCTGAATAAACTGGGTCTGGGAGAGCCGTTTCCGGTTTCAGCCGTGTCCGGTGATAATGTGGCAGACCTTCTGGATGAGATAGTGACTCATCTGCCGGAAGAAGAAGAGGTAGCTGAAATTGAGGAAGGGATTAAAGTGGCGGTCTTGGGCCGACCCAACGTGGGGAAATCCTCTTTTGTCAACGTCCTCTTGGGTGAAGAGAAACTGATTGTTTCAGAAACACCCGGCACCACCCGGGATTCCATTGATACTCAACTGGAGCATGAAGGACAAGCCTATACTTTGATTGACACTGCCGGATTGAGAAGAAAAGCCAAAATTTTGAATGACTTGGAATATTTCACTTCACTCAGAAGTTTAAGGTCGATTCAGAGGTGTGATGTGGCTTTGCTTTTGATTGAGGGACCGGAAGGGCTTTTGAACCAGGATATTAAAATTGCCAATGAAATCATGGAAGCCGGCAAGGGGCTGGCGATTCTGGTGAACAAGTGGGACCTGGTGGAAAAAGAGAGCCTGACCTCGGATATCTATACTGAAACTATTTACCGGAAAGTCCCTAATTTGAATTTTGTCCCTGTCTTATATGTTTCCGCCAAGACCAAAAAGAGGGTTATAAAAAGTTTGGCTTTGATTACTGAAATTTACCAGGAGAGGAAAAAAAGAATCGAGACCAATCGCTTGAATAAAATTTTGGGCAAAGAAATCGAAAAACAGCCGCCGGCCGCCACAAAAGGGAAATATGTGAAAATTCATTATATGACCCAGACAGCTGTTGAGCCGCCGGAATTTGTTTTTTTCAGCAATCATCCCCAGCTGATTCAGGAAAGCTACAAAAGATTTCTGGAAAGAAAAATCCGGGAGCATTTTGGATTTAGCGGTTCTCCTCTGAGATTAAAATTCAGAAGAAAAAGCTGACAGCTAATGTTGAAAATAATTTTAGTTATCCTAAGCAGCTATCTGATAGGTTCCATTCCTTTTTCTATAATAATTACCCGGCTTTTCAAAAAAATAGATATCCGGCAATACGGCTCCAAAAATCCCGGAGCCACTAATGTTTTCAGGGTGGTGGGACCTGTTGCTGGAATTATAGTTTTGATTTTGGATATAGCCAAAGGTTTTGTAGTGGTTTATTTTTTTGCAAAATTTTTGGGAACTGAAACTGTAATAGCTCACATCTACGCACAGCTTTTAGCCGGAGTAGCCGTAATTTTAGGGCATGTCTTCAGTATTTTTGCCAAGTTTAAAGGCGGCAAAGGGATTGCCGTGGGAGCCGGTGTATTTTTGGCTTTAATCCCGCTGGAATTGATGTTAGGGGTGGTGGTGTTTGGAATAATTTTGGCTGCAACCAGATATGTTTCATTGGCCTCGCTATCCGCCTCTATTTTTATGTGCTTAAGCTTGATGGTGGAAAAATATCTTCTCCGACAAAATCTCCCCTTTATTTTAATTTTAACTTGTTTTATTTTAACTTTGTTGGTCTTTTATACCCATAGAGGAAATATCAAAAGATTATGGAACGGAACCGAACCGAAAATTAATCAAAAAGTAAATCTATGAGCAAGATTGCTATCTTGGGAGCCGGCTCCTGGGGAATCGCTTTATCGGTACTTTTGACTGACAATAGTCACAATGTGACTTTATGGGAGGTCGATTCTGACCAGGCCTACAGATTGGAAAAAGAGCGCGAAGATAAACAAAAACTGCCGGGTATTAAAATTCCCTCTGCGGTCAAGATTACCAGCAATCTGCCAGAAGCCGCTTCAGGAAAAGAGCTGTTAGCTCTGGCTTTGCCATCCCATGTAGTCAGGGAAGTGGCCAAAAAATTAGCTAAAATTAGCTTAGATAACCCTATCATTTTGAATTTAGCCAAAGGAATCGAGACCCAATCTTTGTGCAAAATGTCGGAGGTACTGAAGCAGGAGTTGCCGGAAAAACTGCATGATAACATCTGCACCCTATCCGGTCCTTCTCACGCCGAAGAAGTCTCCCGAAAAATAGCGACTTCAGTTGTGGTAGCCGGGTTCAAAGAAGAGACAGCTCGAAAAGCCCAGGAGATTTTTATGAATTCATATTTCAGGGTTTATACCAATTCTGATTTGGCAGGTGTGGAATTGGGTGGTTCGTTGAAAAATATAATCGCCATCGCTTCCGGCATTTGTGACGGTTTAGGTCTGGGGGATAACACCAAAGGGGCTTTACTGACCAGAGGACTGGCAGAGATGATGCGCTTGGCAGAAAAATTGGGAGCTAAATCTTCAACTTTGGCAGGGTTGTCCGGTATGGGAGATTTGATTACCACCTGTATCAGTAAATATAGCCGAAACAGATTCGTGGGAGAAGAGATTGGAAAAGGGAAACCCTTAGCTGAAGTGCTAAAAGGTATGGTCATGGTGGCAGAGGGGATTAAGACCACTGAATCGGCTTACCGGCTGTCTCAAAAATATCGGGTAGAAATGCCCATCACCGAGCAGATGTACAAAATCTTATTTAAAAACAAAAACCCCCAGGCGGCCGTGCTGGATTTAATGAAAAGAGACCCTAAATCTGAAATTTGGAGTTGACAGATTAAATTTAAACTATAAATTTAGCCCATCCAGTGGAGGGATTTTGGCAAGCAGAGAATTGAATCAGAGATTATATTATTCTATCAGTGAAGTGGCGGAAATCACTGGCCTCAAGCCCTATGTCTTGAGGTTCTGGGAAAAAGAGTTTTCCAATTTAAGGCCCAAGAAAAATAGGGCCGGCAACCGCACTTATCAGCTAAAGGACATCGACTTAATCAAGCAGATTAAAGAATTACTTTATCAAAACGGCTTTACCATCGAAGGCGCCCGAGCCAAATTGAGAAACTCTCATAATGACAAGCCCGACAAATCTGACTTACAAAACACCCGCCTGAGAAGCTTGCTGGTAGAAATAAAGAAGGAATTGGAAAATATCCTGAAACTCTTAGACTGATTTTTTTGAATGCCTTTTCTAGTCCCCAATCCCTAATCCCTGTTTTTTCGGGGCGTGGCGCAGCCTGGTAGCGCACTCGCTTGGGGTGCGAGTGGTCGTCCGTTCAAATCGGATCGCCCCGATTGAAATCAGCAAACTCAATGCCAGATAAAATTGCCGTAATCATCCCGGCTTTTAATGCTGCCAAAACCATTATTCCCCTAATTGAAAAAATCCAAAAAGAATTTCCCGAACTGGATATTATAGTCATTGATGACGGCTCAACTGACCAGACCTTCTCTTTAGCTAAAAAAGTCAAAGCTATTGTCTTGCAGCATCAGCTAAATCTGGGTAAGGGAGAGGCACTAAGAACCGGCTTTAAATATGCTACCGAAAAAAACTATTCATATGTAATAACATTAGATGCCGATTTACAACATGACCCCAAACATATAAAAGATTTTCTGCAGATAGCCAAAACCGATAAACCGGATTTTATTTTAGGCACCCGTGATTTCAGCTTCCGGAACATGCCCTGGGACCGGGTCCTGACCAATTCCCTTACTTCGGTCATATTGACTCTTTTGTCCGGACAAAAAATCAAAGACAGCCAGTCCGGTTATCGAATGATTTCAGAAAAGGTTTTGAAGAGCATTCGTTTAAAGAGCAAGAGATACGACCTGGAATCAGAGATTCTGATTAAAGCCGGCCGCAAAGGTTTCAAAATCGAAGCAGTAGAAATTTTCACTATATATGAAGGAAGCAAAAGTTTCATCAATCCCTTTTCAGATACGGGCCGCTTTCTTAGAATCTGTTGGAAAAGTTTATTCTGGTAATGGGAAAGAAAGAAATTTCTCTTTTGACTTTTCCCTCTCTTTTTTTTATTTTGACTCAATGTCAATAACGTATAAAATTTGCCTAATCCTTAATCCCTATTCCCTGTTCCCTGTTTTATCCCGGGGCGTGGCTCAGCCTGGTAGAGCGCTTGGTTCGGGACCAAGATGTCGGAGGTTCAAATCCTCTCGCCCCGATTTTATTTTTTGGGCCTCTTAAAAGGCACTCACCCATGAAAGCCGTCGGTTTAAATAGGTTTGGCGGTCCGGAGGTATTGGAATATCTGGACCTTCCAGACCCTGACCAAATCGGACCGGAAGAGGTTTTAATCGAAGTCGAAGCCAGCGGAGTAAATCGGGCCGATTTATTGATAAGGCAGGGGATTTATCCGGTTGAAAAAAAATTCCCCATAATTCCGGGATTTGAGGTTGCTGGTAGGGTAAAGGAGCTGGGAAAGGAAGTAAAAGAATTAAAAAAGACGCAACGCGTCTTTGCCTTAGTTGATATTGGCGGTTATGCAGAGTTAGTCAAGGTTAATCAAAATTTGGTTCTACCTATACCAGAGAATTTAAGTTCCTCCGAAGCAGCCGGCATACCCACGGTTTTTTATACGGTCTGGATTACCTTATTTAAAAAAGCCAATCTACAAAAAGGCGATATTGTTCTAGTTCATGCGGCCGGCTCCGGAGTAGGGGTGGCCGCAATTCAATTGGCAAAATATTTCGGTGCTAAAGTTATTACTACCGCTTCAACCGGGGGAAAACTTCAGAGAGCCCATGAATACGGTGCTGATTTTGGGATTAATTATATTCAGCAGGATTTTGCCGCAGAGGTGAAAAAAATAACTGAAGGCAAGGGGGTTGATGTCATTTTGGATGGTATCGGTGCATCGACCTTGGCTGGGAATATTTCAGCTATCGCCAAGGGTGGAAAGTTGATTTTAATCGGCGGAGGAGGAGTAGGCGGGCTGGAGGGAAACTTGCACTTGGGAAGAGTTATAATGAAAAATATCACTTTAATCGGATTCAACCTGCATGGCCAGGGAAACAAGCTGTATGAATATCTGAAAGAATTTAAAAAAGAGATTTTACCCCTCTTTGCCCAGGGAAAAATTGTTTCGGTGATTGACAAAGTCTTTCCCTTAAAGGAAGCCAGAGATGCTCATATCTATTTGGCCGAAAGAAAAAATTTCGGAAAAGTGATTTTACTCCCTTGAAAGTTCATGCGTAAGAAAATTTACATTGGAGTTATCGGGGCAAATGATTGCGGTAAAAAAGTGGCTAAACTGGCCCATGAAGTGGGACAAGAGATTGCAAAAACCGGAGCGATTTTAGTTTGCGGAGGATTGGGGGGAGTAATGGAGGCCGCCTGTCAGGGAGCCAAACAGCAAGGTGGAACTACCATCGGAATTATACCGGGTGGTAAGAGAACGGAAGCCAATCCTTATGTTGATATTCCGATAGTAACCGGTTTAGGGTATGCCAGAAATGTTTTGGTAGTGAGAAATTCTCAAGCGGTAATAGCTTTACCGGGTAAATATGGAACCTTATCCGAAATTGCCTTTTGCCTGAATTTCAAAATTCCTCTCATATCTTTATCCAACTGGAAAATAGAAGGAATGCTGAAAGCTAAAACTCCTGTGGCAGCGGTCAAATTGGCTTTAAAACAGATAAAATGAGTGAGAAAACTTGTG
>Ga0326597_10004882_pt1 | contig 18743 bp, 17 predicted proteins | sample RVTome_12_FD_203789 | JGI IMG/M metagenome (GOLD analysis project Ga0326597, IMG submission 203789) | Soil microbial communities from uranium-contaminated site in the Upper Colorado River Basin, Wyoming, United States - RVT100D185 | ecosystem: Environmental > Terrestrial > Soil > Contaminated >... | reverse complement strand
TTCCCCAATCCGTTCGTCAATACGGCGGGCGACGACTACACGATCTACTACACCGAAACCGGGCGCGCCGGTGGCGCCTACCTCCAGGATGTCAACGGCGACAACGTGCTCGACTGGGTGCCCGTGAAAGATCCGCGAATCTTCGAAGAGGGCCGCAACGTTCGAGTCGGCGTCAGTGTCAGCTTCTGATCGACCGGAGGAGCGAGGGAGCATGTCCAGAGCGATGGCGTGGATGCCGGGGGTGGTGACCGCGGCCGTGCTGGTCACGGGGGCCCTGCCCGGCGCGGCGCGGGCCGCCATGAAGGAGCCTTCGGTCGACGGCATCGACGCGCAGGCGCTGCAGGAGATCGAGTCCACGTTCAAGGGGCGTTTCGGGAACGAGCGCGTGAGCCCGATGGCGATCCCCGACGTCTTCGGCCCCGGGGCGGTGCTCAATGTCGGCAACGTCTGGATGAAGGTCACCAACTTCGGCATCATCGGCAACCCGTTCACCAACGTGTCGAGCGATCCGTCCGGACAATGGCCCGGCGCGTCGTCCATCGAGTACCTCAACGCCATCGCGCTCGCGGTGGGGGCGGTGAATCCGACCGCCACCGATCCCAACGCGAAGCGGCGGGTGAGCTTCTCGACCGAGTGGCGCCCGGCGACGCTCAACGCGGAAGACCGGATGTACCGCGCCTACGACGGCATCATCAACGGCCTGCGTTTCGCGAACGACGATGGTGACAAGGCTCTGGACAACACGCCGCGCATCGACGAGGACTTTCTCGACGGCCACGACAACGACGGCGACGGCAAGATCGACGAAGACCACGCGGCGCTCGGACAGCAGCTCTGGTCGTGCGTGATCCGTGACGACACGCCCGAGGCGGTCGCGGTGGTGCGGGCGGAGAAGCACGTTCCGCTAGGGCTCGAGGTGCGACAGAAGGCCTGGGCCTATTCGATCCCCGGGTTCACCGACTTCAACGTCATCGAATGGAGCATCTACAACCGCTCGGGACACACGCTGGACAGCGTCGTGGTCGGCGGCATCGTGGACATGGACGTCGGCCCCAACGACATCTCCAACTACTTTCAGGACGATTTCGACATCCCGCAGTATCCCAACGGCGCCTTCAGTTTTCCGTTGAGCGCGACCGACAAGCGGAGGCAGGCCCCGAACGCGCTCCAACCCGGTCCGCTGTGCACCCGGCTGAACCTCAGGGTCAACGGCTTCAGCATCGCCGACGACGACGGGGACAAGGGCAGGACGAACGGGGTGCCGACGGTGCTGCTCTTCGACCACACGATCGATCCCCTCGGGGAGAGCGGTCCCGCGCGGGTCGGCTTCCGCGCCTTTCGTTCGTTCACCGCCGGAACCCCCTACGTGCAGGGCGGCAACCCGACCATCGACCAGCAGCGCTACGAGCTGATGACCAGCCAGGAGAACCTCGATCCGGAGTCGGGCTTCATCAACGCTCCGCTCGGGGACCAGAAGGGCGACTACGCCCAATGGTGGTCGGTCGGCCCGTGGCTCAACGTCCCCGACGGCGGGTTGATCACCGTGACGATCGGCTTCAGCGTGAGCCTCGGCAGTTACCGCGACAAGGTGCTCTACCCGCTCGACTACCTGAGCTTCCGCGCGGACACGAGCAGCTCGCAGGCCCGCGACGGGCTCATCGCCAAGTACCCTTCCCTCTCCACCGCGCTCTCGGGCCAGCAGGCATTCGAGGGGATCTGGGAGCAGCGCGACTGGGACCCGTTGACAGACTTTCACGGCCGCGAGACGGCGCTCAGAAACCCTCCCGGCGCCCAGATCACGTTCAAGGGTGACTGCCGCGACGAGCAGATCGGCAACCAGCGCCAGATCACCAGCGACAAGTACACGTGGTTCGATTTCGACTGCGACTACTGCACCGGCGTGTGGGTGTCCGCGACCCAGACCGGCCTGTTCCACAAGACCTGGAACGCCGAGGCGCCGCCGCCGAACCCGAACCTGAACGTCTCGGTCAGCTACAACTACAGCGACAACCCGGATCGCAACGATCCGCGGGGCGTCGTGGCGGCCGGCGACCGCACCGTCACGCTCGCCTGGGACAATCTGTCCGAAACCACGGCCGATCCCAAGAGCAGCTGGTTCGACCAGCGCGGATACAAGATCTGGAAGGTGGCGAACTGGACGCGGCCCGTGGGCTCGCCGGGTCCGGGAGAGGATGACTGGTCGCTGATCGGAGAGTATCGAAAGTTCGACCAACGCCGGCCGGACGGCACCCCGATTCCGGACAACAGGTACGAACGCGCTCCCCAAGACACGGTCTGCCCCCGGGTGTTCATCCCGAACTACTACAACCCGGCCACCGGCAAGACCGATACGGCGACGGTCGAGATCTGCCTCAATCGAGGCGATCTCTGGGACCGCCAGACCGGCGACATCATCCGGCCCGATCCCAACGTGCCGTGCGTCCCCGACACGATCCCGACGAACTGCCGGCGCGCGGCCGGCTCTCTGCTCGGATCGAGCAACCCGCTGAAGCCCGATACGGTCACCGTCTATCCGATCGGACGCTATCGCTACGTGGATCGCGAGGTGAAGAACGGCTTCATCTACTTCTATTCCGTCACCGCCTTCGATTCGACCGGCATCGGGGCGACCATGGTCGAACTCAGCGGACGCCGCAGCGCGGTCGAAGCCGAGGGGGTCGTGCCGCAGGCGGCCACCCGGAACACGAAGCAGGTGTGGGTGGTGCCGAATCCTTACCGCGGCGTGGCGAATATCCAGGAGCGCTCCTCGTCGTGGGATCTCACGCCCAACGCCTCGGATCCCACGGGGACGCACGTCGACTTCATGGGATTGCCGACGGGACGCTGGACGATCCGGATCTACACGGTTTCGGGGGACCGGGTGGCGGAAATCCACTCGGATGACCCGGTGAACGAATCCGTCCGCGCGCCGGTCACCGACGACCAAGGTGTCACGCGGCCGGGGTACAACCGGCAACAGGACAACCCCAACGATGGCCAGGCGCGATGGAACCTGATCTCCCGCAACGGCCAGGACATCGTCAGCGGCATCTACCTGTTCACCGTCGAGTCACAGCTGGGGACCCAGCGCGGAAAGTTCGTCGTCATTCGCTAGTGACATGCGAAGGAGGAAGGGCGTGAGAAAGATCATCGCGGCCGGGTGCCTGGCGGGGATGCTCGTCCCCGGGATCGCAGGAGCCGCCAACATCTTCGAAAAGGTGGGGACCTTCGACGGGCAGTTCCTGAAGATCGGCGTCGGCGCCCGTGCGTCCGCCATGGGAGGCGCGTTCGTCGGCGTCGCCGACGATGCCTCGGCGGTGTTCTGGAATGCCGCCGGCATCGCGCGCATCGATCCCGACAAGTCGGAGCTTTCGCTCAACCACGCCAGCTGGCCCGCGGAACTGTCGTTCGACCAGGTTGGGTACGTGTTCCATCTCAAGCAGATCCCCGGGGCCTTCGCCGTCCACGCCCGCTCCCTGTCCATGGACCCGATGGTCGAAACCACCGCGTATCAGCCCGATCCCCTGGTCGGCACGGGGCGCACGTTCGACGCCGGGATGCTGGCCGCCGGGGTGACCTACGCCCGCTCGTTCACCGACAAGTTCAGCGCCGGAGTGACGGGGAACTTCATACACGAGGGGCTGGCGGAATACTCGAATCAGACCTTCTCGTTCGACGTCGGCACGCTCTATGACGTCGGAACGCTGGGAATGAAGATCGGCATGGCGATCTCGAACATCGGTTCCCAGATCAAGTTCATCGAACGGGAGGCGAAGATTCCGGCGATCTTCCGCGTCGGCACGTCGGCCGTGATTCTCCAGTCCTCCGATCAGAAGCTCATCGGCTCGTTCGAATTCTCCCACCCGCCCGACAACGCGGAGCGCCTGAACGTCGGCGCGGAATACGCGTTCCGCAAGTTCGCGTTTTTCCGGGGCGGTTACAACATCAACTACGACTCGGAAGGAGTCGCGGGCGGGGTGGGCTTCCACTTCCCGGTATCGGTGGCCGGTCAGGCCGATCTCGACTACGCCTATACCGACATGAAGGACCTGGGAGGGTCGCACCGCGTCTCACTGCGATTCCTGTTCTAGAAAGGTCCGAACGACCCCGCGAGAAGCGCGTTCAGCTTCGTACATGCCGGTCGGATTCGCGCTCCTGGCGCTCGGCATGCTCCCCGCCCTGGCGGCGCCGGCTCGGACGGACGACGTTGGCCCGGGCCCGCTCCCCTGGCGCATCGGCGGTCCCGCCGGCTTCACGGTAGATGCGGCCGCCTTTCCCGACAGCGCGGGGCACGAGCTCGAGGTCTACGTGCGCATCCCGCCGTCCACGCTCGAGGCGTTGGCGCGGGACGACGACGGCGCGGCGCGTCTCGAGCTCACGGTCCAGTTGCGCAGCGCGTACGGCGGGCGATCGCAACAGACCACGCGGAATCTCGCGATCGGGGCCGCCGACTCGTCGGGGGGGTTCGGCAAGGTCGTGATCCTGCACTTCCCGGTCCGCGTCGGGACGCAGCGGCTGGCGGTCAAGCTCTCCGACATGCTCTCGCGCAAGCGCGGGCTGATCTACGCCGGGAGGCACAGAGTCCGAAGCGCCCACGTCGAAGGCGAAGTCGAGGTGCCGCCGGCCCAGGCCGATCGCGATCTCTCCGACATCGAATTCGTCTGGTCGGAGGAGGCCGCGCCGGGCGAGAGCCCCTTTCGGCACGGCGACCGCAGGATTCTGCCCAACCCCGAGCGTCTCTACGGGCTCCTCGAGAACGACCTGCGCGCCTTCTTCGTCGCCCGCGCCCGCGCCGCCGACGAGCGCCCGTGGCACTGGGTGGCGCGCGTTCTGAACGCGAACGGTGAGGTGGTCACCCAGCGCGAGGCGAGTGCCGCCGCGGCCCGCTGGCTGGAGGGTCACCTGGTGCTGGATCTCGCCCGGGAGCCCGCCGGAGGCTACGACCTCGAGGTGAAGGCGTGGCAGGAGGGTGACGAAGGGGCGCTGCTCCGGCGCGCGCACTTCAGCGTCGCCTGGCAGCGCGAGTCCTGGCTGCGCAACCCGCGCGACATCGAGGATAACGTACACTTCTTGTTGCAGCCCGACGAGGAGGAGCGCTTCGGATTGATGCCGCCCGGCGAGCAGGAGCGCTACCTGGACGACTTCTGGTCTCGGCGTGACCCGACGCCGGAGACCGCCGAGAACGAGACCCGCACCACCTACCTGCAGCGCATCGCCTACGCCAATCGCACGTACGGCCGCTTCGGGCTCGGCAAGGGGATGTTCTCCGACATGGGTCGGGTGTACATCCGCTACGGCGAGCCCAGCGATGTGCTGCGGCAGGTGATCCCCGCGGGAGACGCGACCCTGTCGCAGATCTTGGCGCAGATCAACGCCACCGAGGATCGCGAAGCCGGTACGGTTGCCCGGCGCGGGCTGGGAGGGGACATCCGGCCCTTCGAGGTGTGGATCTACGAGGGCGAGATCCCCGCGCCCCCGGACGCCGATCCCGGCGTGGCCCAGATCTTCCGGCGCCTGCGCCTGCTGTTCCTGTTCGTCGACGAGCAGGGTTTGGGCGACTACCGGCTGCGCTACTCGACCGAGTAGTCGTCGTCGGCCGCCGCGCTCCGCAGGGGTGCTTGACCGCTTCGAGACGCCTGGGGCATAGTCCTGCCCCGACCCCCTAACGCCATCATTTTCCAGATTGTTAACGGTGCCGCCCGCGGTTCGGGCGAAGGCGGAGGCACGTCCGGTTCAGCGCGATCCAGCTGCGGTCGGGGCGAGCGGTGGACGCACGACCCGGACCGGCTGCGAGGACTTCCAGGCGCGTAGCGCCCAACCCCAGTTTCAGGGAAGGAGAGCGGTGTCATGACACTTCGCATCGGAATCAACGGGTTCGGTCGCATCGGCCGCCTGGTCGTCCGAGCGGCGGCGCAGCGCCGGGCTCCCATCGAGTGCGTCGCGGTGAACGACCTGACTGACGCCCGCACCCTCGCCCATCTGTTGCGCTACGACACCGTGCATCGCACCTGGCCCGACGCCGGGCTCTCGGCCGACGGACATCTGAGCGTCGCGGGCAAGACCATCCAGGTGCTGAGCGAGAAGGACCCGACGAAGCTGCCGTGGAAGTCGCTCGGGGTCGATGTCGTGATGGAGTCCACCGGCAAGTTCACCGACCGCGACGGCGCCGCCAAGCACATCGAGGCCGGTGCCCGCTCCGTGCTGGTGTCCGCTCCCGGGAAGAACATGGACCTCACTTTCGTGATCGGAGTGAACGACGCCATGTTCGATCGATCCAAGCACACCGTCGTGAGCATCGGCTCGTGCACGACCAACTGCCTCGCGCCGGTGGCGAAAGTGCTGCACGAATCATTCGGCATCGAGCATGGCGTGATGACGACGGTGCACGCCTACACCAACGACCAGAACATCCTCGATCTACCGCACCGCGACCTGCGCCGCGCCCGGGCGGCGGCCCAGAGCCTGATCCCGACCTCGACCGGCGCCGCCAAGGCGATCGGAATGGTCCTGCCCGAACTCAAGGGCCGGCTCGAAGGCATGGCGGTCCGTGCCCCGGTGATGGACGCCTCGCTGGTGGATCTGGTGGTGAAGGTCAAGAAGAGCACCGACGTGGCCGGGGTCAACGCCGCGATGAAGCGCGCCGCGGACGGGCCGCTCAAGGGCATCCTCGAGTACTGCACCGAGCCGATCGTGTCGTCCGACGTCATCGGTAACCCCGCGAGCTCGGTATTCGACTCCCTGCTCACCCTCGTGATGGAGGGGACGATGGTCAAGGTGCTGGCGTGGTACGACAACGAATGGGGATTCTCCCAGCGGGTGGTGGACGCCCTGCTGAAGATGGCCTGAGGGAGGCGAGATGCACGCACACAAGAAGGGGCTGCGCGACCTCCGGCCCGCGGGCAAGCGCGTCCTGATGCGCGTGGACTTCAACGTGCCGCTGCGCGACGGCAAGGTCAAGAACGACTCGCGGATCACCGCGGCGCTGCCGAGCATTCGGTACCTCTTGGAAAAGGGCGCGCGGCTCGTGCTCATGTCCCATCTCGGCCGGCCGAAGGGGAAGCCGGCGCCCGAGTTCAGCCTCGAGCCGGTCGCGGCGCGACTCGCCGAGCTGCTGCAAACGCCGGTGGCGTTCACCGCGGATTGCGTCGGCCCGCAGGCGGAGGAGGCGGCGCGCGGTCTGGCGGACGGGCAGGTGCTGCTGCTCGAGAACCTGCGCTTCCACCCCGAGGAGGAAAAGAACGATCCCGCATTCGCCCAGCGCCTGGCGCGGCTCGGCGAGATGTACGTGAACGATGCCTTCGGCAGCGCCCACCGCGCGCACGCCTCCACCGAGGCCGTGGCGAAGCTGCTCCACCCCGCGGTGGCGGGCTTCCTCATGGACCAGGAGCTCGAGTACCTCGGGCGCGCCCTCGAGCAGCCCCAGCGCCCGTTCGTCGCGATCCTCGGCGGTGCCAAGATCTCCGGCAAGATCGAGGTCATCGGCGCGCTGCTCGGGCGCGTGAACCGGCTGCTGATCGGAGGCGCGATGATGTTCACCTTCCTCCGGGCCCAGGGAAAGGCCACCGGCCAATCGCTGGTCGAGGAGGACCACCTGGGGACCGCGCGGTCGCTGCTGGAGCAGGCCGGAGCGCGCGGCGTCGACCTGGTGCTGCCGGTGGACTGCGTGGTCTCCACCGCCACCGACGGCAGCGCTCCCGGGACGCCGGTGGCGATCGATGACCTGCGTGCGGAACAGATCGGCGTGGACATCGGTCCCCAATCGGTGCGCCTCTTCGCCGAGAAGCTGCGGGGCGCGAAGACGGTGTTTTGGAACGGTCCGATGGGCATCTTCGAGGTGCCGGCCTTCGCCGCGGGGACCACCGGCGTCGCGCGCGCCGTGGCCGACGCCGGCGCAAGCGGTGCGGTCACGGTGGTGGGCGGCGGCGATTCGGTGGCGGCCGTTGAGCAGTCCGGTCTGGCGGGGAAGTTCACGCATCTTTCGACCGGCGGCGGGGCCTCGCTCGAATTCCTGGAGGGTAAGGAGCTGCCCGGAGTCGCCGCGCTCGACGAGGTGGGCGGATGAGCGAGATCTGGCCGCGCCGTCCGCGACTGGTCGCGGGCAACTGGAAGATGCACAGGACCTCCGCCGAGGGCGCGGCCCTGTCGGGGGAGATCGCGGCGCTGGTGCGCGGCCAGAAGGCCTGCGCCGTGGCCCTGTGCCCACCCTTCCCAGCGATCGAGGCGGTCGGCCGTAGCCTACGGGACAGCGGGATCCATCTCGGAGCGCAGAACATGCACCCCGAGCCGCAGGGGGCGTTCACCGGCGAGGTCTCGGGCTCCATGCTGCGCGGCGCGGGGTGCCGGTTCGTCATCCTCGGGCACTCCGAGCGACGCCACGGCATGGGGGAAACCGACGATGTGGTGGCGCGCAAGCTGCGGGCCGCGCTGCGGGACGGCCTCACCGCCATCGTCTGCGTGGGGGAGACCTTGTCGGAGCGCGAGGGCGGTCAGACCGCCGAGGTGCTGGTGCGGCAGGTACGGACGGTCTACGACGGGCTGCCGCCCGGGACCGCGCGGCAGACGGTGATCGCCTACGAGCCCGTATGGGCGATCGGAACCGGGCGCGTGGCGACGCCGGAGCAGGCGAGCGAAGCGCACCGCGTGATCCGCGCCACCCTGGACCGCGTGGTCGGCGCCGGGACGGGCGCGGAGGTGGCACTCCTCTACGGCGGCAGCGTCAATCCCGGCAACGCCCCCGCGCTGTTCGCCGAGGACGAGGTGGATGGCGCGCTGGTCGGGGGCGCGTCGCTGGAGGCGGCATCGTTCTGGCGGATCGTCGCCGCGGCCTCGTAGGGCGCGTTTGACGGCCCGCGGGGCGATTGCTAACCTTCGGCGCCGCTTCGGCCGCACAGGGCCCTCGTGGCGCGCGGCGCGATTCGCCGGGAGCCGTCGCTCAGTCCTTCAGGGGAGTCCATGTACAACTTTCTGCTCGTCCTGCACCTGCTGGTGTGTTTCGCGTTGATTGCGGTGGTCCTGGTCCAGTCGGGCAAGGGCGGCGGCCTCACGGGTGGCGCGTTCGGTGGCAGCGCCCAGACCGTGTTCGGGGGCCGCGGCGCGACCGACTTCATCACGCGCGCGACGATGGTGCTCGGGGTCGCTTTCTTCCTGACCTCGTTGGTGCTCTCGCTCATGTCCTCCGGGCTCGGGCAGCGCTCCCGCAGCCTGATCCAGGACGAGGCACGGCGGGCTCCGGCTGCGGCGCCGACCGCTCCGGGAACCCAGCCCGCGACGCCGTCCCCCGGAACGCCGTCACCGTCCGGCGGGGCCAACCCTCCTGCCGGGAGCAATCCCTAGCGCGCTGGTCTCGGCCTAATGCCCGGGTGGTGGAACTGGTAGACACGTACGTTTGAGGGGCGTATGGGGCAACCCGTGCGAGTTCAAGTCTCGCCCCGGGCACCAACATGGATCGAAAGGCCACGCGGTTCGGATCCGCGTGGCCTTGTCGCAGAGGGGCGGCGCGGGTGGGGCAGGGCCCGCGCCCATGCCGCCGGGGGTGCCCTCCGAGGCTAGAACAGCTCGCGGACGAAGCCGTCGAGGGTTTCTTCGTCGATGTAGCCCACCACGCGCCGCACCACCACGCCATCGCGGTTGATGAAGAACGTGGTCGGGATCGCCCGGATCGGCCCGTAGAGATCCAGCACCTTTTCATCCGCCATGGCGAGCCTGAATCGCACGCCCAGGCGGTCCGCAAAGCGCTGCACGACCGCGGGCGACAGGTCGTCGACGGAGAGCCCGAGGACCACGAGTCCCTCCTCGCCGTAGAGCAGCTGCATGCGGTTCAGGTGGGGCATGCTCGCGCGGCAGGGACCGCACCAGGTCGCCCAGAAATCGAGGACGATGGGCTTGCCCTTGAGTTCGGACGAGCGGACCCACTTGCCGTCGAGCGCCCGAACGGCGAAGGGAGGCGCGGGGCGCTGCTTCGCCTCGCCGGCCGCGGTCGGGTCGGGTGCCAGGAATGCCATCGCCAGCGCGAAGGTGCAGGGAGCGATGAAGCGTTTCACGATGTGGTCCTTTCGCGTCCGCGGATCGTCGGGGGAGGGCTGAGCCGGATTGCGGAGCCACTCAGCCTCCACTGTAAACCGTCAGACGCGCATCGAGCAGCCGCGGCGAGCAGGATTTTCACCTCTTTGACGTGCTTCCCTCCTCGCGGGCCGCGTCGTGCACGACGCCCGGCTCCGCGGGCCCCCAGGCCTGCCCGCCGGCCGCGGTCCTGGGCGCCCTCGGGCAGCGCGCCGGGAGCCGGCACGCCCGAGGCCGCATCCGCATCCTGTTTCGCTTGAGGCCCGTGCAAGGCCTGTGCTAGCGTCGCCCGGCAACCGCATCGCGATGAGCACTACCCTTCGACTGCGTCGGTCACGGTCGGGATTCGCGCCCGCCCGGCCTTCACAAGGAGTGTGAAGCCGATGACCCTCGGCCTTATCGTTCTGCAAGTTGGAGGCGGCATCCGGGCCTCCGTTCCGGCCCTCGTCGCATCCTCCACGCCGTTTGCCAAGGGCGTGCTGCTGGTCCTGGTCGTGCTCTCGGTCTACTCCTGGGCCGTGATCTGGAATCGTCATCGTCTCTACTCGCGGGTCGAGAGCGCGGACAAGGTCTTTCTCGGGGCGTTCCGTCGCTTACAGCCCAGCGCCGACTGCCGACTGGTGTGCGAGCAGCACCCCCAGAGCCTGCTCTCCCGCGTCGCGCTCGCCGGGCAGCGCGCGCTCGACCAGCATCCGCCGGGTGCTGCGAACACCCGCGCGCTGCGCTACGAGATCGCGCTGCGCGCCATGGATCGGTCGTCGAGCGACGAGGCCGCCCACCTCGAGCGCCACGTCGGCTTCCTCGCCACCACGGGCAGCGTGTCGCCGTTCATCGGTCTCATGGGCACGGTGTGGGGAGTGATGATTTCGTTCTTGAATATCGGCGCCCAGGGATCCGCGTCGCTCGTGGTCGTGGCTCCCGGCATCGCCGAGGCGCTGATCGCGACCGTGGCCGGGTTGGCCGCGGCCATTCCCGCGGTGGTCGGCTACAACCACTTCCTCGGTCGTCTGCGCGACCTCACCAACTCCACCGGCCAGTTCGCGAGCGAGTTCCTGGACCGGCGGCTGGGAGGAAACGAGGGATGAAGCTCGGAGCCCCGCGCATGCCGCTGTCCGAGATCAACGTGACCCCGCTGGTGGACGTCGTGCTGGTGCTGCTCATCATCTTCATGGTGACCGCGCCCTTCCTCCAGGGTGGGCTGGAGATCGACCTGCCCAAGATCGCGTCCCGCGGGCTCGACGTGCGCGAAGGGCTGGTGATCAGCGTGCGTGCCGATCGCACGGTCGCGGTGGGCAACTCGGTAGTCCCGCTCTCGGACTTCGAGAGCGCGCTGGCGAGCGCGGGGGCCGCCCGGCGCCCGGTGTTCCTGAAAGCCGACCAGCGCGTCCCCTACGGCATGATCGTCGAGCTCATCTCGCGCATGCGACGTTCGGGCGTGGCGTCCCTCGGGCTGGTCACCGAACCTCCTCCGAGGACGAGGTGAGCGGGTGCGCGGATCCGTCGTCGGTTCGGCACTGGCGCACCTGGCGCTGCTGCTGGTGCTGTTCACGCTGCGCACCTCGGCCTCGCTGATCGTGCCGGGTCCCGAGGTGGTGCAGGTGGCGCTGATCGAGCCCTCGCCGGCGGTGACGGCCCCGGTCCCGGCGCCGGCGCCGCCCAAGGCGCTGACCCCGGCGCCGAAGATCCAGCCGACCGAAGAGGTGGGGGTGAAGCTGTCGCCGCCCAAGCCGCCCAAGAAGCAGCCCGAGCCCGAGCCGATCCAGCCCAAGCCGAACGAGCCCGCCCCGGCCCTGCCGTATGCGCCGGTCGGCAATGCCGGGCTGCGCGGGCAGGTATCGGTGGACGCCGCCGATTTCGAGTTCACGTACTACCTGCTGCTGATTCGCAACCGGATCGCGGCCAACTGGAGCCCGCCGGCCGGACTGGTATCGGGCGGGCGGGCGCCGCAGGCGACCGTGTACTTCCGCGTGGGCCGAGATGGTCGCGTCTCGGGGCTTCGGCTCGAGTCGTCGAGCGACATCGAGTTTCTCGACCGCTCCGCGCTGCGCGCGGTCGTGATCAGCGATCCATTGCCCCCGCTGCCGCTCGGCTTCTCGGGATCGGACCTCGGGATCCACTTCGGCTTCGAGTTCGGAGGACCCTGATGCGACGTCTCATGCTGTGCCTGGCGATTCTGGGTGCCTGGGCGACCTGCGCGCCGGCCCAGACGCGGGACGTCCGGATCGACATCCGGTCCGGCCTCGGCCGCCGCATCCCCGTCCGTTGCGAGCCGCTTCAGCCCGCCGGAGACCGGGAGGCCCGCAACTGGAGCGTGCAGGCGGACGAGGTGCTGGCGGACGACCTCGACCACTCCGCGGTCTTCAGCGTGAATCGCTCCTGGCAGCCGCTGACCGGGTCACCGGACGTCCAGGCGGTGGTCCGCGGGAAGTGGACGCTGCGGGGCAGCGAGGTGCGGTTCAGCGGCGAGGTGCGGGACGTTCCCGGGCTGCGCCCGATCCTGGTGCGGGAGTATCGCGGCCCGCTGCGCGAGTGGCGCGACCTGGTGCACCAGTTCGCCGACGACGTGGTGCTGCAGTTTACCGGCGAACTCGGGATCGCCCGCACCCGCATCGCCTTCGTCGGCAAGGTGGGCCAGGCGAGCGAGCTGTTCGTCATGGACGTCGACGGCGCCGCGGTCCGGCAGCTGACGTCGGACGGTTCGATCGCCCTGTCCCCCGCGTGGTCCCCGGAGGGCTCGCTCATCCTGTTCACGTCCTTCCGCGCCGGGGGGGGACCGAAGATCTACGTCATCTCCGCGACGGGGGGGAAGCCCTTCCTGGTCTCCGGCCGGCCCGGCAACAACACCAGCCCGGTGTACTCGCCGGACGGACGCGAAATCGCCTGCACGTTGAGCGCCGATGGCAATCCCGAGATCTACCGACTCGACGCCCGTGGCGGCTCGCCGCGCCGGCTCACCAACAACCGGGCGATCGACACCTCGCCCTCCTGGTCACCGACCGGCCAGGAGATCGCCTTCACCTCGGATCGGACCGGGTCTCCGCAGGTTTACCTGATGGACCGGGATGGTGGTAATGTGCGGCGGTTGACATACGAGGTGGATTACACCGATTCACCGGTGTGGTCTCCGAAGGGAGACCGCATCGCATTCGTGTCGAGGACCGGCGGGGGGTTCGACATCTACGTGTGCCGCGCCGACGGTACCGGTCTGCAGCTCGTCGTCGGCGGGGGCAGCAACGACAATCCCCATTGGTCCCCGGACGCACGTCACCTGGTGTTCACCTCGGGATTGGGAGAAGCGCGTGCGCTGTTCGTCACAGATCTCGACGATCGTCCGCCGCGGAGGCTAGACACCGGCGGAAGGGTGGCGCTGTCGCCGGCGTGGTCTCCCCGTCTGGGGGGCTTGGGATCTGCTCAGAACGTGAATGTCGGTCCATAATCAGGGGAGGGAGTCCATGAGAATTCCGATCGGGCGGTTTGTCGCTGTCGTAGTACTGACCACCCTCGCCGGTTTTGCCGTCGGGTGTGCCAAGCGGGCGCAGGTAGCGCCCCCGGAACTGCCGCCGACGCCGCCCGTTGTGACGCCGGAGGTCACGCCTCCGCCGCCGCCGCCGCCGCCGCCGCCGCCGCCGGCGCCGACCGTCGCGCCGACGATCACGTCGAGCGATTTCCGGCCGGCGTTCTTCGACTTCGACAAGTCGAATCTGCGGCCCGATGCCCAGGCGGCGCTGGATGCCGATGCCAAGCTCCTGCGTGACAACGCCGACATCAAGGTCACGATCGAGGGTCACTGCGACGAGCGGGGCACGACCGAGTACAACCTCGCGCTGGGTGAGCGGCGGGCGCAGGCTGCCCGTGACTACCTGGTGGCTGCGGGCATCTCGGCCTCGCGGATCGAAATCGTCTCGTACGGCGAGGAACGGCCGTTCGATCCCGGCCACAATGAGGGGGCGTGGACCCAGAATCGGCGCGCACAGGTCGTCGTCCGTCCATGAACACCGTCCCGCATCGGGCCGCCGCGCAATCGGCGGCGGCCCGCCTCGCGGGGCGCGGTGCGCCCGGCGCCGCCCTCGCGCTGCTGGCCGCCGCAGCGCTGCTCCCGGGGTGCTACGCGCCGCAGCTGGGCCTGCTGCAGTCCGGTCTCGATAGTCTCCGCGCCGTGGTGGACACCATGGCGATTCGCGACGAAGCGTCGTACCGCCTCGTGGCCGAGACCCGCCGTGAGGTCGCCGAGCAGCGCGACATCCTGCTCAGCACACGCGCCAGCAGCGGGAGCACGACCCAGGAGCTGTTCGAGCAGATGGGGACGCTCGAGAGCAAGCTCGACGAGGTCATGGGACGGTTCCAGCAGTTCACCGAGCGCGCTCGGCCGACGCCGGGCGTGGTCGACCCCAATCAGCTCTACGATCAGGCGTCGCAGGATCTCACGCAGGGACGCTACGCGCTCGCGCTCCAGTCCTTCCGCGATTTCGTCCGTCAGTTTCCCGTCAACGATCTAGCCGACAATGCCGAGTACGGCATCGGCGAGTGCTTCTTCGCGCAAGCCGCGTTCGACAGCGCCGCCGTCGAGTACGCCAAGGTCGAGGCACTCTATCCGCAGGGAGACAAGGTCCCCGCGGCGCTGTACAAGCTGGCGCTGTGCCAGGAGAAGCTCGGCCAAAAGGACACCTCCCGGAAGACGTTTCAGGAGCTGGTGAAACGGTTCCCGCTGTCCGGAGAGGCTCAGCTGGCCCGTGAGCGCCTGGGGACGTCGACGCGGCGCTAGGTTCCGTCTGAGAGCGCCCGAATGGCCGCGTTCCGCGGTCGGCTCCTCGCTCCAACGTGGCCTGCAGGCTGCGATGGTCGTCGCTCGACCGCGACGCCTTGCCCTCGGGCGTTCTCAGCCAGAACCCAGGTTCATCGCGGCCCTCCTGATCGCTGCGTGCCTCGCGGCCCCGGCGCGCTCGCGGGCGCAGCCGGATCTGGAGGGCCTGCCCGTCCAGCGGGTCGAGATCCTCGCGCGCGACATCTACGACCCGGCCCCGCACGGCCGCCTGGCGGCGTTCTACCGGCTCGCCAACCGCCTCCACGCGCGCACGCGCACGTCGACGGTGCGCGCGCATCTGCTGTTCGCGCCGGGCACCCCGTGGAGCGAGGCGCGCGCGGAGGAGACCCTGCGCAACCTGCGCGAGCTGAATTTCCTCGATCCGCGGAGTATCGTCGCGCGGCGCGAGGGCGACTCGGTGGTGGTCGCCGTCGTGACGCGTGACGCGTGGACCACCTCCCCGGAGTTCAACATCGAGAGCACGGGGGGCCAGCGGTACGGCTCGTTCGCATTCACCGAGCGCAACCTGTTGGGTCTGGGCCAGTCGGTCTCGATCTCCTACAACGACGACCCGACGGGGATCTCGCGCCGGTTCTCCTTTTCCGACCCCTCGGTCCTGGGCTCCCGCCTGCGGGTCGACGCCGGGGCCGGAACCGGGTCGGCCGGCGCGACGCACCGCCTCTACGCCGGCGTCCCGTTCTATGCCGAGGACGCCCGCCACAGCTATTTCGTCCGCTGGAGTCGCGAAACCTCGGTCGCGCGGCTGTTCCAGCGCGCGAGCGAGACCGCCAGCCTCGACCGCCGGGTCGAGGAGACCCAGGTGGCGCGCGGCGTGGGCATGCGTCGCGGCGATCGCGTCCTCCGCCTGGTCGGATCGTTCCTGGTCCACGACCGTCGGTTGGGTCCGAGTCGGGTGCAGGCGACGACGCCGGAGGAGTTCGACGGCGGGGAGGAAAACCTCCGCCTGCGCCGCCTGTCGGGGACGGTGAGCGTGTGGCGGCCACGTTTCATTCAACGCGAGGGCATCGAGAAGATCGGCGTGGTGGAAGACTTCGACGTGGGACACGCGGTGGCCACCACCTTCGGCTTCTCTCCCGAGTTTCTGGGCGGAACCGCGGACGAGGGCTACGTGCGGCTCGATGCACACGCGGGCGTGGAGACGCCCGCTGGCTTCGGGCTGCTGAGCGGTATGATCCAGAGTCGCATCCGCAGCCGACCGGTGGAGGTGATGCGGGACCTCCACGCCCGCTGGGTGAGTCCGGTCACCCGCGATGGCGTGCTGGTGCTGGCGGCGCGGGGAGCGTGGCAATCGCGCGTGCCACGCGACGGCCAACTGGTCGTCGGGGGCTTGACCGGGCTGCGGGCCTATCCGGTGCAGGCGCTGGCCGGGAGACAGTTGTGGCGTCTGAACGCCGAGAACCGCTGGACGCTGCGGCGCGATCTGCTGGACGTGGCGTCGCTCGGGGCGGCGGCGTTCTACGATGCCGCCCGCGCCTGGGGGCCGGGCGCCGAGGGCACGAGCTGGTTCGAGAGCGCCGGTGTCGGGCTGCGCGTCGCCCTGCCGCATTCGGCGCTCAACCAGGTCGTGCGGTTCGATTTCGCCTGGCCCTTGAGCCCCAGCAGCGACGGGCATCGGGCGATGGTGCTGTCGTTCGGATCCAGCCAGGCGTTCTAGCCTGGACTCTACTGAGCCCGCCGCCTGCGACCGCGATCTGCCCGCCATTCGCGGCGTCGTTCGACCGGCCGCGTCCTCGACGTGAGCGACACGCCTGCGGGGCGGCCGGTCGAACTCCTTGCGCCTGGCGTGCATCTCGCGGTCTCGGCTGGCAGTTCATGAATAGTCCAGGCTTAGGCGCGCGGGCCGAACAACGCCGTCCCGACCCGCACCATCGTGCTGCCCTCCTCGATGGCCACTTCGAAATCCCCGCTCATGCCCATCGACAGATGCGGCAACCGCAGGCCGAGCGCGTCCTGCGCCCGGTCGCGCAGCCGGCGCAGGAGATCGAAACCGCTCCGCGCCCGCTCCGGCTCGTCCACCGGTGCTCCCACCGTCATCAGTCCGTCGACCTCGAGACCCGGCAGCGCCGCCGCCGGCTCGAGCAGCCGCAGGAGGTCATCGGGTGCCAGGCCATGCTTGCTGGCCTCGCCGCTGACGTTGACCTCGAGCATCACCGGCAGCCGCCGGGCCGCCGCCACCGCCATGCGCGACAGGCTCTCGGCCAGCTCCATCCGGTCCAGACTGTGAATGCGATCGAACAGCTCGAGAGCCCGGCCGGCCTTGTTGCGCTGCAGATGGCCGACCATGTGCCAACGCGCCGCACGCCGCCCCACCTCTCCGACCTTCACCTGCGCCTCCTGGACCCGGTTCTCTCCCAGGTCCATGAGGCCCAGCGCGACCGCTTCGCGCACCACAGCGGACGGCACGGTCTTGACCACCCCCACCAGCGCGACGGCGGCGGGGTCCCGGCCGGATCGCTCGGCCGCCCGCGACATCCGGGCACGAACCTCGTGCAGACGGTCCCGGAGGGTGGAAAGAGCGGGATTCACGGAACGCGCGAGGTTAGTCATGCGGAACTCGTCCTGCAAGCGGAAAAGCACGCGCGCCGCGCTCGCAGGGCCCCGGCGCCGGGCGAGACCGCCAGCCGGCGGGTGCTCCGGCAGCGCCTCCGGCAGGCCAGGGAGGCGGCCCGGGAGGCCCCGGGGCCGGCGAGCCCTGCCGTCCGGCGTGGTCCGCAACCGATCCGCCCCGGCGCGGAGATCCGGGCCGAGGCGGTGGGAAGCCGAACAGCAAATGGTGGAGGCGGCGGGAATCGAACCCGCGTCCGAAAGCCAGTCCCCAGGGAGTCCTACAGGCGTGTCCGGCCTATTGTATCTCGTGCGCCTCCGCTCCGGCCGGCGGGATCAGCGGCGCACCAGCCCGCTTTGGATCTCGTCCGCTGCCCACGGGCGTGGCGTTGGACCAGCCTGCGTTTGTCTGACGCCCGCTCCGGCCCCCACAGGCGGGGTCCGGGCAGCCGTCGCCGCTATTTAAGCGGCGAGAGCCAACTGCTCATTGGCAGTTGAGTTTTTCCCGCTTTTTTGACGAGGACACGGGCCCCCGGCCTGCACTTCCTGGTTTTCGACCTCCGTCGAGACCTTTACGCCCCCTCCTTCCGTCGTACCCCGTTTGGATGCGCGCGCCCCGAAAACGTCGAGGCCGAAAAAGAGAGCGCCCCGACGAGGGGGGGACCTCCAGCCCGTACCGCAACCGGAGCGATCGCCGGGGACGCCTGATTCGATACGACGTGCGCGCGGCACGCCGGATCAGAACGGAATGTCGTCGTCTGGACCGCCTCCGAAATCGGCGTCCATGCCCTCGTCCGCGGGCACCGTCGCCGGCGCGGATGAATCGTCCGCGCTGCGCTCGCCGCGGCCCCCGAGCATCTGGACGTTCTGCGCCACGATCTCGGTGGTGAAGCGCTTCTGGCCCTGCTGGTCCTGCCAGGACCTGGTGCGGATGCGGCCCTCGATGTACACCTGCCGGCCCTTGGTGAGGTACTGGCCGACGATCTCGGCCTGCTTGCCCCAGACCACCACGCGGTGCCACTCGGTGGCTTCCTGCTTCTGGCCGCTGCGGTCGGTCCAGCGCTCGGTGGTCGCCAGGCGCAGATTCGCCACGGTTTGACCGCCCTGGGTGTGCCGCAACTCGGGGTTGGCACCGAGGTTGCCGACGAGAATGACCTTGTTGACGCCGCTCATGAATTCGTCTCCCGAAGTGGCTCCCGTTGCGGGGGCCCGCCGTGAGCAAAGAGCATACGCAGTGGGCGCCCTCGGGCGCAATAGCGCATCGCAGAGTCCGGAACCCGCACCCCGGGCGGTCGCGGCGCGGTTGACGGCGCTGGGA
>Ga0326597_10004881_pt1 | contig 18744 bp, 22 predicted proteins | sample RVTome_12_FD_203789 | JGI IMG/M metagenome (GOLD analysis project Ga0326597, IMG submission 203789) | Soil microbial communities from uranium-contaminated site in the Upper Colorado River Basin, Wyoming, United States - RVT100D185 | ecosystem: Environmental > Terrestrial > Soil > Contaminated >... | reverse complement strand
ACGCGGTGCGCGTGCTGATTCGGAGATCAACCGCGAGCCCGGCTGGATGCACCGATGCGTCGGACGCGTTGCGAGGCTGCTTGTCGAGTGGGCGCGTCAGGCTCGTCACAACGAGCCGCTCGCCGCACGCAGCCAGGTACTGCGACGACAGCCGCTCCACGAACGTCTTCACCTGTGGCCGCGCATATGGGAACGAGACACCACTCAGCTCGTATGTCGTTCCGCCCTTGACGGGGGCGAGCAAGCCGAGGGACACAAAGCGGTCGACTTCCTTCGCGGTACTGAGGAACGTGAAATCGTGGAGGACCGCGATATCGCGCTGGCGGGCGACGGACGCGGGCGACCCGAGAAGGGTCTGGGCGGACGCCGGCTGAGCGGACACGGCAGCCGCGAGCAAGGCGGCTGATATGGTGAGAGGGCGCATCACCGTGAATGACGACTATCCATTTGGCGAAGATACTCACGGTCCCGCGATAGCGAACGGGGGCAGCGCAGTGATAGCTTCGCGGAGCCCAGTATCCGCTCATGAACCCGCGCGCATCCGATGGCCCGCCCCGAGCCGACTCGCTCGCGCTCGAGATTCTCGATGGCCTCCGCGGCCGTCCGGAGGCGGGAGAGATCGTGCTCGGAGGATACTTCGCTCTCAAGCGTTTTGCCGACTATCGCGCGACGAACGATCTCGACGCCTGGTGGCGAACGGGGCGCGTCGAGCACACAATGCAAACCGTGCGTCAGGCGATGGCGGATGTGGCCGCGCGTCACAACCTCGAACTTGCGGTTCGCGAATGGGGAGAGACGGCATCGTTCGAGTTGCTGGACGGCGGGCGAAAGATCTTCAGCTTTCAGATTGCGGTGCGTACGGCTACGCTCTCGCCTCCGGAACCGAGTGAGTGGCACCCCGTCCTCCTGGAAGGGCTCAGCGACACGGTTGGGAGCAAGATGAACGCCGTCGTCCAGCGAGGGGCGCCGCGCGACTTCCTGGATATCAGGGAGACAGTCACACGCGGCGTCGTCTCGGTCGCGCAGTGCTGGGACTGGTGGGCGCGCAAGAACCCGCGAGTGAGCGTCGCTCAGGCGCGCGCACAGGCACTCCACCACCTCGAGGCACTGGAACAGCGGCGTCCGCTCAATGCCATTGAGGATGCCGCCGCTCGGGCGGCCGCACAGGTTGCCCGAGAGTGGATTCGGCACACGCTGTTGCTCACGCCGCCGGGGGTTGCCGACCACGAGGAGGGAGAGCATGGACGTTGACCACAGTGTCTACCCCGATCTCGATGTGCCCCCCGCTGCGCTCTTGGAACCTGGAGAGCGAGCGGACTACGTCCATCGCATCTGTTCCGCGTGGGACTACGGGCTCGTACCCGAGCTGAGTACGTTCGGGATGCTGCGCGACTGGCAAGAGATCTTTGACAGATACCCGTTGTCACACTCACCAGCCTACCACGCATTTCGCGCGTGGTTCGGCTGGCCGCCGGTTGCGCGCGGCACGTTGCTCGAATCGACGGCCGAGCAACTCGACCGGCGTGAGCAGCGCGAGGATCCGTGCGCGAGTGCCATTTGATGTCTCGCTTCCGCCGCGCCCGCGGGCCACCGGCAACCGCCGGGCTCCCTCAGGCGAGCTTCTCTCGCGTATGCATCTGCCGCAGATACTCACGGTCCCACGCCGCCGGGATGCTCTCCCGCGGCGAGTACGGGCCGGGCTCATACCGCCGGGACTGGATGCCGAGCTGGCTCTGGGCAACGATGTCCCAGTCCTGCCGGTTGGTGACGTCCCAGAACGCGATGGCATCGTCAGGATTGAACGCGGCGTCGCCGTCGTTGGCTGGCGAGAACATCCACTCGGACTCGACGATTGTGCGATCAACAGCGACCGGCGTGAGCAGGTAGTAGTTGACGTAATCGGGCTGGATGCTCAGCAGCAGGTTCGGCATCACCGTGTAGTAGAACGCCCGCCGCTGGTCGTCCGCATCGAGTGATGGATTCACGAGCCGTCCGCAGGCGCGGCCGCTGAGCGTGGCGCTGCTGTTGGGCTGCGTGATTTCCATGAAGCCGCCGAGGAACGGACCCTCGACGAGGTCATTGGCGCCGCTCTGGTACGGCAGCACAGCCGCCAGCTCGGGGTGAATCACCGGACAATGCAGACACTCGGAGTAGTTCTGGAACACAAGCTTCCAGTTCGCGTGGACCTCGTACGTCACCCGGTGCCCGACCTTGAGCCCGCCGAGTTTGTACTTCGACATTCGTTGCAGCATCGGTGCGAACGCGCTCGCGAAGGGCATCGGGTTCGGGTCGATGTTCACCCACACGAAGCCCTCGTGCTCGGCGACGCTGGCGGCGTGCAGCGAGTAGTCGCCTTTGGAGAAGCCTTCGACGTCCTGCATGTGCGGTGCGCCGATCAGCCGGCCGTCGGTCGTGTAGGTCCACGCGTGGTACGGACACTGAATGGTTTCGGAAAAGTGCCCGGATGCTTCGCGGCACAGGCGCGTTCCGCGATGGCGGCACACGTTGAAGAACGCGCGCAGCTCACCGCCGCTGTCGCGCAGCACGATGATCGACTCGCCGGCGATTTCCCGCACGATGAAGTCGCCGCCCTGGGCGAGCGCGCTCGCGCGGCCCACGCAGTTCCACTGTTTCGCGAAGATCCGCTCGCGTTCTTCGGCGAGGATTGCGGGCGACGTGTAGTACTCGCCGGGCATGGTGCGGGCGCCCTGCACGAAGGATTCGGTGGTTCGACGGAAGGTGGGCACGACTGAAGAATAAATAGAAGACGGTGACCTCGCGCGCGGCGCGGCGCGCACGGTGACGGCCGCGGCTCGCGGCGAGTAGTATTGACGCATGGCGGCGTTTGACGTGCGTTGCGCGTGCGGTAAGCGATACTCCGTCGCCCTTCGACATCGCGGACGGACCATCCGGTGCAAGTCCTGCGGGCGCGAGACGCGCGTGCCGCTGCTGCCGCGCCCATCCTTGCGGGCGTTGTCGTGGGCGTATCTGGTCGGCGCCGCGCTTGCCGCCGGGATGCTCTGGGGGCTCGGCGACGTGTGGTGGCCCGCGACGGTGTTGCTGTTCATCGGACGCTGGGTGCTCCTGCTCCCGCTCGTGCTGCTCGTGCCCGTGGCGGTGATGCGCGCGCCGCGGTTGCTCGTGCCGCTTGCGATGGGCGCGCTCGTCGTCGTCGGTCCCGTGATGGGATTTCGCACGGGAATGGGCGCACCGGCGCAGCCCCCGGCGGGGACGCCGCTGCGCATTGTCTCGTTCAACCTCAACGGCGGGGATGCCATTGCGTTCGTGCTGGACCAGATCCTCGACGAATGGGAGGCCGACGTCGTCGCGCTGCAGGAGTGCGGCAGCGCGATGCACGCGGCCACGCGCAGGCTCGAGGGATGGTTCGTGCATGGCGTGCGACGCCTTTGCTTCCTGAGCCGCTACCCGATCGTTGATACCGCGGTGATGGATCGGCGGGCGTTCGCGATCAGCGAAGCCGCCGGCCCTGCCGGCATCGGAGGTGCGGCGGACGTTGCGCGGTACCGCATTACCACACCGGCAGGCCCGCTCAACGTGACCAATCTCCATCTGGAAACGCCGCGCAAGGGGCTGCAGGGCGCCCTGGAAGGGACGCTGAACGTGACGAAGCTGAGCGAGAACACATTGCTGCGCCGCTTCGAAGCCGAGCACGCGAGCCGCTGGGTGAACGACGGCGGCGTGCCGCTCGTCGTCGCCGGGGATTTCAATACGCCCGTCGAAAGCCGGATCTTTCGTGCGAACTGGGGATCATTCGTGAACGCGTTTTCACAGGTCGGGCGCGGCTTCGGTGCGACCCGGCTCAACGGCTGGATCAGGGTCCGGATTGATCATGTGCTCACACTTGGCAACGTCAGCCCCGTGCGCGTGTCGCTCGGCCGACCGCTGGAGAGTGATCACCTTCCGGTGATCGCCGACCTCGTGATTACAGGTGAGCGATAGCGTCTCGTCTAACGCCCCAACACGCGCTTGGCAGCGAGCAACCCCGCCCCGCCAAGCACCCCTGGTCCCGGATGCGCACCGGCTCCACCGAGGTACAGCCCGTCGATCGGCATTGCGTATCGATGTGCCCCTGCGACCGGACGCATGAACAGGATCTGATCGAGCGTCAGTTCTCCGTGCGTGACGGCGCCTTCGGTGAACCCGAACGTCGTTTCAATGTCGTCGGGCGTGAGCACTTGCCGATGCAACACGCTGTCAGCAAACGCTGGCACGGCGTCGGCAATTGTCTTTGTGACCGATTCGGCAAGTCTAGCCGTGCGCCCGGCGTCCCACGGCTCCCCGCCACGCGAGCGATACGGCGCGTATTGCACGCGGGCTACCAGCACGTGCTTGCCTTCCGGTGCGAGGCCCGGCCAGCGCAGCGATTGTGCGGTCAGCTCAACGTGTGGCGGCTCCGACACGAGTCCGTATTTCGCGGCGTCGTACGCGCGCTCAAGCTTGTCCAGTGACGCGCTCAGCGAAACGATTCCGTCGAGCCCCGGAATGTCCGGCTGCTTGTCGAGACCGTACAGCACGAACGCGGTGCATCCGCGGAACTTGATATTCCGCACGGCGTGGATGAACTCGGGATCCAGCCAAACCGGGTCCACGAGCCCGAGCAACGTGCGCGCTGGATCCGTCGTGGAGAGCACGACCGGCGCGAATACCTCTTCGGCGTCGTCGAGCAACACGCCTGCGACGGCGTCTTCGCGCACAAGGATGCGAACAGCGCGCGCGTCCCGGCGGATCGTGACTCCGGCAGCTTTGGCTGCCTCTGCGGCGACGTTGCTGAACGCGTCCGGACCATCGCGCCACCACGCGCGTGCACGCACAGATCCATTCGGCGCGCCGGTCAGATAGTGAAGCAGGTTGTACACGGTGCCGCCGGACCTCGGCCCCTGGCGAAGGTCGCGCACGCCGCCCGCGCCGACGGCTGCCTTGATCGCGACGGACTCGAATTCATCGTCGACCCAGTCCTGCATCGACATCGGCAGCACGCGAAGCAGCTCGATCATGTCGGCGCGACCAAGCGCTCGATAACTGCGCGCGAGGCCGAGCAGGCGCCCCAGTTCGCCAGGCGTCGCAGCGTCCACATCGGGCGGCGACTGCAGGTAGAGCGTTTCGAGAAACGCGACGAACTTGCGGACGTGCGCGGTGAACTCGCCCCAGTGCGCCGCGTCGCGGAGCGAGTGGGGCCGCAGCGCCTCGGCTGCGCGGGTTCGGCTCCTCGGCAGCGCGAGCCAGCCGCCGTCGCTCAGCGCAACGGTCGTCGTGTACTCGGGCTCGTGTGCTGCCGGCGGTGAAACGCCAATCGCGCGCGCCACCTGCGGCGGCAGCCAACCCGCGTCGATGGAAAGGGGTGCGGCGCTGAATCCTGGAGCGAATTCGAGCGCGCGCGAGCGGCCGCCGATCATGCCGGCGCTGTCCACGACCAGCACGCGCCGGCCAGCACGGCCAAGCGTTGCCGCCGCGACGAGGCCGTTCGCGCCGGCGCCGATGACGATGGCGTCGTACCCGGTCGATTTCGTCACGCGTTCTGGTTTCGACTGGCGGCCATATCCGGCGAAGCCGGGGAACGTTCGCGATTCGGGAAATGCATTATGCGCCGATGCATAATGCCTACCCGCATAATCTTCAAATGCGCGCCCCGGCGCTACCGCACTACTGCGTCCGCGCGTTACGCAGCCGCCAGCTTGCGAACGCGCAGCCGCCTGCGCGACTGCTCCGCGTGCCAGAGATCATGCTGCATTTGCTGGTGCAGCCAACTCTCGGCCGTGGTGCCGAACGCGATCGAGAGACGCACGGCCATTTCCGGGCTGATCCCGGCCCGTCCATTGAGGATGGCGGACAGCGTGTTGCGGCTGACGTCGAGCGACGCGGCTGCGTCAGTCACGCTGATGTTCAGCGGATCCAGGCAGAGTTCGCGGAGAATCTCACCGGGGTGGGGCGGCTGGTGCATCCGGGCAGTCTTCATCAGTGGTAGTCCTCGTAGTTGACGTCTGCAACGTCGGGTCCAACAAAGCGAAACGTGACGCGCCGGTTGCCGCTGACCTCCACGGCCCAGGTGCCTTGCCGGTCGCCCTTCAGCGGGTGCAGGCCGAGTCCGGGCAAGCCCATATCTCGAGGCTCGCGCGCCACACCGAGCCGACCGAGGACAAGGCGGAGCCGAGCCGCTAGCCTGCCCTCAGAATCCTCATCGCCGCAAGCCGCCCCGACGCGCCCATAATTCCACCACCGGGATGCGTGCCCGATCCGCACTGCCAGTATCCGCGAATCGGTGTCGCGTATCGCCCCCACGGCGCAGCCGGTCGCAGAAAGAACAGTTGCTGCAGCGCCAGCTCGCCCTGAAAAATGTTCCCCTCCGACAACCCGGTCACGCTCTCGATGTCAGCCGGCGTGAGCACCTGCCGGTGCAGAATGAGCGATTCGATGTTCGGTGCGTATTGCGCGATCGTCTTCACAACCGTGTCGCCAAAGGCTTCCCGCTTCGCGTCGGTCCAACCACCGTTGATGTTGTATGGCGCGTACTGAACGAAGCAGCTCATCACGTGCTTGCCCGGCGGCGCCATCCCGGGATCGATCATCGACGGGATTACGATGTCCATGTACGGCCGCCGCGAGAACTCGCCGTACTTGGCGTCGTCGTACGCGCGCTCGAGATAATCCACGCTGGGGCTGATTGAAATCGCGCCACGAAGATGCGGGCCGACCCCCGGCATGCACGTGAAGTCCGGCAGGCCGCTCAGTGCGAGGTTGACCTTTCCCGACGACCCGCGGAACCGGTAACGCTCCACTGAACGCACGAGATCCGGCGGCAAGTCAACGCGGTCAACCAGGTCCAGGAACGTGCGTCGCGGATCGAGCGACGACACGACGACTGGCGACGTGAACTCATCCCCGTTCGACAATGCGACGCCGGTTGCGCGTCCGTCACGCACGAGCACGCGTTCGACGGCTGCGTCGGTGCGGATCTCCGCGCCAAACGCGCGGGCGGCGCTGGCAATGGCGTCGCTGATGCCACCGGTGCCGCCGCGCTGAAAGCCCCACGCACGAAAGGCCCCGTCAATCTCCCCCATATAATGATGGAGGAGCACATAAGCTGTTCCTGGGGAGCGCGGGCCGAGGAACGTCCCGATGATGCCGCTGGCCGATTTGGTGGCCTTGAGCGGATCGAACTCGTACCACTCGTCCAGATAGTCGGCGCTGCTCATCGTCATCAGCTTGTGCAGCGCGTGGAACCGCTCGGCGCCAAGCGAGCGAAAGTGCGCACCGAGCTTGAGCAATCCGCGCAGGTCCGACGGCGCGAGCGACGTTGGGTCGGGCGGAATCATGCTCAGGATCGGCTTCACGGCCATCGCCATATGGTGCATACATCTGCCGAATTCAACGAGGGCTTCCGCGTCCCGCGGAGAATGCCGTTCGAGTTCGCGGCGCGATTCGTCGGGATCGGCCCAGCTGGCCAGATAATCGCCGTCCTCGAGCGGCGTCACCGTGCTTTCCAGCGGCAGGATCTGCAGTCCGTGGCGCGGAAGGTCGAGGTCGCGAATGATTTCCGGCCGCAGCAGACTCACGACGTACGAGAACACCGAGAACTTGAATCCGGGGAACACTTCTTCTGTCACCGCGGCGCCGCCGACCAGTGGCCGGCGCTCGAGCACAAGCGTTTTGCGTCCTGCCCGCGCGAGATAAGCAGCGGCCACGAGTCCATTGTGGCCGCCGCCGACGATGATCGCGTCGTACCGGTGGGCGCTCACGCGCGCTTTCGCTCGAGATCGAGAAATGGCAGCGCTCTCACCATCGCGTCAGCGCGCTTGCGGCGATGCTCAACCGTGATTTCCAGCTGAACGTGTGTATCCACCGCGAAGTGCGGTGCCTGCACGTGCGCGAGCGCGATGTACTTCTTGAGCAGCGGCGACCAGCAACCGCTCGTTGCGTACCCCACCTGATGTTCCCCGGCATACACGGGGGCGCTCGTGCGCCACGCCACGGTGGGCAACTGCGGCGGAATGCCGCGCTCGGCGTATACGCGCTCGAGCGAGTCCCAGCGAACCTCCAGGCCGACAAACGCCCATTGCTGCGTGGATGAGCGCTCAGCGTTCAGCGCTCGGCGCCCAGTGTACGGGCCCTTGTTCGGACTCACCGTCCAGCCGAGGTTGAGTTCGAATGGTGACGACGTCTGGTCTTCGATGATGGCGCGACGCGAAGAGATGTAGTCGACGTCGAGCATCACGAGACCGGCTTCGATGCGGGCGAGGTCGAGTGCCCAGATGCCCGCGGGCGTGAGACCATACGGAGTGCCCGCCTCGATCAGCGCATCCCACAGCGGCACCGCGCGTTCAGCGTCGACCCAGAGTTCGTAGCCGAGGTCGCCGGTGTACCCGGTGCGCGAGATTGTGACGGGAATGTCGCGGACTGTGGTGTGAAGCAGGCGAAAGTATTTCAGCGCTTGCAGATCGGCCGGCGAAACCTGTTCGAGAATCGTGCGGGACGATGGCCCCTGCAGCGCCAGCGCAGCCGTGCGGTCGGAGACGTCTTCGATCAGCACATCGAGACCGAGAGCGTTCATCGTGAGCCAGCGGAGGTTCGGCTCCGCACTGGTCAGCCGGAAGAAGTGTTCGTTGAGCCGGCTGATGGTGCCGTCGTCAATGACCTTGCCGTGCGCGTCGCACCACGGCGTGTAGAGCACCTGGCCGATCGCGCACTTCATGACGTCGCGCGTGACCATGCGGTCGAGCAGCCGCGACGCATCGCGGCCGCCGATGAGATACTTGTGGAGCGGCGAGACGTCGATGAGCGCCGCCGCGTTGCGGATGGCGGCGTACTCGCGGTCGGGGTGCGGATCGTACGCGCTCGCGACCTGATGACCGGCCCAGCGCCGCCAAGTCTGCGCGCGGACGAGGGACGCGGTGCGGGCGTGGAAGGGGGTGGATTTCAGCATGCGGCGCTCATTGCCCCGGGTTCGATGCACGGTCAGTCGGGGTCCGGCGTCCCTGCCGTTGCGCGTTGGCGGCCTGCGCGAAATACCGGAAATAGCGTTCAAGCCCGGCTACCATCAGCGGGTCGGCAGCGCCATCGAAGAACACGCGACAGAACTCTTCGCGGGCGCGCAGAACCTCGCGCCGGCGTGGACCGCGCCAGCGCTGGTCGGCGGCCGTGAGGTCGAACAATTCGAGAGCGCGCGCGAGCGCCGACTCAAACCGGGCAACGTTCCCGCCGATGTGCGCGCGGATCGCACGCTCGACCTCGCTTCCCACGTTTCCCAATTGCTCCGAGATCGTGAGCGTGCCCCAGCGCGCAGCGAGGCCGGAGTGCACCGGTGCGGTCATGCGTCAACCACCAGAGTCCGGAGCACACGGCGGATTGCATCGCGGGTGCCACGCCGCGATCCGTCGTCCAGCAAGGCTGCCTCCTCATCAGAATGAAGCTCTCCGCCGATCGCCATTACCCCGCGCTCGACGTCGATGACCGCCTTGAGGAGCTCCCCGAATCCCGCTGCGGCGAGCGCGGCGAGCGCGTTTCGCGTCGTCGGAGTCCGCACGAGTTCGATCTGAAATGAAGCCATGGCGAAAGGTGTGCGCGTGGCGCAGTTCAGGGCCAGTGTCCGGCCACGCGCGCCGGTACGCGATGTTTCCATAGAGAGCGCTGCCGCCGAACCGCATCGTGCAGCGGCGCGATTCCGTCTATGCTGGACTTAACATCCCGGCGTTCGGCATTGTGGGTGGAGCATGACCTTCAGTTCCGTGCGCGGCCGGCCCTGGAGGAATCCAATCCGCCGGCTGGCCAGGTGCAGCGCGATGCTACCAATCACGCTCCCCTGCAGCGGCACGACCCCCTCCCGGATGACCTCGCCGCTGGCGATATCCACGGTTGTCAGCTGCGTCTGCCCGTCGATCTGGAGGATGGCTTGAAGGCTCCTTCCGTCTTCGGTCCAGGGTGTGATCTCGAGATTGGGCATCAGGAGATCGGGCCGCTCCAGCCGGAGCAGCGTTCGCGGCTCACCGCCGGCCACGGGAAGTAGCTCGATCACCGACTCCGCGCCTCCCCGTATATGGCGGCCGACGGCCACCCACTGCCCATCCGGAGACACTGACAGCGTCACCGGCGGGTCGGTCATGGGGTACGTGGCCAGGTCGCGCGGCTTTCGGTCGTTCCCGCCCATGACTGTCACCTGCATGTGCATGATATCGTCGATGAACACGTATGGCCGGACGTAGGCCACCATGTCGCCCGGTCCGGTGGCGACGGCCAGCGTGGGGTGATCGACTAGTCGCTCGATGCGGCCGGTCTCCACGTCGATTCGGCCGAGCCATGCGGGCGAGGCGCGGCCCGCGACAATCAGAGCGCGACCATCAGCGGTCCATTGGAGCCCCTTGAAGTGCGTGAACCCGATCCGCGCGACCTCGCGGGAAACCCCGTCGGTCACGTCGGCGACCATGATCCGGTAATCGTTGCGGTTGGGCGTCTGCAGCGAGTAAGCGATGCGGCTCCCATCGGGCGACCACGTGGGCCAGCGAGGCAGTCCATCGGCCCCATCCGTGATCGCCAGGGCATCGGCCATGACATCGGCCTCAACAGCTCCGACGTGCGAAGTGTACAGCCGGGGCGACTCCGCCGGTTCACGGTAGTAAACGCCCTCTGGCGTCCACCCTCCGGGCAGCACGCCTTTCGCGGTGCGATGCGCCAGCTCGGGTTGCCCGTACGGACGACCATTCTCGATCGCGACGGACCAGTTCGCGGTTACACCGTCGCGCGTGCCGTTGTAGAGGAGAGTTCGGCCATCGTGGTCCCAGCCGAGCAACACGTCGGCCGTGAGTGGCTGCCCGACGGGCCCGCCGCCGCCCACGGGCACGCGATACAACGTGTCCTCGGCCAGGTAGAGGAGTGAACGGCCGTCCGGCGTGAAAACGGCATTTGCAGGCGCAGGCATCGGTACGTCTCCGGCTGCCACGACCCGCGGTTTCCCAATAGCCGGATCGACGATCTTGAGCTCCCAGCTCTCGTCCGGCCGCCGGGCTGTGTACGCGATCCCCGCCTCGGCGTGCCAAGCCAGCGGCGCCAGGTTCGTCTCGCGGGGCAGCGTATCGAGCGCCGCCCCGGCTCCGTCCCCCATTGCCACCGTCCGAAGCTGGTAGCGGAAGCCCATGCCCAGGAACGGATACGCGAGCCGGTCGCCCTCCGGGCTGAATACGATGGGCTCGTCAGCGAACCCTTGATCGTCCGTGGCGCTCCAGTCGCCTGTTTCGACCAGGGATCGGACGCTGTCCGTGCTCGGGTGGTAGGCCAACAGGTCGCCGCCCCGATTCCAGGCGACGAACGCCACCGCCTGGCCGTCCGGCGAGATCGTGGCTCCGTAGCCCGCGCGCTCCCAAATGGTACGCACACCGTCGCACGGCTCGGCTCGACTGATGGTAGAAACGGGGCGCATTCGGTGGCACCCGAGTGCGGCGGTCGCGACTAACGCAAAGCCAGATATGAACCTCATGAGGCCTCCATGCTCAGGTGATCCCCACCCTGCTTCCTAATTTGGAGTGTCTCCATCTTGCGCGCCCGACGCAACACCCTGCGCTCGTTCCCCTAGGAGCGTCGAATCCGCGCCCGGATGATTTGCGGCGTTCCATCAGCAGCCTCGACAACGGCAAAGAAGTTGCCTCCGCGAACGAGCGGGACGACCTCCGTTATCTCGAATGGGAGGTCGATGGAGGCGAGGTAGCGAGCATTGGCATCGAACACGTCCAGCCGGGGACGGCGCCCTGCCTCGAAGACTTTGACCCACAACCGTCCCTCATCATCAGCGAAGAACCAGTGCAGCACAGGAAGCTGCCGCGGTCGCATGGCGTCACTCACGTTCACTCCGACTTGTGCCTTTAGCGTCGCAATGTATCGCTCCAGCGAATCCTGCTGCGTCGATGTAAGAGGTCCGCGCGTAACTTCGCGGCTTACGACCGCAACCGTGTCGCCGGCAAACGTGACTTTGTTCACACGATACTCGTCGCTTCGGCCAACCCACACGAATCCACGGGCATCAATCGAGCGCAATGCGCTCGCTGCAAAGGGCAGCGGAAAGGACATGCTTCCCCTGCGCGGAAGGTCGACGACAGGTAGTCGAACAGAAGTTGTGTCGCGCGGCGCTCCGTCAGGGCGCAAACCCAGCAGAAACTCAACGTCGCTTCCAGCGTGCACAAACCCGTCGTAGAAGTCGTTCCCCGAAAAACCCCCCAGCCATGGCAGCTTGAAGAGCGTGATGGGCCGCCGCATGATGGTTGGCGTCGGGCCATCGAAGACTGTGTACCTTGCATTCACCCCGTCGACGATCCACAGCCCACCGCCCGGGCTGACCGCCATCCCGATGACCCCTTGAAACTCACCAGGGCCCGCTCCGCGCCTCCCATAGGTGCGCCGGAGCTTTCCGTCTTGACCAAAGACGCGCAGTTGGTGTTCGGTTTGCTCGAACACATAGATAGTCCCGGCCTTGTCAACCTGGAGCGCCGCAATACGTCCGAAGTCTGCGCCTTCTGCGGTTGACCCGATAGTAAGCGTGACATCCAGCCGCCACGTGACTTGGGGCGCACTGTCGGCTGCCCGAATCTGGGGGACAGATGGCACCTGCCGACCGCCCGCAACAAGGAAGGCTGTCGGGAGAAGCAACCTGGCGGTCAGCGAAGCTCGGCGGCGATCCATTCGGATAGCTGTGCCACCGCACCGGCACCCATTACAAGTTTACCATTGACGAGAAAGGTGGGTGTACCGCGAACCCCGATTGACCGGCCCAAAGATAAGTCGCGTTGCACCCGCGATTTGAACCGCTCGTCGTTTATGCATTTCTCGAACTTCTGAACATCAGGAATTTGTGCGAGCTCGCCGATCACCGACCACCGCACGTTTCCGATCAAGTGCTGGTTGGAAAGCATTGCGTCTGCAACGGGACCTAACCTGCCCTGCGCGCCGCCGCATTCAGCCGCCACGGACGCAGCAAAGGCCTCAGGGTGGATTTGTTGGATCGGAAAGTGACGGTAGGCGAGCGCAACCTTATCGCCGTATCGCGCCTGAATCTGCTTGATCTCGGTTGCGGTCTGCGAACAGGCTGGACACAGGAAGTCGATGAACTCGACGATCGTTACCCGCCCCGGCGTGGTGTCGGTGTAGGACGCCCCCGCTACCACGCCCTGCCAATTCTCCAAGGCACTGATCGAGACCGTTTCGTCACGCGGTGCCTGAGCACTCCCACGTGTAAGGACTGCGCCGGTGATAAGCACGGCGCAGCCCGTCATGACCAATGCAGCCAAATCCGACGCTGCTAGTTTCACGATCGTCTCCCGGGACTACAGGTGCGGATTTGCACCGTGCCAAATCCCGAATCAGCCACGTTTAAAAAATACATCGCCTGAGTTCGCGACGTTCTCAGAATGCCTGGCGTTTGTATGCCGCGGTGCAGTAGCCGCCCTCCGTGGTCGTAGACGTCGAGTGCAAAGCTGGATTCGCCAGGCAACGGATTGACCCGCTCATATTGAATATAGATCTCCGAAGCACTCGCGACCATCGAGCGGATCTGCGTGTATGGCTCCCGCCGCATGCGCTGAAGCGTCTTGTTCATGTCCTCGCGCGTATCGGGAGGCCGTGCGGCAAACTGCCGTATCGTTGGAGACCGAAGTGGAAACGCCATCAGCGGTTTGCCAGCGTCAGAGCGCGCGATCACGCTGTCACCCATGACGTTCGCGACAAATAGCGACCCCGACGGATCGCGGGCCGCCTGCCACGTGAACACCACCGTTTGCGGCGCAATGTCGCCAAAGATCGATTCGCGTCGCCCATCTGTTCGATAACTCTGGAATAAGCAACCCGTACGGTTTGTGCACCGTGCAACACCCTGCATGAGCAACCGCATGTCCGAGCCCCGCTCGACAACGAACATTTGCTCATTCTGTCCGCTGGCGGCCACGGTCAGCAGAAGACCGGCACCACGTGCGGGTGTTGCAGTTGCGCCGCGAGAAGGATCTCGCGCTTGAACCGCTCGACTGAGACGCCTGCCGCCAGCTCGGGCGAGAGCACCTTCACGACAACTCGCCGCGACAGCGCGCGCTCGAGCGCGACGTACGTGCGGGACATTCCGCCGCCACCCAGTTCCCGTTCTATGGTGTAGGCCTCGCCGAGCGACGCCTGGACCTGCGGTCGGATGTCTTCGGCCATCAGTGGGGAAGGGGGAGTACGCGAATCTACAACCGGACGCACCACATGTGAGGGGGTTCGGACCTCCCGCTTGAACGGGCCGCGGTGCACAAAGAGCGGAAGCAGTTTGCTCCTGAGGCCTATTGTAGTTACAATGACCACATGGCCAGAAACGCGACCGTTGGATCCCGCGAACTGAAAACCCGGCTCGGACGATACCTCGGGCGGGTGCGGCGCGGCGAGACTCTGGTGATCACCGATCGCAACGAACCCATCGCGGAACTGCGGCCTCTCGACAGCGGCGCCGATCCGACCACGCGCCGACTCAGGAAGCTCGCAGCGGAGGGCACGGTGACGCTGGCATCTCGCGCGTCCCTCGACCCGCTTGTACCAGTCCGCGCGCACGGCCGCTCCGCCAGCGCCGCGGTGTCGGCCGACCGCGACGACCGCGGCTAGACCGCGTGCGTTTTCTCGATGCGAGCGCGCTCGTCAAACGCTACGTTCGCGAACCGGACACCGCGCGGGTGCGGCGGCTGATCCGCAGCGGAGACGTCGCCGTCAGCCGGCTGTCCGAGGTGGAGGTGGTATCTGCATTCGCGCGACTTGCGCGCGAGCGCGCGTTGACCTCGCAACAGCGCGGGCGCGTGACACGGGCGTTCGTCAGGGATCTGGCGGCCTGGACGGTCGTCGAGGTCACTCCGGAGGTGGCGCAGCGTGCGCGCGAGCTCCTGCTGCGCCATACGCTCCGCGCGGGTGATGCGATTCAGCTTGGGGCCGCTCTGGTGCTACAGGAAGGGCTCGACGTCGCGCTGGAAGAGTTCGTCGGCTACGATGCGCGGCTGCGCGACGCGGCGCGGGCTGAAGGGCTCTCGGTGGGGACGTAGTCGCGGTAGCGCTACGGCAGCAGCGCCACCGGCTCGATGCCATGCTGCCGCGGTGGGCCTCAGGCTCCACGCAGTCGGCGAATCTCCTCCAGCACCTCGATGTCCGCGGCATCCTGGAGCCGGCCCGTGCGCTTGCTTTCGATCAGGTCGTCGATCGACGCCGTCGGCACCGTCACGCCCTCGACATCGAATGTTGTCGCGCGTTGCACGGCGTCTGCCCAGCGCACGTTCCACGCGCGCGTGAGGATGTCGACGTTGGGATTGTCTCCAAGCATTGTCACGGCGCGTGACGCAACATCCTTTGCCAGATGCTCTGACGCGAGCCCGAACCCGAGCGTGGCCAGCGCCCGCAGCACGCGCGCCGCGTTCTCTTCGGTCGGTTCAATGAGAAGGTCTATGTCACGCGTTGCGCGGGTGGTCCCCCACAACTGCATCGCGGTCGCGCCAACGACGAGATAGTGCGCCGCCTCGGCGTTGAGCCGACTGCACACGCGCGCCACCCGTGTGTCGTATTCGCGCGCGCGTGGCTTCACACGCGGTCCCGCTGCCGCTTCCAGTCGACGTAATCCTGAATCCGCTCGAACATCGTGACGTGCTGCGCGACCGGCGACCGCGCACGACCGCTGAGCCTGGCGGTCTCCTCTGCCGCGCGGACGCGCTCCTCCGGCGTCAGCTCGAGGTCGCGGTGAAGTTGCGCCAGCCGCGAGTCACCAAGGCCCGGACGCGCGCCGGCGATCGGCTGCGTCGGCCTGCGCGCCGCTGCGGCCTCGGTCCGACTGGCATCGGCGAACCGGCGAATCGCCTCGGCGACCACCCAACTGCGCGACCGGTCCTGCGCGCGCGCCAGGCGGTCAGCAGCGGTGAGCGCCGCCTGGGGAAGGGTAATAGCGACCCGCGCGTAGCGTGACATACTCAATCATATCGAGTATGACTCGGCACGTCAACGCGCGCTACCGGCCATCCGGCGCGAAGTCCCCTACTAGCGCACCGTCACCCGCACCGGCGCCGAAATCAACTCCGGCCCGATCACCTTGTGCTCGTAATCTGCCAGCACGAGGCGCAGGGTGTATTGCCCCGGCGCAAGCGTGAGCGCCGTTTCGATCTGGCCCGCACCGAAGTGCCTGTGCACAGAATCGATGGGGATCAGCACGCCCGGCGCTGGCGGCTGTACGCCGATCAGCACGTGGAAGTGTCCCGTGCGCGAGATGTTCACACCGGCGGGAGCGACGCCGTAGTTGCGAAGCCCGAACACGACGGGAAACGTCGTTCCCACGGTTGCGCCATCGGCCGGTTCGCGAATGAAGATCTCCGGAGTTGGCTGCGGCTCGGCGGCCGATACCGAAGGCGTCGAAACTGGCGCCGCCGGCGACGCGGGTTCAGCGGGCGGAGGTGCGGTATCGGCGCAGGCACCGAGGCACACGAGGCCGCACACCACAACGAATGAACGCATCGTGGAATCTCCGCTGAATTGGTAGCCGCAGCCCGTCAACGCGCCGGGCAACAATGAGCTACAAACTTACTCGGGTTGCCGGACGATCTCATACCCCGCGTGTTCTGCGACGAACTGTACCGTCGCGTTCGCGGGCACGTTCCGCAGTGCAAGAAGAACCCGTGCGTCACCTATTGCGCTGCCAGTCAGGAGCGCGCCGTAGAGCGTCGGCAAAGCAAGCCCAGAAACAAGGCCCACGACAACAGGTACTACGCCCAGCACGAGCCCGGGAAGCGCGACGGCCGCCCGGTATGGGCCGGCTCGCACGGGCGCCGCGCAGTGAGTGAACGCCGAGAGCCCGGCCCACCTGACGCGCGTTGAGCCGGGCGGCGCCTTGCCGAGGCGGCGAAAGCCGAACACGTGCAGCGCCTCGTGAAGTGGAATGCTCAGCACGTATGCGCCAACGAGCGTCGCGATGGCGCCGGCGTCGGCAAACAGGTTCGCGACCGGCGCCCGGCCCCAAATGCGCACGTACAGGAACACGATCGCCAGTGCGAGCAGCATTGCCGGCAGGCGGAGCAGCTGACTGAGAGGCGCCAGGCGCACGATTTCAGGGCGGGCTCGCATCACGCCTCGAAAGCTGCACTACTATGCACCTAGTTGACAGTCGAGCCAGGCGGACATAGGTTGCTACTACCCGCTTAGTACTTACGGAGGCTTGTGTGGCTGAATTCGCTGTCGGCGACCGGGAACTCGACGTGATGGCCGTGTTGTGGGAGGTGGGTTCGGGCACCGTCGCCGAGGTGCGCGACAAGCTCCCGGCGAACCTCGCGTATACGACCGTGCTCACGATCCTCCGCAATCTCGAGGAAAAGGGCTTCGTCAACCACGAGACTGAGGGCCGGGCGCATCGCTACTTCCCAAGTGTCCCGCGACAGGCCGCGCGCCGAACGGTGCTTGCGCGCCTCGTGGAAAAGCTGTTCCACGGATCGCCGGAGCAGCTCGTGGCGCAACTTGTCGAGGACAACGCGCTCACGGCCGATGATTTGCAGCGCCTGCGGCGAAAGCTCGCCGCGAAGGCCGCTCCGCCGCCGAAGAAGGGAGGACGCCGATGATCGCGCAATGGCTCCTGTACGCGCTCATCGTTGGCGTGCTCGTGAGCGTCGCTGCGGCGGCGACAGCTCGCCTGCTCCAAGCGCTGCGCATTCCGTCGCGATGGGGGTGGGTGGCCGCGCTGGCGTTCACGGTGGCGTGGCCGGTCGCAGCGGTAGTGGACCGCCCGGACGTAACGGCGACCGGCGGATACCGCGCGAGTTCACCGCTCGCCGCGTCACTGCAGACCGTAACGATCGTGGCGGCGCAAGCATCGGAGCGCGCGCTACGCATTGACCTCGACGTCGCAGTAGTCGGCGTGTGGGCGCTGGCGTCGCTCGTTATGGCACTGCGGCTGGCTCTCGGCGTGCGCGCGCTGGCGGCGCGTCGACGGCAGTGGCGGTCGGAGTCGGTCGACGGTGTCGCGGTCCGCGTATCGGAAGACGTGGGCCCCGCAGTCGTCGGCCTGCGGCGGACCGAGGTCGTTCTGCCACGCTGGGCCTTGGCACTCGATGCGCCGTTGCGCGCCATCGTGCTCCGTCACGAAGAGGAGCACCGTCGGGCCGGCGACCCGTGGCTGCTGGCGCTTGCGGCCATACTGGTCGTTCTTGCGCCGTGGAACGTCGCGCTATGGTGGCAGGCCCGGCGGCTTCGGCTGGCGGTCGAACTCGATTGCGACGCGCGCGTGCTCCGCGCGGATACTCGGCCGGAGCGCTACGGGCTGCTCCTCCTCAGCATCGCGCAGCGGCGGTCGACGGCGCGGCCGAGCCTTGCGGCGGGACTGCTCGAACCCGTCAATCACCTCGAACGGAGAATCACAGCGATGACACCGGGTGCAAACACACTTTCGCGTACGCGGGCTGTCGTGCTCGGCGCGCTTGCAGTCACGGCCATGGTCACGGCGTGCCGCGCCGATGCGCCGCCCGGACCGGGGTCACGCGCGGCTGCGGCAGTCGCCGACTCGGGGCGATCTGTGGTTCTCACTGAGTCCGGGAGAGTGGTTTCGGACAGCACGATGATCACGATCACGCGCAAGGAGTACGAGCGTCTCAAGGCTGCGGCCGAAGCGTTGCGGATCCCGAACGCAGACACGTTGCCAAGTGACGCCATTCGCAGGGAGCGGCGTGCGGTCCAACAGGAAAGCCGCGTGGATACTGTTCGCGAACGCGGCGCCAC